>ENA-OPEV01000363-OPEV01000363.1-human-gut-metagenome-genome-assembly--contig:-NODE-363-length-30261-cov-10.419784_pt1 | contig 30261 bp, 26 predicted proteins | sample MGYA00241637_ERZ501537 | MGnify/ENA primary metagenome ERZ501537 (study PRJEB25962, sample SAMEA1972159) | human gut metagenome | biome: human gut; feature: human-associated habitat; material: faeces...
TCATATGATAGATTTTTGGATATTTCCATTGTCTACCATATAGGGAGCATATCAATTTTCAAGGGTTCCGGCCTTTTTTTGTTTTCTGAAATTTTTTTGAAAAATATCAGGTATGGAAGGGGGACTGGCTTTTTTTGTAAAAAGGTCTTGACAAATTAGATAATATGAGCTTATATTATATTATAACATTATATAATAATATACTGATGAAAGGGTGAAGACATGAAGGCTATTGGTATTGGTGATAACGTATGCGATAAATACATTCATCTTAATACCATGTTTCCAGGCGGGCAGGCGTTAAATTTTGCCGTTTATGCAAAAATGTTAGGAGCAGATTCCTCCTATATGGGAACATTCGGACGTGATGAAGTAGCAGATCACATACTGGCTACTCTGGATGAACTGGAAGTAAAACATGAGCGCTGCAGACAGCATGATGGTGAAAATGGATATGCCAGAGTAACTTTAGTGGATGGAGACAGAGTATTTTTAGGAAGCAATAAAGGCGGAATTGCGAAGGAATATCCGGTAATTCTGGATGCAGATGATATGGAATATATCAAGGAGTTTTCTCACATTCATACGAGCAATAACAGTCATTTTGACAGTCAGCTTCCTAAATTGGCTGAGGCAGACTTATCAGTTTCCTATGATTTTTCTGGACAGTGGAAGGAAAAAGAAAAAGTGGCGCAGGTAGCTCCCTATATTAAATATGCTTTTTTATCCTGTGGATCTGTGCAAGAAGAGGAGGCTAAAGAGATTTGCCGCATGATTTACAAAGCAGGATGCCCGATGGTGATAGCTACCAGAGGAAGCTATGGTTCCATATTATATAATGGAAAAAATTTTTACAAACAGGAACCGAAATTGGTGGAGGCAGTAGATACCTTGGGGGCAGTAGATTCATTTGCAACAGCATTTTTACTTTCTTATGTGGGAAATCTGGAAAAGAATACGGAACAATATCCCGGTAAAACAAATGAACTGACAGAAATATTTATCAAAGAGGCAATGGCTGCAGGCGCAGAGTTTGCTGCTAAAACCTGTATGGTTCAGGGTGCTTTTGGCCACGGAAAAGAGATTCAGTAATATTTACAATAATGAGGAGGATATAAAAATGACAAAGACAGTAAAGGAAATTGTAAGTGAAATTAAGGTAAAGATGGATCAGGCAGGCGGTTTAAAGCATGTATATTTTGTTGCCTGCGGCGGTTCTAAGGCAGCGATTTTCCCTGGACTTTACTTATTGCAGAGCGAGGCGAAAACATTTAGCGCTACCACTTATACAAGCAATGAGTTTGTTCATGCGACACCAAAGGAGCTGGATAATCGATGTGTGGCTGTGATCTGTTCTTTAAAGGCTACGCCTGAGACAGTAGAGTCAGTAAAAACCGCTAATGCAGCTGGTGCAGTTACGATTGCTATGACAGGTTCTATGGAGACTGGCATGGCAAAAGTAGGACAGTATGTTGTGACCTACTCCAACGGAGATGACCAGGTATACAGCGATTCTAACCAGGCCAATGCTCTTCGCATTGGATTTGAGTTATTAAAGCAGTTTGAGAACTATGAAAATTATGATAAAGCTATGGAAGCCTATGCACAGATTGATAAAATTGTCGCAGAAGGAAAGGAAAAGGTTCTTCCGACTGCACAGAAGTGGGCTGAAACGTACAAAGACGAGCCAGTTTTCTATGTGTTAGCTTCAGGTCCGAACTATGGCGTTGCCTATTCCATGTGCTGCTGCCACTTTATGGAAATGCAGTGGAAGCACGCAGTATGCCTTCATACAGGAGAATATTTCCACGGACCATTTGAAACCACAGATAAGAAACTTCCAATGGTTCTGTTAATGAGCGAGGGAAGAACAAGGGAATTAGATGAGAGATGTCTGAAGTTCCTGAAGCAGTATGCAGAAAATTATATTACGATTGATTTTAAAGAATTAAACCAGGGAAGAATCGCTCCGGAAGTAGCGGAATTCTTTAATCCTGTTGTAATGATCCCGATTGAGAGATACTATGTAGCCCAGATGGCAGAGGTAAGAGGACATTCCATGGACGAAAGACGTTATATGTGGAAAGTAGAGTATTAAGTTGGGCATTCTTCATAGAAGATTGAAACGAGCAGCAGAACTGAAATAAGCAGTTTTGCTGCTTTTTCAATGGGAGCGCATAGTTTGTTATAAGCAGTTTTACAATTATCAGTGACAATAAAAAGAATAGGTTATAAAAAATACACAAAAGCTATTGACAATATAATGATATATAATGTATTATCATTATATAAATAATCGGCCGATGAAATGAAGTAAATGTAAGTACAGAAGAGGATTGGAGGGAATCATTTTGAAAGCACAAGTTTTTGAATATCAGGGAGAAGGGATTGAATGTGTCTATAATAATGGCCATTGGGTTATGTGCATAAAAAACTGGAAACCTAACAACGATATAGGGGAAATCAAGTATTTAGAAGTACACCATGAAACAGACGAGCAGTTCGTTCTTGTGCATGGAAAGGCAGTACTGCTGACCGCGTCACGGCAAGATGACGCATTCCAGATTGATCTGACTTTAATGGAGCCAGGAAAGGTATATAATGTTCCAAAAGAAACCTGGTTTAATACAATTACTGAAAAGGATACAAAGCTGATCTATGTTCAGGATGCTGGGACAACAGAAAAAAATAGTACGTACTGTGATATGACGGAGAAAGAACTGGAAACAGTAAGAGAAAGTGCGGCTATTTTACTGCACAAATAAATAATATTATGAGATGAAATATAATATTATAAAATGTTATTTTAAAGAGTTAGGGTAATAAAAATAAGAGGGGAGAGAGAACATGGAATTTAACGCTTACTCAATGCTGATAGATTTTATGTGGGCAGGAATTTTCCTATTTGCAGCGAAATTATTAAGAGAGAAAATCAAGATTCTTCAGAGTCTGTTTGTTCCGGTCAGCCTTTTAGCAGGTTTCATTGGACTGGCTATGGGACAGAACGGATTTGGAATTATCAATTTTTCTTCACAATTTGGATCTTATGCAGGACTTTTGATTATTGCAGTATTTGTATCTATCGGACTTAGAGGATTTAACTTCAGCAGCGGCGGATGGAAAACAAATTTTGACAGAATTGGAAGCTATTACTGCTTCAGAAATATTGGATGGGCGTTCCAGTATGCAGTGCCAATTATCTTTTCCATGCTGGTTCTTAGAGTGATTGAGCCTGATTTAAACCCGGCATTTGGAATGCTGATTCCAGCAGGCTTCCAGGGAGGACACGGCACAGCGGCAGCTCTTGGAGCAACTCTTGATTCTCTGGGATGGGCAGACGCCACAGACTTGGGAATGACTTCTGCAACAGTTGGAATTTTAACTGGAATTTTCGGTGGAATTATTCTGATTAAAATTGGAACAAAGAAAAATCATACGAAATTTGTTAAGGATTTCAGCCAGCTTCCGGATGACATGCGAACAGGACTGATTCAGGAAGGAAAAAGACCTGTTCTTGGAGAGGAAACAGTTTCTCCTATGGCGATTGATCCCCTTGCATGGCATTTAATGCTGATTCTGATTCCGACAGGAATTGGATATCTGCTCACCAATGCAATTCAGGCGGCAACAGGACTGGGTGTTCCAAGCTTCTCTGTGGGCTTCTTAGTAGCTATTGTGTTCCACTTTTTATTAAAAGGAATCAAGGCAGATAAGTACGTGGATAATCGCATTATTTCCCGTATGGGAAGCTGCGCAACGGACTTCTTAGTATTTTTTGGAGTAGCTTCCATTAAAATCCCTGTTGTTATTGAGTATGCAGTACCATTTGGACTTTTGATGCTGTTCGGTATCGCATGGGTTGTATTCCACTTTACGGTACTTGCTCCCCGCCTGTTAAAACAGGAGTGGTTTGAGAGAGGCATTTATGTATATGGATATTCTACAGGTGTAACAGCGATTGGAATGGCTCTTCTCAGAATCGTGGATCCGGAGAACAAGAGCTGTACGCTGGATGATGCGGCAATTGTAACGCCAATTGAATCCATTATTGAGATCTTTGCTTTGGCAGCTGTACCAGTAGCCTGCGTACAGGGAAATTGGGTTGCAGCAGTCGCTCCTATTCTCATTTACCTGGCCGCTTTAATTATTGTTCCTGTCATTTTTAAATGGTGGCACAAACATCCGCATGCAGTTTGGGATGAAAGTAAATAATAAAAGCTGAAAAAAGGCCGGTCTGTAAATGTTCTTACAGAGCCGGCCTTCAACCGTATAAGGAGGAAAAGCTATGAAGCCTGTAAAAAGAGAGCGGATTGCTGGAATGGGAATGCATTATAAGTATAGAACTCTGGACTATTTTCTGAAGAGTCAGAAGGAGCTGGGGGTTCAGTCAATCGAGTTCTGGTGTGCCAGACCGCATTTTTTGCTGGATGATTACGGATTTGAGGATGCAGGAAAGCTGAGGGAAAAAATAGATTCTTATGGAATGAAACTGACTGCGTTTTCTCCGGAATGTACTGTTTATAATTACAATTTGTGTGCTCAGGATAAAACGGCAGCAAAACATTCCATGGGCTATTTTGAAAAGGCAGTGGAGGCGGCAGAGCAGGCGAGAGCAGAAATTATGGTGGTAAACTGTTGCGGAGGTCTCAGGGATGAGGAGAAGGAACGGATATTTGAACGGGCTGTGGAGCGGCTGGCCCGCTTGGCAAAGACAGCTTCTGATCACGGTATCCTGCTTGCAGTGGAAACTATGTGTCCAGGAGATTCTCCGGTGTTCAATACACTGGGAGAGCTGAACTGCCTGCTCAAGGCTGTGGACAGTGAAAACGTGCAGGCATGTCTGGACTTGACGGCGGCAGGCCTGGCTGGAGAGACTATGAAGGACTGGTTTGAGCTTTTGGGAGATAAGGTACGTCATATTCGATTTACAGACGGAAGACCTGGCGGCCGGCTTGTCTGGGGAGACGGACTCCGATCTCTGGAAGATCATTTCAACTGGATCGAACAGTATGGTTATAAGGGATATTTAAGCCTTTCTGTGAATGATCCAAGATACCTGGACAACCCCAGGGAAGCAGATGAAAAGAACTGGAAGGCATTGGAAGCGTTTGTCGAATAGATGGAGGATTTTGTATGAAGCTGGTTTCATTTGAACGTTTATCTGTATTGAACCTGCATTATTTTCAGTACTCTCTGGATTACTTTCTGGATCGGATGGTGGATCTGGGAATTAAAAATGTGGAACTGCTAGGAGGACATCAGGGGATGTGGCTGGATCCTAATGAGTATGAGGAGCCGGATCCGATTTTAAAGAAGCTTCAGTCACGAAACCTGCATTGTCCTGTATTTACACCGCAAAATTGTAGATTTGGCTATCAGTTCGGCGTAAAGGAACCAGAGCTGAGGAAAAAGACTTTTGGATTTTTCTCCAATGGAATTAAACTGGCATCTGCTCTGGGAGCTAAATATATGGAAGCCAATTCAGGCTGGGGCTATTGGGATGAGCCGGAAGAGGAAGGACTTAAAAGAGCTATAGAGATGCATCAGATGCTTGCTGAGGTAGCGGAACAAAATAACATTACCATCGTGGCGGAATCCCTGCGGGCACAGGAGTCTAAGATTGGATACAGCCTTTCCCAGATGAAGCGTCTGTTTGACGGAGTCAATCACCCGAACTTCAAAGTTATGATAGACCTTACGGCTATGTCTGTTGCTGGTGAGAGTATTCAGGACTGGTTTGATGTATTTGGAAAGGAAAATATCGCCCATGCTCATTTCCAGGACTGCAATCCTTATGGACACTACATATGGGGACAGGGAACCAGGAATCTGAGAGAGGATTTAGAGGTAATGATAAAGAATGGATATGAAGGGTATTTTACACAGGAACTGACGGATCCTGCCTACTACCTGGATCCATTTTACTATGATAAGAAAAATGTTCAGAATTTGAGAATGTATATGGAGGATTAAATATGTGGACCAGAGAATTGTTTAAAGTAGAGAAACCGATTATTGCACTGCTTCATCTGAGAGCTTTGCCGGGCGATCCATTATTCGAGGGCTCTATGAGCGCTGTGATAGAGAAGGCCAGAGAAGAGCTGAATGCGCTTCAGGATGGCGGTGTAGATGGAATTCTGATTGCAAATGAGTTCAGCCTTCCCTATGAGAAAAAGGTATCTTATGTTACGGTGGCAGCTATGGGAAGAATTGTGGGAGAACTGGCAAGAGATATCAAGGTTCCCTTTGGCGTAAACATTGTCTCCAACCCATTGGCAACGATTGATCTGGCGGCAGCTACAGGAGCAAACTTTGTGAGAAGTACCTTTACAGGAGCTTACATCGGAGAAAATGGAATTACAGATACTAATATTCCTGAAACATTGAGAAGAAAGGCTGCCTTAGGTCTTCATGATCTCAAGCTGCTTTTTAAGGTAAATCCGGAATCGGATGTTTACATGGCGGAGAGAAATCTCGAAAAGATTACGAAATCCATGATTTTTCACTGTTTTCCGGATGGTTTATGTGTCTCAGGAGCCAGCGCAGGTTCTGAGACAGATTCCAGCCTGGTAACGCGTGTTAAGAATGTGGCGGGAGATATTCCTGTTTTCTGCAACACAGGCTGTACAAAAGAGAATATCGCAGAAAAGCTGTCACAGAGCGATGGAGCATGTGTGGGAACTGCATTTAAGAAGGATGGAAAATTTGAAAATTTTGTGGAAAAAACAAGGGTACAGGAATTTATGCAGGCAGTAAAGGAATACAGAAATACCCTGTAGCAGGGAGGGGGAGCAGAATGTATTTTTTGGGGATTGACATAGGCACTTTTTCCAGCAAAGGGGTGCTTGTAGGAGAGGATGGAAGAGTAAAGGTAAGGGCATCAGTAGGCCATACTATGGATAATCCAGCTCCAGGATATTTTGAACAGGATGCAGAACAGATCTGGTGGGGAGATTTCTGTAAGCTGTCCAGAGAACTGATTCAGAAAAGCGGTATTTCTCCAGAAGAGATAGGAGCAGTAGGATCCAGCACTCTGGGTGCGGACTGCCTTCCTGTAGATAAGGAGGGGAGGCCTCTTCGGAAAGCGATTCTGTATGGAATTGATGCAAGATGTACGGAAGAAATGGAGGAGATGACCAGTTACTATGGGGAAGAGCGGGTTCAGGAACTGTTTGGACGCCCCATCTGTTCCGGAGATGTAGCTGCCAAGATACTCTGGTTAAAGAAAAAGGAGCCTGAAATTTATCAAAAATCCTATAAATTTTTAACGGGCTCTTCTTATATCACTGCAAAGCTGACAGGCAATTATACGATAGATCGCTTTTTAGGTATTGCGTCATTTCGCCCCTTCTACCGGATGGACGGAACCATCCAGGAAGAACTGTGTGATCCCATTTGCAGCCCTTCACAGCTGGCTGAGGGCCGTGCAGTGACAGATATTGCGGGCTGTGTGACGAAAAAAGCGGCAGCAGAAACAGGATTGGCTCAGGGTACTCCTGTGATTGCAGGAACGGGAGACTCAGCGGCAGAGGCTATCAGCACGGGTGTGCTGTCGCCAGGGGATCTGATGGTTCAGTTTGGTTCTTCTTTGTTTTTCTACTGCTGTACAGACCGCATGGTAACAGATAAGCGGGTTCGGGGAAACAGTTTTGTAATTCCGGGCAGATACAGTATAGCAGCAGGTACAAATAATGCGGGAACTTTGCAGAACTGGTACAGAAGCACTTTGTTTCCAGATTGTCTGGAAGCAGAAAAAAGCGAATCGGGAAGCTCTTTTGCACAGATGATGGAGGGAATAGAGGAAATCGAGCCAGGAAGTGAGGGACTGGTGACACTTCCATATTTTGCAGGAGAGAGAACGCCGATTAATGATCCGGCTGCCAGGGGAATGGTGTTTGGCCTTACCCTGAATCACACCAGAAAGCATTTATACCGTTCTGCCCTGGAGGGAATCGTATTTTCCATTCTTCAGCACATTGAAATTTTCAGGGAAAAGGGAATTGAGCCAACCAGAATTTTAGCGGCAGGAGGAGGAACGAAAAATCCTGTCTGGATGCAGATGACAGCTGATATAACAGGTATTCCGGTGGCAGTTGGGGAAGAGACTGCTGGGGCATGTTATGGGGACGCTCTGATGGCAGCCATTGGAGTCGGACATTTTAAGGGATTTGAAGAGCTGAGGGATATTATAAATATTAAGAGAATATATACACCGGACGAGAATCGGACAAAGCTGTACCGTCCGTATTATGAGCTGTTCTGCAGATTGTATGAAGATAATAAGGACAGCCTCCATAGGCTGTCTGACTTAAATCATGGGGTTTAGAAAAAAGAGGAGAAGAGGTATGAAATTTGCAGCGGTAGGATTTACATGTATTGATGTCTATAAAAATCTGGGGATTCAGTATCCGACTGGAAACGGTATTGACCTGCTGTTTAATCTGATGGAGCAGGTGGAGGAAATAGAGCCTTCTGTAGTTACAGCTGTAGGCGACGATAAAAATGGAAAGCAGCTTTTAGAGGAGTGCAGAATCAGGCAGGTAGATACCTCTCATGTGCAGGTGGTTCCTGGGGGAAAGACGGCTGTGATAGAAATGCTGTTAAACGGAAAAGACAGGGTTCACCATTCTGTGGACAGAGGAGTCATGCCGGATTACAGGCCTACAAAGGAAGATATGGATTTTATATGCAGCCAGGACTACATTCACACAGACTTATCCTGGAATGTGGTCGATCTGCTTCCTGAGATTAAGAAGAGTGGGACAAAGATATATTTTGATTTTTCCAAGAGATATCAGCATCCGGACGTGCCGGAGATTTTAAGCTCCATCCATTACGGTATTTTTTCATTCGAAGAGGAGACAGAGGAGGTAAGGGAACTGCTTAAAATGGGGTGTGAAAGAGGGGCAGAGGTTCTTCTGGCAACCTTTGGAGAAAAAGGCTCCCTGGCCTATGATGGAAGGAACTTTTACCGCCAGAAATGCCTCGCTTCAGAGAATTTGGTGAACACGGTAGGGGCCGGGGATTCCTATGGATCCGGCTTTATGGCTGGAATCATCAGGGGAGAGGATATTCAGGCATGTATGGAACGGGGAGCCAGGAAAGCGGCTGAGATTGTCAGCATTTTTGAACCATATCATAGGAAAGGAAGATAATAATTATGGTTATAGATATGCATGTTCACCCGGTCCTGTTCGGGCCGGTTTGTGAAGATAAAAAGAAAGTAGAGTTTAGAAAGCAGAAGTTTGGTCTTTACAAATCTTCTCCCATTCCTATGAGCCAGGTAATGGCTGTGATGGATCACGCGGGAGTGGACAAGGCGGTGCTCCTGGCAGAGGACTATTCGGCAGAAATGGGACAGCCGATTATCAGCAATGAGGAAGTCAAACAGCTGGTAGATTTGGAGCCAGACCGGTTTATAGGATTCGCAAGCGTGGATCCCAGGGACTGCGGCGCTAAGGAGCAGCTGGAACGGGCATTTTCAGAGTTAAAGCTTTCAGGATTGAAGCTGAATTTAAGCCATCTTCAGATGTATCCTGACGATAAAAGGCTGGAACCGCTGTTAAAGCTTTGCATGCAGTATGAAAAGCCTGTGATGTTCCATAGCGGCTTCAGCTGGGAGCCGGATTCTCCTTCTAAGTATGGAAGGCCGATTCTGTATGAGGATATTGCTGTAGAGTACCCATCTCTCAGATTTTGTCTGGCCCATCTGGGATGGCCGTGGGTAGATGAGCTGTCCATGATGCTGCTCAAATATCCAAATGTGTATACAGATACAGCTACTGTATTTATGGATAGTCCGGCTAATTACTACGATCAGATTTTTATGAAGAACATGGCGCCGGGATGGCTCCAGAATAATCTGATGGACAAGGTTATGTTCGGATCGAACCTGCCCAGATTCAGACAGGTCAGAACCAGAGAGGGACTGGAGAAGCTGCCGATTCGAAAGGATGTTTTAGACAAGATTCTGGGAGACAACGCAAAGGTTTTCTTAGGAATGGAGGTGAGAGACTATGCTTATTAAGTCCTTTACTCATGAGATTGCCAGCAGAGAAGAATTCCATATGGTGAAGATTACAGAGCAGGTAAAGAAGGATGTAGAGGAAAGCGGAGTGAAAAATGGAGTCGTTTTTGTCATTTCGCTTCATACCACTACAGGAATTATGATTAATGAAAGCCTTCCCTGCGTGGAAAAGGATATAGAGCTTACCTTAGAACGGCTGATACCCGCTGACGGCCCTTATGTTCATACGCATATGCTGCCCAGCTATGGAACCTGCAGCGGCAACGCTCCGGGACATTTAAAATCCATGCTGTGCGGAAATCATTGTGTTCTTCCGGTTTCTGACGGGAAAATGGCAGGAGGCAGCGCACAGGATATTTATTTTGTCGAGTTTGACGGTCTTAAAATCAGACATTATACAGTTCAAATAATGGGAGAATAGGAAAAATTCTTTGCCTTTTTCCAAATAATGGGATATAATGTTACCGGTAAAACATATTAATATGTTTTGCCAATTTTATGATATTGAAAAGGATAAAGGAACAATAGTTATGCTGGATGGAAAGACAGTGACCCCCTTATATGTGCAGTTGATGAATCAAATAGAAGAAAAAATACGCTGCGGCGTTTATCAGCCAGGTGAAAGGCTCCAGTCTGAAAGCGAGATGGCAAAGACATTTGGGGTGAGCATTATTACCGTGAGAAGCGCTGTCAGCGGTTTGGTGGAAAAAGGCTTGGTAGAGAAGAAACAGGGAAAAGGGACCTTTGTTTCAAAACCAAAATTCACCAAGGATATGAAAAATCTTCAAAGCTTCACAGAAATGTGCCGGTATATGGGGATGGAGCCAGGCGGAAAAATGCTGGAAAATTGTCTTGTATCCCCAGATGACAAAACCAGAAAATTATTAGGATTGGAGAAAGACAGCCAGGTGATTTCCATTTCTCGTTTAAGATATGCAGATGGACAGCCGGTGGCAATTGAAAAGAATTATTTTCCAGCAAAATATGCTTTTTTATTAGAGGAAACATTTGATAATAATTCTTTATTTTCATTTCTTCATGAAAAAGCAAAAGTAACCGTTTCTGCATCAGAGAAATGGATTGGACTTTGCAGACCAACGGCATCAGAAGCTAAACTTTTAGGAGTAAGCAAGAGTTCACCTCTCCTTTTTATTAAGAGTGTGACATACACCCAAGATCACGAACCGCTGTATGTAGGAATCCAGATTTTTAATGGCGAAAATTGTTCGTTTTATGTTTACCAGTCCAATGGAATATAAGAAAGAGAGGGAGAATCTTTCCAGCACTAAGCTTTCAGCAAAGCGCAGAAAACCTTCTCCCTCTCCCTATCTTTACCTAATTCATCTCATCCTCTATCATACGATATCCAATCCCGATCTCCGTAAAAATGTACTCCGGCTCTGCCGGATTTTTTTCGATCTTGCGCCGGATATGAGCCATATTGACGCGGAGAATGCTGTTGTCTCCGTCTGCGTAGGGCCCCCAGATATTCTCGATAATGGAGTCGTAGGTCATGACGCGGCCGGAATTTTTGGCCAGCAGAGCGATAATTTTAAATTCGTTCTGAGTCAGATGAGTTTCCTGACCGCCCACAGTAACCAGATGCTTGTCGAAATCTATGACCAGATCCTTGGCCTGGAACGGCCGTTTGTACAGAAGTGAATCTGTATTCAGCCGGTTGCTGTGGCGCATGGCAGTGCGGATGCGGGCCAGAAGCTCCGACGTGCCGATAGGCTTTGTCAGGTAGTCGTCTGCGCCCAGATCCAGAGCTTTCACCTTTTCCTGCTCCTGAATGCGGGCGGAAATGACGATAATCGGGATGCTGGCCCAGGTTCTCACCTGGCGGATGATTTCCATGCCGTCCATATCGGGAAGTCCCAAATCTAAGAGAATCAGATCCGGGCACTGGGAGGTAATGATGGACAGGGCGTCCTTTCCCGTATGGGCCTGGGAAACTCTGTAGTCATGGGCAGAGAGTGTGGCCGTGATAAAGTTGCAGATATTTGGTTCATCTTCTACCAGAAGAATAGATATTTTATGAGACAATGCTTGAGTCCTCCTTTGGAAGCTTAAAATAAAATTCCGCCCCGTCGGGGTGGTTGAAGGCAGCCAGGGTGCCGCCGTGGGCGTTTATAATGGTTTTACAGATAGAAAGACCGATTCCCATGCCTTTTCGTCCGTCGGTGGAGGAGCTGGCAGTGGAGGAGGAGCCGTCAAAGATGGTATTCAGCTTCTCCGCAGGAATGCCGACTCCGTAATCCCGCACGTGGAAGGTGACGAAATCAGGCGACGAATCGGCAAAGCATTCAATCGGCTTTGTGCTCTTGGAATGCACCACCGCGTTTTCCATTAGGTTAATGAGCACCTGCTCAATTAAGATGGCGTCCATGGGAATAATTAAAATTTCATCTGGTACCCGGACCTGGATGGGCGCGTCCGGAATCCGCTTTTTCAAGCGGCTGACAGCCTCTCCCATTACCTCCTCCACCGGTTCCATAGAGGTATTGACTCGGGCAGTTTCATTGTTAATGCGTGTGACAGAGAGGAGATTTTCCACCATGTTCAGCAGCCAGTTGGAATCCTCTAAAATATGGCTCACCAGAGCTTTTTTCTCTATATCCGTCAGGTGGGCTTCGTTTTCCAGATAAACGGTGCTGGAACCGATAATGCTGGTGAGGGGAGTCCTGAGGTCGTGGGAAATGGCCCGCAGCAGGTTCGCTCTCATCTTTTCCTTTTCCGCGTCCATCAGCAGTTTTTCCCTCTCTGAGATAATCCGGGCCTGCTCCTTGATATTCGTCGTCAGGGCGCTGGTAATAATGGAAATTGTAAACATGGCGATAAAGCTCATGGGGTAGCCAGTCAGCGTGAAATTCAGCTCGAAATAGGGGTAGGTGAAGAGGAAATTCACACATCCCACGCTGATCAGCGCCGACAGCGCCCCGTAAAAATAACCGGTGGTGTACCGGGCCGTCAAAAAGAGAGCAAGAATGTAGCACAGGCTGATACTGGAGGAGGGTTCCTCCATTTTTGTAAAAAAGAAAAACGAGACAACGGTAGCGGTAAAGAGAAACGCCAGCGTAACCGCTATATTGGCCGCCCTGGTTTTAGGGGACGGAAAATGCCGCAGCCTGTCCTCGTGTTTGTTCATAACGCGCACGCTCCTGTCATAAATATTGGTAATCTATTTATTATACCTGACTTTGCGGGAAAATTCAGTAAAAAAGATGTTAAGAGAGGGAGAGAAGGAAAATTTCTTTCGCCTCCTTCCCCTGAATTTGCTTTTTATCTTTTCCTGTGATAGACTTCAAGTGTTGGATTATTTTATAAAATTAATAAAAGCGTCCGTGTACGCTGACGCTGAAGAATAAAGAAAAGAAGGGAAGCGCTGAACCATGAAGAAACTTGGAAGAAACGACGCCTGCTGGTGCGGCAGCCAGAAGAAATACAAGCACTGTCACGAGGCCTTTGACGAAAAGCTGGAGGAGGCGGCCAGAGCGGGCCATTTTATTCCGTCTCACGATATGATCAAGACGCCGGAGCAGTTAGAGGGAATCAGGGAGAGCTGCAAGATTAACATAGCGGTTCTGGACTATGTAGCGGAGCATATTCATGCGGGAGTGACTACAGAGGAGATTGACAAGTGGGTTTACGATGAGACCACAAAGAGAGGCGGAATCCCGGCTCCTCTGGGATACCAGGGCTTTCCCAAAAGCGTCTGCACCTCCATTGACGATCAGGTGTGCCACGGGATTCCTTCAGAGGATGTGGTATTAAAGGACGGAGATATTATCAATGTGGACGTTTCCACAATTTACAAGGGATATTACTCTGATTCTTCCCGCATGTTCTGCATCGGGGAGGTGAGCCCGGAGAAGAAAAAGCTGGTGGATGTGGTGAAGGAGTGCGTGGAACTGGGCCTTGAGCAGGTAAAGCCCTGGGGATTTCTGGGAGATATGGCCCATGCGGTCAATGAACATGCGGTAAAGAACGGCTGCAGCGTAGTGCGGGAAATCGGCGGCCACGGCGTGGGACTGGAGTTCCACGAGGAACCGTGGGTTGGATACATAGGAGAGCCTGGAACGGGCATGATGATGGCCCCGGGTATGGTATTTACCATTGAGCCTATGGTCAATATGGGCGGCTGCGAGGTCTATGTGGATGACAGCGACGGCTGGGGCGTGTATACAGAGGACGGCAGACCGTCCGCCCAGTGGGAGATCATGGTGCTGGTGACAGAGACAGGCCACGAGGTACTGTGCTGGTAGAAAAACGCGGCAGATCCGATGCCGGTCCTGGCGTCAGCGGACAGAAAACTGCGCGGCTTTCTGCACAGAGATGCTGAAAGGTGACATAAAACAATATAAAAATATAAAAAAGAGGAGCACTGCCCGGCGCTTACGCCGCTGTCTGCAGTGCTCCCGTTTTTTTCTGAAACATAAAAGGGGGAAAGGAAAAAGGGGTTCCAGAAAATCTATATAAAGGAAATAGTTGTTAGGCGAGTCCAATGAAACGATGCGCGCTGTTTCTGTACTCATTGGCCTCTTGTTGTTTACATGATTATAATAACCGATAAATGTGTCTAATATTTGTCCAGTCTCTAAAAAACTTCTAAACCAATCTTACGGAATCATAAAGAAATTATAACGAAACCTAAACCATGGCCTGTTTGATGGCGTTTAACAGTTCGTCAAAGGTGTCGAAGGCAGGTATTTCCGGTACAGAGGCGCGGATACTTTCAGGGCTTTTGAAGAGAAAACCGGCCTTGCTGGCCTGGATCATGCCCAGATCGTTGTAGCTGTCTCCGCTGGCAATAGTCTCAAAGCCGATGGACTGCAGGGCCTTCACTGTGGTCAGCTTGGAGTTTTCCACCCGCATATGGAAATCTGTGATCGTTCCGTCCGGATCGACGCTGAGCGAGTTGCAGAACAGGGCCGGGTATCCCAGCTTTTTCATCAGGGGCATGGCGAACTCCTCGAACGTGTCGCTGAGCACGATGACCTGGGTGAAGGAGCGCAGCTCGTCTAAGAACTCCCTCGCGCCGGGCAGCGGATCAATCTGGGCAATGGTTTTCTGGATTTCAGGCAGCCCCAGTCCGTGTTCTTTTAATACGTCAAGTCTCCAGCGCATCAGCTTATTGTAATCCGGCTCGTCTCTGGTGGTGCGTTTCAGCTCCGGGATGCCGCTGGCCTCGGCAAAGGCGATCCATATCTCAGGAACCAGAACTCCTTCCATATCAAGGCATACAATATACATACTCATGTTCCTCCTCTAAATTATTTTTTTCATACTATCACCCAGCCTGCGAGGTGTCAAGAAAAGGACAGGGCGGGCCGGCTGACAAATGCTGCGCTATGATTTCAGAAGCCGCCACAGCGTCGTCCGGCTGATGCCCAGACGTTTCGCCGCAGCCGTCTGATTTCCCTTGGTCTCCTCCAGAACCGCGTGGATAATATCCTGGTTGATTTCATCCAGCGGGCGTTTCAGATCGAGAATCACAGAGGAGCTGTGGGAAATGCCGCTTTCTCCTTCAATTCCGGAGGGAGAAGCGCCGGGGCCTACGCGCCGGAAGGTAGTTTTTTTCTCCATTTCCAGCAGGCCGGACAAGGTTTCCTCCGTGATGTAGGAGGAGGTGGTGATCACGGTCAGCTCGCTTAAAATCCGTTTAAACTGCGTATAATTTTCCGGCCAGTCGAAGGACTTTAAAAGCTCCATAGCGCCGGGCGTCAGCCCCAGGATTTCCTTGGCCAGAGAGACGTTCAGATTGCTCAGATAGAGGTTGGCCAGGGTGGGAATGTCCTCCGTCCGTTCCCGGAGCGGCTTTAAGCGGATGGTCAGGCAGGTGAGAAGATTCACAAATTCCATGCAGGTCTTGGGAATTTCTCCGCTGCGGCTGCACACGCAGGAGAAGATCAGGCGGTTTCGATGGCACAGATTCATGTCCACGATAATGGACAGGAGCTTTCTGGCCCGTTCCTCGTCCAGAACATGAAGATTTTTCAGGTAGATCGTGTTGTTATTATCATTAAACGGTGAATTGTAGTGGTTGGTGAGAAAATTCCAGCTCTTATCGTTCATCAGGGCAAAATTGACGGTGATAAACGGGTTGTTCCGCAGAGGACTTTCATTGTAGACTGCGGCGGCAGCCTGCTCTTTTCCCGTGCCCTCCTCCCCGAAAATCATAATGGGATGCTGGGTCTGGGCCATCTGGACAATGGTGTTTCTCAGCGGCCCGATGGCCCCTGTGACGCTGAAAAAGCTGTTGAAAAAGCTGTTTTCCACGTCGATGCGGTTCAGGTACTGGACACCGTATTTGCTGGTGGCGAAGGGAACCTTGCTGTCCGTAAACTGGAACACAGGATAATTGTCCCCGCAGAAGGAAACAAGGCGGCTGGTAATAGAATACAGAGTTCCGTCAATGTTTTTAAAGCTTTTATGAGGCGTTTCGGAGGCGGAGGGCAGATCCTTTTTCAGCGCCTGAATCACAGGATTTTCTTCGTTTTCAGGGAGAGAGGAGTAAAAAATCTGCCCCTGGCTGTCAAAGATAACGGTGGACTGGCTGCTGGTGCGGATGACCTCGCGGAGAAAGCGGTTTTCTTCCCGCACATTGGCGTAGCTGGAGCACAGCTTCACCGCCTGATCGAAGGCGCTGCTGATACTCTCATTGCCGGACGTGATCAGAATCGCGTTCAGGCCCAGGCGCTTCGCAGTGGTGCTGGCAATCATATCGCACAGGATCATGCGGTAGCCCCTCTTTTTCAGCATCTGAAGCGTTTCCTCCACCTGTCTGGAATTGTGGATTGTAAAGGTCTCCACCTTATACTGGAGCAGATCGCAGAGCAGCTTGGCGCTGCTGATAATGCCTGGAAAGCCTACGATGGCATAGCGGGAGGCAAAATTTTCCGCCATTTTGATGGCACGGAGAATATCGTAGACAGACAGGGGAATCTCCACCACAGGAATGGGGGTGATTTGTCCGATCAGCTCCGCAGTACCGCCGCGGGAAATGATAATATCGTAATTGTCGTGAAAGCTTCGCTTGGCAATTTCCGCGCCCTCCTGCAGGTCTCCCACATAGACGGTCAGATCAATGTCGTTCCGGGCCTCGGCCGCCTTCAGCATAATCGAACGCATCCCCTCGTAGGGGGCGATCCCCAGAATCCGTACTTTTTTATCGCTCATGTCTCATTCCTCCCCGATTCGCGCTGTCAGTCAGCGTCCGTTATATTTGTTTCAATGTGAAACAAGTTTATTATAACACGTTTAAAAATGGAAGGAAAGACGTTTTAAAATGAAAAAACAGACAGAATAAGTTTACATAAATTTACTGAAACATCAAAGAATGTGACTGGACGAGGACGGATTTTTACGATATGATTAAAAAAACAGAGGAAAAAAGGGGGGATTTTGCGGTGCAGAGCAGAAAGAATATCTTATCTGTCTATATGCTGGGCCGGTTTTCTGTGGAGTATGGAGGGCAGATCCTGTCGCTTGGAAGAAACAGCTTCTCGAAGCTGATTCAGCTGCTTCAGATTGTGTGGCTGGCCGGGGAAAAGGGCGTGACCAAGGACGATCTGGCGGGAATGCTTTACGACCGCGATTCGCTTTCCAGTCTGAGCAACAGCCTCAATAACCTGGTTTACCGCCTGCGGAAAATTCTGGCGGAGAACGGTTTTCCAAAATCCCTCTATGTGATTAATCAGGACGGTGTTTATTTCTGGGACAGAAAAATTCCAGTCTGGGTGGACGCCAGAGAATTTGAACGTCTGGTGGAACTGGGAGACAGAAAACGGCAGCAGGAGAAGGAGACCTTTCAATATTATAAGAAGGCGGAGGAGCTTTACCAGGGCGAGCTCCTGAGCGCAATTTCCACGGAAAACTGGGTCATCGTGGAGAGCCTGCGCTTTAAGCGGATGTATGAGAAGGCGGTTTCATGGCTGGGCGACTATATGAAGCGGCAGAAGGATTACCCCGGCATGTACCAGCTGTACCACCAGGCAGCCCAGGTGTACCCCTTCGACAACTGGCAGGTGGGGCAGATGGAGAGCATGGCCTACATGGGAAGATACAAGGAGGCGTTTCTTCTCTATGACAATACGGCCAAGCGGTATTCGGAGGAGATGGGGCTTCCGCCTTCTGACAAAATGCTGGAGTGCTATAAAACCATGAGCCGCCAGTTTGTCAGCCGCCCGGACGTGCTGAAGAATATCAGGGCGGAGCTGCGGGAGCAGGAGGATGAAAAGATTAACGCCTACTACTGTTCCCTGCCCAGCTTTATCGACATTTACCGTCTGTCCGCCCGGCGCAGCGAGCGAAACGGCCAGCCTTTCTGCCTGATGCTGTGTACGATTACAGATTATGAGGGGAAGGTAATCCAGAATCAGGAGAAGCTAAAAGCCCGCTCAGAGATTCTGAGAAAGACCATTGGACGCGCGCTCAGAAGGAGCGATGTCTACGCCAAGTACAGCGCGTCCCAGTATTTGGTTCTCCTCACAGGAGTGAGGGAAGAAAACTGCAGCGTAGTGGGAAAAAGAATCAGCCGGAATTTCCGCGATCTCTCGGGAAAGCAGGCGGAGGTAGCCATTTCTACAGACGTCACATACGCGGGGGGGGGTATGGGAACGATTTTGGATTTTTAAATGCGCATAAGAAAAATAGGTTCAGCCTATCCTGTCGGAAGACAGGGTAGGCGTTTTTTTTTACGCAATTTTACAGAATCCGGGGAAAACAGCCAGCCGATAAGCCTGAAAATCCGGCGGAAGACCTGGCTCTGGCGCTAAAAAACAGAAAAAATAAAAATGGGACTTTTTGTGATTGGTTTTATGATTGGCAATCGAATAAAATGAAGGGGAATTCAGAAAAAGTTAAGAAATCTGACAAAAAAAAGACAAAAAGAAATCCGTAAAAGAGACGAATTTGCGATAGAAAAAGAGGAGGTTGAGTTGGAGTGATGGAAGGAAAAGCGGGGGTAAGTATGGAGTCCAGAAAGAAAATGTCGCGCGCTAAAAGCAACAGCCCCATGAAGAGAACCGTAAGACGCGCAGTTGCATGGCTCCTTGTTTTCTGTATGTGCATGGCAAATATGAATTCAGCCGTGTATGCAGCAGAGATTGCCACATCCAGTGACGCGCTGATGGCAGCGACTCCAAGCGATGCGGCGGCGACAGACAGCAATGCGGCAGAGATTCTTATGCCGGAACAGACTGTCAGCGGCGAGGAGTTAAAGGAGGAGGCAATCCGGGCTATCTCGGCGGGCCATGAATTTGATTTTGATTCAGAAATCCGCGTGATGAAGGACGCTGAGGGCAAAAACGAGAGCTACAGCGAGCTGTTCAAGGGCTACAGAAGCTTCACGCTTTTTGCTGACAATGGAAACGGAGGACGTCTGACAGGCGGCAATGACAACGCCTACGGTTACATCGTAGTCCGCGTAGATAAGGATGCCTACGAGGCGTTCGAGAAGGAAGAGGGAACAGCCAGAGCGACTGGTTCCGATGCGACAGGCAGCAGCGCCGCAGAGCGGGTATGGAGCCTGACAGGAGACGAGGAGTTAATTTTCCTCTATGTCAATGCAGACAACGGAACAGTAACCTTCTCTTTAAACATTGAAAATCTGGAGGCAGACGACATTGTCGTTCCAAGCCGCGCAGAGCTTTACGAAGACACAGAGGAAGAGGCTGAGGAGACAAGCCCGGCAGAGAAACCGGCTGAGGATGCCAACGAGGCAGGAGGATCCGGTTCCGGCGGCGGCTCAGGAAGCGGTTCCGGAAGCAGCGGCGATGTTCAGGACGATCCGACAGACGAGGGAGCTTCTGACGACAGCCAGGCAGAAGACGGACAGACAGACGACAGCCAGACAGAGAACGACAGCGAAAACGATACAGATGCAGAAAAGCCGGACGAGAAGCCGGAGGACGGCCAGACAGGCGGCGGATCTGAAAACGGACAGGAGAATAACGGCTCCTCTGACACAGATAAAGAGGACGGAAATACAGATTCCGGAAATGATGGAAATACAGGAAACTCCGAAGATAATGGTTCCGATTCTGACAGCGGCAATGACAATCATGGAAACGCTGACAGCGGAAACACTGGAAATACAGGCAACAGCGGAAATTCCGGTTCAGGCAGCGGCTCAGAAAGCGGCAAGGACGAGGGCGGTTCCTCTGATAAGGGAGACAGCTCCGACAAGGGCGATTCCCACCAGGGCGGTTCTGATTCCGGAAGCGGCAGCAGCGATTCCGGAATCACAGGAAACAGCGGAAACTCCGGTTCCGGCAACAGTTCTGATAAAGGAAGCTCTGACAAGGGCGGTTCCGATTCCGACAGCGCGAAGCTTTCCAAATCCAGCCTGAACCTTCCTATAGTAATGGGACCAAACCCGAACGCAGAGTTCGAGGAGGACGAGTTCGGTGATATGAGCTTCGATGAGTGGCAGGAAATGATGGAGGAAGAAGAGGAAGAGGCTGAAGAAGAGGAGGACTACACAGACGAGGTATCCGTAGCATACGACAGCGAGGACGATGGAACCTCCTACCTCAACATGACTATGCTTCCGGCAGTAGGAGCAACCGTAAAGAAGGCACAGCCGAAGAGAGCGTTCAAGCTGTTCAAGAGCAGCAGAAGCGATGAGGCGGAAGCTGTGGTGATGGCGGGAAGCGTACCACTGAAAGCATTAACAGGCTCTGTAACAGGCGCATCTAAAAAGATTAAATATTTAGGAGGGGATAATTACAGACTTCGTTTGGATTTATCTGGGGGCGGTCAGCCGGTAGACGTGCTTTTAGCGGTAGACATTTCCAATAGTATGAACGAGAGAGAAAGTCGTAACCTGAATAAAGTAAAACAAGTTTTAGGATACGATGGATGGTTATATATATACGAAGACTATAAGAAACCTGGTAAAGCTAATGGTTTTATAGATAGTATTTTTGAAAAGTTTCAGGGAACAGAAAGCCGTATGGCTGTGGTAAGCTATGGAACAATAGGACATAGTAATCAGACTTGGACAAACGATAAAAATACTGTAAAGAGAAAAATAGGAAATCTTGCAGTAGGGAAAGATATATTCTCAAAGGATGAAACAGGCGGAACCAATTATGAAGCGGGCCTTTTAGAAATTAGAAAAATGCTTGAGAGTTCGGATCCGACCCATATGAAGTATGTGATTTTCCTAAGTGATGGAAATCCCACATATACATATAGTCCAGCAAACGCTTTTGCAGAACCTGAACGGTATGATGTATTAGGAAATGGAAAGAGTGACGAATATGATTTAGATGATTCTAAGGATAGCAAGTATACAACTGGGCAAGCTACCATAGATGTTTCTAAACAATTTAGAAATGATCCGTATGTAGCAGATGCAACAATCTATTCGGTTGGAATAGGCATGTCAGACAGTGGAAAAAAATATTTGAGCGCAGTGTCCAGCGGAAATGAAGAGGATGCTTCTAATGTATATACTGGTAGTGTAGACGAATTAAAAAGTATGTTTGACTCTTTATTTCAGAGAATGGATTTAGAAAATGTTATCGTATCAGATCCATTGAGTCCATATGTTCAGTTGCCAGATAATGATCTTAGTAAAGCTGATGTATCGGTGTATAAATATCTCACAGCTTCAGGCAGTGGAGAGGGACACAAAATTCCATTAGATGTTTCACAGGTTACAGTCAATAATTCTACGGGAATCGGAAAGGTTCAGTGGGATATGAGTTCTGTAGAAAAAGATGGAAAATTAGATCCAGATTACACATATGTTCTCGAGTTTAACATTCAGGTGAGTCCGCTTGCAAAAACTGAATATGCAGAAACTGGGTATCCAGCAGGGGTTGTAGGAAGTGAAGAGACAGATTTTGGTGACAAGATAACAAGTGCTGGACAGCCAGGATTTTATGCAAATGGAAGCTCCTCTGCAGATAACGCAACTATTACATGGAACGGAAATGATACAGGCTATAAATATCCTATGAAACCAGTGGTTCAGGTTATTGAAACACCGAAGGTGCAGTATAACAAGAGAGCTGTTCAGTCCACAGATAATAAAGAAATTTATGATTTGATTTTGGATGTGACTGGTTTGAAAAAAACGCCGGATAGTTCCACTACTGTGACCTCATCTGCAGATATTGTGTTTGTGCTGGATCAGTCACCAAGTATGTTAAAAAAACTTGGTGAGTTTTCAGGGGGTTGGTGGGATTCGGATAATCGTCCAACAAGAGCGGATGTTGTCAATGATTCAATGGGTTATATCCTTTCTGATGAAACAGCAGTATTTAAATACTCCGATGGACAGAAACAAAATATAAGAGTAAAAGGATATCTTTTTACTGGAAAAACGTCTGAAAAACCAGGAAGCAACCAGTGGTTTACATCTTCATCTGCGGCTAAAAGAGATTTAAAAGTTACTCCTAATCGGGGTAATGGCGGAACAATGCCTAAGGATGCATTGGAGAAAGCAGTCACTGCTTTAAAGAATAGTAACGCAGACCTTAAATATATTATTTACCTTACAGATGGAGAACCTAATACAATAGATGGTGGAGGATTGAGTACTTTAAGTAATTCAAAAGCTGATGGAAAAAATATAAAAGTCTATCCAATTTCTATTCATGATGCTCCCGAAACAAATTGGGGTGGTAACAGCGGAACCTACATGGAACAGGTTGCCGAGGCAGCTAAACAGGGCGGAATGTCTTGTGATAGAGTACATAGTGGAGTAACGGCTGACGAGATAAAGCAGGTTTTCCAGCAGATTACAGGCTCCATTGTTACTGAAATTGAGCAGCTTGGTTCTGGTATGACTAACGTGGTTATTAGCGATGAATTAAGCGAGTATGCAGAATTTGTCAGCAAGCCTCTTACAGAAGGGGCGTTTACAGTAACTGCAGAGGATGGAACTCCAGTAGCTCATACTGTAGCTTTTAATGAAGCAGAAAAGAAATTTAGTATTTCTTTTACGGAACCGTTAGAAGAGGGAGTTACCTACCAGGTAAAGGTTAAGGTTAAGCCAACGCAGGCAGCAATGGATTCTTATGCTCAAAACGGAACTTATCCGGATAAGCCAGATGCAGGTACAGGCACACATGCGGACAAGAATGAATTTGGTTTCTACTCGAATACAGAAGCAACACTTTCCTTTAGTTATAATGGTGTAACTTATGCTGGCGATAATGCGTTTGAGTATCCGCACCCAGTTATCCAGACACTGCCGGAAGGTCGCTTCGTAGTCCAGAAGCTGGTTGAGATTGATGGTAATGAAACGCCTCTCGCAGGCAGTCCAGATCAGGAATTCATCATTCAGATCCAGGAGCGGACTGCAGATGGAACAAACGGCTTCAAGTCTTCCGTAGCTTTAAAAGACAGAGAGACAACTGGTACAGTTATCACAGAAGGCGAGAAGACGTTCAATGTTCACGAAATTGTGCCGATGGAATATGAGCAGAGTTCTATCGTTGTATATGAAAACGATGGAAATGGAAATCCGAAGCCGGAGACAGCCAAAGTAGTGGAGAAAGACGGAAACTTTACAGTTCTTCCAGGACAGGATCTGATTGTCCGCGTGACCAACATTCCGGTACACAAAAACTTCTTCCACCATGCCGTTTCTGTAACTAATACGACAAAGGGAGATACAAAAACACCGTTTAGCAATGGTTTAGCCGAGCAGGCTGCCAAAACAGCTTCCAGGCTGGGACTGACCAAGAAGAAAACAGAACTTGAACAGGAGGAGGGTGATTTAATTGCTTAAAAGTAGAAAAAAGGCAAATGCAGTAAAACTGTCAGGAATCGCTCTCCTGGCAGTGGCAGTAGCCGGAATCGGAGGAACAGGGGCTGTTATCCAGCACAGGCTGGCAGTGAAGAATACTCTGAAAACCCCAACCGTTGAAGTAAGTATTGACGATATAGTGGGGAAGACTGACGGTTCTAAGAAACAAAAAGAGGTATCTTTTAAAAATCAGGGAACTGCAGACGTATTTATCAGAGTAGCTTATGCAGAGAAGTGGGAAAACGAAAACGAGCTTCTGTCCAGCCAGAATCCAGACGGACATGATGTTGCTAAAAAGTTCAACGATAGCCAGATAGAAAACTCAATGGAAAAGATGTTTCCTAGAGATGAATGGACGCTGGGAAACGACGGCTGGTACTATTACAGGCATGTGCTGAAAGCGGCAAATGACGGTGATACAGATCAAACGAAGCCATTGCTTACAGCAGTAGATTTCAGCAACATATCTTCTCAGGAGTCGGAGTATAACGGTGCAGATTACGAACTTCACTTTCAGGTGGAAGCAGTACAGGCCAGCGATGATTATGAGCTGAATAAGGAGGCTGTAACTACTGTATTCGGAAACGAAGTAGGGCTTGGCACACAGCCAGCTTCTTGGGAAACAGATAAGTATGGTTCTCAGCTTACATGGGAGGGAGGTAACTAATTATGAAATTATATAAAAGATTAGGTATCGCCCTGATTGGAGGAATTTGCGCAGTGTCCGTCAGCACCACATGGGCTGTGTACACAGATACAAATACCATTAAAAATCAGCTTTCCACAAAACATACGGCTGTGATGCTGAAAGAAGACTTCGTACAGTTCAGTTCCTTCTTACCAGGTGAAACGGTGACGAAGAAGCCATATTTCGAGAATACGGGAGCGAGGGACATGCTGATCCGCGTTCCGATAGAACTGGCTGAAACATGGAGGAAGACAGAAGAAAACGCTGAAGATCAGCTGGACAATGAGAAGGTAATAAAAAATTGGAGCCAGTATTGGGTTAATGGGAAATCTTCAGAGTGGTTTGCTGGCGAAGACTACTATTACTACAACAAGATTTTGACAAAACAAGGGACAGAGAATTCAAAAACAAATCCAATTATGGATTCGTTAACTCTTTCCACAGATGTCTCAAATGATGGCCATGAGGCTGATTACAGCAACGCAGAGTATGAGATAACTATCGAGGCAGAGGCTGTTCCGGCAGATAAAACTTCAGCTGCTTTATGGGCGGAAGACTTACGGAATGTAGATTTCGATGCCACTGGATGCGAATGGAGCGGACTGCTTAATACAACAGAGTAAAGGTTGATCAATCCCCCGCCTTTGAAAAGGGCGGGGGGAGTGACAGGAGGATGTGAATCATGAAAAAGAAACATATAGCTGCCCTGGCAGGACTCGCTGCAGTATTTGCAGTTGGCGGCTCCCTGGCATACTTCAACCAGAATCTGGAAGCAGTCAACGTCCTTTCAGTAGGAAAGTTTGATACGACAGTACATGAAGATTTCAAACCGATTACTGACTGGGAGCCAGGAGCAGAAGTTAAAAAAGAGGTTCGAGTTGTCAATGACGGAAACGTTCCGGCAGTTGCCCGCGTCTGGTTTGTAGAGACATGGACAGCGGCAGACGGCCAAGAAAATTCTGTTACTAACAGAAAAACGGATGAGAATAACGAGCTTCTTCCGGGAGAAAGTTTTGAAGATGAAGGAAATGATTTAACAGATATTTATCAGGAAGATTCTTCAGATGGAGAAATCGCAGGAGATCAAACGGTTGTAGAGAAAACATTTAATCTGGGAAAAGGCTGGGAGTATAACCAGAAAGACGGGTGCTATTATTACACCAGTATCTTAGAGGGAGAGACAGAAACTCCTCCGCTTTTGGGAAAAATACGTCTGACTGAAAATGCCGATATGGGCCATATGGTAGAGAAAAAGTTTTACGCTACCACAGAAGAGCAGCCAGAGGAAAACAGCAGCGATTGGGTTCAGTTTTCTCCAAATGCAGAGGGAGAGGAAGTTTCCGAAGCTGATTTACCAGACGAAGTAAGAAAAGAAATTAAATATTTCCGTTCTACAATCGGATTAGAAACGGATGACAATGGAAATCCGATAGGCAGCGGATACGCCAAAGCAGAATATACCTTATCTGTCATTGCCCAGACAGTGCAGGCAACAGAGGACGCCGTCGAAGCAGAGTTCGGCCCTATGGCTGTTCAGGCGGCAGAAGAAGGAAAATGGGCTTGGAATTTTTTAGGAACACTTTCAGCAGAATAAATGTTGACAGCGAATAAAGGGAGATATTTTAGGAGGTAGAAACATGAATAAGAAATTAACAGCAATCGGTGGACTTGCAGCTTTAGCAGTAGTTGGAGGAACTTGGGCATTCTTTACACAGGATACAACCATTCATAACAAACTGACAACAGACGGTATGTACGGATTAAATACAACAGAGAAGTTCAATCCTGGTTCTGAGTGGGCTTCCGGTACAGAGGTAGAGAAGAAGATCACTGTAAAGAATACAGGAACAGGCGCAGTTTTAGTACGTGTTAAGATGGATGAGAACTGGGCGTATAAAGGAGCTCAAGACGAGCTTTTTGGAGTGTGGACTTCTGGACAGATGGAGTTTACTAATATTCAGGTAGACGATTCCGCTGATGGAGATCCAACAAATGATCCAAGTTCAGTAGTACACAAAAATCTGGATAAGGATAATATCCAGTTAGACGCTGTAGCAAAACAGGAGAAATGGTATCTTGCAGACGATGGTTACTGGTATTTCTGCAATAAGCTGGAGGGAGGAAAAGCAACAGCTAATTTACTGAACTCCATTAAGTTAGATGATAATACAGATATGGGTCGGATTGCAAATAAGTACTACTATATTGTAGTAGAGAAAGATGTTGCAGAGCCAGAATTTGATGCAAAAATATGGTCAGAAATGAACGCTAAAACTGAAGAAGAGGCTCAGAAAGAGTTAGCAGAGATCGCAGCAAAAGAGGAAAACAAGAATAAAGATATTTATATGACTCTTGAAACAAAGACAGACGAGAGCAAAAAGGGCTATTCTGATGCAGGATATACTTTAAATATCACAACAGAGGCTGTTCAGGCTACAGTAGATGCTGTTAACACAGAGTGGAAAACCGCTCCAACAGAGTTAATGGAGGATATCCTGAAATAGAGTCTGGCTTTTAAGTAAAATTATACATAACGGGACATAACATATGCGGCTAATCAAAGGATTTGTAAATATTCTGACCTGGATTGTATACGCCTGCATTGCCTGCTATCTTCTGATAGCAGCGCCGATGCTGGCGGGATATCATCCGGTCGTGGTTCTCAGCGGAAGTATGGAGCCTACCTACCATGTGGGAAGCATTATCTACTACAAAGAAGCAGATTTTGCTGATATTAATGTAGGAGACGCTATTACCTTCCAGGCAGGCGAGGACGGCATGGTGACTCACCGCGTTGTGGAAAAGAGCGAGCTTTCCCAGAATTTTGTTACAAAGGGAGACGCAAACGAGACGGAGGATCCAAATCCGGTAGACTACGACGAGGTAATCGGAAAGGTGTGGAAGGTGAGCATTCCATACGCAGGTTATTTTGTAAATTACAGTAAAAATATGGGCGTCATTATTGTGATGGCAGCCATCATCATATTGGGAATCGCCTTGGATATGTTTTTCCCGGATAAGAAGAAAGAGGAAAAGACAGAGGCTTAGGCGTGGACAGAAAGGGAAGAGGAACAGGAAATGAAAAAGAAAGCGGCGTTAGGACTGGCAGGACTGGCAGCAGTAGCAGCTATTGGCGGAACATGGGCATACTGGAACCAGAATTTATCCGTAAATAATGAGTTTAAGGCAGGAAACTTCAATTCTGACATCGTAGAGGAGTTTAAGCCGGAGAAAGACTGGCTTCCGGGCGAGACAGTGGAGAAGGTTGTATCTGTAAAGAACTCCGGAAATGTAGATATGGCCGTAATGACTAAGATCACCCAGAAGTGGAACGACGAGAATTTAACGCTTCAGGCAGTGGACGGAACAGAGTATGCCGCAGAGGTACAGTGGGGAGAGAATGTAGCGGCATTCGCAGCTCCTGGCGTTGCTGATGTAGCGGCTCCTATGGGAATTGAGAAAACGGTAGATTCTTTTGCTGATGCAGCAGATACATGGGTTTTGGCAGATATTAAAGAGCAGGAAGACGGTTCTATGGATCTGTACTTCATTTACAGCGGAATTGTAGAGGAAGCCGGAGAGACTCCAGCACTTCTCACATCTGTAACGATGAATTCATCAATCAAGTCAGGCATCACAAGTAAGGTATATACACCGAATGGTGATGGCGGACTGGATATTACATCGGCAGATGGAAATCATCTCAACAGCTACGAGGGCTCTCAGTATACCATGACTATCAACGCTAAGACTGTTCAGGCGACCTTTGACGCTGTTAAGGACGTATTTGGAGCAGCTCTTGAGATGAGTGAGAGCGATGAGGAAGTTGTAATTAATGATTTCTTAAATGCGAATGAATTAGATAAGCCAGCAGCATTAGAGGCAGAGTAAAAACTGTCTGGCTCTGCCGGGCAGGGGAAAAACTGATCATCAGTTCAGTGCTTCCCCCGCCTGGCAGAAACAGGCAAGGACAGGAGATAGAACGATATGAGGAAAGGCAAACATGCAGTATTAGGTCTGGCGGCTCTGATTTCGGCGGCTGCCATCGGCGGGACATGGGCGAGCTGGACTCAGGAACTGAAGGCCGGAAATGAATTTATGACTGGCAGTTATAACACTTCTCTGGACGAAACCTTCGAGTCTCCGAAAAACTGGAAGCCAGGGGAAAAAACAGAGAAAGCAGTGCAGATCACGAATAAAGGCGCTGTGGACGCCATGGCAAAGGTTGTCATCAGTCAGAGCTGGGAGTCCTTTCCTCTGACGTTCCAGGCCCAGAACGGCGAAACAGAATATGCCGCGGTTCCTGAATTCAACAAAAACAACGTAGTGCTCTTAGCCTCCGGCGACGCCGACGGAAAGACGGAGGAAAACCGCTGGGGCCTTCAGGCAGTGACGCAGTACAGCCAGGCAGAGGGAAAATGGCTTCTCTTAAATGAGATTCCGGAGGGGGGGAAAGGAATTTTTACCCTCTACTATATGGGAATTGTGAAAGCAGGAACCAGCTCCCCGCAGTTTTTGGACGGCGTGACGATGAATCCCCGGATTACATCCGGCGTGGTAGATAAGGAATACGAGCCGGAGTATGACAGCGAAGGCAGCCCGACAGGCGGCATTATTCAGATTGCAACCTCCAGCAGTTCCAATGGCACAGGCTATGAGAATGGAACCTACACCATGACCATTGATGCCACAACGGTTCAGGCTACCCAGGGGGCGGCAGAGGAGATTTTCAGCGCAGGAGCTGAGGACGGAGACGAAGCGCAGACCTTAGACTATCTGGTAAAGAACATCGCGGATGACGGCGTATTTGAAGCCGCAGAGGCGAAAACGCTGAAATTTGCAGAAACTGACGGAACTATGACCTACATTCCTTACCGGGACGGCGACGGCCAGGCAGAGGAAGGCAACTGGTTCATGAGCTTTACCAATATGGTTCCAGGCGGAATTTACCGGGATCGGTTAAACATTGAAAACGACAGCGACAAGACATGGAAGCTTTATATGAAGGCTCTTCCGAGAGAGCAGAGTGCTCTTCAGGACGAACTTCTGGAGAAAATTTCCATGAAGGTGTGGTATACCAATGCCGACGGCGAGGAGAAGCTTCTCTACACCGGCAATGCGACAGGTTCCACGCTTTTGACACAGGGCGATACGGCTGGCGGCACGGAAGGCGAGAGAGCCGTATATCTGGGAGGCTATAAGGGCGGCCAGACAGGTTCCATCCAGGTAGAGCTTCAGCTGGATCCGACTCTTACATTGACTGAGGATCCGTCCATCACCCCAGAGCCGGGAGAGAGCAATCTGGTAAATAAATATGCAGGCGCTCTTTCTAAGATTGACTGGCAGTTTATGGTGACAGAGGTCAAGGACGATGGAGGCAATGGAGGAAACGGCGGCGGAAATGGAGGAGGAGGCCATAGCGGCGGAAGCGGCGGTGGCGGCGGCTCCACAGTTACGATTGGAGACAATGAGGTTCCGTTAGCACCAGAGGCGCCTCTCACAGACGAGACTATCATCGAGGATGGCCCGGTACCGTTGGCAGTACTTCCAAAGACAGGAGACGAAACTCCAATTATTCCGGCAGTTGTCACACTCCTCGGCAGCGGAGTGATTCTCCTCTGGATGGGAGCTTCCCTTCGAAGAAAAAAAGAAGAGCAGTAGGTTTTAAATGTCCTTTTCCATAAGAAGGGGAACATAAGAGTAGAAAAAGCAGTAATATAAATGGGGCTGTCGCTTTAACGATTAATAAATCGTGAAGCGGCAGCTTCCTTTTTGCTG
>ENA-OPEV01000389-OPEV01000389.1-human-gut-metagenome-genome-assembly--contig:-NODE-389-length-28869-cov-3.790380_pt1 | contig 28869 bp, 28 predicted proteins | sample MGYA00241637_ERZ501537 | MGnify/ENA primary metagenome ERZ501537 (study PRJEB25962, sample SAMEA1972159) | human gut metagenome | biome: human gut; feature: human-associated habitat; material: faeces...
TAACATTTTTGTGGACATCAAGTCCACAGCAGATGGAGTATTTTAACTTCATCATTAAGTATCACCACCTTAATAAAAAGGGAATAGCAACATTGACTGTCATCCTGCGACTGAATAAACATGGTTTATTACCAATGATAAGAGTTCGGGCTCAATGTCCCACTTGTTTGTGCCTTGAGCGAAGCGAAAGGAATGACAAAAACTATGAGAAAGCATAGGATTCGTCCTCCTGCTCGTAGTAAATTTCTTTTATCTCCGTCAACTTCGCTCACAGTATATAAAAAATTCTCCTGAAGGTATGAGTGCCCATGATATCAAACTCATGAGTGACAATGATCTTTTGGATATGGACTATTTTCTTTTATGCTTCTTCCTCTAACGGCGCTTTTCCGCGCAAACGTCTGTAATAGAATCTTCCTTTCCCAAGAAGAATCGTAAGATAACGGAGTACCGGCTCTGTTGCAATCGCAAATACAACAAAAAGCATGATACACTTTGTTGTCATTCCGGTAATCGCAAACAGCTGATTCAAATAAATACTACAGAATAATAATCCTGCGATACATCCGCCAAGAATCCCTGCACGAAGCTTATTCATCGGTGCACTGATCTTATAGAGGATCATAAATCCTACAATTGCCAGAAGCATCGTTGCTGCTGTTGAGATATCCTGCTCTCCTACTCCAAATGTCTTTCCAAAGACAACCAGTGCCCCAACCGCCAATGCATCTGTAAGTGCTGCCGGAAGTGCTTTCAGGAATACATTCGTCAGGAAATGTCCTTTAATGATATTCTTGTTCGGCTCAAGTGCAAGGAAGAATGCCGGAATGCCGATCGTAAACATACTGATCAATGATACCTGTGATGGTTCCAGTGGATACGTAAACATAAATACTACTGAGAACAGACTCAGTAAGAAGGAAAAGATATTCTTGACCAGGAACAGGCTTGCCGATCGCTGGATATTATTTACTACTCTTCTTCCTTCTAAAACAACCTGTGGCATACAGGAAAAGTCTGATTCCAGAAGTACAATCTGAGAAGCCTGTGCTGCCGCATCACTTCCGGATGCCATTGCAATACTACAATCTGCATCTTTCAGTGCAAGCACATCATTCACTCCATCCCCTGTCATTGCAACTGTTTTTCCGGCTTCTTTTAGTGCCTGAACAAACTGTCTCTTCTGATTTGGAGTCACACGTCCAAACACTGTCTTCTCAAGAATCGCTTTCTTAATATCTTCTTCCGTCTCAAGACTTGATGCATCCACATAATTCTCAGCATTTTTAATACCTGCTGTTTTTGCAACTTTGGAAACTGTAACCGGATTATCTCCGGAAATAACTTTCACTTCAACTCCCTGCTCTGCAAAGTACTGGAATGTTTCTTTTGCCGCCTCACGGATTGGATTCGCAAGTAAGATATAGCCCAACGGTGTTACTGGTTCTGTCAGTGCTTTTCCATCAATCTCCGCTGCATAAGTACCAAATACAAGAACACGGGCACCTGTAGATGCAAGCTCTGTGATTTTTTCCTTATGTTGCTCGTAATCATCCAGAAGTACAAATTCCGGCGCTCCAAGAACATATGTCTTATCTTCAAATGTAGCACTGCTGTACTTTGTCGCAGATGAAAATCCTGTCTTGGAAATTGCTTTTGCGCCTGAAGAATGTGTGAAATATTCTTTCATTGCAGCCATTGTGATATTATCGTTTGTCATAGCTGAAACAAAATCTCCGACCATAAGACGAAGAGATCCCATCTTTTCCGTATCGTACTGCTCCGTTGGAATAAGTTCCTGTACTTTCATCGTATTTTCTGTGATCGTACCAGTCTTATCTACACAAAGTACATCAACACGCGCAAGTGTCTCAATACATTTCATATCATGAAGCAATACTTTCTGCTGTGCAAGCCGAATTGAACTGACAGCAAGTGCAACGCTTGCAAGAAGGTAAAGACCCTCCGGAATCATTCCGATCACAGCCGCTACCATTGACGTAACACTTGAATGGAATGATGCATTCTGGAATACCAGAGACTGTGCAACAAGTACGATTCCAATCGGAATGATTGCCACACCGACGCATTTAACCAATTTATCCAGCGAGCGGATCATCTCTGACTGCTCACCATTCTGCATTTCTTTTGCTTCCAGTGTAAGCTTTGAAATATACGAATCTTCACCGACTTTATCAAGTCTTGCATGACATTGACCGGAAATAATAAAACTTCCTGACATCAGCTGATCTCCGGCATGTTTTGTAATCTCATCAGACTCGCCTGTCAGCAGAGATTCATTTACCTGTACTTCACCTGCACAAACCTGTGCATCCGCACATACCTGCGCGCCGGCTTTAAATATGACAATATCATCAACTACCAACTCTTCTGCATCAATCAACGATCTTTTACCATCTCGCACTACAGTCGCTTTCGGTGCATTTAGCATGGTCAGATTATCCAGCACTTTTTTGGCACGCACTTCCTGTATAATACCGATCAACGTATTTGCAATAATAACCGGAAGAAAGGTCAGATCCCGGAAGGATCCAACCAGACATAACAAAATAGCCAGAACAAGAAAGATTAAGTTAAAGTAAGTAAATACATTCTCATGTACAATCTCTTTCGTTGTCTTCGACGGAGGATCGACTGCCCTGTTTACCCAACCATGAAGTCTGTGCTCCTGCACCTGCTGTGCTGTCAATCCGACTTTATAATCCGGATTGTAACGGGTTGTCGGTATCCGCTTCTCTATTTCTTCTTCAATCTCTGTTTTCTTGTTTCTGCTTCTTGCCATCTGTTACTTCCCTTCTGCTTCTTCCAACGTCTCTGTTCTCGTCAAAATCTGCATAAATTCTTCTCCTGTAATTGTTTCTTTCTCATACAGGTATTTTGCAAGCTCATGAAGTTTCTTCTGGTTTTTCTCCAAAAGATCCATCGCTGTATCATATCCGTGTTTTACGGTATCTACAACCATCTGATCAATATCTGCTGCTGTCTGCGGGGAACAACTTAAACTGCTGTCTCCTCCCAGATATGGATTGTTCTGTGTCTCAAGAGCAACCATACCAAACCGGTCACTCATTCCATAACGCGTGATCATTGCTCTTGCAAGCTTTGTTGCCTGCTCGATATCATTCGATGCGCCTGTTGTGATAGAATTAAAAATCAGTTTTTCTGCGCATCTTCCTCCGGTCAGTGTCGCGATCTTGTTGATCAGCTCTTCCTGTGTCATCAGATTACGTTCTTCTGACTCTACCTGCATTGTATATCCCAAAGCACCTGATGTACGCGGAATGATCGTAATCTTTGTAACCGGTGCTGAATTCGTCTGTAATGCTGCTACCAACGCATGACCGATTTCATGATAAGAAACAATTAATTTTTCCTTGGAAGAAAGTACCTGATTCTTCTTCTGATATCCGGCGATAACAGTTTCAATACTTTCTTCAAGATCTGCCTGCGTTACATATTTACGGTTCTCTCTGACTGCACGCAGTGCCGCTTCATTTACCATATTTGCAAGCTCTGCTCCTGATGCCCCTGATGCAGCTCTTGCGATTGCATTAAAGTCAATGTCATCTCCAAGTCTTACTTTCTTCGCGTGAACTTTCAGAATCTCCTCACGTCCTTTAAGATCCGGAAGTTCCACCGGAATACGGCGGTCAAATCTTCCCGGACGAAGAAGTGCCGGGTCAAGACTGTCCGGTCGGTTCGTTGCGGCAAGGATCACAACACCCTTAGATGCATCGAATCCATCCATCTCTGTCAGTAACTGGTTCAATGTCTGCTCACGCTCATCATTTCCGCCATATCCTGCATTATCTCTCTTTTTACCAATTGTATCAATCTCATCAATAAATACAATACAAGGTGCTTTTTCATTCGCCTGTTTGAAAAGATCACGTACTTTAGAAGCTCCCATACCAACAAACATCTCTACAAATTCCGAACCGGAAATTGAGAAAAATGGTACATTCGCCTCTCCTGCAACTGCTTTTGCAAGCAAAGTTTTACCGGTTCCCGGAGGTCCTACAAGAAGTGCTCCTTTCGGACATACTGCACCGATCTCCGTATATTTCTGCGGGTTATGAAGGAAATCCACAATCTCTGTCAGCAGTTCCTTCGCTTCATCTTCTCCGGCTACATCCTGGAAAGTGATTCCTGTTGTAGATTCCACATAAACCTTCGCATTGCTCTTTCCGAACTGCATGAATGGATTTCCTGCTGCACCTCCACCCATCTTGGCCATCATCTTCTTTGCAAGCCACTGTCCTAATGCCCAGAAGATCAAAAGTGGTAAAATCCATACAAGAAAAAAGCTAAGAAGCGGATTCATCTCCTGCTGTGCGACTCTTCCGAATTCACATCCCGCATCTTCCAGACGATTTACCAGATTTGGATCATCAAACGTTGTTGTCTCATAATATTTCGGTTCCTCGCTATTATCTGTAAAATAAATAGTGTCTCCATTCAACTCTACTTTTGATACTTCTTTTCCCTCGACCATAGTAAGAAAAGTTCCATAATCGACTTCTTTCACCTTATTCTTTCCTAGAATATTCGGAAAAAGAAATGTGTTAAGAAGCACGAGAATAATCAAAGCAATCAAATAGTAAAAGATTAATGGCTTCTTTGGTTTCTCGACTTTCTTCATACTGTTGTTCCTCCTATCTTTCTAATTTTGCACGAATTGCCTTTATCGTCTGTATAATCGGAAGATTCAATGCTGCAAGACCATACACAGTAAGTAACTGCGATAATGTCAGTGTCTGCACTTTAAAGATGTTATGCAGTCCAGGAACAGTCACAACAAGCGTGATCAGAATCATTCCAATTACAAAAGCGCCGATCAGGTAAATGTTATTAAATACTCTTTTTGTAAATACAACCGGACGATTTGATTTACAGTTAAACCCATGGAACAATCTTGAGCAGCAAAGCGTTGCAAATGCCATTGTACTTGCAAGTAGTGCATTGCCATCTTTGTATCCAATTGTAAATGCGATCATGACCGTCGTACAGATTGATAACCCTTCCAGTCCGATATTGATCAAAAAGTCTTTCGTCAAAATGGATTCATTTATCGGTCGTGGTTTTTCTTTCATCACATTTTTTGAATGTGGTTCCAATCCAAGAGCAATTGCTGGAAGACTGTCTGTCAGCAGATTAATGAACAACAGATGAACCGGTGCAAACGGTACCGGAAGTGCCATCAGTGAAGCATAAAGCACTGCCAGGATTGCTCCAAAATTTCCCGAAAGCAGAAACTGAATGGATGCTTTAATATTGCGATATACATTTCTTCCATTCTCTACTGCTTTAATAATCGTCGCAAAATTGTCATCTGTCAAAACCATTGCTGCAGCATCTTTTGACACTTCGCTTCCGGTAATTCCCATCGCCACTCCTATGTCTGCCTGTTTCAGTGCCGGAGCATCATTCACACCATCCCCGGTCATGGATACAATGTTTCCTTTCTCCTGCCATGCACGCACGATACGGATCTTGTGCTCAGGAGAAACTCTTGCATAAACAGAAATCCCTTCAACAAAGTCTTTCAGTTCTTCATCAGACATTTTGTCAATCTCTGCACCCTCACAGGCTTCGGATTCATTTTCAAGAATTCCAATTCTCTTTGCAATGGCAGCAGCTGTCACCTTATGATCTCCTGTAATCATGATCGGACGGATTCCTGCGCATTTGCACTCTTCTACAGCAGCTTTTGACTCTTCTCTCGGCGGATCCATCATTGCGATCAGTCCCAGGAATATCAGATGCTCTTCATCCTCCAGCGTAAGTTCCGTCTCATCTGATACTTCTTTATAAGCAAATGCAAGAACTCGTAATCCCTCTCTTGAGTATTTCTGATTCTGCTCTTCGATTACTCTTCTTGTCTCTTCTGTGATCTCATAAGTCTCCCCTTTCATCTCAACCCAGTCTGTCCGGTTCAAAAGAACATCAACTGCTCCTTTGACAATCATCGTTGGCACTCCGTTTAATGAATGCTTTGTTGCCATCATCTTACGGTCGCTATCGAATGGATTCTCACTTTCTCTTGGATACTTTACTCTGACTTCTTCCGGGTCAAGACCAAGACTGCTTCCTAAATTAATCAGTGCTGTCTCTGTCGGGTCTCCGATCTCTACACCGTCAATATTCGTAGAGTCATTACAAAGAATACTGCTGATAAGGAGTCTGCTCTGAGACGGATTCTGGAGATCGATCTTGTCTGTGGAAACGCTCTGGCCATCTACATAATAATGTTCTACTGTCATCTTATTCTGTGTCAGGGTTCCGGTTTTATCTGAACAGATAATGGATACACTTCCCAAGCCTTCCACTGCCTGCAGCTTTCGAACAATTGCATGCTCTTTCGCCATTTTCTGCGTTCCAAAAGAAAGAACAATTGTAACGATTGAACTCAATGCTTCCGGAATTGCTGCAACGGCAAGCGCAACTGCAAAAAGAAATGCATTTCCAATATTCTCACCGCGAAAAACACTGATTCCAAACAAAATCGCACAGAATACAAGAATTAAAATTGATAATTTCTGCCCAAACTGATCCAGATTCACCTGCAATGGAGTCTTCTTCTCAGAGGTAGTCTTCAGAAGACTTGCAATTTTACCAACTTCTGTATTCATACCAATCTCTGTAACTACAAAAGATCCTCTTCCATACGTAAGAAAGCTTCCGGAATATACCATATTAATACGGTCTCCAAGAGGAACTTCGTCCTGTTCAATCACATCTGTCGTCTTCTCGACACCAAGACTCTCTCCCGTCAATGCACTTTCATCAACCTTCATGCTCGCACATTCCAGAATACGTCCATCTGCAGGAATATAGTCTCCCGCCTCTAACATAATAATGTCTCCAACAGTAACTTCTGCAGACGGAATCGGGACAACCACTCCATCACGAAGAACTTTTGCTTCCGGACCGGATAATTTCTTCAGACTTGCCAGAGATGCCTCTGCCTTTACTGTCTGCACAGTTCCCAGAATTGCATTCATTGTGATCACGATAACAATAACAGCTGCGCTCTCAATATCTCCCATAAATCCCGATGCGATTGCTGCTATAATAAGGATGATCACCAGAAAATCTTTATATTGCTCCAGAAAAATCTGAACTGTTGTCTTCTTTTTTCCTTCCGTCAGTTCATTCGGTCCGTATTTCTTTTGATTTTCACTGACCTGTTCTTTTGTTAATGGTTCTTCCGATCCATTCACTTCTCTTAAAACTTCTTCTCCCGATAATTGATAATATGCTTTCACTGCCCTTCCTCCTAACTGGTTATTGGTTATTGTTCACTCTTCCTTTGTGACCCATAATCCTGATTCATCTGCAGTGCGAATAAAAAAAGAGACAATTATTGCACCGCTTTTTACATGCAATAAAAGTCTCACTATTTCATCACGATCCGGATGGACTTCTTCCATCGTATTGACGGCTCGCAAACGCTACTTAAAGCGCCAGTTACTCCCTTTTATTAAAATAAACTATACTCATTTTTCCTGATAATGTCAATAAACTTTATTTTCTTTTTAGGAAATTATCCATTTTTTCTCTTGCAGCTCTCGTTTCATCCGCCATCAGTTTATTTCCTATTTTCCGATAATGGTGTACTGAATATATGGAGGTATGTCCCAGTAACTTGGCTATCATCCAGTCATCCACGTGCATTTCTGTCAATTTCTTTCCATAGCAGTGTCTAAAGATATGAGTTCCAAACTTCAGAAATTCACCATTATCATCCCGGATACCTTCTTGGCGTATCATTTTCATAATCTGATTTTGAATCATGCTATATTGATAGGGTTTAGTCGGATCATCTTTTTTTACAAAAATATAAGTTGTTTCTCCATACCGTTCCTTTGTATAATCAATTGCTTTCATAATCAGTTGTGCCACTTCTTCACTGATGGATTTTTCATAAGTGACTGACTTTACCTGGTCAATCCTTATAAAATATCGGTTGTTCCGCATGCTTAAGCAATCCGTTTTTAATGTCAGCGTGTCTGAAATTCTCGTTCCCAGCAACTGGTGGATAATCAATGCCCTGCATACCTGCTCATCCATTTTGAAAATGTGTTCGTTTAATCTTTTGATTTCCGCATCTGAATAAAATTTAAATACATGTCTTGGTGTGCTTGGGAAGTCATTACTCAGAAATAATTCGCTCATGCACTGCCGTTCATATAAATTCCCAACATCTTCTATCACCCTTCGCAGTGCATACAAGTCAGATCTGTAATTTTTCCGTTCATGCACTTCCGTTTTCAGATATATTAGATATTCTTCTATATGCATCCGTTCCAAATCTTGTAGCGATTTGATATTCGGATATTTCTGTTTGAGAAATTTTGAAAACCGCTTTACTGCTATCATTTCACTATGGATTGTTCCTAACGGGGCATATTTCAAATGCATAAAAATCACTTTTTTTACTTCTTCCCGGATATCAGGTTGTACAATTCCAGTAAAATTAAGCGTTTCCGTATTCTTGATCGGATTTCCATGAATAGGAAAATCAAAATTTTTAAGCGTCCATATATCTTTTTCCTGCTCGTCTCGGTCATCCTCTTCTTCCAAAAATTTCAAGAATTTCTTCATATGCTTTACAATGTTAGGAGTTTCAATTCCTACCTTGTCATATGCTGGCCGATATTTTTTACTTGATAAAGCATACCCTTTTTCCAGCATCCATCCTTTTAACATGCGGATGATTTTTTCCTCTTTCCCATATAAATTCTTCCAACCTTCCAGCGATCTCTTCAGATGGCAACCCTTCCAGATTAAAATACCGTTCTGGTTTGATACGCATTTTCTGAAGCTGCTCTTCGGATGCTGATTTGTAACAATCCATCTCATATATGTAAATTCTTTTTTTCATTTTCTATCACCACGTTTCTTAACTTTAATGGTAGAAGCTAAATCATTTTCCGATTTCTTAAAGTAAGTATCACTTGCTTTTTCAATTCTTCTTGGCATGAAGTCCACATACTGTTTTGTCATCTCTTCGGAAAAGTGTCCTAAATAATCCCGGATTGTCTGTATAGAAACATCCTCATCATAAAATTGGGTTGCCAACGTATGTCTATAATCATGGGTTTTGAAGATATAACTGCCATCTACAATTTCATTCTTATCGCAGTATTGCTGAAACTCTTGTCGGAATGTTGTCCCCCTGTACGCTCCACCATCCTTCCCTTTAAAGATATAATCTTTCGGACGAATATGTTCCATCTCTATATATCTACGCATGATTCTATACAACACAATCCGGATATTTGCTTTTGCACTACAGGTAGACAATATGATTTCATTTCCCTTATTGTCTCCAGCGTTCCCTTTTTCTATCTGATAAATTTCACTATCTGCCGGCACCTGTTCACAAACTGTAATCTGATATTTCAGAGTCCTTCCACGCGACAAGTAAACCTCCATATCCATGTGTTCCTAAAAAAATCAATGTCCTGATAATTTTTCAGTACACGAAACATACTTCCATCTTTCATATTACGTCCATAAATTATATTCTTACGATCCGAGCAATCCCGTTCGTTCCGGTAATCTAAAAACTACATCTTTCCCTCTCACTACTGGATATTTCAGCACCCCAGGGATCCTAAGCAATACTACGATGTCCGGATTGATCGCCTGCAAAGCCGCAAAATCCACTGTTACAGTTGTTTGTATGTAGATTTTATATCTTCTGGCTCTTTTGCATTCTTTTTTTTACCTACGAATCTCCAACCAAAAAGGCAGCAGCATATCAAAACTAATATACTGCCGCCCACACGTTCCTATTTACTTAAATCTCAGTAATCCTATAACTTTACATTTATATGCTGTTTCAAATGAACACATCTTTTTGCAACGTCTGCACTATTTTTCAAACACACGTCTCTTTTTATTACTCAATAAACTTTATACTCTTGGTGTCACTTTCATTTCATTCGTATTTTCTTTTGGCCACACAATTTCTTGTTCCTTTGGAAGAAACTGCTTCATTATCTTTTCTATTTTAGACTCTTCTACATAAAAACAAATAGTTTTATTCTTTTCAGCAGAAACTTCCTTCAATTCCGGAAAAATCTTAAAAATTTCTGCATCAGAAGAAATATCCGCCACGTGTATTTGCATTGCGTAAATATTAAAATCCTGATAATATAGAACCTCCATGGAAGGGAGATTATTTACTATCAGAAATTCTTCTGTAATGGATTCTGTTTCTTCATTTTTACCGTACAAATGATACTTTTCAAAATCCATTTCTGAAACTTCACCTATAATTTTTTTAGTATCCACATCAATCATAATTCCGATTTTGGGCAAAGGCTCTCCAGAACTTTTCCGATACCCTATTTTTTCTAAAATAACGCAGACACAGTTTTTTTGCTGATATAAACATGGTACTAGCTGTTCTTCTGCAATCTGATAATCCTGAAGATACTCTTTCAAAATTCTTTTACAGTCCATTTTCTTTTGAACAGTTCCCCTATATCATAAAACATAAGTTTACAGGTTTCTAATTCTGTATATCGTTCAATGTAGGTTTTGAATTCATTTTGAGTCTCGATTTCAATATCTACAACATACTTTCCTGGAAATATAAAGGGAACCATATCTCTATCTACATCCTTAGGCATAAAATAGGACCATTCGCTATTTTCATTGTAACTATTCCATTCTTGTCCAGTCTTCTTTGTAGAGCAACTCGACAGCAGAAAAGCAAACACAAGAGTCAATGCTGTAAATTTTATTCTATTTTTTAACATTTTTTCTTATCTTTTCTCTGCAACTCAATCTGATGTTTCATCAGTTCTAAAGTCTGTTCCACTAATTTTTCAGAAGGTTTATTCTTATCCATTCTTTCTTTATATTTTTCTACCCAGTTCTCTGTATTCTCCATCACTATCACCTTCCCATCTAATTAACATCATAGTACACATATCCGTTTTCATCTTTTGCATTTTTCAAAACTCTTGCCATTTCAAATAAAAGTCCAAACGTATATGTGAATGATTCTGAATTATTTTTTAAATTTTTAATATTTACTTTTTTATTTGTTTCTATGTTCACATATTTTTTTCCATCAAATCTATATTTTTCAAGAACTTCTGAAATATCAATAACTGTATTTACAATTATTTCTCCTTCGTTATAGACAATGGCCGCATTCACAGAATGATTTCCATTATCAACGACTACCAGCCCTAATGGTTCTATTAAGAATGCATGAATATTATATGCAAATGATATCCCATTAAAAGGATTCTTATTTATCTCTCCCAATCCCATCAATCCATCAATCATACGAGAATGGTTCCAAACACATGATATAATGGGAGTATTTTGAACCTTTAAATGTATGTTACATTTTTGCCAAAAATCAAACGACAAGTCTAGTAAAAAACTATTCAAAATAGCCCGCATATAGCCTATTCCCTGGTAATTCCGATCATTATACATACATTTCGTAAACAATTCACTCTGTATAGAATTTGCCATAAATTTAATTACTGAACGCACAGATTCCTTTTTGCCTTCATCTACCAATTTTTTAAAATCTTCGATGAATATCTGTGTATTCTCCTCAATTGTAACCCCTTGTTGTTTTTTCTTCTGTTTTTTAAAAAGCATATTATCTCCTGTGACATTGTTCATTACTTTTTTAATATTATATCGGAAAATTTTACTGTTTACACATATCATTTATAAGTTGTATTTTTTCGGTAGGAATATTGTATATCCTAGAAAATTCATTAATGGTCCAATTATTATAGACTAGAAAACTTCTAGTTACATATACATCTGAATTTGATTCCTTAATTAAGTGATAAATACTCAATTTATCATGACAATTAAAACTATAAGAAGGCGTGTTCTTCAAATTTCCATTTATTATTTTCGTATCATATTGTTCTTTTATATTCTTCATTTCGTTCGTATAAACTGTTATATTGCTTATATATTCTTTTCTTCCTTTTTTCTTTGTACAAAAATATGGTTCAGTTAAACCAATATCATAAATCCCTCTTGGTGTTGTAGAAAGTGTAAAAATCAGCGTATTAATATCTTTATATAGTATGGTTTTTTTTCTAATACCATAAATCAACTTTTGTTCTAATAGTCTATATCTCCGCTGACTAAGAAAGAAATAAAAAACAACAAGACATATAATTAGAGTACCTATAAAAAATATTATTTTTTTAGGATATATTTTAAAATCAAATGAAAAAATAAGTTCACTTAAACAAAAAGAAAATAATGTACATATAATTATTCCTGATATAAAATCAAACAAATTGAAAAATTTGCTACCTCCCATGATATAATCATAACTTTTATTCATTATAGCATCCTCCCATCGTTATATCTAAAAGGAAATTGTCTACTATTCCAAAAAAATTATTTAACTGATTGCCAAAACTTTTCGTATAGTTTACCATTAACTCTTCAAGAATATTTTCATTTAATGTGCCAGCTTGTATCAACCCTCCAGGAAGGCTACACAACATTCCTAGTAATGCTGATTTTATACTATCTTCTCCAATCTGGCCCAAATTTTTATGATTATATCCATCTATCCTATCTAAACCCTCTGTAACAAAAGTACCCAATCCATTAGCTATACCACCAACAATAGTTCCAACAGGCCTAATACCCAAGCCACCCTGAATGCCACCACTTATAGCCCCTCCTATAAATCCATTTGCAAAATTTCCACCATTTTTAATATTAATAAAGCCATTTACTGTTCCTCCTATTGCTGCTCCAGAAGCAACTCCCATTAAAACTGTTCCGGCCACACCAGCTGTGTAAATTGATGCTACTGCAATTCCAGCAATTACTAAACTTGTTCCAACGACCTTAGCAATATCCTCTTTGTGATCTACTATCCATTGTCCAGCTTTCTTTCCAAATTTTTTTACATTATTGAGACTCTTAGTAATACCCTTTCCGATATCACTTAAACTAGGCCATTCACCATCTAAATCTACCAAGACCATCGGTGAATTAAAGCAGTAACTATAACGGTTCATACTGAACGGCAGATTCATAAAACCAGCAATCACATCCTGCCCTGCAAACCTGCCGTTCTCTGCCAGATATTCCCTTTCCTGGGCATAATACGTTCCCGCTGTCTCATCTCTTTGATAGCCCGTATATCCAAACGGCTGTATCTTCCCCTGGTTCTGATATAAATCTTCCCCAAAGACTCCATATCCATAGCTTTCCCTGAGGTTTCTGGCACTGTCCTCAATCCGAAGCGGGCTTCCCAGTTCGTCCTGAAGGTAATAGTTCCTTTCCCCATTCTCTTCATACGCTGCCACATTCCCGTCCCAGAAGTATCTCTGGCTCCGGTTTTCCTCTGTCCGCTCCAGAAGGTTATAATACTGCCTGGTCAGGTCCAGGGTATAGGTGATCTGCCGGCTGTTTCCGATTTCCATGCCGATCCTGCTTTGTGGGTCCAATTTCTCCAGCTTCTCTTTTGGAAGGACACCTTCCTGCTTTCCTATCCGGTGTCCCAGTCCGTTGTACTGGTATCTTGCCTGTTTTCCTGCCGCATCCACTGCTTCTTCCAGACGGTTGATGGCACCATAGACATACTGTTTTTTCCATGCCCCATTTTCTTGGATGCCGGTTAGGTTTCCTCTCTTATCGTAGCCGTACTCTTTCCAGACTTCTCTATGCTTTTCGCTCACCATCTGGTTGAGGATATTGTACTGGTACGAAGTCCTTTCGCCATTTTCTTCTTTCCATGTACGGTTTCCAAAGGCATCATATCCATACGCTGTCTGTATCTGTCCGTCCTTTTGGATTTCTGACAGTCTGCCCAATGCATCATACCCATAGCTGATGATCCGGCCTCCCTCTTTTAGTTCGAAAAGTCGTATCTGCTCATCATAGCCATAGTGCACGGTTTTTCCATCTGTATACAATTACATTCCTTCAGGATATATGATATTTTTCCCTTCTTTTTCCATTCGTTTCATAAAGTTAGAAAAATGCTCACACATTCCATCTACAAAAAAGGCTTTTTTCTTTCCCCCTTCCACATATATTTTCATTCCTCCTCTAGTCACTTTCCCATAACTAATATCAGAAAATTTCCAATGACGTTTAAAAATAAATGCTTTCACCACAGTAATATCATCACCATCTACAATGATATCCCATACCCCTTTTATAGGAGCTACCATGAGTAAAAAACCCGGAATTATTACAACTAATATAAAAATCACCATAATTGGTAATGGGATGTCCTGATTTTCTACTTGAGCAAAAACCAAGGCACCAATGACTATTATCATTACTATAGTTCCCAATCCTGCAAAATCTAGTGGAGCTCGTACGACAAATTTTTTCAATGCTCCTGTTTTTTTCCTACTTTTTTTTGCTAATAAGTCCATTATTCCCGTTACAATAAATGCTACAATAAGAATTCTTAAAAAAAGCATACTCTTTCCTCCTACTATTCTAGGCATAATACAGCTTCTAGTTCCTCGTTTGTAATAGTTTTTAGCATTTTATCTAAAATTTGGTTGGTATAATTTTTTATTTCATTTGTTTCCGTTACCCATTCCTCCCCTTGATTATAAATATCATTTAATATACGTTTAAGTTCCTCTTTTATATTTATTCCTGGCATATAACTTGATTGTAAATCTGTAACTTTATCAATTACTTCCATTCCAGATACTCCTATAAATCCATTCATATATGTACTAAATCTTGGTTTAACAATCTTGTTATTTTTCCAAGCATTTCTAGCACGTGTAATTTGACTTCTATAGTACCTATCAGATTTAAAAATTTTATTTCCCCACTTAGTACCTTTTATTTTCCCAAAATTTCCCTCTATTTCTTTGATACCGTCTGTCGTTTTTTCATTTAACCATTTTTTTGCCAATTGACGCTGTAATAAGTACCTGACACCTCATCTCTTTGGTAGCCCGTATAACCAAACGGCTGTATCTTCCCCTGGTTCTGGTACAAAAATGGTATTATTTTCTATTCTTTTTTAATTGATTGACATAATATGATTTAACTGGTATTTTTCGCCTTTCTATATCATCCATAAATTCGCTTTTATCAACGCCTCCATCAATAGTAAATAACTTTTCTCCATTTACATAAACCCGAATAGAACTTTTCTTTCTCTCACAATATGTAATATCTCCAAACTGAAAATTTTTCTTATTTCCAAAAGTTGAACGCCATATAATTTCATCTCCATTGACTTCTAATTTCCATACCATCATATTTACTGTACCAACTATGCCAACTAAAAAAAAGAAGCCAAATACACATACAACAAATGTATCTTCTTGTTGTGCTATTCCCATAGCCATACAACAAGCAAAGAATATTGTACCTACAACAAACATTATTGCGAGTATTTTTTCGGTCTTTACAACATAATGTGTTTTTATAATCCCTTTTTTTTGTTCTTCTTCTCGTTCTTTCGCCTTCTTTTCTTGAAGTTTTATGATATATCCCAATACAACAAAAACAACAAGATATGGACCTACTTGTATAAACATTCTCAAAAACATGCGTATAAATTCATTCATCTCCATTATACCTCCTACGCTTCACATCGTTCAACATTATTTATTCCTTGTATAGTTCCCAATTCTAACATCAATACTTTTCCCATCATTTTCTTTCCAAAACTTTCATTTATGTCTTTGGCAGACTCCACCAATTTTTGCTTTAACCATTTTTTTCCTAGTTCATCTTGTAATATCTCAAGTTCCTTTACTTTTCTTGTTGCACGTTGATAACTTTGGCCTTTCATTCGCTTCTTTCCATATCCTGCCAAATGTAATTTTGCCTTATGCACATCATCATTAGTTTTTCTCAATTGTTCTTGGACAGTAGGTCCTTTCCCTTTAATTTTATATTTTCCAGCACCATAAGTTAAAGCATCAATACCTCCATCTATTACCACTGATCCCCAATTAACCTCACTCAATTTTTTATCGTCTGCATAAATTTGAGTTGCAACACTTGTCGCCGCTCCTGTAGCTCCTGTGGCAAGTACACCACCAACTATTCCTATTCCACTTCCTGCAATCCCACCTTTTATAGCCCCACCTATGGCATTTACAGCAACCTCTTTTAGATTTAACTTTCTATCCAAAATTATTTGTGTTGCAAGTGAAAATATTCCTGCTGTAGCAGCTCCAATAAAAGCTCCTGCAATAATTGTTGGAAATTCCCCATTGTAATCTGCATATATTAAAGAATTATTCCAACAATAACTATATCTATTAAGTGTTTCTGGATACTCAACAAAACCAACAATCAAATCCTGCTCTGCAAACCTTCCGTTCTCTGCGAGATATTCTCTCGCCTGGGCATAGTAGGTTCCTGCTATCTCATCTCTTTGGTATCCCGTATAGCCAAACGGCTGCATCTCCCCCTGGTTCTGGTACAGGTCTTCCCCAAAGGCTCCATATCCATAGCTCTCTTTGATTGTTCCGGCACTGTCCTCAATCCGAAGCGGACTTCCCAGCTCATCCTGAAGGTAATAGTTCCTTTCCCCATTCTCCTCATACGCTGCCACGTTCCCATCCCAAAAGTATCTCTGGCTTTGGCTTTCTTCTGTCCGCTCCAGAAGGTTATAGTACTGTCTGGTCAGATCCAGGGTATAAGTAATCTGACGGCTGTTTCCAATCTCCATGCCGACTCTTCTCTGCGGGTCCAGCTTCTCCAGTTTTTCTTTTGGAAGGACACCCTCCTGCTTTCCTACCCGGTGTCCCAGTCCGTTATACTGGTACCTTGCCTGTTTGCCTGCCGCATCCACTGCTTCTTCCATACGGTTCATCGCACCGTAAATATACTGTTTTTTCCATGCCCCGTTTTCAAGGATACGGGTTAAATTTCCTCTCTTATCATAACCGTACTCTTTGCGGATTTTCCCCTGTCTTTCGCTTACCAGCTGGTTCAGGGCATTATACTGATAGGAGGTTTGTTCCCCGCTTTCTTCTTTCCATGTACGGTTTCCAAAGGCATCATAACCATACCGTGTCTGGATCTCTCCGTCCTTTTGGATTTCTGACAGCCTGCCCAGGGCATCATACCCATAACGGTACTGTCCGCTCTCACGCTCCAGCCCTCTTCTTTCCTTGGTGATTCCGGTCTTATTTCCCAAAAGGTCATACAGATAGGTGTAGCGGTCAAGAATACCCTCTTTGTCTTGATGCACCAGTTCTGTCAGCTGGTCCTTTCTGTCATAACGGTAGGTAGTCTTTGTTCCATTCGGGAACTGCTTTTCACACAGTCTTCCCACCGGATCATATCCATAGGTGATGACGCTGTCCCCTTCCTTTAATTCTGAAAGACGGAGCTGCTCATCATAGCCATAGAATACTGTCTTTCCATCCGGATAGGTAATGCTTCTTCTCTCTCCTGCTTTTCCATAGGTATAGGATACTTCCCTTCCGTCCGGGTACTGCACCTTTTCTGCCCTGCCCAGTGCATCCGGGGTGATCCTTGTGTTTCCCAGCCAGTCCTGTATCTCAATCAGCTGCCGGAGCGGATTATAGGACAGCTTCACTTCCTTTCCGTCTGCATACTGGATACCGGATAAGTCTCCCTGTTTTGTATAAGCATACTTGGTCAGATACCCTTCCTTATCCAGTTTTCCAAGAAGCTGCCCCTTTTTATCATAGGTATAGGTTTCCTTCTGTCCCAGTGCATCCATCGTTTCTGTGACCTGTCCCCGCAGGTCTCTGGTATAACGGGTGATCTGGCACAACCGTTTCCTTCCATTCTGTTTCTCTGCTTCCAGAAGGTCTGCATCCATACCGGATCCTTCTGTATCTTCCTTCAGGCTTTCCTTTGCACCATACTGGCGGATCTCAATGAGCCGGTCACAGACATCATATCGGTATTCCGTTTCATTTCCAAGGGCATCTGTCACCTTCGCAAGCTGCCCGCTTAAGGTATAAGCATACCAGGTCGTGTTCCCTTCCCCGTCGGTCATGGAAGTCACGTTTCCAAGGGCATCATAGGTATAGGATTTCCTCTCCCCTTCACTTCCCATGATTTCTACGATACGGTCCATGCTGTCATATCCATAAGTCAGCACAAACCCGGTGGCAAGGGTATGGGTTTCCAGGTTTCCGTTGGCATCATAAGTAAAGGCTTCCTCTGTCCCATCTGCGTATCGGATTTTTTCTAATAATCCGCCTTTTTGATACTGGTAACAGGTGGTCCGCCCTGCCTCATCGGTGATGCTCTCCACATCTCCCAGTGGCGTATACGCATAACTGCGGCTTTCCCCCAGCTGATTGGTTTCCTTTATCAGATTTCCGTTTCCGTCGTATTCCATAGATACCCTATTTCCAAGGGCATCCTCCGCCTCGATGAGATTTCCTTCCCCGTCATACCGATAGGCATAGTGGAGTCCTTCTTCCCCGTTGACTTCCACCACTCTTCCAAGGGCATCATAAACAAACGTGGTCTTTGCCCCGTTTTCATCTTCCTCCCCAATCCGGTTTCCATTGGCATCGTAGGTATAGCGTACCACGGCGCCGTCTGCATACTTGATCCGGGATAGCAGGTTCTCTTCGTTATAAAGATAGGTCGTCCTTGCCCCATCCGGTGTTGTCACTCTGGCAAGGTTCCACATGCTGTCATAGGTCAGGAGGGTTTCCCTTCCCTCTTTATCAATGACCTTGCTTGGACGGTTTAAGACATTATATTCCCTTCGGATGCTTTCCCCGTCAAAGTCCGTTACCTTTGTTACTTTTCCGCTGGCATTGTATTCATAGCTCTGGCAGTTTCCTTCTGCATTTTCCACACAGATCACATTTCCCATGATGTCATAGGTGTAACGGGTAACATTCCCTTTTCCGTCTATGCTTTCTGTCATCCGGTTCAGGGCATTATACCCATACCGGGTGACATTTCCCTGTGCATCTTCCATCTCTGTGATGTTTCCCCTTGCATCATAGGAAAGCGTAATCCTGCTTTTGTCTGCCTGCCGGATGGTCTGCGGCCACCCGGACGCTGTATAGGCAATCTCCATTTCATTCCCAAGGGCATCTTTGGTTTTTACAAGTCGTCCCTGTGCATCGTATTCCCCGCACAGTTTTTCCTTTCCGTTTATCTTGATCCCGGTTGGCTGGTTCTTTTCTCCATACCGGATTTCCGTCTTATTTCCAAGGGCATCGATCACGCGCACCAGATTTCCTGCCGGATCATAGGCATACTGGGTTTTATTCCCCAGGCGGTCCACATATAAGGTCTTCTGATTGTTCTGGTTATAGGCAAAGCGTTCCTCCCCGTTGCTGTGGATATGCTTGATATCCCGATACTTATCATCATGGACATAAACCACACGGCTTCCGTTGCGCTCGGTAAGCTCCACTGTTTTCTTTTCCTCGTCATATACATAAGACATCTGTGTCCCGTCCGGGAACTTCTGCAGCGTAGTGCGGTTCTCCTCATCAAAGAAGTTTTCTACCGTCACGATCTCCCTTGGGTTCTCCACCTGCTCCAGTTTCCCCTGCGGGGTATAACCGTAACGAAAAGCATTCCCGTCCGGAAGTGTGGCTTCCTTCAAAAGTTCTCCCTGATACCGGTATGCCACACCTCTTCCTGTATGGTCTTCTACACGCTCCAGCATGCCCTCTGTGTCATAGAAAAAGACAAAGAATTCCCCTGTCTCCTTTTTGACCTTTACCAGACGAAACGGTGCTTCCTCTTCATAAGCAAACGTGATACGGCTGCCCGTAAGGGATTCCGTCTCCAGACATTTTCCTTCTTTGTCAAAGCGGTATGTTTTCTGATCTCTTGTACGGTAAGTATATCCGTTTTTCTCTTTTTCCAAAGCACCTTCGCTGGCAAACAGGGAAAGGTAACGGTCTTTTTCCCAGAAGAACCGTTCCTCTTTTCCATCCTCCCGAAGAAGCACTGCCTCCCCGTCTGTAAGCTCCAGATGCACCTCATAATTATGGTTCCAGTCTTTTCCAAGCACGCCCCTGTGTGCATTGATGGCATTATAAAAACGGCGGAAAGCAAAAGACTCCCTTCCGCCGACTTCCAGATCTGTCCGGTCATAGATAAAGTTTCCCGTGCTTAAATTTACCGGATCCTTGGAAAAGGCATGGCAGATGGCTTCCGCTCCCTTGATGTTTGCCATCAGCTTTTCCACTGCCTTTTCCCCATTTTCCGTTACCTTGTTCCACCTTGCCTGCACTTCTTCAAAGGCTTTTTTGAATGCTGAGTAGTCCGTAGTAAGCGGCGTATCTATTAAAAACTGCTCCATTTCCTCCCAAAGTGTCTGAAGGCTTTTCGTTACCCCTGCAAGTTCTCTTGTCTGGGAGGCATAGTCCGTATCGGCTGCCGGGATCAAGTCGCAGGCTCTTTGGCGGCATTTCTCCAATTTTGTCAATGCGGTCTCCATCTGTTCCGTCTTTAAGGCGCTGCGTAACTGGGAAACGTCATGGACGGCTATCCCGTAACGGACTTCATAAGGTACTGCGTCCAGTGCTTCCCCTGCCTGGTCTGCATAAGTCCTCATAGCAGACACATGCTCCTTGCACTGTTCTAAGATGCTTTTGATATCCTTACACAGCTGTGTGATCTCGCTTACCTGGAATACTCTCTTCATCTATCTTCCACCTTTCTTTCCTTACTTTTTACCCATTTGACTAGCGCCTGTGGTATCTAATTCTATAAACTCAGATGCTGCAAATCGGATGCTCTCTGAAAATTTCTTCAATGTATTACATAAAGCAGTTGCCAACGCACTTTCTACTGTTAATTGCTCCCGTAGTGCATCTGCCTCATCTCCAAAGGCTTCTGATAAACATTTATTTAAATCTGAATAAATCTTATTAATATCATCTTGCACTGCTCCTATATCTGATACAGCCCCATTAATAATGGATTCTACACTGTTTATATCAATATTAATATTTTTTACCATCTATTTTCCTCCTTAGCAACACATATCCAAGTCTGCTATAGCATTCTTGAAACTGGCAATAATAGAAGCATGCGAAGAATAAACTTGTTCCATAGAGGCTCTGGCATCATTTAATTCTTCACATAAAAGATTTACTTTTGGAGAAATTGCATCCGTATAGAATTCTCCATCTTTTCCTGTCAATTCTTGCAAGTCTTTGATAACTTTTTCGAGAAGTTCCAATATGATTTCATGCTTTCCCTCTAAAGCACTTTTCAAATCTGTATAGTTTTCATCATTTACTGCAATTTTATCTGCCATTTCACTGCCTCCTTATATTAAACTTCTCTTATATTTAATTCTACTTTCAAGTTGTGAAATTTTATCGTCAATTTTTTCTATCTGCGTTCCCAAACTACTTACTAAATCCCCAGTTCTTTGAATAGCAGTATCATTTTCTTCTTTCGCATCATTTATATAATTTTCCAATGCATTTGCCATTTCACCTTCAAAAATCCCTGTCTGCTTTATTTCTTTTCCTTTCAGTTCTCCCAATTTTTCTTTCCATTCTTCGCATTCACTATTGCATTTCTTTTTAGCACTTTCTACTTTCTTCTTTGCATCTTCATATTCTTTTATCTGTTCTTCCAATGCACGAATATCGCTTTTTATCCCTGCTATTCTACGTTCCTCGTTTTTCTTTTTGATATCATCCCAAAAATCTCCCATACGCTTTCCTCCTGCAAAATTTATTATTTCTACTGTGCAGTATCTGTCGGCTCTTGAGTCTGTGGTTCTTGTGTAGAAGTATTTTCCTGCACGGCACCGTCTATTTTTTCTACGGTTTCTTCCTCTTTTGGTTGATATTTATCACCAAGTTTTTCTATCTGGTTTTCCAATTCATCAAGACGCTGTTTCTTTTTGGAACCGTCTATCTTAGTATTATTTTCCAAATCATCAGCTTCTTTCATATACGCATAAATCAAAAGTTTATCATCTGACAGAGATAAGGCAATTTCCTCTGCTTTTTTTGTTTCCAGCCTTCCTATTCGTATCCAATACACCAAAATTTTCGGATTACTACTTGTTGAAAGATTATCAATAATATTTCTCATCTCGTCTTGGCGGAAGCTTTCCATATTAGCATAAGAATAGGCTAAAATATACAGTGTGCCTTTCTCCATATCAGCTGGTTCCACCTCTCTCAAACTATCAATACAGGTTCGATAATCTTTTTGGATAAAAGCTTCATTTGCCGCCAATAATTGTCTTTGTTCTGGAACTGTTTTCAAAGATAAATATGCCGCATAGCCACCACCTATTAGTGTACCAATCAAAGTAATAATTGCTACGATTCTCCATAAAGAATAGGTAGACTTCTTTACTTTCTGCATCTGTTGTGACTGCTCTGTAACATAATCTTTTTTTACGTTACGCAAAACATCTGCAATTTCTTCAACAGTTTGGCAATTATAAATTGGTTCAAACCACTTTTCTTCCTTACAGATTTCAATTCCACTTTCTTGAATCTGTTTTACAGAATACTTACTTCCTAAAACTCCTGCCACAAAACTTTTGTAGGCATTTAAAAAATATGTATCATCCGGCTTTTCTCCACGTCCATAAATATCTCTATCTTTTAAATATAACAATCCATTTTCATCGTAGTACAAGTTTTCTTCTGTTAGTTTCAAAAGAAAATCCGCTTGAAGTTCTTTTAACTTAGAAAAGTTAATCAATATCTGATATTTCTTTTCTCGACTTTCAGATTTCACCTGAGTAAAAGGGGTCATTCCTTTTACAGTATAATAAAAATATAAGTCTTCCCTGTCCTCTTCATAATGACAAGATAATAGTCCATTTCTTTTTACACAAAGTTTCTGATAATCATAACTATCCTTTGCATGAATAGCAGATTTTTTGATTTCTTCTTTTAAAAATTCTATATTCTTTTCTGTTTCTATCTTTGGTTGTTTCATATTAGAAGTTTCTAAACTCTTTTTTCTCATTTCAATCTATTCCTCTCCTAATTTCTCCCGTCCCTGCGAAATTATCAATATATCCCCTGTATAAATATGAGATTCTTCATACGTTTTTCTCATATTCAAGCGTCGACTTGTCCTTTCTGATTGCACTTCTGGTTCTATCCCAATTCCCTGCATAGACTCTGGGAGATTTTCTCGCATAACTCTCAACGTAGTTGCAATCTTCTGCTGATTATCCAGAGAAATATCATAAGTTTTTCCACTCCATTCATTTTTGATTGTTATGGTGATTTTCATTACGTTTTCTCCTATACTTTTCTATGAAAAAGAGGACAACTCCAGCCAATATAGCGCCAAATATACCATATGCAATATTCATATATTGATTATTGGTTTCATTGTTCTCATTATATTCTGTTTTAATAACTGCGGTTGTATCTGCTTGCATAACTCTTTGAAATGCGGTTTCTGTAATTTCTTTTTCCGGATTATTCAAAACATTCAAAAATATTTCATTATTCTTCTCTTCTTGTTCTTCCTGATAAGCCTTTTCTTGCTCCATAAATTCCGAAGTATACATGTGGATGCCAAAACGGTCACATAAGGAAGTGCTAATATTTTCATTTTTTTGTAAGATTTCTGTATCTAAGTTCAGTCCCGGCTGAGACTGTGTATTTTGCTGTCCTTCCATTTGTACGTCCTGTCCTCCTTTTAAGAAAAGCCGCCATTATACATTGGCGGCTTCCTACTTTCATTCATATTTACATTTGTCCAGCCATATCGCTATCTGCCTGTGCAAAGTTATCAGAAATTTTCTGCATCTGAACAGCCATATCTTCAATCATCTGTCGTACATTCTTAAGTCCCGGTTCTGCTTCCTGGAACTGCTCTACATAACGTTTGCTGGTGTCTGCCTCCCATACATCCGGAAGACCTTCAATTACCTGACGCATTCTATCAATACATTCTTCAAATATTGCTCCCTGATCCTGTAAAGTTTTTGAACCGGCTGCCAGAGCCTCATAATCCACACGTAACATATTTTTTTCCTCCTTGTGAAATGTGATAGAAAATAAAGTTCTAAGGAACTTTACATCTTCTGAAACCATGCGATTTTCCGCAAATAATTTTTCTTTATTTTACACTTTTTTCCAGTTTTTTACAACAACTTTTTTGAATTTTATTGTGTAATTCGCTCATTTTATTTATCTTTTTCTCCATACTTTCGTATAGTTTTCTTGCACTTTTGTCATTTTTGTCATTTTATTCAATATTTTAAATATCGAAATAAAAAGGATATTTCCAACGTTTTCAACTGGAAATACCCTTTTTATTTCATTTATAAATGATCTTCGTTTGAATCTATGCGTTTCTTTCTAAAAGCAAAATAACTTCCTATGCAAACTGCAAGAAGAACTACTGGAATAACCCAAATAAAAATCGGTGTTTCTTTTTCTTCTACTTCTTTTTTCTCATCAGAAACTTCAACATTTACTTCCTGACCTTCTAAATTCTCTTTCTTGGCAACTGTAAGATCATTTACAGATAATGGCTCTGTCATAAAACGATATGCCATAATATTCTCTTGTGTTCCAAGTCTTGAATAAGGTAAAACTCCACTAATATCATTTAACATGAGTTTATTATCTTCGTATGTAGACTGTTTTAAACTCTTTGCATTTGCAAGATTTGTATCTAATTTTTCATTAGATGCTTTTTCACCAGCCTCAATACTTTCTGATTGCTTTTTCGTATTGTCTTCAGAAGCCTTATAAACCTCCTCTACATAACTTTCATACTGCTTATTCTGGTTTTCAATCTTCTCTTCTACCTTACTCTGATTCTTATCTAAAGATTGTTCCAATTGTCCAAGTGCTTCTTGATTTAAATATTCTTGCGGAGTATACCTTAAAAGTGCTTCATCTAATTCATTTTTCTTCAAATCTGTATTATCGTAAGCTCCTCTTAAATTTGTTACCTGAGCTTTGATATTCTTATCTTTCTCTTGTAACTCATCATTTACTCCATTAAGAATGTTACCTCTATCTTGAGCATAAGCCTCAGACACTTTCATCATCTCATTCATTGCATTTCTTATAGCATCTACATCCACATTTACATCCGAAAATTTTGGCTCTTCTATTTGATTTTTTAACCTATAATTTTTAATTTGAATTGAATTTAAATCTTCTACTTCATTTATATTAGGTTCTACTTCATAAATCGGTGCCGGAATTACACTTTTTATATAGTTCTCCCACTGTTCATCAGAAACTGGTAAATATGTCTCTGGTTCAATTGCTTCTAATTTTGAATATAACTTTTTGAAATTTTCTTTTAAGTCATTCAAAGCAGGATTTTTTTGAAAATCACTAATAGTATTATAATAGTTCGCCAAACCATTATTCTTTTCTATTATATGTTGATTTTCTAATGCCACTAATTTCTCATCTACGTCTTTTTTTCGATAAAAAGAATAGGTATTTTCTTCATATTCTACAGAATATCCGTCACACTCCTCTTCCGAAGAGGCACTACTATCAGCTGCACCCCATCTTTCTATATCGTTCTCATCCTTATTAATTTTAATTATAAATTTTGATTTTGCAATATATTCCTTCGTAGCACTTTCTATTTCTTTCAGTTTATCTGGAATCCCTTCTAACGCTTCAATACTACTATCTCTAATAACACCCAACTCTTTTTGTTCTGCTGGATTTGTATCTATATACTCCGGATACTCATATGGTGTCATGTGCATATTAAAAGCCTGTATCGCTTCATGCATACTGCCTTTTCCATATAACGTTTGATTCAATTCGCCAATTTTTGAAGAAACATTTTTATATTCCTCATCGCCTTTGTTCCACGCCTCTTGATAAGTCTTATCTATCTCAGCCAAAAGTTTATCTTCTTCTTCATAGTGTGGAACAAGATCCAAAACTTCTATATTCTTTTCTACTGTTGCAAGTTCGGGTAATTCAATGGTTTCCCTTAAGTCATCACCACTTACTTCTCCAAGTGCTTTTAAATCACGAACATCATTTTCTTTGATGTTTCCCGCTGCATCTTGAACTTTATGCACCTCTGTCAGTACAGAAGATAAATACAGTTCACTAATTCCATTATTCAATGTCGTGTATGCATTTCCAACAGAATAAATCGCCTTAGCCTGTGCATCCTGTGTAAGATTTGGTGCAATTGCATACTCTAAAACTGCCTTTTGCGGCGTACCGTTAATAGATTCAACAGCTTCCGAAAATGTTCCAGGTAAAATCATATATGCACTATATTTTCCGTTTTCTATACCCCGCTTTGCATCTTCAAGTCCTGTTGTTTCATACTTAACATTTAATGTTCCTAACAAAGATTGACTATAACTAATAACATCATCTTGCTTCTTTATACCTTCATCTGCATTTACGATGGCAATCAGTTCTGTATCATATAATTCTTCTTTTTGGGGCTTCTTTTCATTTAATAATGCTACTGGTTCCGTGTCATCTTTACTATTTAGATTCCCCATATAGTATCCACCACCCAAACAACATCCTATAACCAGTATGCCTAAAACAGTTTTCACTACCCTACTTTTCACATAGGTTTCCTCCCTTTTCGTAATTTCTGAGGAAAATAATCTTTTCGATTTTCTTCCCAAACTAAGAAACATCCCTTTGAAGCATATACACGGTTGTCTGATAAATAAGTGATGTCTTTCGTTACATTTTACACTATTGATAAATTCTTAGCAATATTTTTCAGCAAAATTCACCATTATTTTTCCTTATACTTCTAACATCTATCTTCTTCATTATCAAGAAGAACTTTCCTCATAAAATTCCAAAAAAGAATATCTTTTAAAGAATTACCATTATAAATAAAATTTCCCCATTCTCCTTTATCATTGCAGGTTTTCTTTTCTTGTTTATTTTTCATATAGATTCCCGTCAATCAAATCATAACTCATATCCAAAAAGTCTAAAATTTTTGCTTCGCTCACCGTTCCATCCAACAATATCGTGATCCAGTATTTTTTATTCATATGATATCCTGGAAGAAAACCATAAGTTTGTGTCAGAAGGCCAACCATATCCGGCTCACACTTCACATTGATGATATCTACCATCCCTTCCTCTTCCAAACCCAATTTTGATTTTTCAACTCGCAGAATAGCTGCATACCACTTTCCATTCTTATGCCGGAGAATTGCACTCTCCGGAGAACTCTTCCAAAGATATTCCGGAATTGTTCCATATTGTTTCTTCACATATTCGTAAATCTCTTCCCGTTTCAAGCATTCCACTCCCCAGTTCTTCTATATTGATCAATCTTACGATTGTACTTTTCATATTTTAACAGGCAGGACATCTGCCCTGCCTTCCTTTCCTATTATAGCATTGTTATTCAAGCTCTACAATTCCATCTATCATTCATTTTCCTGTTTCTAATAAACTACCATTCCATATCCCATAATGGAATTGGAACTGATCGCATAACTTCTCTCTTTTACCGCATCTCCACTATTTCCTTCTATGGTATAGACGGTTGTTCCGTCACAGCGTTCCACGATTCCTACATGGTCGCATGTTCCATCATGCTCCCAGTCAAAAAAGACGATCGCACCGGGACTTGGCATACTCCCAGTCCCCTGCCATTTCCCCTGATTCTGAAACCAGTTCTTACCATCCGTACAAAGGGAAAACTTGGGAACCGCACCACTTTGAATCAAACCTGCCTGATCCGCACACCAGCTGACAAAGCAGGCACACCATTCCTCCCGGCTGGTAAATCCATACCACGGCCAAAACTTCTCTCCGCCTTCATTTCCAAGCTGACTTTTTGCAATATTGACAAGCTGTCTATTTCCAAAAAGTCCGGTAAACCAACCGCCACCGGAATAATACCGCATCACATGAGGCACATACTCCGGATCGCCATAACCCGACCAGCCATGGGCTGCTGCCTGCTCCTGGGAAAACTGTAGCGCATTGACTTTACTGTAACCTCCAAATTTTTCCAACGCCCACGAGATATATCCATTCCCATAATTATACCCCTGTAGGCTGAGTTTCAGCATCCTGAATCGCTCCGGGTGTATTTGGATACTGGGTGTTATAAGGACACTCACTAGCCTGCATGGGATCTGTTCCCCTACCTCCGCTCTCCTGCATCATAATGGCTTGGATTGCTGAGACATATTCCGGGATACCAAATTCACTGGCATACTTTTGAATGGCAGGCGTATGTGCCAGCACTTCTGCGCTTAAAACCTCACTACTTTGGGAATTTCCTAAAAAGGCAGCACCTCCAATGAGCCCCACAATCAGAATCAGAACGACAAACACTGCGCCTCCACCTGCCATCAGTGCTGCAAATGCAGCTTTCACTGCATGAGCGGCGGCTTCTGCCATGGCTTTTAATCCTCTTCCGGTTGCCTTTGCAGTCTTTGCACTTTGCTTGGCAGTCTGAACCGAGTGTATGGTAGCCCATTTTGCTTCCCTGGCTGCTTTCATGGATTTCTGTGCTTGCTTTTTCTGTAAGGCTGCATGAGTTTTTACCTTTTTGGAAGAAATCAGAGAAGTTTTCACTACACGGGGCGCTGTTTTTACCGTCCGATTTCCAGCTTCCTTGATCGTTTTCTCGGCTTCCGGTTTGAGTTTAATGCTTCTTGTGGCTTCCGTTCGCCCTTTCTTTGCCATTGTATGCCCTGCCTGGGTAGATGTGCCACCCACTCCTGTTTCTCCCTCTAAAGGGGATGTCGCAGTTTCTCTCTGCTTTTGTTTCTGCGCCTTTAACTTCTCATAAGTTTTCACTGCCAGCTTTTTTCCACCACGATAGGCTGCCGAAGTGCTTTCCTTTCCAACCCGCTGTTCCGCCCGTTCTATCCGGTTTCCATCATATTCCACCGGAGATTCCTCTCCGGTTTCTCTTCCC
>ENA-OPEV01000398-OPEV01000398.1-human-gut-metagenome-genome-assembly--contig:-NODE-398-length-28490-cov-23.242448_pt1 | contig 28490 bp, 20 predicted proteins | sample MGYA00241637_ERZ501537 | MGnify/ENA primary metagenome ERZ501537 (study PRJEB25962, sample SAMEA1972159) | human gut metagenome | biome: human gut; feature: human-associated habitat; material: faeces...
AGAGGCAATCCGCTGTATCCGTGTCCAGTCGCTTATCAATGAAGAATTCGGGTTCTTGGACAAGAACAAGCAAAAGGTAGATTTCCTCGCCTACTTCCGGATAAAGGCACGGGAAAAATATGAGAAATGGGATTGTGTTTACAACCACTTCGAGAAATTTGTCGGTGGCAAATGCACCTTTGGTGATGTCACAGTAGAACTGTGCGAGAAGTTCAGGGATTACCTGCTCAAATGCAAACAGATCAATCATCCCAATGCCTACATCTCACGCAATTCGGCAGCCGGCTATTATTCGACTTTCCGTGCCTTGTTGAAAATAGCCTATAAAGAGAAGATGTTGCGCGAGAACTTGAACGACTTTCTAGAAAAAATCGAATGGAAAGAGGTCAAGAAAGAGTATCTGACACTTGATGAAGTCAAGAAACTGGCAGCTACGCCCTGCAAAATTCCAGTCTTGAAACAAGCCTCCCTGTTTGCTTGTATGACCGGACTCCGTATCAGTGATATTCTGAAGTTGGACTGGCGTGATTTTGAAGTCGGTCCGGATCAAGGCTATTACATTCGTATCTGTACCGAAAAGACAGAAACCGAGGCTACACTCCCCATCAGTCAGGAGGCTCTGGAACTGTGTGGCGAATGGGGCACCGGAAAAGTCTTCAAAGGCTTAACCCGATCCATGACTCATCATCCCCTGAAACAATGGATTGCCGAAGCCGGAATCAGAAAGCACATAACCTTCCACTGCTTTAGGCATTACAGTTATTCTTAATAATTGAAAATAAACAAATTGCAAGGTTCTAATTTTAAATAGGTAACGATTTAGAAACTAGACAAATTCTGTATTCTGTTTTGTTTTGCATTAATCAAAAGAACGCTTTGCTCATGTACAAAAATACATGTTTTTTTCTTCATTACCAAAACTATATTACTGAAAAATGGAAGGAATATGATTCCTCAATATTAGTCCTTGTAATCTGTTTATTGGCGGATATTTATTATTTTTTTGAAAAATAATTTGATATATTTTTATCTCGGTAAATAGTGGAAAGAAAAATTGGATAAAGCACATTTTTCTCGTTAATTTTTGACACATTAATTCATACTTTTATGCCTTACGAGGTTTCCATTGAATTGAGAAGTAGGTTCCTGTTTTCACATCTTCTTATGCATAATAGCATATAATTTACACAATGATACGCTCAATTAAGACTGAATACCCACTATATATAAATAACAGGCAATAGGTTCTCTCAACATAGATGTAATATAAAGTGAATATTTCTCCGGGCTTGGTTAAATTTATTTTATGATTGCACTTTGACGTACCCTAAAAAATTATAGTTCCTTATGGTATGTATATTCTGCATAATCCACTATTCATAGCAATTGGTATCCACTCTAATTTTTGATACCGCTTCATTATTTCCATACCCCATCTTACACCAACTATATTTATTTCGTCTTGAATGTTTTCTTCAGTTATTTCTGCAGGCTCAAGATGTTTGTTATGTTGATTTATCCAGCAATTCCAAGCTTCACTTTTTATAAGATGTTCTTTTCTCACTGCGAAGGGCAATGTTGGTGGTATGGCTTTATTGAGTCTATATTTTGCTAGTTCCCAAATTTGCATAACCCTTTGTTCTTTTTGTGAAGCTTCTTGTAACTGAGCTAAGAATGCAGATTCTTGTAATTCGGGTTGTTGTCTCCAATAGTTATTTAAATCATCGTATTCTTTACACCTTATATTATCTATCTGTTTGTAAACATCATCTTGATAACTGACAACAAATGGACTTTCACTCTTTATCGGATTATTTCCTTCCCACAATTGATCAGCTTTCGGCTTTAATACCGAAAAAAGCGCAGACCCCATACTGAAATCCTGCTTATCTAAATCCTGATATCGAATAACCCAAGTTTCTTTACGGTAATACACATTTAACAGATATAGAGCTGCTAATGCGTGAATGATAGCCCTTACATTACCCATATATAAGCAAGAATATCTATCGTGTTTGACGGCTTGATAGGCTTTTTCCCAATATGTTCCTTGTCGTTTATGGGCTTCTTTAAGAGGACGCAATACCCGATTTTCATCCTTCGTCAAATTAAAGAAAGGGGCAACTACAAGTACACGCTTATTATGAGTTTCCCATTTCATATCTATTATCTTCAAACAATCTTCATCAAACTTAATTGTACTATCACCTCTTTTTTTCTGCCCATTGAGTTCAAAATACAACTCTTTTGAGATTGCCTCTATTTGAACACAGCAGCGTATAAGCAGGTCAGCTATATGTGGTGAATATGTTGACAATTGCGATGAACACGACTCAATTATTTCTCGACCACTCTTATTTATAATTTTCTCATCAGTAATAAAAATGTACTTTGCCATTTCGATAACCTCTTTCTCAAGGTTCATATATGTTTGCCAAAATATATCTGACTTTTTCATTGAAATAATTTTTATATTAATATATTAAAACGATATAATAAGAATATTTAAATCTATATGCCACATACTCTACACATAACAATGATAATGAATTTTGAATAGTATTATCTATTTCCTTTATACTTAAATATCTTCGTCAATTTTTGCATGAATGGCTTTGAGGTATGCGTTGATATCTATTGCAGGGACTGTACCAATGAATTTTAAGTAGCTTACAAGCTGGAGGAAGAATGTGAATAGAGACACATCCTTGTCGCTAAACTCAATTTCTTTCACTGTACGGCTCTTATATACTAGCTCAATATACTTGCGATTATCCTCGATGCTTTTGGTTGGTTTTATGCCCTCAGGTATAGTTTCGTTATAATCAACATAAAAACTGCCCGTATCGCAGAGACATCCCATATCCAATGTTTGTAAGCCATTCAGTTTCATTAATTGCTTTTTTATTGTATCAATCTCACGATACGAACTATTTGTAGTTAGAATACCGCCAATAATCTTAGTCAATTTCCTAGCTGCCATAGGAACTCCCGATGAGATCATACCAATACTTGTTCTTTTCAGTTTACGTACGCTCTCAACTTTCTTGGCGGCGTATTCTATATACCCTTTCACATCCTGCTTTACCTCAAACACTGCATACACGCTTTCCGCTGGTATATACATAAAACCATCCTGTTTAAATATGAAAGGGGTATAAATTGCGTCATAAATGACTATGTCCATCTGTTCGCTAACATTGCCCATCGAATCTATTACAATGGCCTTATCCACCTTATACCTATCAGGAAGGTATGTTCGTAGAAACTCTATCCAGTGTTGTTCTGTAGCATCACCCTTACTACCAGAGTGGTCTATAAATTTTCTATTTACATTCAGGCTAACTAACATCTGCTCTTGCAAGCCATGAAATAATTCTCTTAAATCTACCATCTTTTTGTATTTCAATAATTTATTATCCTTATAACAATAGAAAGTATGGCCACTAAGCCCATCACTACTAACACTAACGATCAGTAATAATGGATTCTTAATGCTCACTTCTTTCTCAATATCTGCCATAGCTGATAAGTCCGTACTGCTATATTGTGTGGAGCAATTGGGGTGACTATGCCATTCACCTATGTATCGCAATCCATCATTGGCCAATTGTTCCCAAACTTTTTCCATACCCTTGGTGTTTCTTATAAAGGTTGTTCTGCTAGTTGTTTTCTCCATAGGCACTATAACCTTTTCTATATACACCGTATGTCTATCTGTGGAATATCGTCCTGCGAGCATCCCTCCGTTCTCATTTGGATACTCTCCCTCAGCCTGCAACTGTATTTGGTTGAACACAGAAGCCTGTATCTCTATATACAAATCATCACTCGCCAGATAATATTTCATAACCTGTTTATTTTTAAATTCAAATCATCTTCCGTGATATAAAAATTACTTAATGGTTCCATCCGACTCAACATCTTGATAATATGCCTCATGGCAAACTGTACCTTACATTCTATGTCGTTATATGAAGCTTTAAAGGTCGGATTCCAACACCCCGTAGGATTATACATATCGGTTTCCGTATCGCGCTTAAGTAAGTCATATACCAACAAAACGGTCTCTGTTACATTAGGTGAAAATGCACATATCAAATCTTGTGCGTGATTAGTGATTGAGAGATTAACCAGCTGGGCTTTTGTCTTCGTAGAATCCATTACCCGCATCAGTTGATTATCCGTAGTACAATCAAATATTACATCAAACTCGTCAAATAACTCCGCAAGACTACTTTTATCTTCATGTTCTGCCGCATATTTTTTCACCACTAAGTCGACGATAGGTTTCAAACTGGCACATTCGACATGAGGCGAAATCTGTGTCAGTAAATTCTCCATATCCAAGATTTTCTCGGTTATGCCCGTATAAAAAGGATAGGCAGACCGACAAACATTTCCCGGCTCTTTATTGTCTATATCACAGAGCGTTATTTCTTTCGCGCCACATCTTGTTAAAGTCTCAGCCACAATACTACCTATAGCTCCGAGGCCCATAATCAGTATTTTCTTGTTAGCCAGTTCTTCGGGTATGGCTCCACGTCCAAAGAAATACTTATATGAAATATCCACGGTTTCTGCCCATGGGATTAGCCCTTGTTTAAAATCGGTAAACCAAATTCTGTCTTTGCCGGTGCCCACTCGCACTGGTTTTATCGGCAAATCATCCATGAAGAGCATCATTACCTGCCAATAAACACCACCTCCGGGAATTCTATATCCACAGAAGAGCGGAAAGAAAGTATAACCTCTATGCGATACCACAAAACTATAGATATAATTTTTCTGACTCTGTGAGAACAACACTTTGATAGAATCGTAATCCTCAACAATAAATTTGGCATGTTTCGATGGTATGTTATTAAGCAAACAATATACACCGTCAAATGAACTTAATTTTTGGTAGGACTTACTAATCTTACAGAGTAACTCTTTCTTTTTCACTTGCGCACACGACACAAACTTTTGTGCTACATAGTTGATGACGGGGGCGTCACTTTTTCGACCTGTAGGCAACACTGCATAATTTACTACCCCATAGTCTCCTTCAGTAAAGTCTTCTTGAGTCTCTGCGAAGCAAAAAGTATAATATTGTTCGCGAATCAGACAATGGTTCACCACTAGATGCTCATAGTGTACATCCTTCTCTCCCCTTACATAGTATTTCTCTACCCATTCTTTCAACTGTTTCAAGTCATTCACAAACTGCATCTCAGCAGTCTCATATTCTGCAGAATGCATACACAGATTACCTCCTTGCATAATATGTGGATAGTCCAGCAGATTCTTATTTTGAAAATATATAGATTCCCTACCCATTACTTTAAACGGATAAGTAGGACTGATCTCTACCTCCCATTCTAAATTAGCATTGTTTTGACCAGTAGCTACGGCAATACGCCCTTTCAACGAACCTGCCTCGTTGATGGTAAAATCATCAACGAGACCAACTCCGTAAAGAGTACCTATCAATTCCTTTATTCTATCTGCTGTCATCATATTCTTTTCTATCCGAATCGTTTTACACTTGTTGGGTAAGCGGCTCCCACACTTTTCTCTTTATACCCACAATACTTCTCGTTTGCCTTGAAGTAGTAAGGCAAATAAAAATCAGGATTACAGTTTATGTTATTGAGCATACTCTCCATATCCGATTTAAACGATTGTCTATCGTAATCTTGCATGGCTGCTATGACATCATTGTTCGTGTTGCCTGGGTCATAAAGATGAAAACTGCTTTCTGCAATGTGGTCACGAAGATACTCCATCGTATATTTTAACCTTGACCAAAGCTCCTTATCACCATTATAGCCATCAAGGGCTTTTATTACAGCCAGTTCAATAACAAACGATTTGTATTTCTTATCTTTCTGCTTTTTCCATATTTTAAGCAGACGGATAATCTGACGCTCACTCTCCTTACCTTGTATATGCGCAATCTGCTTCTGAATGTTTGTTTTTTGGCTTGTTCCCTTTTTGAACCCCCAATGGTCTTCATTAAAACATAGGTTCAAGTCATGCGAATCAAGATAATCATCAACGCTTAGTTCTCTTCCAGGTACCACATCAAGTTCAACCGGCTTTTCATCTCCTTCTTCAATAGGGAAGCTTACACCGATTGAAACCTTTTGCCTGCGGATAGTCACACCAGTATTCTTATATTCCTCAGCAAGGAAATTGTATACGCTATCAAACATCTCTTGTAATGTTCCGAAAGCATTACGCTTGAACGGCTCCACCAAATCAAGGTCAAACTTCACATTGGTGGCGGTATGTTTAGCAAAACTGCCTGATCCAAACGATGGATACTTGTCGCTACCATAGTGGTTGTGCATCTTGGCTTTAATTTCTTCTCTCCGTTTTTTTACTTTATTCACGAAATTCTGGACATGACACATCTTGTGAGTGTCTAGCACTTCCCTTAAATGGTTGTTTTTATCAATACTCATATATTCTTCTTTTATTAATTTTCAAATGCAAATGTAGTATATTCTTTTTTGTTGTCCAAATAAAAGTGTTTCAAGATGAGAAAAAATCACATCTTTGCTGCCTTTTATAAAATATTTATTAGTATATAATTCGTTAAATGAGAAAAAATCGCTATTTTTGCACCATGTTGATAATTTAATAATGGCGGTCGCACCGTTTTATATACAATATATATGTTACAGCAATTCACTGTTGAGAATTACCTCTCTTTCAAAGACAGAGAAGTTTTCAAACTTCAACCTGGCAAAGGATCAAAAAATAAAGAGCATAAAGTTGAACCTGTAAAAGGACATTGGATTCTAAAATCTGCTGCCTTGTTTGGCCCCAATGCAGGAGGAAAAAGTAATTTTGTAGAAGCATTGGAACTTGGCAAGAGACTTGTACTTTTGGGTACACAAGCAGAAACGCTTATAGAGTATCATCCTTTTCTTTTAAGCTCTGAATGTAAGAATAAAGATACAACCATCATTTATCAAATATTATGTAACAATAAAAAATATGAGTATGGATTTAGCTATAATGCAGAAAGAATTTCGAAGGAATGGCTAAAACAAATAACTCGAAAAACAGAATATATAATTTTTAATAGAGATATTACTGCAAAAGAGATTTTCAATATATCTTATCTAACTAAATTAAATCCTAAAGATGAAGAAAGGCAGTTCTTATTTTTCTTTGCTAAAGCTACACCTCAACACCAATTATTTCTTCATGAGGTTATTAGCCGCAATCTCAGAGATAATGTTTCCAATATTGAAGATTTGTGGGAAGTAATCAAATGGTTTGCTGATACTTTGAAAGTTCTTTTTCCTGACACTCCGTATAAACAAGGAGGAATGTTGAAAGCTGTTAATGACGAACAGCTAAAAGAAGGTTTTGGCGAGTTATTACGATATTTTGATACTGGTATCCAAACAATTGATCTTATTGATGTTGATTTTGATAAGTTAGGTATAACTCAAGAAATGAAACAATTTATCAAAACAGATTTGTCAAAATCTAGTAATGCAGAAGCTTTTGGTTCACTAAAATTTGAGAATAATTTATACCTAATTACGTTTGCAGACGGTACAATCAAAGCAAAAAAACTTCAGACCATTCATAATATAATTGACCAGGATGGAAAAGAATATTTTTCATTAGGAGACGAGAGTGATGGTACGCAGCGTATATTTGATTACATACTTCTCATTTTAGATTTAATTCAGGGAGACAAAGTTTTTGTAATTGACGAAATGGAACGTAGTCTTCATCCGGCGTTAATGAGAAAATTAATAGAATTATTTTTCAAATATTCCAATAATATTTCTACACAACTCATTTTCACAACCCATGAAAGTACATTAATGGATCAAGACTTACTTCGCAGAGATGAAATATGGCTAATAGAAAAAAATGGAGATGGTGTGAGTTCGCTAAATCGCTTAGATGAAAAATTTAGCTTACGATTTGATAAAGAACTTGAAAGAAGTTATCTGAAGGGACTCTTTGGCGCTTCTCCAAATTTTGGTTCAGATGAAACTATATTAAAATTAAAAACACTTTTAGCCACTTAATCTCATAATAGCTTTTATTCAATAAACTGTCACTTTTTAAAATTCGTAGGTACTTAAATATATATAGTTCTCCTAATATTCGATTTTATGATAAACAGAACTCCATTAATTCATTGATGGAATTCTGTTTATCAATTTTATTGTTTGCCGATATTGGAGTATGCAGGGTACTGTAAATTCATTCCGTTTTTCAATCTGATATTACATGGTTTTAATCATTTTTTCTATAAAAGCTATTTCTTCTGTTGATAAATCATACTTGATATACAACTGCTTGTCTAGATTAGAAATGCTCTTATTCCAATTAATATCAGATCTTTCCGTAAAATCTTGCAATGGAATGAATTGAAACTTATCAGGAGAAAGATTTATAGAAGATACTGCCAGCATTAATAAAAATCTAGCAAAACGAGTTTGAATATACTTATATTCATTCTCAACAATAGACTTGTCTTCCGAAGCACCAATAATCAAATAGGAATCCGTACAAACATCATTTGGCTCTATAATTTCTGTCCTTGAAACAATTCTGAATTGGCCGTTTTTATCAGGCTCACCGGCATGTTCAGCTGTTACTTTGCTCATAAGAATTTTGTATTTAGAGAGTAGTTGATTTGAAGCTGAAACAGCTGTTTTAGGAAGCCATGATATCCCTTCGCTTGATATTAAACGAAGATCTCCAGATTTATCGCCTCTTATATTTGATGATAAACCAAATGGATTACGTGTACTTACTATCGAGGCAAAGGTTTTGTCTGATTGACATTTCTGAATTATATGGATCGCAGGATTATAACGGATGAATACCGAAAACTGATCTAATGGGCGTGATACAGTGTCACGTAATAATCCTTGGACAGTTGTAATCGAACAATCCCCATGGTGGTTAGCATCCCATAATATATAATTTACACCTCCACCAATACTTGATGTTGGGAAACAATCCTTTGCATTTATATAATCGAAAATATAACGAATTCGTTTATCAGACAACATATTCGCTCTAAATGAGTCCAACCCTTTACCTCCCGCAAACCATCTAGAAGGCATAATCATGGAAATATATGTTGGATTTATAAGTTTAGCTATTTCAACAAATAAGTTATAAACAGGTTTTGCACTTACTCCAGCACCTCCATCCATAATTTGATATGGTGGATTTCCCACTATCGCATTAAATTTCATATTGTCATTATCTATGGCTTTCCAGTAAGAACGACCTTTGGCAACTTTGGCTATAAAGTTTTCTGGCTTGTTCTTAATCTGGTTGATTAAATCTTCAAAATATCTTGTATTTACTTTAGCTTTACGGAATCCGGCAAGCGTACGTTTGGTAATACTCTTCGCCATTGGAGTCTTACAGATGACAAAGATGTTCTCAGCTATGACCTTATCCCATACAGACTGCTGCTCTTCTACTGTTTCTACAGCGAAAAGAGAAGCCTTTGCCCTTGCCCGGTAAATACCGTATGCCATATAGAGCGGATAAAGTCCGGATTTGGAATTGATTTCCAGAATACGGGATTCAGGAGAGAAAACTTCTGCGGTAACTTCTCCTTTGTCTATAAACCGTGGTTCAGAAATTACATTCTGATACTCCGTGTCATAGAAGTTATAGCCTCCCAGACAATCTCCGAGATGCATGTTTACCACGCGCCACGGAGTAAGCACCGTTTCCTTGTCCGGATTACGGAAAGTACTGAAGATGTCCGTAATCCGTTCGATTCGTTCCTCTATACTCAGTTTGTCCGCGGCACGGGCCATCGCACGGATTCGTTTTCCAGCGGCACAGAATATTTCCGGGTCATAGTATTTTTTGAAGCTGTTGAATTTCTGCTTGGTCACTCCCTTGGGCATGAACTCTTCCCACGACTGTGGGTCAATGAGTGAGGCGAAATTATCAATCGTGATTTCCTGATTCTCATCACTCAGTTCCGCACCATAAATCAACAGGGGCATACGGATGGAGATGCCTCGGAGTATGGAAATGGCCGCTTCCCTGTTCTTGGTCTTCTTTTTCAGTTCTTCCAGCCGTTTCAGTTCTTCCTCCGTAAGTTCCTTCTTGGGTTTCTTTTCCAGCTTCTCCTTTTCCTCGTATTCCTCATTGTTCAGGCCTTGACTGTTGATGTCCACCTGGTTGGTCTTGGGCATGGCTTTGGTCTGGCCGATGATCTTTTTCAGGTCATCGAATTCCTGCAGTTCCAAATCATCCAGCTTCATCAGCTCATCGTTATAAAGGCTGTTGTCCTCAAACCCGTTACGAACTACACGTTCCACATATACCCGTTTTAACTGTTCCAACATACGGGGTACATCAAAGCGGTTCATCTGTGAGCCCTCAATGGATATGATAGGACAGAAATTGATAAACTCACCCATAGCCTTACGGTCGCTTTGTGAAGTTTTTCCGGCTTTGGACGATATTTTGGCTGTTTCGGCAATCACTTTCAGGGTACGGTCAGGAGCAAAATCAAAAACATAGCACTGCTCCTTCATCCGTCCGTTAATGGTGGCCGGTGTCTGTACGCGGAAGATAGTTTGCATATAACTGGATGCGGCTGTATTATAGGAACCGGACAACATGAATACGGCAGTCCATGCCTTTACACTTACTCCGGTCGTCAGCCGTCCGCAAGAAAGAGTAATTGTCCGTGTGGAATCCGGATCTTTTCCGATAGCCTGTTCCACGGCTTCCAGGGCATCACGGCTTTCCTCATCCTGATCACCGTCACCGGCTACATTGACCACCTTGAAATGCTGGAACACCGGATGTGTCTGGAGCATGGCACTCAGTGCCCGTGCTTCCTTCACGCCGGGCACCATCCAGAGTGTATGGCGGAAAATATTCCTATATTCCTCGTTGGCATATGGATAAAGGCTGTCCTTGTCTTTCTTGGTAAGAAGATTCAGAAAAGCCCGCACATCTTTTTCATGACAGAAACCGCCAGCCTCATTGACTCGGAAAAATTCCCTGAAGTTAAAGGCGACATCCTCATCTACAAAGTCATGAAGCAGCCGTCCCAGATCGTAGGTATATATATTGAGTGTAGGCAGTGAAGCATACGGATTGGGGTCACCAAAATGGAGCTCATCCCAGTTTATCTTGGCCCGTTGTTCCATCACATAATCCCATGTATAGATTTCATCCTCCTTGAAATCATCCAGCAGGTTGAATGGAGTACCTGACAGGCGCAATACTTTGGTCCGTTCCTTGACCAGCTCTCCCATAACCGCTTTACCCAGTTCGGTCTGGGTGCCTTCGTGCGCTTCATCAACGATAATCAGGTCCCAATCGGTAGCAAACACTTCGTTGTTTTTGTCGAAGTTGCCACCCACAAGTTCAGAGCCACGCAAATCCTGCATGGATGCAAAATAGACATAATGCAATCCGTGGCTTTCTGCCCGCCGTTCAAGACTGCTGTAGCTTTCCCCGTTGTTCTTGGAACCGTATGCAAAATCCTTGCGGTCGTAAAATATCTTACCGAAATCCTCAAACCATCCGGCATCCACCACAGGACGATGAGTCAGAATCAGGGTACGCTGAAACTCCATATCCTTGACAACCTGCAGAGCAGACAGGGTCTTTCCGAAACGCATCTTTGCGTTCCAGAGCATCTGGTTGCCTTTTCTGAACTGTTTTTTAGTCTTGTTGATGGCTTCTTGTTGTTCCGGCCGGAATACAATCGGGGAATATTCCCGGGTAACTTCCGCTGATGAAAGAGAGCTCCGGCCTTCCTTGACAGCCGCAATGGCACGCTTGACGGTTTCCAGATCGGTGATGAACCATTCATTGGCTTTGTTGACTGTATCGAAGACTTTCTTTTTGACGCCGGAGCGTTCCAAGACATTGTGTACCTCTTTGTCGTTGAATGAACGGAGTCTGCCACGGTTATAAACGGTCAGTTCCGTATATAGCAGATCGTATGCGATGCCTGCCGTCTGTGTGTATTGGTTGATACGCTTTCTTGCCGCTTCATTGAGCGCCTTGCTGTTAGGAGACAGACCGAACACGTTTTCATCCTCACAGGTTGCCTCGCCAATCTTCAGGCATCCATGGTGCGCCGTATCATTGATACGAAACACATAGATAAGTTTTAGTTTCAGGGACGATGTGAATCTCATGCTTCTTCATTTATGAGGTCGATAAATCGGATTCGTTTCCCCTTTTTGCCTGTTGCCTTGTCCGTAGCCCGCCAGTCCTTGATAATACAGTAAATTCCGTTGTGCTTGGTCAGGTCATTTTTCAGACAGCCCTCGCACGGCTCTCGTCTTTCAATCGTACCGAACAGACTTGGTTCCATCCGCACACGTTCTCCGCAACTGTCCGGAACAACACCTTTCAGTCCGTCCATCTGCCATACATTCCAGGAGATGATATAGGCTATATGGTTGATGGATTTAATTTGCGGATCTTTACCGAACTTGTTCCTGTAATATTCGATGAAGGATAAGAGAAGTGCTTCACGAGCAAGAAGAAGACTGTCACCCTGCCATTCATAGGCATAGATGCTTCTGTAAGCATCCTTGGCTGCCTCCAGCCATTCACGCGTTGTAGCAGTATTCTCACTGACAATACGGAGCTTACGGTCAAGCAGACCGATACGTTTCTCCACGGGAATGAATGTTCCGGTAGTCGTATCATACCTACTTACCAGATAAGGAGCTTCTCCACAGGTGATTTCCAAGCGGTTTTCCCGTACATAGTCTTTCCATGTCCTGCCTTCAGGAAAAGCAATCTTATTAGGATTGATTTCCCATGAATGTGTACCCTCTTTAGATGTCACTTCATGGTTGAATACATCCTTTCTGCCAAACCAGGCTTCATCGATAAGGTTGTTCTGGGCATTACATATCCAGGACGGAGTAAATACCTCCGCCATTTCCCGGGAACGTGTGCTTTGGGTATCCCTGTGTTTCAGGACACGGGGCATGACCACATGACCGTTCTCTCCGGTTATCAGCTCCGGAAGAATCTGCGATCCGTATTCATAACCTCTGCCTAGCGGTTCATAATCGGAAGTAGCCCAGAATATGTTACACTGTTTTCCTTCCTTACTCGTTGTATGATCTTTGAGCAAGGTATTCAGCAAGTCAGGTGAAAGTTCTTTCAGCTTGTTCTCCTGTATGTCGGCTTCTCCGGTCGTTCTCTCCATCTTCTTTCTGTGCGTAAAGGGGATGAGAAAGTCCCGGTGTCTGCGTCTTTCTTAGACAGAGGGAGATTTCAGGCTATAAGGCTGATTTGCTGATGAATTATATGTAGGATTGCTAAACTACAATTGAAATTCAATGACTTCCGGATGAAAATCCAACGGCCGGAATTGCAGGATTTTCAATAAAATGTATAACTTTGCGCAAGAGTGAGTCCCTCTGTCTAAGAAATGAATGCTTTTGCTAAACGTTCTCCAATCCTACAGACCTTTCAAAATTTGTGCGTTGGCTTTGTCTACTACGGAGTTATCCAATGAGGCTAGATAAATTTGTGTGGTCGCCTCAGAATCATGTCCCATCCCTTCACTGATAACCGAAATCGGAATGTTCTTACCTTTGGCTGCGCTTGCCCATGAATGACGGGCACAGTACATGCTTAGAGGAACGGATATATCGGCCAATCTGGCTATTTCTTTCAGGTTCCGGTTTATTCCGGACATGACACTCCTGTAATGCTTGTGCGTATCCTTAAAAGGATATTTCAATACCGGCAAAATATAAGGACTGAGGCTGTCTTCCGGGTATTTGCCGACAATCTCCTGCATACATTTTTCCCACCTGACAACCAGCTGCTGCCCGGTCTTTCGTCTGCGATACGATAAGAAACCGTTCTGAAGATCTTTCTTTTTTAGGTGAGCCATATCTATGAACGACATGCCACGGGTATAGAAACTGAACAGGAACATGTCCCTTGCAAATTCCAGATTAGGCTGTAAGGACAGATCCAGATTCTTCATACGTTTGATGGCTGATAAGGGAACGGCACGCTTGACGGTCTTGTCCACTCCCGTATAGACATGCCTGAAAGGATTGCGCTGTTCCATCAGTTCCTTTTCCAAGGCACGGTTATATACCGCCCGAAGGATACGCATGTAGAATGAACTGGTATTCCGTACGGCTCCTTTCCCATGAAGGTAGGCTTCATAAAGCTGCATCAAATCCGAATCAATTTCGGGCAGCAGAACATCCCTGTCCCCTCTGAACTGCATGAAACTTTTCAGAGTGCAGGAATAATTTTCGGCTGTGCGTATCTTGCCCATCTGTTTGAGACGGGCTATGATGCCTTGCATGAAGTTGAAAAGCGACTGTCCCTCTGTATTGCTCTGAAAAGAAGCGACAATATCATCTGCCGTATATCCGGCTTTCCGGTTATCCAGTTGGCGGATAATCATGTCCAGCCGTTTCAGGTCCCATTCCATGCGTTCCTGCAAGGAAAGAAGCAGATTGCTTCGTTCCGGATTACTGACAATGATACAGCTTCCAGCTTCGTTCCATTCGTCCGTAAATATCCGGTAATCCGTCTTTAACTGACGGATTACACGGTTCTGGATAATCTGATAATAGACGGTACCTTCCTTTCCCTCTATGGTGGAAGGTCTGAATTTCACTTTGACACTGGCCATGGGCTTACTTTTTGGGTTCGTCCGTAATAGACTTGTCCTTGATGGACTTCGCCTTGCTGTCCAGTTCTCTCGCGGCCTGTTCTTTCAGCCGTGCCTGCTCGGTCAGGGTGGCCTGTCTCCGTACCGCTTCCTCGTAGGCTTCCACGTCCTCACGCATCTGTTCTATCCGTTCGTTATTCCGGTTCGGTCCAAAGAGGCTCTCAAGTTCCACGAGTTGTTCGGGGGTAGCCTCTCCTTTCATCTTGACATAACGGTACTTCAGATCATTATCGGCCTGTGCGTTATCTGTTCCCGCCGAAAAATAGAGCGCCACGGACAGGGCCAAGACTGCCGCGAACATCACGGAAAAGCTCCCTAGGATGTACGGGGATTCCAAGCTCAGGCTGAAATGATGGTTGATATTGCTTGTCTTAACGGCATTTTTTCTGATTGTGTCATTGGTCTCACAAAACAGGGTTTCCACTTTCTCCTGGTTCTGCCGCTGTTCATCACGCATTTCCAACAAGACCTGTCCGAGTCTTTCCTGTGACGAGTTTTTCCTGTCCATGGAAACCATATCGTTCTTGATGGCGGCAAGGCCTTCGTACACGCGAGCCAACAATTTACGAAATGTCTCATGACCATTCCGGACTTCATTCAGCACGGACTCATCCTGTGTATTATTAACTGTCGGGCTGTTGCCTTCCGGCAAGGGGACGGACAGCCCGTTGATTTTGTTCTCGATTCTTTCCAGGCATCCGAAGATGCTCTCGATATATTCTTCCATTTTCATATTCCTGCAATTTTAATGTTCATGAATAATTTGAATGGGAAAGGACGGACTACAATCCGAATCCTTTCCTCTTTTGTCTCTTCTTCCAGCGTCTGCGCAAGAGTTCTTCCTGAGGTAACGGCTCTTCGGGAGCGGTACCGTTTGTCGGACTGAACAGTCCAGGTCCCGTACTTTCGAGAAGATGTCCTCCGTCCGGTATCCTTTGCTGCACCTTACGTTCGGATTCCTGTTGGGATTCCGAACGTTTCCAGCCCAGCCGGGCATTCAGTCTGGCAAAGCTGAACTCCCGGCTGATCTGTGAAGCCTTGAAGGTCTGCCCGTCCTTGGTGAACCGGATTCCCTGTATGTCCTCCGGCTTTTTTATCTCCCTGGTACGCTTTACAAATTCCAGCCTGATGCCCCGGCGAAGCAGATAATCGTTGAACTCTTTCCATGTTCTGGAATACCTCAAAGCTGCCTTGACGGCATTGAAGATTTCGTATTTCACACGTTCCGAAGCATGAAGTTTCTCCACGTTAGTCTTGCCCTTGCCCTCGGCGTATGTCAGCCCGTACTTGTCCTTAAGCAGTTTCGTGGCGATTTCATTACGCTTGTAATCGCTTTGGGAAGAGATTACCTTGCCGTCATACCCGATGCGGTTGTAGACCAGATGGCAGTGCGGATTGTCCGTGTTATGGTGTCTTACCAGGATGAATTGGGTGTTCCTTATACCCATCAGCTCCATGTATTCCCGGGCTATTTTAGCCATAAACTCATCCGTCAGCAGTGCCTTGTCCTCCGGCTTGAAGCTCAATGCGATGTGCCCGACAGGCTGTCTGATCTTCGGATTAAGCTCACGCTGGTAGTTGAAACTGGCCGTTATTTCCCGGATATTTTCCAGCAGTACGCCGTCGGAGTCGATGATTTCCGCGTTGTCCTTGCCCATCACGTAACGGATACAGCCGCCGAAGGATTTCCCTTTCTTGATCTTGCCAATCATGACGGCCTCCTTTCTCCATGCCTGTACCGGACAATAATCTCCTTGAGTTTCTGCAGGAGTTCTGTCACCGTCTTTTGGGTACGGTGGAATCCGGCCTGATGGGACAGACGGGTCAGTTGGTTCAGGTTGTTCGCCATACCCGTAAGGTTGCGTATGAAGGCAGTCTCCTCGGCAGAGTGCCTGGCCGTTATCGTTGTCTCAAAGGCTGATGTACGGAGAAATTCCGCCAGCGTGAGGTTAGCCTGTCTGCTGCGTCGGCACAACCGTTCATAGTCTATCTTGGAGAATTTCACTGTAACGGCTTTGCTAAGTTTGCACACTCCGCTTACTCTGGGGCGTCCCCTCGGCCTGTTTTTCTTTTTGTCATTCATATTTTCTCTGTTTGATTTCTGATTATTTTTTTCTCACAATCTGCGACCACCGGGAGCGGACTGCCTCCACTCTTCGGGAGTGGAGCGAGGTTTTCGGGATGCCCGAAAGATAACCTCGCTAACTCCCAAAACTGAAGTTTTGTCCGTTACTCCCTCAGGTCGGCTCCTGACTGTCTGAATACTGTAATGACTGGAGTCAGTAAGCAAGTCGGTCATTCTGGAAAATGTCACAGTTTTCGCCACTGCTCGAAGTCTTCCGAGTAGATTTCAAGATGCTGCCGGGCGATGTTTTCAAGCAGTCCTGAAACGCTCATTTTACGTCCTCCCAACCTGCGGACAAACTCGTCCAGCCTGTCACGTACCTCGCCGCTAACAAACACGGGCTTGCGGTCTTCGATTCTTGGAACCTGAAGAAAGCCCTTCCGGTATTCGTCCAGAGAAAGTTTCCTCTGCCTGCTGCTTATACGGCGCTGAGACGCGGGAACGGATTCCTCTCTTCCTGTTGGCGGTTGCCGGGTCTCGGATGGGGTGTCGGTCTGTTCTACCGTTCCTACTGACTTCTTTTCTCCGGTATCATTCAAGGATGATTCCAGGGCAGTTTCAATGCCGCCATCTGACGGGAGTATGAATGACATGTCCGTACCTGTCATGGCCTCCCATTCTTCTTTGGTCAATTTCTTTTTTGTTACCATACATTTTTGATTTTAATCGGTTTACTCACTGGTCTCGGTGCGCACCTTGACTCGTTGTCGTGAGCAAAGGAAGTGTGTATAGTAAACAGAATCAAGCAAATGGAGATACCGTGGCAATTATGTTACCCTATGCACAATATAGATTGGGCGGTCGGTGCTGCCTGCCGTGATTTGCCGGAGTGATTATTCCATACCGGATTGTTCAAGCGGATTCCGTTTATGAAGAAGGCTCATTGTATGCAGTTGAGATGTAACATGATGTCATTCCGGGTAACGCATCGTCACCGGTCTGAAAATCCATTGCAGTGTGATTTTTACTGCTTTTATTTGCAGTGGAAACAGAGAAAACGGTCACGTTTCCTGCCGAGAATAGGACAATGAGACATAATGGAATACCGGCTGTAAAAGACCTGTCCTTTTCTAGAATTTTGAATATATGTTTAACTGAAAATAATGAAGACAATGGAAATCATCAGCTTTGAAAAAAGAACTTTCGAGGAGATTGCTGCCAAGCTGGATCGGTTCGTGCAGCGGGTGGAAAGTCTGTGCCGTGAACACGGCGGAAAGAAAACAGGTGAATGGATGGACAACCAAGAGGTTTGCCGCAGGTTGCGTATCAGTCCGAGAACCTTGCAGACCCTGAGGGATAACGGGACGCTTGCCTTTACCAAAATCGGGAACCGGACTTACTACCGCCCCGATGATGTGGAGCGGGTAGTCGGTAATGTGGAGGACAAACGGAAGGAAGCCCGTTGGAAAGGCAAGACCATTTGAGAGAATTTCAAGAATAATGTATAACCCAATATCAAGAGCATATGAGTAATGAAATCAGAGAAAAGGACCACGAGTGGGTAAAGGCGTTCCACTCGAGTTTCGACAGGCTGTTGGCCCTGCTCGAAAAGTTGCTGGAGAAACGGCAACCGTCTGCCTATGGCGATGAACTACTGACGGACAAGGAAGTGGCGTACCTGCTGAAAGTGAGCCGGAGGACTTTGCAGGACTACAGAAACAACGGTATTCTGCCTTACACACAAGTAGGCGGCAAGATTCTCTACCGGGCTTCTGACATAGAAAAGACACTGATGAAAGGGTACAAGGAGGCGTACAGATACAAAAGGAGCTAATAGCCCAAGCGTCCCCACAAAGAACACACAAGGATTTTGATTTTTCTGGAAGGAGCGCAGTTGACCGCCTGCCCATTTTATTTGTGTTTCTAAAAAATAGCCTTTCTGAATGATAAAATAATAGCATATAGAATCAGGCCCTATTTGAACTAATCTATATGCTGTTTTGTCTTCTGACTTTTCCGTCAGTCGCTTGTTTCCGCTGCCGTCGGCGTCCATTGTACAGACGTGAAAGGGAAAAGGTTTTCGGGCTGAATACGCTCTGAAAGAGGAAGATTCTGCCCGAAACGGCACAGCCGCGAGACCTTTTCGCTTTCAATAGAGTCTGTACTAACTTCTATGGACGGCGAGGAAATGGGCGACATATAGTGTTTTTACAATATTTCAACTTTTGTTGCGAAATAAAGAATCTCGTTATTTTCCTTTTTAGAATCAAGTAAAAAACGAACTTTTTTCCCTGGTACAAGGTTCCTTTCCGGCCCTTTATAACTTCTTTTATCAAAATAAACATTTTCATCGCATTCACTCGTTTTGATAAATGCGAACCACCTTTCTTTAAAAATTATTGACAAAATTTCTCCTTCAAGCCATTGTTGCTTGTTAATTACAACGTCAGCTGTATCTAACTGACTTGTTTTATTTACAAAAACCTCTCTTGCATTTTGTGTTATTAAATCTGTAAATTCTTTACTATCTTTAATAGCAAATTCACTTTTACCAGATTTAACCCATTCCGTTACTGATTTCTTAAAAGTACTTATCACTTTCTTTAATGTTTCACCAAAATCATCAGATAAAAGATTTTTTTCCAATTTTGAACAAAACTTTTCCATTGCTTGAACTGTACAAGGTGAATTTAATGGATACTGTCCTGTAGTAAAAGTGAATATATAATATAAATGCGCCATGTATGGTCGTATTTTTTTCTTTTCAACAATCGTATTATTTCGAAATGCCATTTCAAATACATACCACGTCAGTGCTGCTATATAATACATATATGGACTATGATCTGAATTATATATTAATCTATTCCTTTCATCTTTAGGGGCATATTTTTGTAATAGAATAGCTTCATGACGATGAGCTTCATATGGTTTTTGTAAAAACATAGCTACAAAAGATTGAGTCAAAACACGCAAATTTACTATTTGGTATCTTGTAATCGTCGGTATAGATGTATATTGTTTATTACGCCTTTCGTAATGCAATTTTATCGCATCACATTTGGCCTCAAAATAATCTTCGATTTTCTGATGAAAAGGCTTGGTCGTTTCAAAAGATTCTTCTAATACCTGATTCTGCTTATTTGTTCCCCTTACTATTTTTGTTGTAATGGAATTATCATCAGTACAAATTAATTTTACCAAGACTTGTACATTCTGTAAAGAATCATTATTACGCTGTAAAAATATTGTCGAGCAAGTTTGGCATCCATTTACAATTTGAGGATTGTCTATTGACACAATTTTATCCCTAATTTGGATAAAATCTGAACAAACTATAGTGATACCATTATTGCACATTAGAAACATTTCAGGCTCGGTCGCGATTGTATGTTCTATTTCACTATTTACACTACCGGTATTTCCTAAATAATCGCGTACATTGCTATTAAAAAGTGAACGACGCAAACTTCCATCTTCACTTTTGGTCAAAAGCTTCAATAATTCCGTAGCCTCACAAGTAAAGGCATATGCCTTTTTAATTCGGACATTATTTTGGACCGTTAAAGGTATTATATCCTTAATGTTTAATTCAACATTAAAATCATTTTCTAATGATTTACATCTTTCAATAATAGATTTGCCATCTATAATATCCATTGATATTTCTCCAAGACAATCAGGACAACTCTTAAGTCCTCTAATCAAGAGTTCTTTAACTGCTTTTGTATGTTCATCATTAGGCGTTTCTCCACAGAATACATAAAATATTCTTACGGATGGATTTGCTGAGAGTTTTCTATAGACTTTTTCTTCTGAGAAAATATAATCTTTTAATTCTCTGATAGTTTTTATTTTATCATTTTCTGGAAACAATGGTTCCGAAAAGAAATTCTTAACTCCTATTCCAAAGGTATTAACAGCAGAACTATCAAAATCTGTTCTTTCCTTTGATTGTATCAAGAAAAATTCTACATGAATTTTTTTATTCCTTTCTACAATTTGATTAATATCATCAATACTACCAACTAATTGATCGTTTATTTTTATACCTATGCCATCCATTTTTGCATCATCACCGCCTCCTGTAGAACAAAACTCTAACAATTCGGGATGCCCAACAAATGTATCTAAGTCATCTTGGCTAAGAATCACATAATTTGCAAACATTTCAAATTTTGTTGCTTCAGATATATCACTTTTTTCTTTCAGCTGCCATGCTTCTAAAAAATCAGCAAAACATTTTTTTAATATTAAATCTTTAATCATAACTATTCTAATTTAAAATGCAACTATATATCCATAACGGCATGGGTAAATACAAAATTACTATTTTTTATAATAGATGAACTATTTTGATGCACTTTTTACAAACTGTAATATTCCAATAAGCATTAGAAATATTACAGTTTGTAAACACTATACTATAAAAGCTTTCATTTATATCTTTTAAATAATAATTTATCCATATCCTCTGAAATCTTATCATCTGTAACTTTTGCGTATCCTTGTGTAGTTCTGATATTTGTATGTCCCATCATTTTTGATATGCTTTCCATAGGAACCCCAGCTGAAACCATTAGGGTACCAAAGGTGTGACGGCTTTGATGGTATGACAAGTTATGTTTGAACTGATGGGAAAATCCCAACTCATGTATTTCAAACCAAATCATATCACGTATCGGTAACGGGAAGATAGGCTTACTGTCATCTGTCGTATTATACAAGGAAATTATCTGCTCCGCTACCGGATGCAATGGTATAAAGGACTCAACGCTTGTTTTCTTTCGGTATGTTCTGATATATTTCCGGCCTTCTGCAGTTGTACCTATATGATGTGGATAGAGATTACGTACATCAACATAAGCCAAACCGCAAAAACATGAAAATATAAAAGTTCTTCTTGCAAGTTCCTGTAGTGAATCCGGTTTCGGGTTGTTCATTATCTCCTGAAGCTGGTTCTTGCTTATATACATGAGCTTTGCAGGTGCCTTCTTTTCATATTTTATATCATCCAAAGGATTATACCTCAAGATTCCGTTATCTACAGCAAGATAGACCAGGCGTTTCAGCCAACAAAGACAATGGTTCCGATATGATGGCTTATGAGGGTAATTTGTTTTCAGATATAAAATATAATTGATACCAAACTCTTCGGTTATATCTGTAAAAAGCATGTCCTCCTTGCCCAGAGAATGGATGTATTCACCCAGATAGTAATGATACATTTTTGATTGCCTGTAACTGGAGGTTGAATCTATTTGAATGGAACGGATTTTCAGATTTTCCCGTTCCACCTCTCCTGCCTGTAATATGTATTTCGGGATGTCGACTGCTCCGCTCATGGCTGTTTTCAGCAGCTCTGCACTGATGACGCCATTTACTTTCAACAGTTCAGCATAAGTTTCATCTATTCGTTTTTTATACTCGCAAAGCATCCCGTTCAGTCTGTTGTTCTTGACTTCCCCTTTCTTGCTGTTCCACTCTTTCGGCTGGCAATACAACCCGGTCGATAATACAACAGCCTTCCCGTCTATTGTAATACGGCACATGATTGATGTGGTCCAGTCAGATTTGACTTTACCACGGTTTATATAATATAGTTGCTTATATGTACTTCTCATGATTCTTTCTTTTTTGATTTTATAATACCAGTTTCATATCACTCGTTGCCTCGATGAATTTGTCCATATCCTCAAAAAGTTTTTTAGGAGTTACCCTTGCATAAAGCTGGGTAGTAGTCAGATTGGTATGGCCCAGCATTTTGCTGATTGTTTCAATAGGAACACCAGCCTCAAGGGTTATCAGACTTCCGAAGGTATGCCTTCCCATATGATAGACCAAATCACAGCTTATACCAGCCAAATCACGCAAACCTTTCATGTGGCGTCTCATATTGGGGTGGTGTATCATAGGGAAAAGCTCTTTCCTGTCATCCGAACGATATTTTTCTATAAGAGAGATAGCCTCCGGCAGCAATTTGACGCGGGCCAGATATTCATTCTTCTTTCTCAGGTACTTTAACCATAAGTCACCTTTATCGTCCTTGTATATATTATCTCTAGTGATTGAAACTGCATCCGCATACGGAACTCCTGTATAACAGGCAAAGAGAAACAAATCTCTGGCTATATTATGAGTGATTCTTTCCGGTGGTATCACAACATCACGAATCTTTTCAAAATCCTCACGACTCAAAGCCCGTGGTGGTTTCCGGTTCTCTTGGGGTAGTTTGAAATTCACAAAATAACGCTTCTCCGCATGTCCTTCCTTGAATGCCATCCGGCAGATTTTCTTCAGGATTGCCAGATAATGTCTTGCTGTATCTACCGCAAGTCCTTTGTCCTTCAGTATATAATCCTGAAACTCCCATGGGATGTGTTCATTCAACTGTCCAAAAGCAACATCACTTGTCTTGAATCGTTTTTGAATAAATTCGCCAAGATACCTGCGGGTGTAAATGTATGTTGACATGGAGCTTTTAGCTACATCAATACCGATTCTTGAGCGCATATCCTCTATATGCATATCAAGCCGTTTCAACAGAGTCATCTGGGTTTCTACACTTCCCTGTAAAAGCTCTTTTACGGCAGTCGCGTCAAAATCAGTCTTACGTTCAACAAGTGAATCAAATGCAGAATTGACAGAAAGTAAGAGACGATCAATTTTTGCATTAATATCAACTGCTTCTTTACTCTTTCCATTCAGTCGGCTTTCTCTTGGATTCCATAACTCTGGAGTACATGACAGTTTACAACTGAATTGCGCCATCGTGTTGTTCACCGTTATTCGCCCCATTATCGGAGCCTTCCCAAATTTGTCTAGACCGCTCTTTTTCAGGTAGAGCAACATCTTGAATTTTTCTACTTTCATACGCTTATTTTTTAATGGCAAAATTACCTATTTTATAAGCGTCCTTTGATATGCAAAATATTGACATACAGTGAATAATAGGCTCTGTGACAGTTTCTTTATTGTTCAGTCTGTTACCTATTCGGTTCAGGTAACTGGGTAGCTAACATTCTGGTAACTGAACACCTGCAATAACCTGTCCATTTTTGCTTTCCATTATCTCAGCAAAAAACAGAATTTTTGCTCATATTCAACCAATTACGTTTATCTTTCCCATTTCTTCCTCAGCTTACTTCATGTATCCTGTTCCACTGCTTTCGTCATTCATACGCCGTCATCCAAATTTCTTTAGGCACAGACATTTACACAGTATCAAAGATGCTGACGCATAAGAATGTCACCACCACTCAAATCTATGCTGATTTGGTTAATTCAAAGAAGCGAGAGACGGCGAATAAGATTTCGTTGAAATAGTATAAAGTTCTGTAACGTAAGAAGAGTCCGACTAGGTTTTGACCCCATATCGGACTCTTCTTTTTTATTCTATCGTGGCATAGATGGCATAGAAATAAGTACCATATCGAGGACAAATGCTGCCACTTTCTTGGATTTATAGTATGGTATTAATGAAACGATATATATTTGCGCACAAACGATTAGCAAATATCACTATGAATCAGAAATGTATTGAACATATAATACTTATATTATTCCCTTGTATTGGTAGGTACTCTTGTTGTTGGCGTTTTAGTTCGTCAGTATGTTTTATCCAAGGGGGTTGACGATTTCAGTAGTAGTGTCGCATTTTTTGCAACAGTAATTGTCTTGATGGCAATCTATGCCAGTTTACAGACAACTTTCAATCAGTTTCTACTGCCACGCATAGAAGCTTTTCTATTGCGTTTCACTGCTTTTCAAACGATGAAAAATCACAATGATACCGTTTCTGTTCCAGAAGCCCCTACAATCAAAGATTCAAACCAGGCTACGCCTGATGTCATTGACCCTGCTCCTTCCACTGAAGAAGCAATCTCTGAACTTTCAGAATATGAAGTCATGCGAACCAACGCTATCGCAGAAAATAATCGTGCTATTCAAACCAAATTAGAAAAGGTGCTCAATTATACTAAGCAAACCATGGTCGCCTATATGAGTGAAGAAGATCTCAACCGTCTATGCACATACGTTACAGAATATAGTACAGGAGATACCTTACAAAAGATATCGCCTGTAAAGGTTGACTCACAACTTAAAAGCATTGATATAATGCACTTTGGTTGGAACATCGGCAAGGCTTTTGGCAGGAAGCGTATTCATACCGCCACATTCATCAAGAATGTCTTTGCCCATCCCCTCCGTGACTTGGAAATTTCAACGATTGAACGTAAAATGTCACATACAGAATCAGAGAGCAAGATAAAACTGAACAAAAAAGTATAACAGCAATACCGTTAGGTATTATCGCATTCCAATAGTTAAATCCATTTTCATAACTTTAAGAAGTTTGTAGCCGTAATCATAAATATATTGTGTTAACGACCATTTATCAGGATAATATAGGCTACATAGAGAAAAGTGTATCTCATCAATAATGTCTGGAAGGCCAATCTCAATTATATTCTTTCTATCTTCATTTTTTTGATGGTATCTTCTATTTTTTTCATCACTTCAATTGAAGCTTTTATTTCTTTTCCTGACAAATTAGGAAGACCTTCATGTCCATGAGAAGATTGATGAAGAACTACTTTTTGATATATAGACATTGCCTGTATATTTTCTGATAGTTTATCAGCTGATTCTGCGGCATTATTGAACTTATTGATAGTCTTCTTAATCTTCTCCCACTGCATGGCTTCTGGCGCATGTCTCATAATATCATTAATTTCCTTGAAAAGTGTTCTTAAATCACTAATGCCGGAGGCATCAATATGAAAAAATCTAAAATCACTTTTCTGGCAAATTTCTTTTATTATGAAAGTGGTTTCTTCTTTTGCACCAGACATCAACAACATGGCTAACTGATGCAGTAGTACCTCAAAATACTGTCTAATGTCATTACCAATATTAATTGTATTTTCTGGGTGATCATCTAGTTCTTTTTCGATTTCTTTTATTCTGTCTACATTCTTCTTGGCATAAACACAATGCTTGTGATTATATTCGTAGATTCCTTGATGTAACCATTTTTGATTTTCTTCTGGAACTTCCTTCAAGAAATGATCACATAGGTTGTAAAAACTAGTATTGTGCGTAAAAATTACTATTTGATAGGACTTGAAACAACTTGTAATATATTGATATAAAAAAGACCGATTGGCAGTGTCTAAACTTGTAATAAAATCATCGAGAACTAAAATCCTCTTTTGGTCAGCCTGTGTAGGTGCCATTAACATAATTGATGACAAAGCAACAATTAATACAATCAGGTGAAGTTTTGCCTCATTGAAATATATTTTTAAAAAATCATCATAATGAAGGTTTTGCTTATCATCATTAATCTTTAGCAAGAACGACCCATTTTGAGACACTGCAACTGTCACTTCTTCAAAGAAAAATTTTTTTAAAACACGGTTTGTCTCACAAACAATTACATCAACGAAATCTTGTGTAACCTCATGATCAATATCATGATGCCCCAAATACATTGATTTTAATAATTGTTTGACATCAATCTGTTTATTAACAGCTAAATCAGCCCCGTCTATCATATATACATGATAACATGAGGTGTCGAAAGTCAAAAAAGATTCCCCGTTAACGGTAATATTAACGGGACTACTCGACATACAATTCTTATAATCTATTAAGATCTGACGTTCGGCATTCAGTCTCCCATCACCTGTTAGATGTGCCGGGATTCTTTCATTTTCAATTCGTTTCTTATGAAAAACATATTTAATAGCTTCATAAATTGAACTTTTTCCAGATCCATTTTCGCCATAACACAATATATTCATTGGTTTCCCCTCAGCAGTAGCATCTCCGAGAACAGCTCTATCACTACCAAAAGCCTTAAAGTTTTCTAATGTTAGCTGTTTCATAACCCTTCTTTTCCATTTACAAAGAAATTTTCTAATAGCTTAGATATATCTTTTATTCGTTTAGTAAATTGGCTATAAGTATAACCTGCAGTGGTACTTATTAAATTCTTAACCTCCTCTAGCTCAGACATCTTATAAGACTGATAACGTTGATAGATAGGAGTGTTACGCTGTGGCATGTCAAGAACAATATTGTTCCCTAGACTGTTTAAATCATCATCAAGATTGTCTTTTGGCCAGTTTGAATCAATATGACAGGAATCGATTGACTTGAGAATCTTATCAACTTTATAATTCTTTACGGCCACCTGATTGGGATACTTTAGATAGAAAGCCAATAAGGAAAGTCCTTTCCTCAATCGTCCAGGATAATTCCACATCCATGAATCAATATTCTTTGTCAAATAGTCATCAACTGGCAAATTTGCAGCTACTCTATATATAATATTATAAATCTCAAATTTCACTGACATTGTTGAACCTCTGTAATAGCAATAACGCAAAACTTTTTTTAAGAATTCAATTAAGTCATCTTCGTTAGCCTCTTTGTGAAAGTATAGAAACACTATTAACGCATATACAGGATTCTGATTGGTGTATGCATCTAACACTTGTAGCCAAGCTCCTAATCGTGTAGGCTCTGTACGCTTATAGTAGTACACTTCTATCGCATCTAGTGTCTTCTGTAAATCTTCCAACACTATTTCGTATCCACCTGTTTTAAAGGGAGATTTTGGATCTTTTTGGAAAAACTCTCTTAGTCTTTTTTCGGCTATCACAATTCCCTCTTTACCTCTAATTATATGGTAGTAATAGCGAAATAAATCATCAATTTTAAGTTCTAAGTCATCACATCGAGATATGAGGTTTTTCCATTCTTCTTTGAATTTCTCACCCTTCCCCACTGATAGAGACATATAATAGAGTTTTGCTTTAAAAATATCTGCGTCTTGTAAATCCATACCTCTATTGTTGATGGTTTCAAAAACTAATAAAGCATTTGACCTAGCCTCATCCAAGTCATCGTCTTTCAATACTATAGGTAGCAGATATATCTTGCTAATAAAAAAATCAACAAATACTTTCTGTTTTTCATCATCCAAACGAGAGAAATACTCTCTCAATAGTGCATAGATGGCAATTGCATTATTCTTCACTTGTTCTGTACTATTCTTATAGTACAGCATCTCTCCCTTCTTTAAGTATTCCAAATAGTCTTTTTCAAAATCTTCTTTTGTTTTTGTGAGAATAGCATCTATTTGTTCTTGATCTTTCACTTCAAAAACATCCGAGAAGATGGTGCTTACAAAATCAGTAGTGCTATCATCCTCATAAGACTCCACCTGTATCATTCTTTTCAGACGATTATTAAACGGATGAAGAATATGAATAGCTTTAAGAAATAACCATAGAGTAATTAAACGTTGTTGCCCGTCAACAACTTCTGGACGATCGTCATGCTCGTCTTCTGCCAATACAATATTTCCCAAAAAATATGAATCGGTACCATTGCTATATGCATCCATTATATCATCATATAGTTGCCTACACTGTTCCATAGTCCATGAATAGTGCCGCTGATAGTTTGGTATTATATACCTGTTGTCATTGGAAAACAATGATTTCAGGTTTTTCTGTTCTGCAGATAAATATAGTGCCATATTTTGCTTAACTAATAAAGTATTCTTATCTATTCGTTTACAAAGATACTTAAATTCCTTGTAATCACTACCAATCACCACCAAAAGTTATCTCACAGTTATAATCCGGTGATGTTTTCCACCATCAAAACACCAATTTCCTTTGCCAGCGAACAATTAAAAACGAGTACGTA
>ENA-OPEV01000403-OPEV01000403.1-human-gut-metagenome-genome-assembly--contig:-NODE-403-length-28342-cov-6.054124_pt1 | contig 28342 bp, 15 predicted proteins | sample MGYA00241637_ERZ501537 | MGnify/ENA primary metagenome ERZ501537 (study PRJEB25962, sample SAMEA1972159) | human gut metagenome | biome: human gut; feature: human-associated habitat; material: faeces...
CTGCCGCCACAGTAGCACTCATCTTGAATGAGAAAAATGAACTGCTTGTCTGCCGGCGTGCTAAAGAGCCGGCAAAGGGAACTCTCGACCTTCCCGGAGGATTTATCGATATGAACGAGACAGGTGAAGAAGGCGTAGCCCGTGAAGTGCTGGAAGAAACCGGATTGAAGGTAAAAAAAGCTATTTACCAGTTTTCACTTCCCAATATTTATGTCTATTCAGGTTTTCCTGTACACACACTTGATATGTTTTTTCTCTGCACCGTAGAAGACATGAGCCATTTCTCCGCCATGGATGATGTAGCAGATTCTTTCTTCCTACCTCTCTCCGAGATTCATCCGGAAGATTTTGGGTTGGATTCTATCCGTCGCGGACTTAGCTTGTTTCTAGCTCAATGCCGCTAAGATAATCTCATCAGCCTGATAGATTGAGAGTATTTCATCTATAGTTATGTCCCATTTTTAAGATATTCCTCCAAAACATCAGATAAAAAAATAATGATCTGGAGAATAAAATGCATAAAAACATGCAACTGTATGCAAAATCACAGGCTAATACCGTATAAATTCAAGTCGAATATGCATCTTTTTCTATCAAGAAAAGATTCGTTGGTTTAAAACCAAGGAGTTCTTCCCCACCGAGGAACGCTTCCTTTCTCACCGACGAAGCAGCTTTTGCTCGGTGAGGAAGACAAATAAGGGAAAATTAAGACCGTTTTTCTTCTATTTCATCACAAATATCGAAAAGGCAACAAACAACAAAATGCCAGTTTCTAACCACATTTCAGTTTACACAACAAGTGAAAAAGAAGAAAAGCATTACAATTTAATCGACAAATATCTCCTATAACAAAAAGAAAGAATTTCGCACCTACAAATCTCTGCGTTTTTTTATATTTCTCAATCCCTCCCAGTAATTACGCCTTTTATTCTCGTTTAAATATTCCTTTTCTTAAGATGGGCCATTTTTCAGTAGCCAATTGATGTATTTGTAAAATAGAAGTTCATCTCAACCAAATAGATCAAAGTAATTTATCACATAATCTTAAACAATCATATTATATTACTATAAATGAACAAAATACAACATATTGTGTTATCTTTGTAACCACCATTAATTTAATGGCCATTAAATTAACCGCCATTAAGATAGCAATAATATGAAGTTCTACGACCGAAAGAAAGAAATGGCGATACTGTATGCAGCTAAAAAGCAATCACAAACGAGCGCTTGCTTTACTGTAATGACCGGACGCCGACGAATCGGAAAAACAGCTCTACTCTTAGAGTCTGTCAAAGACACCCGATTCGTATATATATTTGTAGCAAGAAAGAGTGAAGTCCTGCTTTGCGCACAATATCAACCTGTCATTCAGGAAACGCTTGGCATTCGTATCTATGGAGAAATCAGAGAGTTCGCACAGCTCTTTGAACTGCTGATGCAACATTCCCAAAAGGAAAATTTCACATTAATCATTGACGAATTTCAAGAATTTCTCTATATCAATCCGTCTATCGTCAGTGACATACAACGTATTTGGGACCAATATCACGCGACTTCCAAAATCAATTTCATTGTATGCGGTTCCGTTTATTCAATGATGAAAAGAATATTCGAAGACCGCAAGGAGCCACTATACGGACGCCTTACCGCTCGAATTGCTCTGCATCCATTCACCACCACCGTTATCAAAGAGATTCTAGCAGACCATGCCCCCCAATTCACATCGGAAGATTTGCTTTGCTTGTATTTGCTGACAGGTGGAGTAGCCAAATACATCACCCTATTGATGGAAGCGAAAGCATTTAATAAAACAGCCATGATAGATTATGCGCTTTCCGAAGGCTCACCATTTCTGACAGAAGGCAAAGACATGTTGATTTCCGAGTTCGGGAAAGACTATGCCAATTATTTTTCTATCCTATCTCTCATTGCAGAAGGAAAAACAACACAACGAGAGATTGATTCCATCATCAATAAAAACACCGGTTCCTATTTAGCCAACCTTGAGGATGAATATTCATTAATCAAAAAAGTGAAACCGATGTTCGCTAAACCTAATAGTCGTGCTACCCGTTATTGCCTGCAAGACAATTTTCTACGATTCTGGTTTCGCTTTATTTTCCCAAACAACGCAGTACTGGAAATGGGGAAAAACCATTTACTGATAGAATATGTAGAAAAGAACTATGAACAATACAGCGGCCTATTGTTAGAAAAATATTTCCGTGAACTTATCGCTGAAGAAGAGGAAGTTACCGACGTAGGTAACTATTGGGACAAAAACGGAGAAAATGAAATAGACCTGATCGCCCTCAAGCGGTTTAACAAAACAGCACTTATCGGAGAAGTAAAAAGAAATCCGAGAAAAATAAGTATCCCGGCATTGGAAAAGAAAGGAGAAACTTTACATAAAGAATTAAATGATTATAAAATAACTTTCAAAGGATTCTCATTGAAAGATATGTAGTACTTTTGCATAAACACCCGATTATGAAAAAAGAAATTACTAGACTCATTTGTGCCGCCATCTGCTGCACGCCCATTATAGGATTTGCCCAGACAGGTGACAAGTTCACTTCGACTGACAACCTTTATAAAGAAGGGAAAGAACTTTTCCAAGAAAAGAATTATGCAGCTGTTCTGCCGGCATTGAAAGCATTTGTAAAACAAAAGCCTGTAGCCAGCCTTCTTCAGGACGCAGAATATATGCTAGTCAGTTCGGCTTACGAACTGAAAGACAAAAACCGCATCGAACTCCTCCGCAAATACCTTGACCGTTATCCTGATACTCCATACGCTAACCGTATTTATGCGCTGTTAGCCTCCTGCTATTTCTACGAAGGAAAATATGATGAAGCACTGGCACTTTTCAACTCTGCCGACCTCGATTTGTTAGGTAATGAAGAACGGGACGACTGCACCTACCAACTGGCTACCTGTTATCTGAAAACCGATAATCTAAGAGAAGCAGCCATCTGGTTTGAAACTTTGCGTGCCAACAGCCCCAAATACGCCAAAGATTGTGATTACTATCTTTCCTACATCCGCTATACACAAAAACGTTATAGTGAAGCATTGAAAGGCTTCCTCCCCTTACAGGACGACTCAAAATACAAAGCACTCGTCCCTTATTATATAGCCGAAATTTATACGCAGCTCAAAAACTATGATAAGGCACAAATTGTAGCACAAAACTACCTGTCAGCCTACCCGAATAACGAGCACGCTGCAGAAATGTACCGTATTCTTGGAGATGCCTATTACCATTTCGGACAATATCACCAAGCCGTAGAAGCATTCAACAATTACCTGAATAAGGATCGCTCGGCTCCCCGCCGCGATGCCCTTTATATGCTGGGTCTCTCCTACTACCAAACAAAAGTATACTCCAAAGCAGCCGAAACATTAGGTAAGGTGACAACTGACAACGATGCCCTTACCCAAAATGCATATCTCCACATGGGACTCTCTTATCTGCAACTGGCAGAGAAAAACAAAGCACGCATGGCTTTTGAACAAGCAGCCGCCTCCAATGCTAATATGCAAATCAAGGAACAGGCAGCTTACAATTACGCTCTTTGCCTGCACGAGACTTCTTTCTCCGCTTTCGGTGAATCAGTTACTGCCTTCGAGAAATTCCTGAATGAATTTCCGACTTCTCCTTATGCTGAAAAAGTCAGCAGCTACCTGGTAGAAGTTTACATGAATACACGTAGCTACGATGCAGCTTTGAAATCAATCGACCGGATTGCCAAACCAAGCGCGCAAATATTGGAAGCCAAACAAAAGATACTGTTCCAATTAGGAACTCAATCTTTCGCTAACGCCGACTTCGAACAAGCTCTGAAATATCTGAACCAATCCATTGCCATCGGACAATACAATCGTCAGACCAAGGCAGACGCTTACTATTGGTGTGGAGAATCCTATTACCGTCTAAACCGAATGGTAGAAGCCGCACGTGATTTTAATGCTTATCTGCAACTCACCACCCAACCCAATAACGAAATGTATGCGCTTGCCAATTATAACTTAGGGTATATCGCTTTCCACCGGAAAGACTATACGCAAGCAAGCAATTATTTCCAAAAATACGTTCAACTGGAGAAAGGTGAAAATGCAACTGCACTTGCCGATGCATACAATCGTATTGGTGACTGCCACCTGCATGTACGTAACTTTGAAGAAGCCAAACAGTATTATTCGCAAGCCGAGCAGATGAATACTTCTTCCGGAGACTATTCTTTCTATCAGCTGGCTCTTGTATCCGGTCTGCAGAAAGACTATACCGGTAAGATCACCTTGCTGAACCGTCTGGTAGGAAAGTACCCTGCTTCTCCTTATGCCGTAAACGCTATTTACGAGAAAGGACGTTCCTATGTTTTGATGGACAACAACAATCAAGCCATTACCTCTTTCAAAGAATTGCTTACTAAATATCCTGAAAGCCCGGTCAGCCGGAAAGCTGCCGCCGAAATCGGATTATTATATTACCAAAAAGGAGATTACAACCAAGCAATCGAAGCCTACAAACAGGTTATTGAAAAATATCCGGGTAGTGAAGAAGCACGCCTTGCCATGCGTGATTTGAAATCTATTTATGTAGACCTCAACCGTATCGACGAATTTGCTGCTTTAGCAAATGCCATGCCGGGACACATCCGTTTCGATGCTAACGAACAAGACTCGCTTACGTATGCCGCCGCAGAAAAGATTTATGCACGAGGCAGAATGGAAGAAGCCAAAACAAGCCTCAACAAATACCTGCAAACTTTCCCGGAAGGAGCCTTCAGCCTGAACGCACATTATTATCTCTGCCTGATCGGAAACGAGCAGAAGAATTATGATATGATTCTTCTCCATTCCGGTAAGTTGTTGGAATATCCAAACAATCCGTTTGCAGAAGAAGCACTGATCTTGCGTGCTGAAGTGCAATTCAACCAGCAAAATATGGCTGAAGCATTGGCTAGCTACAAAATGCTGAAAGAAAAAGCAACCAACGTAGAGCGTCGCCAACTTGCTGAAACGGGTATTCTGCGTTGCGCCTTCCTATTGCGAGATGACATAGAAACCATCCATGCAGCTACCGACTTGCTTGCAGAGGCCAAACTTAGTCCGGAGCTAAGAAATGAAGCTCTTTATTACCGTGCTAAAGCCTACACCAAGCAAAAGGCTGACAAGAAAGCAATGGAAGACTATCGTGAACTGGCCAAAGACACACGTAACTCTTACGGTGCCGAAGCTAAATATCAGGTTGCACAATCCCTCTACGACGCAAAAGAATATGCCGCTGCAGAGAAAGAGTTGCTCAACTATATAGAACAGAGTACGCCACATGCTTATTGGCTAGCGCGCAGTTTTATCCTTCTATCCGACGTCTATCATGCTACGGGTAAAGATCTGGACGCACGCCAATATCTGCTAAGTCTGCAACAGAATTATCAAGGGAATGACGATATTGAAAGCATGATTGAAAGCAGACTTAGTAAATTGAAAGTTGAGAATTGAGAATAAAAAAATAGAAAAGTATGAAACGATCTCATTATATAATAGGAGGACTCGCATTGGCAATCTCAATGCCATCCTGCCTTCAAGCCCAAACCACCCAACCGAAGGATACAACAATGACCCGCACGGTCGTTGTGGAACAAGAATATAACCCGGACATTATGGATGCTTCGAAAGTGAACGTCCTGCCTAAAGTAGAAGAACCGACAGTGAGCAAGAAAGAAGTAGAATATGCTACAACATTCTTTCCGGCCACTTCCGTTCCGGCAGGCCTGATGCGCCCCTATACCGGAAAAGAAGTTCAACCCGGCACTACCCCGGGATATGTACGTGCCGGATATGGTAATTATGGCAATTTGGATATTCTTGCCAATTATCTATTCCGTCTGTCGCAGAAAGACAAATTGAATGTACGTTTCCAAATGGATGGAATGGATGGGAAACTAACGCTTCCTTTCACAGACTCCGAAAAATGGAATGCATTTTATTATCGCACACGCGCAAATGTAGATTACACACACCAATTTAATAAACTGGACTTAAATATTGCCGGAAACTTCGGATTGAGCAACTTCAACTTCCAACCGGAAAGCGTAAACAGCAAGCAGAAATTCACATCCGGTGACTTCCATGCGGGCATTCATTTCACTGATGAGACTGCACCACTGCGTTTCAACGCAGAAACAAATCTGTTGATGTATGAACGTCAGCATAACATGTTCAATGAGTCTGAAGCCAATACAGGTATCAAGGAAACAATCATACGCACCAAAGGAGATGTCACGGGAGCTATCGGCGACCAACAATTAATAACTATCGCTTTGGAAATGAACAATCTTCTCTACAACGGATATACAAAGAATGTTTCCACCGGAGATGAATACTTCAAAAACTACACAACGCTTCTTTTAAATCCATATTACGAACTGGATAATGATGACTGGAAACTGCATATCGGAGCCAATGTAGATTTATCTTTCGGATTTGACAAGTCTTTCCGTATCTCACCCGATATCACTGCACAGTATATTTTTTCTGATAGCTACATTGTTTATGCAAAAGCAACCGGCGGTAAGCAATTGAATGATTTCCGCAGATTAGAAAGTATCTGTCCTTACGGTGAACTGCCGGAGGCAAATACCACTGCCACTTTGGGATACGTACAACGTCCTTATGATACTTACGAGCAAATCAACGGTAGTATCGGATTCAAAGCAAGCCCTTATCCGGGACTTTGGTTCAACGTGTTCGGTGGTTATCAGAATCTAAAGAACGACTTATCTTATTTAGGTTTTGACCCAAGTAATATTCATTCAGGTTCTTACCTTTCTTTTGCTCAAGATAATACAGAAAATCTCTACCTTGGCGGTGAAATCAGTTACGATTACAAAGATATCCTCGGAATATCAGCTAAATATACTTACCGTAATTGGGACAGCAAAACAGAGGAATATCTGTTGGCTGTGAAACCTGTCAGTGAAATGTCTTTCAATGTACGTATTCATCCGATCTCTGCTCTTAACATAAATCTGGGTTATGATTACATCAACCGGAAAGAAGTGAAAGAGTATGCAAAAATGACCGCAATTAATGATTTGCATATCGGAGCCAGCTATAATGTATTCAAAGGAGTATCTGTTTATGCGCAAGTACATAACCTGCTGAACAAGAAATATCAATACTATTTAGGTTATCCTACGGAAGGATTCAATTTCTTGGGAGGATTGAGTTTCCGGTTCTAAGGAAACTGATAAATCATAGCAAAATATATTACATAAAAATACTCATTCCACCCAATATGGAATGAGTATTTTCTATTTATATCCTCAATATACCAATTACCACTATCTCTACAATTCATTACCTCTTCCCATCTTTATCCCATTCATCATACTTAGAAGGAAGTACGCCAAACTGCTCGGTAAAGTGCTTACGAAATGTATTCGGATCATTGAACCCAACCATTTCTGATATTTCCAGAATAGAGTATTTATGCTCCATGATAAGCGAAGCGGCTTTACTCATTTTTACACTGCGAATCACTTTAATAATAGACAGCTCGCTTCGTTCCTTAATCTTCCTGTATAAAGTAGGTTGCGACATATTCAATTGTTCGGCAAGCATTTGTACTCCAAAATCCTCATTAGCCAAATTAGCTTCTATTACATTTATTACTTTTTGCATAAAATCATCACCTTCTGTTTCCTGTACTGTTTGTTTCAACATCAACGATTTAGTATAAATCCGTTTTAGATGTTCTCTACGCAGAATCAGATTCTCCACTTTCGCTTTCAGTATTTCGGGATTAAAAGGTTTCATCATATAATCATCCACTCCAAGCTGCGCTCCCCGGATTATATCCGCATCTTCCGCTTTTGCCGTCAACATTAAAATAGGAATATGCGCTGTCTCCACCTGCTCTCTGATTTCCTTGCAACAAGCAAAACCATCTTTTACCGGCATCATGATATCGGAAATTATCAAATCAGGCAAATATTGCATAGCCTGTTTCACTCCTTCTTCACCGTCGGCCGCCTCCAATACATTATATTTATTCTTGAAAAGACTCACAATATACAACCGGATATCCGGATTATCTTCTACAACCAATAAAGTAGTCTTATAGCTTGCAGTAGATTTATCTTCTTGATTTGCCTGTTCTGCTGCGGCATACTCATCCTGCAAATTCGTTTTGTTATCGAACGGTTCGTAAACAGTTTCTTCACAATTATCATTGGCAAAATGCGCTTTTCCTTTCGGGAAATTCAAACTAAAAATACTTCCTTTTCCCAATTCACTCTGTAAATCCACTGTCCCATGATGCATGTCCATCGTATTTTTCACAATACGCAAGCCAATACCCACTTTAGTAGAAACAGAAGGAGCAGTGCCTCCGGTAACAAACGAATCAAATACCCTATGTTGCAATTCGGTAGGAATCCCCTTACCTGTATCGGAGACTACAATCCGACAATAATCTTTTTCATCAATAATATTCTCCACGACAGAAAGAGTGATACTCCCTCCTGCTTCTGTATATTTAAATGCATTTGACAATAAATTACGCACAGCAGAAGCTACCTTCTCAACATCCGCCCATAAAAAAATAGATTTATCCGGTAGATCAATCACAAAATCAATCTTCCTAACTGTGGCCATTTGTCGGAAACTATTCGCTATTTCTTTCAGTAGAACCACGACATTCACTTCAGAAAGACACAGTTTCATCATTCCGGCCTCAATCTTTTGTACACTCAACAGATCGTCTACCAAACGGTGAAGCGAACTACCATTTTCATACATCAGCGATAGAGTTCTATAATCAGAATCTACATGAGTCTTTTGATGCAATAATTCCTTCAACGGAGAAAGTACCAATGTCAATGGAGTCCGCAACTCATGAGCCACATAGGTAAAAAAGTTCTCTCTTTCTTCCCTGATCTGTTTTTCTTGCTCACGCTCCATATTGGCTATATGCAATTCATGTTTTAGGAGCAATTCGCGTTTAGCTCTTCGCTGTTCACGACGGATACGGTGAGTTGCATAGCCGACTATTAGAATCATAATAAGAAATACGCACAGACGGAACCAAACAGTCTGGCTCCAATGAGGAAGAATACGTATTGCCAATGTATTTACAACACTGTCGGTACCATCCGGATAAATACTCCTCACTTCAAATACATAATCACCGGCAGGTAAATTGGTATAAGAAGCTTTTTCTCCTCCATTGCATATCACCCATTCATTCTGATAAGGAAGTAAACGGTAATTATACTTCTGATGTTCTTCCGAATAAAGCAGATTACTAAATGAAAGCGAAAAATCACGGTTAGCATAAGCCAGCACAATCTTATCAGTATAAGGAAGACCTTTTTCCAATATAACCTGTCCGTTTATCTTCTCACCAATCGCTATATGCTTATTGTTTACTTCCAAATCGAGCAGTAAATTCTTTTCTATCGGAGGTACCATTTCCGCCTGTTCCGGATTAAAATAAGTCAATGCGTAGTTATTTCCCCAAAATAGAGTCTTTCCCATTTGCAACACAGAACGGTTGCTACCCGAAATATAGTAATTATAAAATAAATTCTGATGACGGCTATAACGGGAGATACCCGAATTAGTTCCCAACCATATATGTCCTTTTTCATCCTCCGTTATGCAAGTGACAAAATTACTACACATTCCGTCGCGGGTAGTATAAAAATGCTGTATTGCATCTTTATCTTGTGCAAGAATTCCCAGTCCTTCAGTATAACCAATATAAAGTTGTCCGTCTACAGAAGTATGCAAAGCACGAACATACCGGGCAGCAACACCAGCTTTTGTTTCATAATCTCCTCTAATTTCAGCTCTTCCATCTACATTCAGCGTTAACCTGCGCAATCCGTCAGGAGTACCCAACCAAAGTTCTCCATTTGCCCCTTCGGCAATAGCACGTATAGAGTATTTTTCCAACAGTTTACCTTCTACTGTTAAAACCGGGGAGAAAGCCTTTGTATTCAGATCGAACCGCAACAAACCATTGCGGGTCCCTACCCAGAAGCGACGCTTGCTATCTATAAATAGTTGCCACACATAAGTAGAATACTTCAGATTATTATTTTCCCTGTATTCAACTGGCAGATTATAGTTCACAAACTTACCAGAAAAAGATTGATAACAAGTAATAGATGCATCCGAGTTACCAAACCACAAATTACCATCCGCGTCTTTCATGGCACAAAGCACAGCTTTCCCTTCAACAATCGGAATATTCTTCGGAGAAAAGTTTAAAGATTCTGACGATTCAAACGGCGAGTCACTACACAGTATCTCCCCATGAAATGTAGCCAACCAGATATTTCCTTTATCATCTGACACAATATCACAGATCTCATTCGTTTCATTCTGGCAGAATCTCTCATAAAACCTTTCCCTTAAATCGAGAACCATTACCCCTCCTCCATGTGTTCCGAAATAAAGCAGACCCTGAGAATCATAATATGCAGACAATATACGAGACTCCAAATTATAAGAGAAACGAGTATGCAGATTATTAACCTCAGTTGTAACATTACCATTCTTTTTATCGAGGGAAATTACCGTATATCCATCCCAAGTAGCCGCTATATATTTATCCCCCACAGCAATCAAAGCATAAACATCATCATGAGACAGGCTTTGTTTATCTTTCGAATACCGGGTAAAGAAATCCAAAGAATTACTATGCAGATGATAACGCAACAGTCCCCCTCCTATGGTTGATATCCACAAATAATCTTTATCGCAAACTGATGAAGAAATCAGGTATGAATCGGGCTGACCGGTGAACAGATTTACAGAATTCTCCAGCCTCTCCGTTTGCAAATCGAAAATGAGCAGATTACCTTTCTCTGTTGTTAAAAAAAGTTTTTTCTTATTTTGTGATTTACAAAGCGTATTGATAATTTCTTTTTCATCCGTTAATACAAACTCTTTCAGTACTTCAAGCGAAAGAATAGTTCCCTCCTTATTATCCGTACCTTTACTAAGCACCCGTTTCAATAAATGCAGCTTATTTTTCGAGATTGCCCAATAGGTAGAGTCATTAAGAAGCAATATTCCTTTCGTATTGTAATATTGTTTATCTCCGAAATTTGCAGTTTCCACAAAACACTCCCGGAAACGATCAAAGCAATGTAAATAACTATTAGCAATAAAGAAGAGCAATCCATCCGACGTATCATACATATGCTCAATAGTCATGTTATATTTATCATTGCTAAAACTACGTATATTCTTTCCATCGTAACGGCTCAATCCATCTCCGGTTCCAAACCATATAAACCCATCTTTATCCTTAAAAATAGAATAAACGGAATTACCGGCAAGACCATTTTGCATATTTATCTTTTTAAAGCTCTGCTCCAAAGAGGCATAAAGCAGAAAAGGAAGAAGCAAACAGATTACTAATAAGAGGATTTTCTTTATGTTCATAGGCAGATATTAGATTCAACTCAGCATACAAAGAAACAAAAATAAACTCGAAAATGCTAGAAAAAGCCCAATTAATCGAAATTTGAATGAAATGCCAGACATTAATGAATAAAACACTCAGGTGCCTCTTTTTGCCTTCACCTTAATTTTGCAACTGTTACCAGAGCAGCTAATCGTTAACCTGTAAATGAAAAAAAATAATCCAAATAAATAGTATGAAACAACATTTAAAAAACACCTTTTGGTTATTGCCCATAGCAGCCAGCCTACCTGTTCAAGCACAAGAAAAAAACGAATCCCCCAATCTCGTTTTTATCATGGCCGACCAATGGAGAGGAGATGCGCTAGGTTGCATAGGCAAAGAACCGGTACAAACTCCCCACTTAGACAAGCTTGCGTCCGAAGGAGTGCTTTTCACCAACGCTATCAGTTGCTATCCAGTTTCATCACCGGCACGGGGAATCCTGATGTCTGGTATGTATCCTATGAATAATAAGGTAATAGGAAATTGTAATTCGGATACTGCCCCCTACGGTGTCGAATTACCGGAAACAGCCCGTTGCTGGAGTGATGTCCTGAAAGACAAGAATTACCGGACAGGTTATGGAGGTAGGGAAATGGCATCTCGACTCACCCTACAAGCCTTATGTGGATACCTACAATAACCGTGGAGAAACTGCGTGGAATGAATGGTGTCCCCCCGGACGCCGCCATGGTTTCGATTTCTGGGTAGCTTACGGGACTTACGACAATCACCTCAATCCGATGTATTGGGAAACGTCCGCTCCACGTGACAGCTTTTTCTATGCTCACAAATGGGGACCGGAGTATGAGGTAGATCGTGCTATTGAGTTCCTCTCAAAACAGAAAGAAGACAGTTCCCCGTTTGCACTGGTTGTATCTATGAATCCCCCACATACAGGTTATGATTTGGTGCCAGACAAATACAAAGAGATTTATAAGAATCTCAATGTAGAGTCCTTATGTGAGAATCGCCCGGACATTCCGGCCAAAGGGACTGAAATGGGAGACTATTTCCGCAACAACATCCGCGATTACTATGCTTGTATGACCGGAGTAGACGAAAATGTCGGGCGTCTTATCGAAGAATTGAAACGGCTGAAACTATTCAATAATACGATCGTGGTTTTCACTTCCGACCATGGAATATGTATGGGGGCCCACCACTCGGCAGGAAAAGACATCTACTACGAAGAATCCATGAGAGTTCCCATGATTATTTCATGGCCCCAGCAAATCAAGCCACGCATCGATGACCATACCATGATTGCGTTTGGAGACATGTATCCTACACTATTGTCAATGATGGGCTTCTCCAAAGACATTCCACAGGAAGTACAGACATTCAACTTCGCCAACTCTATTCTGTCAGGTAAAGCAGACAAGAAAACCGTACAGCCTTACTACCATATACAACCCAATAACCCGACTACCGGATACCGTGGATTGCGTACGTCAAGATATACCTTTGCCGTGCACGCCACCAATGGAAAGATAGACCGGACTATACTTTTTGATCGGGACAAAGACCCGTATGAAATGAAAAATATAGCAACAGAACGATCCAAATTAGTACGTACCTTGTGCAAGCAGCTCAAGGAATGGCTGGTGCAGACAAACGACCCGTTTGCGGCCTACCTAACAGAAGAATAATAAAAACGATTCGCAACAGTCAGGAATCGTAAGTTTTCAATAATTATATAAAGAGTTTTCCACTTAACACAACCGGACAGGCAGCTTCTGCTGCTTGTCCACCCCAAGAACCCTTTTAACTAAATCTATATTAATCACACAAAAATCAATCACATGAAAAGAAAAAGCAAAATTCGAGTAGGATGGCTTCCTTTCTTTGTATTGTCCTTTATCTTTGTTTTTTGTAGTTCTATGCGCGCAGTTGCACAGAATGGTATAAAAATCACAGGTAAGATAGTCGATAATACACAGATGGAAGTTATCGGTGCAAATGTGCTGGTAAAAGGCACTTCTATCGGTGCCATAACCAATATGAATGGCGAGTATTCAATTGTGGTACCGAACGAGAAGGCCGTATTAGTATTCTCTTTCATCGGTTACCAAAAGCAGGAAATCGCAGTAGGTAAAAATAGAACGATCAACGTAACTTTGAAAGATGACTCACAATCATTGGATGAAGTCGTAGTAGTTGCCTACGGTACACAGACAAAAGCGACATTGACCGGTGCTTTATCATCTATAGACACAAAAGAATTGATTAAAGCTCCGGTAGCAAGTATCAGCAATGTGTTGGCAGGAGCTATGCCGGGGGTTTCCACTGTACAAACAAGCGGCCAGCCCGGCGATGATGCAGCCTCTATTTTTGTACGTGGTAGCGGTTCTCTAACCGGAGGCGCTTCCTCTCCTCTTATTTTAGTGGATGGGGTAGAACGCGAGTTTTCACAGATCGACCCGAATGAAATCGAGAACCTTTCTATCCTGAAAGACGCTTCTGCTACGGCCGTTTTTGGAGTACGTGGAGCAAACGGTGTGGTCCTTGTCACTACCCGCCGCGGGAAATCCGGCAAACCTTCTATCAACGTAAGCACCATTACCGGTGTGCAGCAACCGTTATCATACGTCCAGCAAACCGGCAGTTATGAGTTTGCCCGTTACTGGAACATGAAACAACAAAATGATAGAATTGCGGATAAAGCGATGTACTTCACCCGGGAAGCAGTAGAAGCCTACCGCACAGGTTCAGACCCGATTATGTACCCGAATACCAAATGGGGAGACTATATGTATAACGACTTATTCATACAATCAAAAAACAACATCAACATATCCGGTGGTAATGATGTGGTTAAATACTTTGTATCCTTAAGTTATCTTTACCAGAATGGTATCCTAAAACAATTTGACGCGCTTCCTTACGACAATAACTTCAAATATAACCGTTATAACTACCGTGCCAACCTGGATTTCAAACTGACTAAGACAACTACCATGAAACTGAACATTGGTGGTAACGTAGGACAGAAACAAGAACCCAGGGCTTCCAGCGACAATCCCTGGGTATATACCCAAATATGGGCACTTCCCTTTGCAGGCCCCGGTATAGTAAACGGAGTACGTACAATGACTCCTGGAGCACTGACTCCGGTAGGAGTAAGCCGTGACGGATTGAGTATATACTGGGGACAAGGCTACAACCAGGAATACAAAACTACGTTGAATACCGATGTAGACATCACACAAAAGCTCGATGTACTGACCAAAGGCCTTTCCGTCTCAGTTAAAGCATCTTATGACAATATGTTCAAACTGAATAAATACCGTACGGGTGGTACAGTTGAATCGCAAACAGCCTATTACAAATCATTTATGGATGATTCGACCAAACCGCAAACAGATCCGGACTATGATAAAACCATTGTCTATGTACCGAATGGAAGTATCACTCCTCTCAATTATTCCGAAGATTACGGCAGAGACCGCAACTGGTATATCGAAGGCAGAATCAATTATGACCGTACTTTCAACAAAGATCATAAGATCACTGCGCTGTTTCTTTACAACCAATCGCGCAACTACTATCCAAAGAAATCTGACGGAACAGATGCTACATATCAATATATGCCACGAGGCTATGTAGGTTTTGTAGGACGTGCCACTTATGGATACAAATCGAAATATCTGGTAGACGTAAATGCCGGTTACAACGGTTCCGAGAACTTTGCTCCGGGAAAAAACCGATACGGTTTATTTCCGTCGGCTTCCGTAGGCTGGATAATGTCGGAAGAATCATTCATGAAAAAACAATCGTTGATTGATTACCTGAAATGGAGAGTATCTTGGGGACGTGTAGGTAGTGACACCGGTTCGAGCACCCGTTTTATGTATATGCCCGGAGTATGGACACAAAACGGAAGTTATAGCTTTGGAGTTTCCAACCCAACGGGTAGTCAGGCATACATACTCGGTACTCCCGGAAATACTGACGTCAGCTGGGAAACAGCCGACAAACAGAACTACGGTATTGATTTGAAAATGTTACAAAACAGACTTTCATTTAGTTTCGACTACTTTACGGAGAAACGTACCGGGATTCTTATCTCACCCAATTCCACTCCTTCTATCATTGCCACCGGACTTCCGAACCTGAACATCGGAAAGGTGGATAATCATGGATATGAAATTTCATTGGGTTGGGATCATACATTGAACAACGGTATCCGTTATTATGCCAATGCCAATATGTCTTTCGCCCGCAACAAAATCATCTACATGGACGAGGTTCCCAACAAATATGACTACATGAACCAGACCGGAGGTTCTACGGAACGTCCTACCAATGTGTATAAGTACCTCAGACTTTACCAATACAGCGACTTCACGAAAGACGCAAACGGTGACTTGATACTTAACCCTTCACTCCCCCAACCTTCCGTCAAAGTGTATCCGGGTGATGCTATGTATGCCGATCTGAACGGAGATGATATAGTAGATGGAGACGACCGGATGACAACCGGTTATTCGGAACGTCCGGAATATGTATTCGGATTCAATGGCGGATTTAGTTACAAGGGATTCAATTTCAGTATGCAATGGAGTGGTGCAACACACGTCAACAAAATGCTACAGGTAGAATACCGTATTCCTTTTACGAATGCAGGCAAACGTGGACTGTTGGACTACTTCTACAAGCAAGGGTGGACAGAAGAAAATCAACTCGGAGCCAAATATCCACGAGCAGCGGAAACTTCAGAGACATGGAATTCTGAAAACTCTACCCTTTGGCTGAAAGATGCCTCATACATCCGCCTGAAAACACTGACAGTGGGATACACCTTCACCAACAAACGCTTTCTGAAAGCAATCGGCGCAAAAAGTCTCGGCCTTTCCCTCAATGGATATAATCTGTTGACCTTCTCACCTCTCGACATCCTAGACCCGGAAAGCTTAGGAAACAATGTAGGTGCCTATCCATTGGTTAAAGTTTATAGTATAGGTGTCAATCTTAATTTCTAAATACCGTAAAACAATGAAGAATATTATAAAGTTACTTTCAATCTGCCTGGTTTGCAGCATCTGTTCCTGCTCAGACCTGACATTCGGAGACAAATTTCTGGGAAGCCAACCCGAGAGCTCGGGTGCCGTACTGGATTCCATGTTCAGCTCCAAGGTCAATGCAGACAAAGTGTTGACAAGTGCATATACATATCTGCCTTATGGATTGCCTACAGGCGAAGCTCCCAATAATAAACTGGGAGTAAATCTACTCGAAGCAATCAGCGATTTATACCAGAGTTTTCGGAATAATGCATCTGACGGGCCTACCAATCTTTATTATAATGGTTTGTTGAGTGCCAATAATTCATTAGCCAATGCCGAAGCCTATCGTTATGGTTCGGAAAGCCAGTACAATGCTATCCGTTACGCATGGATCTATATTGAGAACGTATCCAAAGTGCCCGACATGACAGAAGACGAACGCAACGAACGGATTGCCGAGGCGAAAATGATCATTGCTCTAAGCTATGCCGAAATGTTCCGTTACGTAGGTGGCGTATGCTGGATTGACCATTCAATAGAACCTAACGAAACAATGGAGTTTCCTCGTCTCACTTTTGCCGAAACGGCAGACAAGATTATAGACCTGTTGAACCAGGCGATCCCCTACCTGAAATGGAAACAGAACGAGATTGAAGACGGACGTATGACCAAAGCCGGAGCCATGGGATTAAAGCTTAGAATATTACTATTTGCAGCCAGCCCTACCTTCAACTCTGACACCCAATGGCATAGTCAGGCAAATGAATATACATGCTATGGCAATTACAGCAAAAAACGTTGGGAAGATGCGATGAAAGCCGGACAGGAATTCTTTGCCGAACTGGATAGAAGACAAGAGTATGCCCTGACACAGCCGGCAGAACCGACTGCACAAGCACGCCGTCTTGCCTATCGTTCGGGATACTATGACAGAGGAGGAACAGAAGTGTTGATATCTATCCGCAGGGGATATAACGAAAGTACGCACAACAACCTGTTCGATCAGCGTTTCTACTCCGGTCCCACACTGAATTACGTAAATATGTTCCCTTGGGCCGACGGAGAAGATTTTCCGGAGAACTTTGATTGGAAGAATCCTGCCAAACAACCTTTCTTCCAAAACGGAGAGCCTACCCGTGACCCACGTTTATACGAAAATGTAGCTGTTCCGGGTGACCACTATTTTAACGATACGCAAGCACCCGTATATACCAACCACCAAGATTATCGCGCTGAAAGCAGCGGATTTCTAATGATGAAATTTATCCTGCAAGCTGCGAGTGACCGCCAGAACCGCCCTGTACAATGGCCATACTTACGCTTACCGGAAGTGATGCTGAGCTATGCGGAAGCAATCAACGAAGTAGAAGGTCCTGAAAATGCTCTTAGCTATGTCAATGAGGTGCGCAACCGCGTAGGGCTTTCCGATTTACCTTCCAATATCGGACAGTCAGACTTACGGAAAGCTATCCTGCGTGAACGGGCATTGGAGTTCGGATTCGAAGAAGTGCGATGGTTCGACCTTGTACGCTGGGGACGCAAAGAAGATTTCCAGAAAAAGCTGTATGGTTTGTATTCCAAAGGGGATAAGGTCAACAATCCCACCTCCTTTACCTTCGAGCCTTACGAACTGGCTTCACGTTACTGGGCAAACAACTGGGATAGTAAATGGTACCTGGCTCCTATCCCGCAGAAAGAGATCAACAAGGGATACGGAATGACCCAAAATCCCGGCTGGTAAATTCACACAATAACTTAAGTTAATCATATCTTATGAAGAAATATATAATCATAGCATTAATCGGCAGTTTCGCAACTCCTACATTTGCACAGGAACAGGAGAGAGATAGTCTTCCGGACAAAGTGCAATTGGGATATCAGACGGAAATGCCCCAAAAAGCATTCGCCGGTTCCACCAGAAGCGTCGATGGCAAAGTGCTCGAAAAAGCACCGGAAATAGATATTGCCAAGGCATTATACGGCAAAATAGCCGGATTGAATGTATATCAGGGAAATGGCTCCAATGCAGAGAATATTCCCTCGTTAAGTATTCACGGCAATGCTCCTCTCATCCTGGTAGACGGCTTTCCACGCAGTTTATCCGACATCAGCAGTTCGGAAATCGAATCTATCCAGATACTGAAAGATGCCGTAGCGTCCGCTCTTTACGGAGTGAGAGGCGGAAATGGAGTCATACTCGTCACTACCAAGCACGGACACGATGATAAGCTGAAAGTAACCGCCAAGTACCAGTACGGAATCAGTACCCAGTTTCGTAAACCGGAATTTGCCGATGCATACACATACGCCAACAGCCTCAACACAGCACTGGCACTGGATGGACTGGATGCACGTTACCAACCCAACGAACTGGACGCATTCAAGAACAACACTTATCCTTACGAATATCCGAATGTAAATTGGTGGGACGAAGTATATAACAAGACTTCGGACAATCATCGCCTGAATCTTACTTTCGACGGTGGTAGCAATCGTTTCCGCTATTACTCCGTTATCGACTATATGCACGACAAGGCTTTCTTTAAAGACAAGCAAACTGACGGACGATATAGTACCAACCCCTCGGATGTGCGTTTGAATATCCGTACCAACATCGATGTGGACCTGACTTCGAGCACCTTCTTCAAAGTCGGTATTCTCGGAAAGTTGCAGGAGACCAACAATGCCTTTTATATTGGTTCTAATAGCACTAATTCACTTTCGGAAATCATCTATAATACGCCTTCCGCTGTATTCCCCATCCGCTACGCTAACGGTACTTATGGTGGAAACAGTACATATGGAGCAAACAACCCTGTCGCCTTGTTGGAAAGTACAGGTAACTACCGGACTACTTATGGCACACTGCTAGCCAATGCCACACTGAAGCAAGAGTTGGACGCATTATTAAAAGGACTTTCGGCAGAAGTATCTGTAGCTTTCGACAACTCCGGTTCTATGTATGACACAGCTACAAAAGAATATAAGTATATGGATATGCAGGCTTCCATGCTTCCCGACGGCACAATAGTGACTATCCCTGTCAGCTACGGAAAAGATTCGGAAACCCTCAATCACGGTGACTCTAAATTCAAGTCACTTTATATGCGCTCCAATATTCAGGCTAAAATCAACTATTTGCTGCAAAGCGGTGTACACAATCTGAATACATCACTCATCTATGATCAGCAATCCTATACAGCCAACGGACGCAACAAGGGAGCCAAGAGACAATCCGGTCTACTATATGCCACCTATATGTATAACGACCGATATACAGTAAATGGGGTACTCAACTATTCCGGTACAGCATATCTTCCCGAAGGAGACCGCTTTCACCTGTATCCGGCAATATCTGCCGCCTGGATTGCATCCAATGAAAAATTCATGAAAAACATTGAAGCAATCAATCAGTTCAAGCTATACGCCTCCTACGGAATCTCCGGTTGGGACGGTAATATGAAACACGAACTCTATCGTCAGTCATATGGCGGGACTAACGGCGGAACTTATTACTTTACCAACAATGCCAGCGAATTTTACGGACTGGCAGAAGGTGACCTCCCTGTGGAGAATCTGACAATCGAGAAATCAAAGAAAGTCACCTACGGTATGGAATTGAACGCTTTCAAAAATCGTCTTTCCGTTTATCTGGAAGGATTTTACGAAAGAAGAAGTGATATTCTTATTAACGGGTCGTCTTCTGTTTCCGGTATCATCGGTATTGGGGTAAGTAAACTGAATGCGGGTATCCAGGATTATAAAGGTTTCGATGCCTCCATCTCGTGGAATGACAAAATAGGCAAAGATTTCAGCTACAGTATCGGTGCAAACACTTCCTACGTGAATAGTAAAATCATTAATGACGGACAGGAATACCAGCAATATGATTATCTGTATACCAAAGGTAACCGGGTAGGCCAAAGATACGGGCTGGAAGTCGTCGGCTTTTTCCACGACCAAATGGAGATTAACAACAGTCCTGTCCAGACATTCTCTACGGTTCGTCCGGGTGACATCAAGTACAAAGACCAGAATGGAGATAACAAGATTGACGAGCAAGATGTAGTAAAAATGTTTGGTTCCAGTGTACCCCGGTTCTATTTCGGAATAAACCTCACTGCCTCTTATAAGAATTTTGAGATTTCTGCCGACTTCCAGGGAATGACAGGCGTCACTACCAGCCTGTTAAATTCACCGCTATACCAACCCTTGGTGAATAACGGGAACATCTCACAAACATTCCTGAATAACGAGACTGTATGGACACCGGAAAACGCATCCAAAGCGACCATGCCACGTCTCACGACTCTTGCCAACGCCAACAACTACCGTGCCAACTCACTGTGGTACAGAGACGGGTCTTTCATCAAGTTAAGGAATCTGTATGTAAGCTACACATTCCCCAAAAAGATGATGCGATTTGCGGATATGAAGGTTTATCTGCAAGGAAACAACCTCTTCTCACTGGACAATATCGGTTTTGCAGACCCCGAACAACTGGGAGCTGTCTATCCATCCACGCGTTCTTACTGGATGGGAATCAAGTTCAACTTTTAACCTGAAAAACGATCAAGATATATGAAAATTAAACATATCCTATTAGCATGCAGTTCTGCCATCATACTCGCATCCTGCAATTACCTCGATTATGATGAAACGAACGGATTAAATACCCGGGAAGATATCTACCGGTATTTCGATAAGACCAAGCAGATGCTCACTCATGTATATACCTATATGCCACAAGATTTCGGTAGTATCGGAGGAGCTATGAGAGATTGCGCCAGCGACGATGCCGAATTCGGAGCAACGGGAGGTATCATACAAGATATGACCAATGGCAACTGGTCGGCTATTAAAACCCGAGATGATAACTGGACACTATACGAGGGAATTCGCGCAGCCAATGAATTTCTGCAATCGCTGGAAGACGTCGACCTGTCGCGCTATGAGTATAACACCAATTATGAAAACTGGATGAAGCAACTGGCTTATTTTCCCTATGAAGCACGTGTACTTAGAGCTCACTACTTTTTTGAGCTCGCCCGCAGATATGGAGACATCGCCATGCCACTGAAGACTCTTACAACCGAAGAAGCAAACGCTATCGATAAAACTCCTTTCGAAGAAGTTATCCGCTTTATCGTATCCGAATGTGAAGATGGAGCAAACAATTTGCCTGCAACATACGTCGGTCAGCCTAATAACGAAACAGGACGCGTCACCAAAGGGTTTGCTATGGCTGTAAAATCAAAAGCACTGTTGTATGCAGCAAGTAAACAACATAATCCGTCCAACAGTCAGGATAAATGGGAAGCGTCTGCTAAAGCTGCCTATGATATTATCAAAACAGACACATACCGGCTCGATCCGAATGAGAAAGCAAATAATATCTCTTCACCCGAAGTCGTTCTATTCCACATGAACGGCAACAGTGCCGCGTTTGAGCGCAACAACTTCCCGATTCGGTTCACCGAAGGAACACGCTCCACACCGGCCACTGCCACGTTCCCGTCACAGAATCTGGTAGATGCCTTCCAGACCGTCAACGGCTATCCTGTGACCCTGACCGACAATGGCTGGGAATGTGAAGACCCCGATTTCAATCCACAAAATCCATATGCCAACCGTGACCCACGTTTCGAACGCGCAATTCTTGCCAACGGCATGACATTCAAAGATACTGAAATCGCCGTATACAAAGGTGGAAGTGACTATACATCCGTTTCCGAGGGAGGTTCACCAACCGGTTACTTCCTGCGGAAATACATTCAGGAAACTACCAGTTTCGAAACGGACAAGGAAGTAGTCAACAAACACCACTGGATTGTCTACCGCTATGCGGAAACATTGCTTACTTACGCAGAATCTATGGTAATGACATTCAAAAACCCGCAATATACCAACATTGATTTCCCGAAATCGGCGGAATGGGCGCTGAATGAAGTCAGAAAAAATGCCGGGATGCCAACTGTATCTATCACTGACCCGAACGAATTCATGAAAGCATTGCAGAATGAATGGCGGGTTGAATTCGCATTTGAAGACCACCGTTTCTGGGATATACGCAGATGGCAAATTGCGGAAAATACACAAAAAGAACTCTATGGTGTGAGCATTGAAAGAACAACAGACGGTTCATTAAAATTCCAACGAATACTTTATAAAAACAGGACATGGAACCAACGGATGTATCTCTACCCCATTCCGCAAAACGAGTTATTCAAAAATAAAAATCTGAATCCTCAAAATACAGGATGGTAACCTATTATCCATCAACTTATATCATCAATAATAAAACAATACGCTATATGAAAAAACTATCATTTTATACAATACTATGCTGCTTCGCAGCGGTATGTACATTCAGCCTGAATTCATGCCAGGAATTCAATATTGACTCTCAAACCGAGTATCCACCTCTATTAGAGACTGACGCTCAAGCAGAATATGCCGTATTAGCAAAATCTCCTCATACGATTGTTTTCAATATCAGTTCCAATACTCCCTGGAAGATTGAAAGTAACAAGAACTGGTGTGTACCTACCCCGGGGATGAGTTCGGCAAGTTCCCTTATCGCCGAAGTCTCTGTTGCTACGGAGGAAAATCCGGATGAACAGGAACGCACCGCTATCCTGACTATCATCGCAGACGGAGTGGAGGGAAATAAAACAATCACCGTCACACAGGCTGCGAAAGGGACTCTTCTTGTACAAGGGTTCGATGATCCGTTCCCAAGTGAAGGGGGTGAAGGTACCTTTACCATCACTTCCAATAAAGCGTGGAAAGTGACCAGCTCCAATCAATGGTTGACTCTTGACAAAGAAGAAGGAGAAGGCAATGGGGAGCAGGTTACCATTACAGCAACCGCCAAACCCAATACCGGTTTGAAACGCACAGCCATATTGACCATTGTATCCGATGGATATGAAACAGAAGTGATTGCCACACAAAACGGAATTATGCTGGAATTTCCCGAAATGTCACCGGAAGATGTAGTACTCTCTTCGGATGCCGGTGAAACGAAATCATTCTCTATCGTAACCAATCTTGCTCCTGAAAGCTGGAAGGTATCTACTGAGGACAATTGGATCAGTGTTAGCAAAAATGCAACAGGCGACGCAGTGGAAGTAACCACCCAATCAGAAATTTACTTTAAAGACCGTACAGCTATCATCCGGTTGGAAGCCGACAAGACTTTGGGAATTGACCCCGTAGAGTTGGAAATCAAACAAAACAGGGGAAGCATAGCATGGCCGGATAATGCCGTTTATGAAGAAGGTGCGGAATCGGGAGTAACAATCACCCAAAGTCGTTTCTACGTAAACAAGCATTATAAATTAGCTACATTTGAGATTAAATTCAACGAAGTCAATCTCACCAAGGAAGCTCTCTTCTTCCAGTACTACAAGGATGAATCAATTCCTAAATCTGAAGGTCCTACAATCAACTGCTGGATGGGAGACAATGATGGCAACGGAAGTTATGATGACCTGAATGATTTTTGTTTAAGAACCAGAGATAATTGGGGAGACAACGGCAACATTAATACCCCTAATAAACTTACCGGACTGGATGTTGCCAAACTGAATGCAATGAAAACATTGAAGTTTGCTCTGATCCCAAATCCGGATGTTCAAGGTAATGTTCTCATCAAACTGGATATCGACGGAGTTAATTACGCCAATATCGGAAACCTGAAGAATCCGTTTACAGGTACAGGAAGTAGTTATGCCGGCAACTTCGCTTATTTCGGCTTCTTAAATGGAAAAGCATCAGGCACCATCGATATTGCCTCCTTAGAGGTTACTCCTATCGCTTTTGAATAATAAACAAAATGATTAAAATTCAGAACTATGAAAGAAAACATAAAACAAATCATGAATTGGCGTACCTTACTGGGTACGCTAATCCTCATCAGTTCATGGTCTGTCCAGTCTTGTAAGGACGACGAACCAATGAAATGGGTAGATTTGCGTTACAAAGCGGCAGACAGCTATACTATCGCTGCCTCCGGTGAAGAAAAAGTCTCTATCCAGGTGAAATCAAGCGACCCGTGGATTGTTTATAGCAATCACAGTGACTGGTGTACCATTTCACCCAATCAAGGCGAAGCCAATGAACTGTATGATGTACAAATTACCTATGCTCCCAATACCTCATTGGACGACCGTACAGATACCGTCACTATCAAAAGTGATTACTGGATTGGTAAAGAGATAAGCATTACACAAAAAGGCATAGCTTATCTTACGCTCGAAAATGCAGACGACCTACTCTTTGAAAAGGAAGAAATGACTCGTTCATTTAATGTGAAATCCAACCAGAATTGGTCGGCAGCAATCACTCAAGGTGGCGAATGGCTTTCCATACAATCCGGAGAAAGCGGAACACTCAATGGCGTAGTAACACTGCAAGCCTTGGAAAACAAAGGCGAGCAACGCTCGGGAATAGTAGTCATATACGACCGGCACGGTAAAGAAGTGGCAAACGTTGAGTGTACACAGAAGGGTGTTTTACTCAATCCGGCCACTCAAAGCCTACGCGCACTCTACAATGATGCAACAGTGTCTCTTCATGTAGAATCCAACGGAGAATGGACGGTAGAAAAAGAAAATGCAGAGGACGAATGGTATTCATTCGCAAAGACCAGCTACAACGGAACAGAGGATATAATCATCAACTTACAAGAAAACACTGGTTCATCCGTACTGAAATCCACCTTCCGCATCTCCAGCAAAGCACAGGAAGGCACAGAACCTATTGTAAAGATTATCACCCTCAAACAAGGAAATAAAGCGGAAGCAAAGCGTCATTCCTTTGTGGACAGCGAATGGACTATCACTGCCGGCAAACCGGTATTCGCAAACGGTGCAGTAAACTTTACCTATGAAGGAACCAATTGCCGGATCTCACGTGAAGGTATGAAGCCGGGATCTTATAAATTCCACATCAGCGCAAGCAGCAATGATGCTCAGTGCCAGCTTTACTTCCTCTATGGAGAAAAAGAAATACGGTGGATGCTTTTCAAAGGAGAAGGTGAAAATGCCCGTTGCGGTACTTCTGATGGTGGTGTCATACAATATCCATTCGACAACAAGAAAGCCGAATATACCATGGAAATGAATATTCTGGAAGGTGATCCCAGTGGAAGTATGAAACTGGAGTGGCATCTGGACGGAGCATTATTACGTTCTATTCCATCCTACACTGGAGTGGCTTATGGCACTAACGCCCAAATTATTCTGGGAGTAGCTAAGGGGACGGCAACCTACGACTGGTGGGAATACACCGCTCCAATAGAGTGGGGAGACGAGTAACTATTAATCATTCAAAATAAAAAGACATGAAGATATTATTACAAATTATATTTATGCTATTAGTTCCTGTATGTATGAGTTGCAATGACTCGGATGCAATAACAGGCAATCCGGAAGCCAGAGTCCTACAATTCACACTACAATGCGGGGGTACCTATTACAGAGGGAACATCAATGATGAAAGCAAAGTAATTCGTATCAGTGGCATTACAAGCAGAAAAGCAATTACAGGGGTCAACTATCAATTATCAGGGGGAGCAAGCATCTCCCCCGATCCCCGGGAGGTGAAGCATTGGAAAACCGAACAGCAGTTCGTCGTGACAAGTAGCGACAACAAAATAACATCAGAATATACACTTCTGCTTCCCGAACTGCAAGAAGACCCGGAGACATCACCCAAGGTAGTTATCGGGTATTTACCGGCACAGGATTTTGAATTCGATACGCAATTTGATAATATCCACTGGGAATATCTGACACACATCAATGTTAGTTTCGCACATGTGAAATCAGACGGAACATTGAATACAGATAAAGTATCAGAAAACAAACTCCGCCAAATCCGCATGAGAGCAAAGGAACATGGAGTCAAAGTCCTCATTTCCATCAATAAAAATAGCAATGGTGAATTTGGAGCTGCTATTGACAATGCAAAGACGAGGAGTACATTAGCCACTAACATCGTAAACTTCACTCAAGCAAATCAACTTGACGGATTTGACATTGACTACGAAGACTATAATAACTGGAATACAAATTCACTCGTAGCCTTCGCAAAAGCATTGCATGAGGCTAAAAGCTCAGACATGTTAATGACCTGTGCCGTTATCTGCTGGAAAGATTATACCGCCAAATGGCAGGAATACTTTGACTACATCAATATCATGAGTTATGACAGGGTGATGGGAAATTCATCCACTCCGGGACAGCATGCTTCTTATAATGATTTTGTGAACGATATGAACCATTGGGTGACCAAATACCAGACTCCCAAATCTAAAATTGTAGGCGGTCTTCCATTCTACGGATATTCATGGGACAACGACGTCAACAAAGATGAAGTAGGAGCCATCCGCTTTCATGGGATACTCGACCATTTCGGAAAGACCTATGACGTAGAAGAAGTGGCCGACGCTGACCAATTCGGTAAAACATATTATAATGGCCGACCGACTATCCGGAGGAAATGCCAATATGTAATCGATAATGATTTTGGAGGAGTTATGATCTGGCAACTATTCCAGGATGCATATCAGGAAGAACTTAAATTAATCAAAGTTGTAGGAGAGGTTATGATACAAGAATAGGGAAAAGATCATATAGAAACACTTTCTATAGAATCATCCCTATCAATTCCGGCTTAATCTTGACCATTGCACACGTCAATGCAGTCAGATTAAGCCGGAATCTGTTTTATCAATCAAATTTCACTCTCCTGATCTAAAAAAATGCTCTTCTTTTGTTTTATTCAGCCTTCATATAAACCACAGAACGCCCTATCCCATATTTCTTTAGAATCCCCTTTTCGAGAAAGGCATTTATATCTTTCAATGCCTGTTTCTTCGTTTTCCCTACCAAAGTCTCATAATCATGCCTGTTAATACACGGCTGTTTTTCCAGGAATCGATTCAGCCGTTGCAAACATTTCTCTTCCGGCAACGGATTCTTCACACGAAAGGGGGAATGGTAACGCTGCAGTTCCAGCTTACTTTCAATATCTTTCTTAAACTGCCGATTAATCTGCAAATTTATGTCCTTCAAAGAAACAGACGGAGAACGAAGTTCCTTGGGATTCATCGCTCTCTTATCTACTTTTAAAGAAAGTGAGAAATGACCTATATCACCTAGTTCCACAGAAAATCCCTTTAAAAGCAAATGTCTCAATTGACTCGAAATAGCTTCTATAGCTCCCACCAGTTGAGCATGAGGTATGTGTTGGAAAGCAACTACCTGCTCAATAAACTCTTGTGCTGTATAGCAGCCCTTTAATACTACACGAGCATGCAAAGGCTGTTCCTCCCCACTTTTTGCAAGATCTGGAGTCTCGTAAAGATCATAATTTACACTCATTATCTATTTGTTTTTCATTGGTTACAACTAAACGGATGTACCCAACATATTATTTATTTATCCTGCGAGCCGGCTTTCGTTCCACTTAAGTAGAACGAAAGAACCAGTTAAGTAGAACTATCGAGCCACTTAACTGGAACGCAAATCGGATCGTAACGCAAACAAATATACGTAGAATATGCATACCCTATCCATAATATCTCAATTTATATATCGAAAGAAGTTTCTTCGGAAAACCTTTCATCTATCATAAACCAACAGGCGTAGTATGAACTTTTTCCGACTCATTTTTCAAGATTTTACTAAAAAACATTAGATTCTCCTTATATTATAAGGTGGGGAGAATCTTTTTTTTTACTTTTGTCCCCGAATATTGTGGTACAAGCCATTATAAAAGAAAGAATTATGCAGAAAAACCTTGTCATTGTCGAGTCTCCGGCAAAAGC
>ENA-OPEV01000420-OPEV01000420.1-human-gut-metagenome-genome-assembly--contig:-NODE-420-length-27552-cov-7.622432_pt1 | contig 27552 bp, 19 predicted proteins | sample MGYA00241637_ERZ501537 | MGnify/ENA primary metagenome ERZ501537 (study PRJEB25962, sample SAMEA1972159) | human gut metagenome | biome: human gut; feature: human-associated habitat; material: faeces...
CGCGGGAAGAGCCGGAGAACGGCCGGAGCGCCGGGTGAGAGAGGGAGAGAGAGACAGAGTGCGCCAGGACGGCGGCAGAACCTCCCAGAACCGCCAGAGCAGAACGAGGGACAGAGAGAGGGAGGCGTCAGGCAGCCCGTCCTTCCGTTCCGGCTACAGCGGCCCTAAGAACAGCCATAAAGGCAGTCAGAGAAGAAATCAGAGAGGAGGCCGGGGCGGCGGCTTCCAGATGGATCGGAGAAAGAAGATTTTCCTCATCGTGGGAGGCGTGATTCTGGCTCTCATCCTTTTCATAGCCGCAGCCTACGCCTATGTGAACCACAAGCTGTTTGGAAATATGGCCAGCGTGGATTTCGATGAGAAAAAGGTGGAGAACCTGGATTTAAGCGAGGAGCAGCTGGCCCAGATGAAGGGCCATTGGATGATCGCCTGTTTTGGAGTGGATTCCCGTGAAAAGGGCGGCGAGATGAACGTAGGAAAGGGAGCCAACGCCGACGTAAACATGATCTGCAGCGTGGATCTGGAGTCCGGCGAGATCAAGCTGGTTTCCGTATTCCGCGATACCTATCTGAATATCAGCGATAAAAATACTTATAATAAGATTAACGCGGCTTATGCCATCGGAGGTCCGGAGCAGGCGGTAGCGGCTCTGAACAAGAACCTGGATCTGAATATCACTCAGTACGCCACCTTCAACTGGAAGGCAGTGGCGGACGCCATCAACATTCTGGGAGGCGTGGATATTGAGCTGAGCGAAAACGAGCGTTCCTGGATCAACGCCTATATTACGGAGACGGTAAAGGAGACAGGAATCGGTTCCCACCAGATTCAGAAGGCGGGACTGGTCCACATGGACGGCGTGCAGGCCGTGGCCTACGGAAGAATCCGCTACGGCGACACAGACTACGCCCGTACCGAGCGCCAGAGAATCGTTCTTCAGGCAGCCTTCGACAAGGTAAAGACGGCGGACTGGGCGACTGTCAACAATGTAATCCAGACAGTCATGCCGCAGCTGGCCACCAACATCGACATGGCGGACTTAATTCCGTTAGCCAGACAGCTGGCTAATTTCCACATCGGAGATACCAAGGGCTTCCCGATGGCCAGAGGCGAGGCAAGCGTCGGAAAGAACGGAGACTGCGTCATTCCGCAGACTCTCGCTTCCAACGTGTCTGAGCTTCACCAGTTCCTGTTTGGAACGGAGAATTACCAGCCGTCCTCCAAGGTGCAGTCCTACAGCGCCCATATTTCCGAGGCGACTGGAATGTACAAGGAGGGAAAATCCATTGACCATGTGCCGGTGGATCAGGGCTTAAACGCTAGCTCCTATGTAAAGGCAAAACAGAAGCGGGCAGCTGAGAAGGCGGCCGCAGAGCAGAGAGCTAAGGAGGAGGCCGAAGCTGCCGCCAAGAAGGATGAGACCAAGGAGGCAGATCAGGCTGAGACCCAGGAGGAGACCAAGGATTACTTCGGAAACTGGGATGAGGAAGAATGGGACGAAGAGGACTGGGAGGACTTCTGGGACGGCGAGGACTGGTATGAGGACTGGGGCGACGATGGAATTCCAAGCGACGGAGGAGCCACAGGACCTGGAGCAGACACCTCAGGCCCGGCAGGCGGATCCGGAAATCAGGGCGGCTCTGGCCAGGGACACTGGAATCAGGGAAATTCAAACTCTGGAGAAAACGGATCTTCCAAGCCTGGAAGCGGTTCTAAGGATCCGGAGAAGGAGAGCAGTCCGTCCGGAAACGGAAGCAGCTCTGGAAAGACTCCTGGAAGCGGCGAGAGCAAACCGGCTTCAGGGGAAAATACCAAAGAGAGCGTTTCCAGTCCGGAAGCAAACAGCCCGGTCAGCCAGCCCAGCGCTCCGTCATCCCCGCAGAGCGGATCCGGAGAACAGGGAAAAAACAAGGAGCCGCAGGCTCCCAATACGTCCAATACCAATCAGGAGGCAGCAGGACCTGGAGACGCCGGTCCTGCCGGCCCTGCTGCTTAACATTCCGGGCAACGGATGGATGGCAGCAGAATCAGGTGAGATACTATGATAAAAGATAATCAGAAACGGCTGAACCGTTTCCATGTAGTGTTAGATGCATTTGTGATACTGGCTTCCTACTGGCTGGCCTGGTTTGTGATCATGGTTCTGAGCCCCAAGGCTACGGTTCACAACCGGCAGGCCATGGCAGAGGTATATATTCTGGCGGCTGTGATGATTGTACCTCTGTATTTGATTCTGTACGCCTTTTTTCACCTGTACACGCCTAAGCGTGTGCAGGGAAGGCGGACAGAGCTGGGAAATATCATCAAGGCCAATACCATTGGTATTCTGGCCATTGCGCTGGTATTGTTCCTGAACGCCAAAAACGACTACGTCATCAACTTTTCACGGTGGATGGTAGTCTGCTTCTATGTGTTTAACATTGTTCTGGAATTCCTGGAGAGAAATTTAATCCGGCGGACGCTTCGCTCCATGCGCTCCAAGGGCTACAATCAGAAGCACATTCTTCTGGTAGGCTACAGCCGGGCCGCTGAGGGCTTTATCGACCGGGTGAACATGAATCCGGAGTGGGGCTATCAGATTCGTGGAATTCTCGACGATCATGAGGAATGGGGAAAAGAGTACAAGGGAGTCCGCGTAATTGGAAAGACAGGAGAGCTGGAGGCGATCCTGGAGCTGAACACGCTGGACGAGATTGCCATTACCCTGGGACTTAGAGAGTACGGAAAGCTGGAGAAAATAGTGGCTGCCTGTGAAAAATCAGGCGTTCATACGAAATTTATTCCAGATTACAATAACATGATCCCCACGCTCCCCTATATGGAGGATCTGCAGGGGCTTCCTGTGATTCATATCCGGCACGTTCCCCTGACCAGCCTGACCAACGCTACGATGAAGCGCATCATCGACATATTCGGGGCGCTGGTGGCTATCGTGCTGTTTTCCCCGATTATGCTGGGGACAGCCGCAGCGGTGAAGCTTACCTCCAGGGGACCGGTGATTTTCAGCCAGGAGCGGGTAGGCCTTCACAACAAGCCGTTTAAGATGTATAAGTTCCGCTCCATGGAGGTGCAGGCGCCGTCCCAGGAGAAGAGCAAGTGGACGACGCCGGGAGATCCGAGAGTGACTCCGGTGGGAAAATTTATCAGAAAGACAAGCATTGACGAGATGCCTCAGTTTTTCAATGTGCTGAAGGGCGATATGAGTCTGGTCGGCCCAAGACCAGAGCGGCCCTTTTTCGTGGAGAAGTTCAAGGAAGAGATTCCGCGGTACATGGTAAAGCACCAGGTAAGGCCGGGACTCACCGGATGGGCCCAGGTCAACGGATACCGGGGAGACACCTCGATTGTAAAGAGGATAGAACACGATCTGTACTATATTGAAAACTGGACATTGGGATTTGACTTTAAAATTCTGTTTCTGACGATTTTTAAGGGATTTATCAACAAGAATGCGTACTAGAATGAGGAAGCTACATGAGGTATGAGGATGAAATAGACCGTTCCAGGCGCCGGCAGAGCCGGGGCAGGGAGACGGTCAAGCGTTCGGGCAACAGAAACTCGGCGCCGAACCGGCAGAAGGAGCTGACGCTGATCACGGATTCCTTTAAGGAGGATGCGAGGCGGCGGAACGGAAGGACAGAGGGGGCGGCCTATGGAGGGCCTCAAAAGTCTTCTTCCAGAAAGAAAACTTCGAAAAAAGAAGAAAAAAACAGGAAGGCAGCTGCCCAGGGGCATAATCAGTCCTACCGGGCGTCAGCCAAAAAGAAGGCGAAAAAGAAGAGAAGAAGGATTGCCCTGATCGCTCTCTGGATTGTGCTTCTTCTTGGAACAGCTGTTTTTGCAGGCTACAAATATCTTGATATTAAATGGAAGGGGCTGACTCAGCGGGATGAAAACTGGAATCCGGACGATCTGATCAACCTGGAAATTTCAGAGGAAAAGCAGGAGCAGATGGAGGGCTACTGGACCATTGCCGTGTTCGGACTGGACAGCCGGAACGGCTCCGTAGGCAAGGGAAATAATTCCGACGTCAATATGATCTGCAACCTGAACTGGGCCACAGGAGAGATACGGATGGCTTCCATTTACCGCGATACGTATCTGAACGTCAGCGATAAGAACAGCTACAATAAGATCAATTCCGCCTTTTTGCAGGGCGGGCCGACGCAGGCGGTAAAGGCTCTGAATAAAAATCTGGATTTGGAAATCGACGATTACGCCGTATTTAACTGGAAGGCGGTGGCGGAGGCCATCAACATTCTGGGCGGAGTGGACATTGAGATTACAAAAAAGGAATTTTACTATATCAACGCCTTTATTACAGAGACGGTAAAGGCCACGGGAATTCCGTCCACACAGCTGAAAAAGGCCGGCATGAACCATCTGGATGGCGTCCAGGCGGTGGCCTACGGCCGTCTGAGGCTTATGGATACGGACTATGAGAGAACAGCCAGACAGAGGAAGGTCATTTCCCTGGCCTTTGAGAAGGCGAAAAAGGCGGACTGGGCTACCCTCAACAACGTGATTCAGACGCTTCTGGTGACAGAACAGGATGTGGATACCAGCATTGACTTAGACGATATTGTGAAGATGGCACGCGGCATTACAAAGCTCCACATGGGAGAGTCCTACGGCTTCCCGGAGGACCGAAAGGAAGGCCGGGTAGGCAGCAAGGGAGACTGCGTCATTCCAAATACCCTGGAGAGCAATGTGGTGAAGCTTCACAGCTTCCTGTTCGGGGACGAGAATTATGAGCCGTCCTCACAGGTAAAGAACATCAGCAATAAGATTGCCTCCGACTGCGGAGCCGGAGGAAAGAAGGAAACGCCGAAGGCCACGAAGGCGCCAGAGACAGAGGCGCTCTCCACCGAGGATCTGAACAGTACGGAGGCGACAGGTTCCCATGGAGAAACCTCTCCGAGCCACGAATACTGGTATCCGTGGGAGTCCGAGACAGACGATGGCGCCACAGGACCGGGAAAGGCTACAAGGCCTTACGAGACTGGAAGCAGTCCGTATCCGGGAGAAACGCACCCTGGATGGGAAACGTATCCAGGCGGAGAATCAAGGCCGGCCGGGGAGCAGCGTCCGGGAGGCGGGACACAGGCGCCTCAGGAGAGCAGCTCAGGCATCATCATTTACCCTGAGGGAGGGGAGAACCAGAACGGAGTTCAGAGCCGGGAACAGAGCAGCCGAATGCGCCGGGAACGTCTGGCGGCCAGAACGGTTCCCAGAATACTCCAGGCCAGACCGTACCTGGCGGGGGAGGCCCTGGAAATCAGACTCCAGGCCAGTATACAGATACGGGAGTGATTTTAAATCCCGGTTCAGTAAACGGCGGACAGCCGGGACAATAGACAGAAGCGGTGCGCTGCAGGAAATTTTATCCTGCAGCGCATTTTTTACTTGACCTTATACCTGGTATAAGGCGTATGATACAGGCAAAAGAAAGGGCGTTCGCTTTCGTTAACGCCGGGAACCGCCGCCTGGCAGAACAAGAAAAATCTGGGCCTGGGCTGGCTGGAAGGGAGGAGCATATGGGAAACATGAACATTAAGGAGGCGGAGGAAGAGACTGGCATCACCAGACAGAATATCCGTTTTTACGAGAAGAAGGGGCTGATTCAGCCGGAGAGGAATAAGGAAAATGACTACCGGCAGTATTCAGAGGAGGATATTAAGAGGCTGAAGACAATCAAAATGCTGAGAAAACTGGACTTTCCGGTGGAGGATATTAAGGAGGTGCTGGAGGGGAATACAGACTTTACTCAGGCTGTGAGAAATCACCTGGACAGCCTGAAGGAGAGAAAGAGGGAATTGTCGGCTCAGATTAACTTTTTAGAGAAAATGGAGCGGGAGGGGGCGGATCTGTCCAGTCAGGAACGGTACCTGAGGCAGATGGAGCAGGAGGAGCGCCAGGGAAGACGCTTTACCGATATTTTAGAGGATTATAAGAGAACGGCCAGGGAGGAGAGCAGAAGAAAATTCAGCTTTGTGCCGGATACTATGGCCAGGACTCCCAGAGAATTTACAGAAGAGCTGCTTCGCTTTGCAGATCAGGAGAAGCTGAACCTGGTGATTACCAGAGAAGGAATGACCCCGCTGTTTGAGATAGACGGGGTTTCCTATGAGGCGTTTCGCCTGTCGGGGCGGTTTGGCATTGTGGTTCAGTGCCAGATGACAGAACCCAGAAAGCAGGAAACCGATTTGGCGCAACAGGGAGAGGAGGAGAAACAGAAGAAGGACAGCGCAGGAAAAAAGGCTGCGCGGCTGCTTCACTACAGCTGGCCGGTTCTTATATGGGCTGTTTTATTCTTTTCCAGAGCTGGATTCAGCTGGTGGAGCCTATTGATTTTTATTGGAACCGCGGCGGCCCTGGGGTGCGGCTGCTTCACATACTGGAACCTGAAAAACTGACGGAGGGGGATACGAGGAAAAATTTTCTTGTTCCACTTAAAGTCGCCGAAAAAGAGTATATGAGGAAAAAATTTTCTTGTTCCATTTAAAGTCACCGAAAAAGAGTATACGAGGAAAAAATTTTCTTGCTCCACTTAAAGTCGCCGAAAATTTTTCCTCGTATACAGCAGATGAAGAGACTGGATAGAAACAGGAAAAATCATGTTTGATAAGGAGGAACCGCGATGTTAAATATGTTTAAGAAGTCATTTTGGATCCCATATGAGGACAGTACAGTGTATCCGACTATGGCAAAGGCTATGGAGGAAATTTCAAGGTACTGTGAGGAGCGTGGTGAAACCTGTGTTTTCACAGGAGACGGCGAGGTGGAAATCGGAGGAAAAAGATACGAAATTTACAGAGGATATGAAAACGGAAGCAGAGGTAATTATGGAATCAAGTGCCGGGAGAAATAGAGGGAAGCATGACGAATCTGCCGCAGAAACCGGGCTTCTCAGGCCTCCTGATTTTCTGCCTCCCCCTTTACAGAATAACGATTGATTGATAGAATAGTGAAACAAGCGAAGCGTCAGGACTCCCCATCCGGGAAATTCTGGCGCTTAAAGCCGTGTGAAGAAAGACAGAATGGATAAGGAGAACGATACGTATGTATATTATAGCAGGACTGGGAAATCCAGGAGAGAAGTATGACAACACCCGCCACAACGCAGGATTTTTGACCATAGACGCGCTGGCGTCCAAATACAATATCGACGTGAGGGAGAAGGCCCACAAGGCCCTGATCGGAAAGGGAGTCATCGAGGGGCAGAAGGTAATTTTAGCCAAGCCTCAGACCTACATGAATGTGAGCGGAGAGAGTATCCGCGCCCTGGTGGACTACTACAAAATTGCCCAGGAGGAGCTGATTATTATTTTCGACGACATCAGCCTGGAACCGGGACAGCTTCGAATCCGCAAGAAGGGAAGCGCAGGCGGACACAATGGAATTAAAAGCATTATCGCCCATCTGGGAACCCAGGAGTTTACAAGAATCAAGGTAGGCGTAGGAGAGAAGCCGCCGAAGATGGATCTGGCAGACTATGTGTTAGGACGCTTTTTGAAGGAAGAGCAGGATACTATGAAGCAGGCCTTTGAGAATGCGGCAGGAGCGGCGGCGGCCATTGTCACCCAGGGGGCGGACGCGGCCATGAACCTCTACAACGGTTCCAAGAAAAAATCCGAGAAGAAGACGGAAAAATCAGAAGAAAAGAAATCAGAGGAAAAGAAGGCAGAGGAGAAAACGGCGGAAGGAAAGAAGCCGGAGGTTCAGACACCGGGAACAGGAGCCTCGTCTGCTTCATAAGCCTGGCAGGCAGGAAAACAGGAAACAGAAAAGATAGGAAACAGAAAAGGCAGAGAACAGAAAAACAGACAAAGAAAGGACAGGAGGGAGACAGATGGGAACCATATTTGCCAATCCGCTGGAGGAACTGGCTGAATTTCAGGATATGAATAAAGAGCTGAACGAGGGGCGGGGGCCTCTCCAGGTCAGCGGGTGCGTGGACTCACAGAAGGCTCACCTGATCAGCGAGACAGGAGGCGCGAAAAGGTGGAAGCTGATTGTCACATACGACGATTCCAGAGCCAGGGAGCTGTTTGAGGACTACAGAACCTTCGATCCGGCTGTGTATCTCTATCCGGCCAGAGACCTGCTGTTTTACAGCTCCGATATTCATGGAAATCTCCTGACCCGCCAGAGAATGCAGGTATTTAAAAGTCTCCTTGAAAATGAGACAGGAACGGTGGTGACTACAGCGGATGCCCTGATGGATCGCCTGCTTCCTCTGTCTGAAATCCAGAACAGCTGCGTCCGCGTGGCCTGCGGAGAGACAATTCTTCTGGAAAAGCTGAAGGGAAGGCTTTCCCAGCTGGGTTACGAGAGAGTGGGCCAGGTGGACGGCATGGGGCAGTTTTCCATCCGCGGAGGAATCATCGATATTTTCCCTCTGACAGAGGAGCTGCCCGTCCGAATCGAGCTGTGGGGCGACGAGGTGGACTCCATTCGGAGCTTTGACCTGGAAAGCCAGAGATCGGTGGAAGAGCTTGAGGAAGTCGCCCTCTACCCGGCTACAGAGCTTCTGCTTCTGCCGGAGCGGGTGGAGGAAGGCCTGAGGCAGATTGAGAAGGAGACCAAGGCCTATGCCAGGGCGCTGCGGGAACAGATGAAGACCGAGCAGGCGGCCAGGATAGAAGGAGCTGTGAGAGAGCTTTCCGAGGAGATTAAGGAAGGCTTCCGGGTTCACGGGCTGGGCGGCTTTATCCAATATTTTTCCGAGACCACGGTTTCCTTTCTGAATTATTTTCCCAAAGATCATCTGGCGGTTTTTCTGGATGAGCCGCTTAGAATCAAGGAAAAGGCTGAGGTGGTAGAGACGGAGTTCAGGGAGAGCATGGCCCACCGCCTGGAGGGAGGCTATCTGCTTCCCGGGCAGACGGATTTTCTCTATTCTGCCAAGGCTCTGCTGGCTATGACAGCCCTGCCCAGTACCCTGCTTCTCTCAGGCCTTGACCAGAAGCTTTCAGGCTTTCCGGTAAAGAAAAAGTACAGCATTGAGGCCAAGAGCATGGGGACCTATCACAATGGCTTTGAGCTCTTAATCAAGGATTTGGAGCGGTGGCAGAAGGGAAAATACAGGGTAGCTTTACTGACGGCTTCCCGAACCAGGGCCAGCCGTCTGGCAAATGATCTGAGAGAATATGGCCTGAAGGCCTACCTGCCGGATCAGGACTGCAGCCAGGTGAAGGCCGGAGAGATTATGGTTACCTATGGAAATCTCCACAGAGGCTTCGAGTATCCGCTGCTTAAATTTGCCGTTGTCACAGAAGGAGACATGTTTGGAAACGGCCAGGGCAAAAAGAGGAAAAAGAAGAAGACGTCCTACCAGGGCAGACATATCCAGAGCTTTTCCGAGCTGTCGCCGGGAGATTATGTGGTTCATGAAAACCACGGTCTCGGCATTTACCGCGGAATTGAAAAGATTGAGCAGGACAAGGTAGTCAAGGACTACATTAAAATCGAGTATGCGGACGGGGGCAATCTGTACCTGCCGGCCACAAAGCTGGAGGGAATCCAGAAATATGCCGGCGCGGAGGCGAAAAAGCCCAAGCTGAACCGCCTGGGGGGAAGCGAGTGGCACAAGACCAAGACGAGAGTCAGGGGAGCGGTCAGGGAGATTGCCAAGGATCTGGTGAAACTGTACGCGGCCCGGCAGGATCAGGAAGGATTTCAGTACGGGCCAGATACGGTGTGGCAGCGGGAATTTGAAGAAATGTTCCCCTACGAGGAGACGGAGGATCAGCTGGACGCCATCGACGCGGTGAAGCGGGACATGGAGAGCCGGAAGATCATGGATCGCCTGATCTGCGGGGACGTAGGCTACGGAAAGACGGAGATTGCCCTGCGGGCGGCGTTTAAGGCCATCCAGGAGGGAAAGCAGGTAGTATATCTGGTACCCACTACGATTTTAGCCCAGCAGCATTACAATACCTTTGTCCAGAGAATGAAGGATTTTCCGGTGCGGGTGGATATGATGTCGCGGTTCCGCACTCCCGCCGAGCAGAAAAAAACGCTGGAAGATTTGAAAAAGGGTCTGGTGGACGTGCTCATCGGAACTCACCGGGTGCTGTCAAAGGATGTGGAATTTAAGAGCCTGGGACTTTTAATTATCGACGAGGAGCAGCGGTTTGGCGTGGCCCACAAGGAGAAGATCAAGCAGCTGAAGGAAAATGTGGACGTCATTACCCTGACGGCTACCCCGATTCCCAGGACGCTTCACATGAGCCTTATAGGAATCCGCGATATGAGCGTGCTGGAGGAACCTCCGGTGGACCGCCTTCCCATCCAGACCTATGTGATGGAGTACAACGACGAGATGGTAAGAGAGGCCATCAGCCGCGAGGTGGCCAGAGGGGGACAGGTGTATTATGTATACAACCGTGTCAACAACATTGAGGAGATTGCCGGCCATGTGGCGGCTCTCGTTCCGGACGCCTCTGTTACCTTCGCCCACGGCCAGATGCGGGAGCACGAGCTGGAACGGATTATGCTGGACTTTGTAAATGGAGAGATTGACGTTCTGGTTTCCACTACCATCATTGAGACGGGCTTAAATATCCCCAATGCCAACACGATTATCATTCACGACGCGGATCGGCTGGGCCTGTCTCAGCTTTACCAGATCCGGGGACGCGTGGGGCGCTCTAACCGGACCGCTTACGCCTTTCTGATGTATCGGAGAGATAAGCTCCTCAGGGAGGAGGCGGAAAAGCGCCTTCAGGCAATCCGGGAATTTACGGAGCTTGGAAGCGGAATCAAGATTGCCATGCGGGATCTGGAGATCCGGGGCGCAGGCAATATTTTGGGGGCGGAGCAGCACGGCCATATGGAGGCGGTAGGCTACGATTTATACTGCAAGCTGTTAAATGAGGCAGTGCTGGCCTTAAAGGGAGAGACGGATGAAAGCCAGGAGTTTGAAACCTCCGTGGACTGCGACATCGACGCCTACATTCCGCCCTCTTATATTAAAAATGAATATCAGAAGCTGGATATTTACAAGAGAATTTCCGCCATCGAGTCGGAGGAGGAGTACATGGATATGCAGGACGAGCTGATTGACCGGTTCGGAGAGCTTCCTGCTCCGGTGGAAAATCTGCTTTTGATTGCCTCTGTGAAGGCCCTGGCTCACAGCGCCGGGGTGACGGAGGTGAATATCAACCGGCAGGAGGCCAGAATTACCATGTTCAGGCAGGCTAGAATCGACGTGACAGGCATTCCGGAGCTGATCAGCCGCTATCGGGGCGATTTAAAGCTGCGGCCGGGCGATGCGCCGGAATTTATGTACCTGGATCAGCGGAATAAAAATAAGGACTGCCAGCGGATGATAGAAAAGACGCAGGAAATTCTGAGAGGCCTGAAGGAGCTTAGCGGGCGCAGCCAGGACGCAGGCAGGAAATAAGGAACAGGAAAGAGGCAGGACGCGCAGGCAGAAGACGGGATTCCGGGAGAATCCCTCTGCGCTGAAAACAATGGAAAACGAGAACAGACAGGGGAGAACTGCAGACGTGGAGAGTAAAAAACAGGAAATAAAAAGCGGGACAGAGGGAGTGCGCCTGAATAAGTTTTTAAGCGAATCGGGTTTCTGCTCCCGCCGTGAGGCAGACAGGCTGATTGAGGCGGGAAAGGTAAAGGTGGACGGGATGACCGCTTCCATGGGCCAGAAGGTGGAGCCGGGCCAGAAGGTGGAGGCAGACGGAACGGTGATTTCCGGAAAGGACAGGCCGGTGGTGCTTCTGGTCAATAAGCCCAGGGGCATTGTCTGCACCACCTCGGACAAGGATCGGGCGGAAAATATTGTGGAATTTCTGAATTATCCGGTAAGGGTTTACCCGGTGGGAAGACTTGACAAGGATTCAGAGGGACTGCTTCTCATGACAAACCAGGGAGAGCTGGTCAATCAGATTTTAAAGGGCAGGTACGGGCACGAAAAAGAATACCTGGTTACTGTTAATAAGGAGATTACGGCGTCGTTTTTAGAGCGCATGAGAAAGGGAGTAAAGATTCTCGACACTGTGACAAAGCCCTGTACGGCAGAGAAGACAGGTGAGAAATCCTTCCGCATTATTTTAACCCAGGGCTTAAACCGTCAGATCCGCCGGATGTGCGAGGCGCTGGGATACCAGGTAAAAACCTTAAAACGGGTGCGGATCATGAATCTGGAGCTGGGATCCTTAAAGACAGGGGAGTACCGGGAGATTACGAAAGAGGAGTACCGGGAGCTGAAACGCCTGTTAGAGGGGCGCGCAGGCCGCGGGAATCTATAAAATAAAAATCTCCCCGGAAGCGTTTTTGCATTCCGGGGAGAAAAGAGATGTTTCTGAAGGCGGTTTTCTCAGATGTTTCTTAGAGGAAGAACTCCGGCTCTGCCCGTCTGGTATAGTTCTGTTCCAGCATGGCCACATGGGATAAAAATGCCGGATCGTCGAAATACTTGGCGCCGGTGGGACATTTTTTCACACAGGCCTGGCATTTAATGCAGATGCCGGACACCAGGGATGGATCGGCCGCGTCGATGGATCCCATAGGACAGGCCTTCACGCAGATGCCGCAGCTGTCGCAGAGCTCTGCTTTTGTAAGTGGCTTTGCCTTTAAGAATACGGCCGGCTTTCCGTCTGTGCCAAGAGGGGTGTAGTAAGGGCCTACCGGATCGTCGCCTCTTACGGAGACAGGAGCAGGGATTTCTGTCAGATTCATCACCTTTTCGGCTGCAGAGACGGCAAATTTTTCAATGGCCGCCCAGTCCGTCTCATCAGGACGTCCGGGAGCCAGCTTTTCAGAAAAGACGTGGCGGCAGGCAATTCCGGCGCCTGCGACTGTGTGGAAGCCGTTGTTTTCCAGCTCATTGCGAAGCTCGATAAGGCCGTTGTCAAAATTTCTGTTTCCAAAGGTGACAACCGGCACAGCCAGAGCGCCGTCTGCCTTAAAGCAGTTCTGAACGGCAGGCAGGAGCTTATTGGGAACGCGTCCGGCGTATACGGAGGTTCCGAACACAACCAGATCGGAAGGGCCGTAGTTCTGAGTTTTCGTCCGGCTGTCCGGAAGTGTGTAGTCGTAGGAATCGGTGGGAACGCCCAGCTTTTCTGCAATAAGGCCTGCAATTTTTTCTGTCACCGCCTTGGTGCTTCCCACAGCGCTGTAGTAGACAGCTGTAACTTTTGTGATTTTCATAATCAATTTCTCCTCTCATAGGGGTGGATCAGCGTCTGACGCCTGGGGCCCGCTGCTTTGGCCCTGCGGACATCCACATTCAGACGCCGTGTTTGCAGGCGCTAGGCCTGCCACTGATTGTAACTGATAATTTCGTCCAGAGATTTGCGGGTTTTTCTTCTGGGGGCGTCGGACAGAGCCGGGTATCCCACGGCGATCACCAGTCTGGCCGGGCAGTGTTCAGGGACGTTCAGCAGCTGGCGGGCCTTCTCCTGGTTAATGGTTCCAAGCATACAGGTGCCAAGCCCCAGAGAGGAAGCCTCGCAGCACAGAGACATGGCGGCCATTCCAATATCCATCTGGGCAAAGTGCTGGGATCCGTACTGGGCCTCCACAGCTGGTTTTAAGTGGGCTGTCTCCTCGCAGATGACGATAAAGGCGGGAACACGGTCCGCCCAGGGACAGCCGCAGACTCCCCGGTCGTCCAGAACTTCCTCCATCCGGCCTTTCACTTCCGGATCGTCCACTACAATGAAACGCCACGGCTGAGAGTTGCAGGCGCTGGGAGAGAGACCGGCCACCTCCACCAGATGGGTGAGAAGCTCTCTGGAGACCGGCTTGTCACTGTAGACGCGGCAGCTTTCGCGGGTGCGCTGAAGTGCTTCAAAATCTTCAAAATGCATAGAACATCCTCCTGTTTTTATTCACATGTTTAAAGATATTGCTTCTAATTGATATTATACAACAGGTTTTAAAAAGAGACAAACGGCAATCGCAGGCGTCTACGGCAGATCCACCAATGTAAAATCGTGCTCCACAGCCGGAAGAAATTTCTCTAAAATATCAGAGGTTTTAATTTTCAGGCTGGAGGTGTTGACGCAGGGATGACAGCCCAGGAAGGGCTCCTCGAGAAGCTCTCTGTCAATAGCCAGCTTCACACGATGTTCTTTGTCGTTCATCAGTCCCAGAACACTAACAGAGCCTGGGGAGATAGAGAGAAACGCTTCCATGTGGGCTGCGTCTGCGAATGATAAACGGGAACAGCCCATCTGCTTCGAAAAGACAGAGGTCCTGAACTTCTTATCCCCCGGAAGCAGAAGGAGATAAAAGGCAGAGGCCTGAGCGTTGCACAGAAATAAATTTTTGCACATATTCACCTGAAGCGCCTGGTCAATATCCCGGCAGGCTTCAATGGTATCGGCCTGGGCGTGGTCGGCCCTCTCGTAAGGGATGGAGAGCTTATCCAAAAAATCATAGACCTGAATTTCACGGGGCAGACGGCCCTCCTCAGAGACAGGGCGTCCGGAATAGACTGCGATATTTGAAGCGGCAGTGTCTGTATTCATATCGGTAAAATCCTCCTTTATAAGCTATTATAAAGGGAAAAGGGAAAATTGCAAGAATAGCGTCAGTGTACCTAATGCTATGTCTGACTTGAAACAGCTGACTTGAAACCGTCCGGCTTTTCATTGCGCCCGGCAGCCAGATGGACTATAATAGCCGAAACGGCACAGGAACTGAACGGAAATAAAAAACAGGAATACAGAAATAGTTTAAAACGGCAAAATAATTAAGAAAAATATAATCACACAAAGGAAGGAAGAGAACAGAGATGGCAGACAGAAGCAAAAGAACAGAGACAGCCGGAAAAAGGGAGAAACTGGTAAAGCAGGAAAGGAAGAACAGGGAGCAGCCAAGGAGAGAAAAAGGAAAAGCACGGGAGACTGGAAAAACAGGAGAAGCGTGCCCTGTTTATAAAAAGTGCGGCGCCTGCCAGTACCTCCATCTTTCCTATGAGAAACAGCTGGCTAAGAAGCGGGAGATGCTGGAAACGCTTCTGGCTGGAAGCTGTCCGGTTAAAGAGATGATCGGAATGGAGCAGCCTTACCATTACAGAAATAAGGTCCATGCCGTATTTGGTCATGACCGCCGGGGCAACGCCGTTTCCGGCGTTTATAAAGAGGGAACCCACGACCTGATTCCCATTAAAACCTGTCTGATTGAGGACGAGAAGGCCGACGAGATCATCGGAACCATCCGTTCCATGCTCCGATCCTTTAAGATCAGAACCTTCGACGAGGACACAGGCTACGGACTGCTCCGCCATGTGCTGGTGAAAAGAGGCTTTGCCACAGGAGAGATTATGGTGGTTCTGGTGACTGCGTCGCCGGTATTTCCGTCGAAAAATAATTTTGTCAAGGCGCTGAGAGAAAAGCATCCGGAAATTACGACGATTATCCAGAATATCAATGGAAGAAGTACCAGCATGGTGCTGGGAGAAAAAGAGCACGTGCTCTTTGGAAAGGGGTATATCGAGGACGTTCTGTGCGGCCACCGGTTCAGAATTTCTTCCAAATCCTTCTATCAGGTGAACCCGGTGCAGACGGAGAAGCTTTACAATAAGGCCATGGAATTAGCCGCTCTCACGGGAAGCGAGACGGTGTTAGACGCTTACTGCGGAATCGGAACCATTGGAATCACTGCCAGCGGCAGAGCGAAACGGGTGATTGGAGTGGAGCTTAATAAGGACGCCGTCAGGGACGCCGTGCAGAACGCAAAGAGAAATGAGATAAAAAACATCGAGTTCTACTGCAACGACGCGGGCCGTTTTATGAGCAGAATGGCCGCCCAGGGCGAGAAGCTGGACGTGGTGTTTATGGATCCGCCGCGAAGCGGCAGCACAGAAGAATTCATTCACTCTGTGGCAGAGGCAGGCCCCAGGAAGGTCGTTTACATTTCCTGCGGCCCGGAGACCCTGGCAAGGGATCTGAAAATATTTGCCAGAAACGGATACCGGGCACGGGAAGCCTGGGGAGTGGATCTGTTTCCGTGGACGGGACATGTGGAGACGGTTGTTCTTTTGTCCCAACAAAAGCCGGATGACACCATAGAGATCGACCTGGACCTGGATGAGCTGGATGCTACCGCTGCCGAAACCAAAGCCACCTATGAGGAAATCAAGGCATACGTCTGGGATAAGTACCATTTGAAAGTATCCAGCTTGTATATCTCACAGATTAAACGTAAGTGCGGATTAGAGGTTGGACAGAATTATAATCTTTCCAAATCTGAAAATCCGAAGGTGCCTAAGTGTCCGCCGGAAAAGGAAGTGGCGATTATGGGCGCATTGAAACATTTTCAAATGATTTGATAACAAAAACACGGATGATTTGCCGCTGGGCGATCATCCGTGTTTTGCATTATCCAGACTCTTATACATCCTTGAGCAGATATGCGTTCAACCTGTTTTTTTCATCGATGTAGGATTGATAGATATTTTTGACCCCGGCTTCTTTGGCCATGGAAATAATCAGATTTTTATCTACTGGAGGTGTTCTCAATCCAATAATGACTCCAGCCGGAACACACTCTATCATTGCGGGGAGATTCATTTTGCAATTAGCAAGCATCCGCCATTCTTCATCATATTTGTGACATTCCTTTTTAATCAAACTATTCCGCTCGACTTCCCAAGGAAGAGGTTTCAATTCTTCTTGCATGAAATCCGGCAAAGGTACATGTAACTGCTGTATCATATCCTGCCCCATAACAAACTTTGCAAAATTGGTTGCATCGTGTGGAGTGTTAGAATAATATACTGGATAAATTCGTGTTCCATATTTGTAGACGCCACAATTTGCGCACTTGTCTAGTTTGCCACAATGCGAACTGTCCGCATCACTAAGGTCATATATAAGGCAAAAACCCTTGTGCATATCGGCGTATTTTAACCACAGAGTTTCATTAAACCCGTTTTCAGAAAAGCAGATGGACAGAATCTCATCTTGTATTTTTGAACGCAAAGTTAGTAAGTAGGACAAAAATTGGTTTGTTATGCCACTTGCAAACAGCCGTTTTAACCCTTCGACATTCGTAACTTGCTGAATAAATTCTTGTGGGATGCCGGGTTGATTTTGAAAGGTTTCTTTCATCCCGTTCGCTAACGCCGCTAATGCCTCAGGGGAGCTATAGTTATTAACAAATTCCTGACGGATCTTCTCCACATCAATATGTAAAAAGGTGTCAAACGGATCATCATAACTGCTGGCTTTAGAGAAGAATAGTTTATTAGAACGTAAAGCATCAAGATTATTGTTATTCACCGCACGATACTTATACAAAAATCTTGGATAACGAATTTTCGCCATCAGTTGATTAACTTCATTTGGTATATCTTCGCCTGTAAATGAGCACAGCGTTTTCCAATAATCCTGCATTTCATTGTGGCTCATGGCAGTTTTTCGTTCTTCTGCATCCAACGCAACTCCTCCTTATGTGATTGTTCTTTTTTGCGACTTAATCAGCCGTTATACTCTCAATACAGTTTGGACAAATGTCAATTTCATTATCTTTCATAATGGCACCACATCGGCTGCAAAATGAAATGGTGCTTTCGTCAAAATCTTCTCCGCATGAAAAGCAATGGTATTTTTGTGCCTTTGTATCATGAGCCAGCTGCTCTGCACCGCATTCCAAGCACTCATAAACCGGAAACTCCACACCTTCTTTTCCACATTCATAAGCACTCATGCCAAGCTCATTCTCTACATACTCAACGGCATTGTCCTGATATTTATAATATAGATAGGCTTCATCTCTTAAATCTGTATAACTGCCAGGCGGATCTATTCCCATGTTCTCCATGCAGTACTCGATAAACGTACAGTGTATTTTTTTAACAAATCTGTATTTACTTTTGAATTCTTCGTTCTCATTTCTAATACCGCTGATTCCTAAATGACATAAGTATTCTAAATCGTGAAGTGATAACATGTTATCTATAATGAAATCATAAACACCATCTACGACATCAGAATATTCCATCTCACAGTGGCTAAGTAAATACTGAACATAGAGATCTTTGGCAGGTCCTTTAAAAATTTCGTGCAATGCCTCCATGTGCTTGTTTATTGTTCGTATGTTTTGAACCAAGGCATCGACCGAAATATTCCCTTGTCCTGTGGCGTGAGCATAGTCATCCCTATCGCTTATGTACTTTGAGAGTGCTTTTATTTTTTCATCCTCCATTTCCAGCGCACGGAAAACTTTGAATATTTCTTTCTCCGGAATTTTACTGAAATCGTAAACACTTGCGTGATTTTCAATATCCGGCTTATCTGTTTTACCATTATAAGCATTGATTGGGTAAAAAAGATCTTTCATTCGTCCTGGATTTGTCTGAAAGGCATGATCAACGCAATAGTAAGTGTAACTCATAAAAATGAGGTGTGCATAGAAAAAAGAAACCTGATAGTTACCCTTCTCATAATTATCTACTACTGTTTTCTCCAAATCATAAAGGTATTGGTCATAAGTACCACTTCCTACATCCACTTTATCAGTTGGAAAATACTCCAAGAGGCGAACTAAGAATGAAGGATCACATTCCTCATCGGCGGGCTGAAAAGCACCATACAGTGCGCTTTTGAATGTTTCACCATACATGTACTATTCCCCCCATACATCGCTAATTGTCTGATCCATTTTTTCTTTATAGAAATTTATTGTTTTATTTGCTTCAGTAATAATTTTTTGGTATTGCTCAATCTGTCCAATAATTTTTTCCTGTTCTTCGAGTGGAGGAAGAGGTATTTTCATTTCAGAAACATACTTTTGTGTAACGCCTTTTACACCTATCCCCTGCGCGTCTTGGGCTATTTGTGAAGCAAGAAACCGCGCCATATAATATAAAAACCTTGGCATCAGATTTTTTCCTGGAATGAGACAGGTCAAGTCTTGGTTAATTGCATAATCACTCGTTACATAGGCAAACTTTCCAACCGAAACACGTGTTATAAGAATTACTGAATCTTTAGGGGCAATTTTCGTAGAAGATTCTTTAAGTGCTTTTTCACTAATTAACTGACAATCTGTTATTTCCCCGTCATCTGAAATGTATTTTGAGGAAATCCATTTTACAGTTCCATTAGACCAATACTCTTCATTTTGTTTTGAAGGCGTACCTCCGACACGTAATTCACACAACTCGCCAATAGCCACCAAAGGCCATTTACTGCTTATATGGAAATTCTCTTTATAACGTTCCCCCACTAAGATATAGTTTTGTTTTGCGACTTTTGCTTTAGGCGCCAGTGTAACAAGAGGGCACTTTGAGACATCTATACCTTGCTGATAGTCTCTCACGACATGAATAATCTCTGGTATTTCGCTTCCTTCTATTTCACGGCGTTGTGCACCCAAATCAAAACCGTCATTGTTCAGCTTCACAAAAAGAATCTGATCTTTCGTCTTTGCAAGGGTTTTATCAATGAGTAAGATACTGGTTTTTACACCGCTGTATGGATTAAAAACTCCCGCAGGCAATGAAATTACCGCATATAGCAATCCGTCATCCACCAGATATTTCCGAAGTTCTTTGTAAGCATTGGCAGACTGGAACACAATACCCTCCGGGACAATGATGGCCGCCCTTCCTGTTGGATTCAAGTGTTCAGCAATATAGTCCACAAACAACACTTCGGAGCGTTTGGCTTTTACCCGATAGCGGCTGTGGGGCATAATTCCACCCTTTGGCGTCATGAAAGGCGGATTCGCAAGAATAACATCATAACAGTCATCCCATTTTTCTTCGCTGGTTAGGGTGTCATATTCACTGATTTTGGGCTTTGTAAAATGGTGAAGGTACATATTTACCCGAGACAGACGCACCATATCGGGAGAAATATCATATCCAGCAAAGTTTTCCGTCAAACGCTTACGGTCATCGGCAGTCAATGTGCTTTTTCCGTCCTCATCTTTGTTCTGTGCCAAAATGTGACGATAGGCGCTGATCAAGAAACCGGCTGTCCCACAGGCAGGGTCCAGAATAGTCTCGTTCTTCTTCGGGTCTACGATTTCCACCATCATGTCGATGATGTGTCGGGGTGTGCGGAACTGGCCGGCATCCCCCTGGCTGCCCATGATGGACAGCAGATATTCAAAGGCATTGCCCAAATCCTCGCTGTTGTCATACGAGAAGTCGCTGACTTCTTTGAGGAACATATTCAAGGTATCCGGGTCCCGATAAGGGATATATGCTCCACGGAAAATATCCCGGAACAGCTGGGGAAGGTTGGGGTTCGTAGTCATTTTCTCAATGCCTTCCGCATAGAGTAAAGCCCTTTGTTGGCCGCTGTTTTCCGGCTTCATGATTTCTGTCCAGGCATACTTCTCATATTCACCTGTAAAAAACTGCCGGGTACCGCCAAATTCCAAACCTTCTATATCCATGTCATCCATGAATTTATAAATGAGCGCAATGGTGATCTGTTCAACCTGCGCCTTGGGGTCAGGCACCTTACCCACCAGAATGTCACGCAGCGTATTGATCTTGCGCTTTACGTCAAATGTCAACATTTCATTTCCTCCTACATAAAACGGGATACATTGACGTTATCGGCAACGTAATCTACCACGCTTTGCATACTATCCAGCCCCAAATGCTTCAGGTCAGCCATGGTGTATGTGCTGATGTCCGTTCCAAGCAACTGAAATTTTCGGTCTTCAATGGCTCTGCGCACATCTTTGTCCGTTACATAAGTGGCAAAAAATTCTTTTATATCAGCATACTTTTCTGACGGAATACTGTGTGTAAGGGCATATCCCTCAAATTCATCCTCTACCAATTCCTTTTTGCTCTTAAAGAAGGGCAGGACACCAAAGATTTTGTCCAGAATTTCCCGGGCCGTGATGCGGCGGTCACTACCGATAGAGCGCCGTAGCTTGTCCCATGTGTAATACTCGTTAGGTTGATTCATGATGTGGTCGTCAATATAACGGATGACAGCGGGATAGTTGCCCTGCTCATATTGTTCTCTCGCAACCGGATCTTCTTTGACAGTCTCCTCGAATTTATCAAAGTACATCCGGTCAATCTTCATGCCCTCGACACCGATTTTGGTCTCCACCAGCGTTTTCAGCGGGTCAGGAGCAAAGTTTTCATACCCATCCGGGTCAACAGGCGGAGTACCTGGCGACACGCTGCTGCCTTGGAATCGGGGCAGCTTTAAGACCTCATCATAATCAAACTTTTCTTCAAAATATTCGCAGTTTCCAAAGAAGTCGAACAGCTTGAATGTTTCCTTGGGGTACTTATGGACGATTTCCTGACCGCCGTTTCGCTCTTTGAAGATAAAATCATGCTTTCGTGTACCACGGCCCTTGATCTGAATAAAGTCTGTGGGAGAGAAGATAGGGCGCAGTAACCCGATGTTCAGCAAATCTTCGCAGTCATACCCGGTTGTCATCATGCCCACGGTGACACAGATTCTGGTCTTGGATGATTTATACCCTTCCAGGAAACTGGTTGTTCCACTCAGGTTATTGTTCTGGAAGTTGATGGTGTAGGTCTGAGCGTTCATGACGTCTGATGTAATCTGCATGGCAAAATCTGAACAGTATTTACCTGGGAACATCATATCCGCATACACATTTAGCAGCTGTGTGATTTTCGCTGCGTGTTTGCGGCTTACGCAGAAGATGATGCCTTTGCCAATTTCTCCGGTAATCGGGTCACGGAGCGCATTGTCCATAAAGGTTTTGACGAACATCTTGTTGGTTTCTTCGGAGAAAAACTTCTTTTCAAAGTCACGGGCAAAGTAGGTTTCTTCTTGTTCTTCGTCCGCTTCATCCCCTTGTGAAATTACGGCATAACCTTCATCTGCCAATAGTTGTGTTGTAATATCAGTTCTGGCGTCCACTACTGTGGGATTGATCAAATAGCCGTCACGAACTCCGTCCAGCAGTGAATAGCGGTATGTTGGTTCGCCGCTTTCACAACCAAAGGTTTTATAGCTGTCCAGCAGTTGCCGTTTTTCCCATGCCCGTGGATCAGTTGCTTTTAGCTTTTCTACATCAATATTTTTAATATAGTCTTTAGGTGTAGCTGTCAAGCCCAGCTTATAGCCGAGAAAATACTCGAATACGGCACGGCTGTTTCCGTTGATAGACCGATGACTCTCATCGGCAATGATAAGTGAAAAATCGGTAGGCTTAAAGAAACGCTTGTACTTATTGTTGAACATAAGCGTTTGCACGGTGGAAACGACAACCTCCGCTTTCCGCCAATCATCTACGTTCTCCTTGAAGATAACTGTGTGATAGTCAGGAGCAAGATAGTTCTGGAAGTTTTTCTTAGCCTGATTTTCAAGCTCAATTCTATCCACCAGGAAAAGCACCCGATTCGCATTTCCGCTGCGCAAAAAAAGACGAATTACAGCAGCAGAAGTAAGTGTCTTGCCTGTACCGGTTGCCATCTCAAACAGGAACCGTTGATTTCCGTGTCGTACAGATTCCTGCAAGGCTTTCAGGGCATTGATCTGATACTGACGGAGAAAGCGCAGTCCATTATCATATAGGAATTGCTGGCGAGTTTCCAGGTTTATGTACTCGGGCGCCTCCATGTATCTAGGATTTTTGATTACGGCAATATAATCTGCACCGATTTCCTCTGAATATAGTTTTGCTGGGTCAGCGTTCATGGCTTTGCTTTCCCGAATGCTTTCATAGCTGGGGAAAGCCGTGATAAGCTGCGGATTTCCCTTGTAAATATTCCAGAAATAATGCTGATTTCCGTTGGAGAGAATCACATACTTGAGATAAAGGGACTTGGCATATTCTCTGGCCTGCTCCTTGCCGACCAGGGGATCTTTATCCTCCGCTTTTGCTTCCAGCACGATAAAAGGCTTACCTTTATCATCAAGGAGCAGAAAATCCACAAAGCCATTCTTTACCTTATCAAAATTTTCGCCCAGGCCTGTCAAATCAGCTTTGGACATTTTGACATTGGGTTCCAGCTGTATGTTTGCAGGTCCGTTTTTATCATCAAAGAAACGCCAGCCAGCTTCTTCTAACAGATGATTGATTTTAATTCTTGCACTTGCTTCTTTCTTTTTCAAAACAGCAGCCCTCCTTCTGTCTGCGACTGCAATTATAATTTATAAATCATGCTGTGATTGATATTTATAGGTGTTCGTGGGTTTGCTGACATTGGCAGGGATCAGCCATATTCTATTGATTTGCACAGCGCCTTCTATACGATTATTCTTACAAAGGATTTGTACCTGTCGGGCACTTATATTCCACTTCTGTGCGGCTTCCAGTGTCGTAATATAGCCATTCAACATTGAACGTACCTCCAGTAAAAGCAAACAATTACTATCTCCATTATATTCGTTTGAACGAACTTGTTCAATACAGAATCACGAATTATACCCTACAAAAAGAATGGGATTACGAGTTCTTTTAAGTTAATTAGCATGGAATTGTTTTGCATGTAGCAAATCGCTTTTTTAGCAAATATTTTGCTTATCATTCGATCCCATTCCGCAAGTTGCTGAATTTCTGCAACCTGGTTCAAAAAATCAAAATATATTTCGCCCCATTCGCCATCGAAGTCTACCTGATACAGATAGTTTGCGGTGGCGATTTCTTTTTTCTTCCTAGTAACGTCTTTGCGCTTTAGATGAATAGCGTGCAGAGCGCCGTCTTTTACCAAAGCGACTGTCAGTTTGTCCAGAGCCTTACGATACGCTCGTTCCGCCCCGCTGGTTCCGCTACCCTCAAACAGGGTAGCCAGTTCTTCAAAAGAAGCACGACTGTTCAAGGAACTTACCCTACCACATCGCATACAGATAGCATTGCGCTTTTCCAGTAACGTTTGTTCTCGATAGTCGAGAGCATCGAAGGCTTTTTGAATGGCTTCGGCTTTGATACCATTCCAGAGGATTTCGGCATAGTCCCAGTGATTGTCTCGGCTAACATCTTCGCCGGTTTCCTCACTGTCTTCATCTTGTCGGGAAACATAGAATGATTGGCGACTGCGAAGCCCTTTTGCCGCCTTCAGATATTCAGCAGCCGTTTCCTGCTTACAGTTCTTTTCAGCAGCATATTCGGAGATGGTTTTCTGTGCATGTTCTCCCGATGTGCGATATTTCCATGCAATTCCTCGAATTTTCTTGTATTGATCCAGAGAATCCACAGACCAACTTTCTTCCAGCATACGGCAAAAAAGAAGAGCATCTGTGATAAAAGGATACAAATATGTTGTAAAGTCAGCTCCTATGCCGGGATCATAATCTAAAAAGCGCTCAATCACAGCCACAACACAGGTCATTTTATAATCAAGTAAGCGCTCCGGATCATATCGCTCATTGCCATCGCTGCGCCAAAAGTTATAAATCCGTCCATTGAGCATCTTTTCATAGTGATGCAGGAAGAAAGACAGGTACCTCAAATTATTCTGTTGCTGTGCCTGGATGATATAGTCATTCAAATTAGATGCTTTAGGCGGTTCTGGTTCTAACTGTAAGGTGCGCTCTGCTTCCAGACGAGACAGATTGTTACCATCACAAAATCCGTATTTAGGTGCATATTCCCTCATGTTCCATGTGTATTCTGGCATCAGCGCACCTCCTTTTCTCATTAAGAACAAGCAGCTAAGCAATGTACTCCATAACAATTGAATTCAGAATTTCAGTCATGATTTTTGTCGATAAAAGTTCTGTAGATCCGTTAAATTCACATATTATGGCTCCATTATCTGAATATTGAAATTTAATTGAATTGCTTACTTTTATTGTCGAAATACGGTAACTAATTGTAATGTTACAATATCTTTCCGCTCCACTAGCAGGATTATAATTTATCGAAAAGTAAATACGGTCATATGTTTCACTATAGAGATAATGAGCAGTATTTTTATCAACATTAGTAGAAGTATAGTCAACTCCATCTTTTGATTTTTTCTGGTATCCAGTATAAAGTATCTGAATCAGCTCAAAACTTGGGTACAGTGTCAGCAAATTTTCTAGAGCGTCAATGTAATGCCGACTAAAACAGTTAACCAACAATCGATTTTTTTCTTTAATCTCCAAAAGTTCAATTCGTCTTTTTTCTTGATATTGCGTAACTTTGAGCTTCATTTCTTCTGTAGCATTCATTTTGTAGTTTTCAATAAAACCCTGTATTTGTGCGATTAGCATAGGGTAGCTACTGCGTTCTTTCGGATCTATGTTCAAGCAGGAGGCAATAATCGTGTTTGCCTTAATCATATCAGGATTACTAGGATACCGCTTTGTTAAATCATATTCATCAATAAACCAGAAATTTGAAGGCATAAAATCATCAGACTCGCCATTGATCATGCACCAAATTACTTTTCCAATAGAGAATATGTCTCCTTTTTCAGTTACTTCATCTACACGACCCGTTTCGTATTCTGGCGCAATATACATTCTGGGACCTACTGCCATAGTCTCCGGTGTTAATCTTTCGCTTCCATCGTTAAGAAAGCAAGTTCCAAAGTCCGTAAGATATAGTGTGTATCCATCATCTTTTTTCAAAAACAAGATATTATCTGGCTTAATATCCCTGTGATAGAGTGGTGGATTCCCTTCAGAAAGTGTGTACAACGCCCGAATGACTGGTAATATCAGCTCAAGTGATAATTTGACGTTTCCTTTAGTTGCTTCAAGTATATCGTATAATGAACCATCATACTTTTTCATTTCAACATAGGATTCCGAAATTTTTTCCTCAATAATATGAACATCTGTTACCTCAACAATATTAGGGACTGGATTCTTGCACAACTCTTGAAATACGGCGAGTTCTCGCTTGAAGCGAGAAACCTTTTCAACCGTTGAGGTGTTTCTCAGATATTTTCTCGCAGTTCCAGTTTCAGCATTGAATACTACATCACCATTACCGCCTTTAACATCAGCTTTTCGTGCCATGGACTGATCTCCTTATCATTTTTATTTGTTAGCTTCCGCAAGCAAAGTGGCCTGGTCCATTTCTCTTTCATAATCGCTCTTGGCATAAGCTAAATTGCTCAGTGCCCGCAGCATTTTATCTTTGGCCAGTTTTTTCATACGTTTGGCAATGTCAGCATCGAGAGTCCCACGCTTGACATACCGGTTAATGGTGTTACAGCGGCGTTCATAAATCTGCTTGATAGGATGGTCATCAGCAAGTTCCCGCTGTGACCTCCCTTGCAGATTTCCAATCTGGCGGCAGGTTCGATGGAGCTTATCCCCCGGGGCAAGATTACCGCAGTATTTGGTATGCCGGGCATTGGTGGTCAAAAACCAACGTCCGCAGATGGGGCATTTCTTCGGCGCATGGCCTACGCAAAGCCCTTCAAAAAAATCGGATCGGAACATCCCCACAAAAGACACATAGTGCATTCGTTTGACCAGTTGCGGCGTATCGCTGCCGGGCTGTATCGCAGGTACATACTGCACGGAAGCGTTAGTCAGGGACATCCAGCTTCCATCCTCTTCCGACAAGCTGGGATTACTGGAGAAAAAGTCCCCAAAGGAAGCGGCATATCCGCTGGGCGACCGTTCCTGTTCTGCGGTATTGAGCGACTCCGCAAACTGGAGCATAGTATCCTGGAACTGTTCCAGAGAATAGCCCAAATGTGCCAGCACAGGGACAACCCGCAGAAGTGTCAGTGCCTTTTGATATTGAGGGTCTAGAGCATTCATCAAATTTCCGGAAGCAAGAGATTTGGCATACGCCATGGCATTTTCCAGATATTCATTCGAAAACACCTTCTGGATATGTGCTGTTATCCGCTTTTCATCCAGATAGGAAAAGGGAGGAATATCTTTTAGTTTATGGACAATTTGCAAAGCACTTTCTCTGGCTGATGTAAACAATTCTGCATTGGCCATACCAAGCTGCATAGCTCCCATAAATAGATTCAAACTCCCACATAATTCCGTAATCTGTTTAATCAGAGCAGCGGGAATATTGAGAGCATCACATCCTATGGTACCGGACGGAAAGTTTTTCCCCTCATAGCTCACAGTGTCCTGCCAGAAATCCAGCGACAGTATCTGATGTTGTACCACGTCCATCCTTATGCCCTCCTCACTTTGTTGTTCTAAATTTTATTATAGCACGTTGTCCTGTTTTTTGAAATCGGTCTGTCCTGCCATTAGCCTGTTTTTTTGAAATTCCAACATAACCATGGCAGAGGGTAAAGAAAATCCCTCTAAATTGCAGGTATAGGAGGATATACCACTACCGCAGGAACACAAAAAACACAGACGGAAATGAACACAAAAAGGAGGACGGATGTCATGAAAAAAATTGAAAATGGCTGTCAGGACAAGCTGGACTGGTTCGACGGCAAGCACATTAACGAAATTTTATTTTGCCAGGAATTTTTGAAAACCCATCCTATGAGGTGTATTGGAGGAACCTTATTTACGGTGGATGGCCCAGTGGAAAGTGAGGAGCTGGTCAAACGTCAAATCATCGATATGGTGCAAAGCTGCGTAACCACCAATCTTTCTAAACGGGCTTCTTCTTTGCTGGAGAGCTTGAAAATTCAAGCCTATTCTGAGCCGCTGCCGGTGGAGTTGGATCGCATCCACTGTGCCA
>ENA-OPEV01000426-OPEV01000426.1-human-gut-metagenome-genome-assembly--contig:-NODE-426-length-27385-cov-5.052360_pt1 | contig 27385 bp, 17 predicted proteins | sample MGYA00241637_ERZ501537 | MGnify/ENA primary metagenome ERZ501537 (study PRJEB25962, sample SAMEA1972159) | human gut metagenome | biome: human gut; feature: human-associated habitat; material: faeces...
AAGCCATGAACGAAACGGATAAAATGGTGCTTGACATCATGACGCATAAAGGATGCTGATTTCAAGTATTAAGTATCAGGTATTAAGTATTAGCTCAAATAACGGCATAAAAAAAGTATTAAGTATTAAAGCCCGGCTGTGTCCGCACGGAATTAATACTTAATACTTTATAATTTAATACTTTATTTAGTGACAGTGTCCGCCTTCGCAACCGCAGTCGTCGCCACAGCCATCACCGCAGCTGTCGCATCCGCAACCACAGCCATCACCACCACTCATCATTTTCACAAGTTCCTGAATTTCTTCGTTCGTAGCAGGACGGCTTTCCAGTATTTCACCTTCAAAGATCAGGTCGGCACCAGCCAACGGATGGTTGAGGTCAACTACTACAATATCCGGTTTGATTTCTACTACGCTGGCATTTACGCGTTGACCGTCACCAGTCATCAAAGGTACGATGTTACCTTCTTTAATACGTTCGCTGTCAAATTTGCCATCTATTTCAAATATATTTTTGGGGAGGTCAATGACGTGTTGTTCGTCATATTGTCCGTAAGCCTTATCTGCCGGAATGGTAAAGTCAAATTTATCACCTTTAGAAAGAGCAGTTATTTGATTTTCGAAGTCTTCGAGTGTTGTTCCTAATCCTGAAATGAATTGAAAGGGATGTTCTGCTTTTGCTTCTTCGAACAACTCTTTTTCACCATCTTCCATTGTATATAGTTTGTATGCAACGGTAATGTACTTGTTTTCTACTGTTTCCATCTGATATTTTTTGTTTCTGATTAATAATTCCCGGTAATCCGGGGCGACAAAGATACGAATTATTTGCTTGTCCTCCGGTATAGGGAGGGTAAATTTCAGATTATTAAGTGCTTTTGTCAGAAAAAGAAGGTGGAGTGTGCACTTAGATAATAGTTGTAAATTCAACCTTTAAGTGATAAAATAGAGAAATAATACCTCTCTTTTCTTACAATTATTCGCTTTTAAGTGATTTTTTTCTTCGATTTGTTTGGATATAATAAAAAAGCCCTTACCTTTGCAGCACGAAAATAAAGAAAAGAAGATATGAATATGTTACATACATCTATTAACCTAGCAGTCCTGCATATTATTCGCGTCGTGGTGGTCCCATCAAGAGCGTGAGAAAGGTTTTTGTGTTGTATGTGTTCGTACCATAAAAGATAGAATTTAGAGCCTTTCTCACTTGTGTGAGGAAGGCTCTTTAATTAAAAGATAGATTGAAATGAAAAAGCAATTACGCAGTTCGTTTAGTACACAAGGCCGTCGGATGGCGGGAGCCCGTGCGTTGTGGGTAGCCAACGGCATGAAGAAGAATCAGATGGGTAAGCCTATCATCGCTATAGTCAATTCATTCACACAGTTTGTGCCGGGACACGTGCACTTGCATGAGATCGGCCAGTTGGTGAAAGCGGAGATCGAAAAGCTGGGGTGCTTCGCTGCGGAATTCAATACAATCGCTATCGACGACGGTATAGCTATGGGGCATGATGGAATGCTTTACTCGCTTCCTTCCCGTGATATCATCGCAGACAGTGTGGAATATATGGTGAATGCTCATAAGGCAGACGCGATGGTATGTATCAGTAATTGTGACAAGATCACTCCGGGAATGTTGATGGCGGCGATGCGTCTGAATATACCTGCTGTATTTGTGTCGGGTGGTCCTATGGAGGCGGGTGAATGGAACGGTCAGCATTTGGATTTAATCGACGCGATGATTAAGTCGGCCGACCAAAGTGTGAGTGACGAGGAAGTTGCCAATATCGAGCAGAACGCTTGTCCTACCTGCGGATGTTGTTCCGGTATGTTTACCGCCAATTCAATGAACTGCCTGAATGAAGCAATCGGACTGGCTCTTCCCGGAAACGGAACCATCGTAGCTACACACGAGAATCGTACGCAGCTTTTCAAAGATGCAGCAGAACTGATCGTAAAAAATGCAAAGTTATATTATGAAGAAGGAGACGAAAGTGTGCTTCCTCGTAGCATTGCTACCCGTCAGGCTTTCTTGAATGCCATGACGCTGGATATAGCAATGGGTGGTTCTACTAATACAGTTCTTCACCTGTTGGCTATTGCTCATGAAGCAGAGGTAGATTTCAAGATGGATGATATCGATATGCTTTCCCGCAAGGCTCCTTGTCTCTGCAAGGTGGCTCCCAATACACAGAAATATCATATTCAGGATGTAAACCGTGCCGGTGGTATTATTGCTATCATGGATGAACTGGCAAAAGGCGGTCTGATAGATACATCTGTTCGACGGGTAGACGGAATGTCATTGGCGGAAGCTATTAATGAATATTCAATCACCAGCCCGAATGTAAGCGAAAAAGCAATTAAGAAATATTCGAGCGCAGCCGGAAATAAATTTAATCTCGTACTTGGTTCACAAGGTATGTACTATAAGGAACTGGATAAGGACCGTGCAAACGGATGTATCCGTGACTTGGAACATGCTTACAGCAAAGACGGCGGACTGGCCGTATTGAAAGGCAATATTGCTCAAGATGGTTGTGTAGTAAAAACAGCAGGTGTAGACGAAAGTATCTGGAAGTTTACCGGACCTGCCAAAGTATTTGATTCGCAAGAAGCAGCCTGTGAAGGTATCCTCGGAGGTCGAGTCGTCAGTGGAGACGTCGTCGTCATTACGCACGAAGGTCCGAAGGGTGGTCCCGGTATGCAGGAAATGCTTTATCCTACCTCTTATATAAAATCCCGTCATCTCGGAAAAGAATGTGCTTTGATTACCGACGGACGTTTCAGCGGTGGAACTTCCGGATTGAGTATCGGACATATTTCTCCTGAAGCGGCAGCTGGAGGCAATATCGGAAAAATTGTAGACGGAGACATTATCGAAATCGATATTCCGGCCCGGAAGATTAACGTGCGACTGACGGATGAAGAACTGGCAGCCCGTCCGATGACTCCTGTCACTCGTGACCGTTATGTACCGAAGAGCCTGAAGGCGTATGCCAGCATGGTAAGCTCTGCCGATAAGGGAGCAGTGAGAATTATATAATATAGTTGGTGATAGTTGATAGGTAATAGTTAGCTGCGCAGCACTTAGCGCAATGATTGTAAACCATTCATTTTCAACTGTCATTTCTCAACTATCATTTATCATTTATCAACTATCAACTAATATGAAAGATTTAATAACAGGTGCAGAGGCTTTGATGCGCTCCTTGGAACATCAGGGAGTGACTACCATCTTTGGTTACCCCGGTGGTTCTATTATGCCGGTATTCGATGCCTTGTACGATCATCAAAATATATTGAACCATATCTTGGTTCGTCACGAACAGGGAGCTGCCCATGCCGCACAGGGTTATGCCCGTGTATCGGGTGATGTAGGTGTTTGCCTGGTGACGAGCGGTCCCGGAGCAACCAATACGGTAACAGGCATTGCGGATGCGATGATCGATAGTACGCCTATCGTGGTGATTGCCGGACAGGTAGGAACAGGCTTTCTTGGGACGGATGCTTTTCAGGAAGTTGACTTGGTAGGTATTACCCAGCCAATCACTAAATGGAGTTATCAGATTCGCCGTGCGGAAGATGTAGCCTGGGCGGTAGCACGTGCGTTTTACATTGCTCGTAGTGGTCGTCCGGGGCCGGTGGTACTGGACTTTGCCAAAAATGCGCAAGTGGAGAAAACGAAATACGAACCGACGAAAGTCGATTTTATCCGTAGTTATGTTCCTGTTCCCGATACGGACGAGGAGACTGTACAGGCTGCTGCCGAACTGATTAATAACGCTGAACGTCCGCTTGTATTGGTTGGACAAGGTGTTGAACTGGGAAATGCACAGAGCGAATTGCGCGAGTTTATCGAAAAAGCGGATATGCCTGCGGGTTGTACGCTGCTCGGACTTTCGGCTTTGCCGACGGAACATCCGTTGAATAAAGGTATGTTGGGTATGCACGGCAATCTGGGACCGAATATCAATACCAATAAATGTGATGTGCTGATTGCTGTCGGTATGCGTTTTGACGACCGTGTGACCGGTAATTTGGCTACTTATGCCAAACAGGCAAAAGTGATTCATTTTGATATCGATCCTGCGGAAGTTAATAAGAATGTAAAGGTAGATGTAGCTGTATTGGGAGATTGCAAGGAAACATTGGCTTCTGTGACGAAGCTCCTGAAAAAGAACACTCATACCGAATGGATTGATAGCTTCAAAGAATATGAGAAAGTAGAGGAGGAAAAAGTAATCCGTCCTGAACTTCATCCTGCCACAAACTCGTTGAGTATGGGGGAAGTGGTACGTGCGGTTAGTGATGCTACTCACCATGAAGCTGTTTTGGTAACAGATGTAGGTCAAAATCAGATGATATCTGCACGTTACTTTAAATATACAAAAGAACGCAGTATCATTACTTCCGGAGGGCTTGGAACAATGGGCTTCGGGCTTCCCGCAGCTATCGGGGCAACTTTCGGAGCACCGGAGCGTACCGTATGCGTATTTATGGGAGATGGCGGACTGCAAATGAATATTCAGGAACTGGGTACGATTATGGAGCAGAAGGCTCCGGTGAAGATTATCTGCCTGAACAATAATTATCTCGGAAACGTACGTCAGTGGCAAGCTATGTTTTTCAACCGTCGCTATTCGTTTACCCCGATGTTGAATCCGGATTATATGAAAGTGGCCTCGGCTTATGATATTCCTTCCAAGCGTGTTTTCACTCGTGAAGAACTGAAGGAAGCTATTGCTGAAATGCTGGCAACGGATGGTCCGTTCCTGCTCGAAGCTTGCGTGGTGGAAGAAGGCAATGTTTTGCCGATGACTCCTCCGGGTGGTTCGGTAAACCAGATGTTGCTGGAGTGCTAGGAGAAGTTGAGAATGGAGAGTTGAGAGTTCGCATTTAAAAAATTAGAGTTATGAGTGATAAAACGTTATATACAATCATTGTTCATTCGGAGAATATAGCCGGGTTGCTGAATCAGGTAACTGCTGTATTTACCCGTCGGCAAATAAATATTGAGAGCCTGAATGTATCTGCTTCTTCTATTAAAGGTGTACATAAGTATACAATAACAGCTTGGACTGATAAGGACATCATTGAGAAGGTAGTGAAACAGATCGAAAAGAAGATCGACGTGATTCAGGCACATTATTTCACAGAGGATGAGATTTATTTCCACGAGATTGCATTATATAAGGTGTCTACTCCTGCTTTTCAGGAGAATCCGGAAGCATCCAAGCTGATTCGTAGATACAATGCACGTATAGTGGAAGTCAATCCGGTATTTTCTATTGTCGAGAAAAATGGAATGAGCGAAGATATAACTTCGCTCTATGGTGAACTGAAGGCTTTGAATTGTGTTTTGCAGTTTGTTCGTTCGGGACGTGTAGCGATTACTACCAGCTGTTTTGAACGGGTGAATGAGTTTCTCGATGGACGGGAAGCTATGTATAACCAAAGTAAAAACCAATAAGAATAATGAGTGAAGAAAATAGAATAGGGACTTATCAGTTTGTGGCAGAACCGTTCCATGTTGACTTCAACGGACGTCTGACTATGGGGGTACTGGGAAATCATCTGCTGAATTGTGCAGGTTTTCACGCCAATGACCGTGGTTTTGGTATTGCAACGCTGAATGAGGACAATTATACATGGGTGCTTTCACGTCTGGCTATTGAGTTGGATGAAATGCCTTATCAGTATGAGAATTTCTCGGTTCAGACGTGGGTGGAAAATGTCTACCGTTTGTTTACGGACCGTAATTTTGCTATCCTCGATAAGGATGGAAAGAAGATTGGCTACGCACGTTCCGTATGGGCAATGATTAATCTTAATACCCGCAAGCCTGCCGACTTGTTGACTTTGCATGGGGGAAGTATCGTAGACTATGTCTGTGATGAGCCTTGCCCGATTGAAAAGCCTTCACGCATCAAAGTGACAAGCGATCAGCCGATAGCTACCCTGACGGCAAAGTACAGTGATATAGATATCAATGGTCATGTAAACAGCATCCGTTACATCGAACATATCCTTGATTTGTTCCCGATTGAATTGTATAAGACCAAACGTATCCGTCGTTTTGAAATGGCGTATGTGGCGGAAAGCTATTTTGGTGATGAACTCTCTTTCTTCTGCGATGAAGTGAATGCAAACGAGTTTCACGTAGAAGTGAAGAAGAATGGCAACGAAGTTGTTTGCCGCTCGAAAGTGATATTTGAATAAATGTGAGAATATAAAATCAATTAATAACAGATGGCGTAAGTCATCAAAAACTAAAAACAAAAAGAAAATGGCACAGTTGAATTTTGGAGGTACTACTGAAACTGTAGTAATCCGTGACGAATTTCCATTGGAAAAAGCTCGTGAAGTATTGAAAAATGAAACAATCGCTGTAATCGGTTATGGCGTACAGGGTCCTGGACAGGCACTGAACTTGCGTGATAACGGTTTCAATGTAATCGTTGGTCAACGTGAAGGAAAAACATACGATAAGGCAGTAGCAGACGGATGGGTTCCGGGTGAAACTTTGTTCGGTATCGAAGAAGCTTGTGAGAAAGGTACTATTGTAATGTGTCTGTTGTCTGACGCAGCAGTAATGTCAGTATGGCCTACTATCAAGCCTTACCTGACTGCCGGAAAAGCTCTTTATTTCTCACACGGTTTTGCTATCACTTGGAACGACCGTACAGGTGTAGTTCCTCCTACTGATATCGACGTTATCATGGTTGCTCCTAAAGGTTCGGGTACCTCTTTGCGTACAATGTTCCTCGAAGGACGTGGCTTGAACTCTTCTTATGCTATCTATCAGGATGCTACAGGCAAAGCAATGGATAGAACCATCGCACTGGGTATCGGTATTGGTTCCGGTTATCTGTTCGAAACAACTTTCCAACGTGAAGCTACTTCTGACTTGACAGGTGAACGCGGTTCATTGATGGGCGCTATCCAAGGTTTGTTGCTGGCACAGTACGAAGTATTGCGTGAAAACGGTCATACTCCTTCTGAAGCATTCAATGAAACAGTGGAAGAACTGACACAGTCATTGATGCCGTTGTTTGCAAAGAACGGTATGGACTGGATGTACGCTAACTGTTCTACTACTGCTCAACGTGGTGCTCTTGATTGGATGGGCCCTTTCCACGACGCTATCAAACCGGTAGTTGAAAAGTTGTATCATAGCGTCAAGACTGGTAACGAAGCACAGATTTCTATCGATAGTAATTCACAACCTGATTATCGTGAAAAATTGAATGAAGAGCTCCGTCAACTACGTGAAAGCGAAATGTGGCAGACTGCTGTAACTGTTCGTAAACTTCGTCCGGAAAATAATTAAACTGGATAAATTATACAAGTTTCTAAAAGGGAGAGGGCTGTTTGCTTTCTCTCTTTTTTTTGTTAAAAAGAGATTTAGAAATGAACAAATGAGGCTTGCCGAAATTTTTTTTCAAAAATATATTGATTATATGGACAAAAAATGCAAGTTTATGTTTATCTTTGCGTCATCAGATAAAATAAACGAGAAGTATGAATTAACTTAACCAGCCCTGAAGAATGATTAACATCACTAAATAGATAAACGAATGACGCTGCTTTTGATTTTTCAGAAGTGGTGATTTAGTGTGTTTTACCTTTGTGGAAGTTGATATTTCTTTTTAAGATCTGTATTTGTATATTGAAAATAAAAGTCATTTATTGACTTCTTAAATAAAGAATAGTACTGATGTGAAATAAAATATTGTTTGTTTTGTTTGTGTTAAAACGAAGTGCGGTTTCGTGAGAAAGTGCACTTTGTTAAAAGGAGGATTAAATTTAATCCTCCTTTTTAATGAATAACATCAGTCTTTTATAGAAAGGATGTTTGGTAAGGGTGGAGGCATCTCCTAATATAACAAGCTTCATTCGTGCCCTTGTAATCGCTACATTCATTCTTCGCAAATCATTCAGGAAGCCAATCTGTCCATCCTCGTTGGCACGTACAAGACTGATGAAAATAACATCTCTCTCCTGTCCCTGAAAACCGTCTACCGTGTTTACGGTGATGAGGCTGCGGAAGGGACGTAAAAAGCTATTCCCTTTGATCTTTCCCCTCAAATATTGCACTTGCGCTTTGTAGGGTGAAATCAGACCGAAATCAATTCTTTCATCCAGTATCCGTTCTTTGCCGATACGTTCGATATATGCTTCCAGTTCCTGTAGTAATAGATTGGCTTCCTGCTTGTTGATGCGTCCGAAACTCTCGCCTACAAAATCTTCGTGAAAGTCCATTTCTGAAGTATCAATCCAGTTCATAGGAGTGTCAAAGTCAAGAATACCTCGGTAGCGTACTTCCGGGGCGGCTTCCAATTCTCCGTGGTAGAACCAGTCGGAAGGAAACTGCATGATGGCCTCGTGCATTCTGTACTGTACTTTTAGTAAAGAGACAGCAGAAGGCTTTAGCTGAACCACTTTTTCCATTAACGTGTGATCCAGTCCTCCACGAGCGGCTTCTATACATTTGATAGTCGGCGGAAGCTGGCAATGATCTCCTGCAAGGATGACACGGTCTGCCTTACGGATGGCAATCCAGCAGGCAGCTTCGAGGGCTTGTGCAGCTTCGTCGATGAATAAAGTCGAAAAACGACGTCCGTTGAGCAGGCGGTGGTTGCTGCTGACTAGGGTAGAAGCAATCACGCGGGCACTGTCGAAAAGATCGGCATTGATTTGTATTTCCAACTCCGTGGCGCGGTCGCGGAGACGACTCATGCGATTACGCATTCCTTCCCGTTCAGAATAACTACCCCGGCGCATCCGGCTACCCATTTCGCGGATAGATTTACGAATTCCCCAAAGCTCCGGATAGGCAGGATGACTTTCAAACCGGCGTTCGTAGGTGGATGAAAGCATTTTGTCGTTGACTCGGGTTGGATTTCCAATGCGTAGCACGGGTACTCCCCGGTCTACCAGTTTCTCACAAATCCAGTCGACAGCCGTGTTGCTTTGCGCACAAACAAGCACTTGTGGTTCCCGGTGTAATGTTTCGTAAATCGCTTCGACAAGAGTCGTTGTCTTTCCGGTTCCCGGAGGACCATGAACAATAGATACATCACGCGTACATAGCACCTTGTTGACTGCTGTTTCCTGTGTACTGTTCAGCCATGGGAAGCGGACAGGATATAATTCGCGGAATCCCGGCTTTTGGGTACCCAACAAAATGTCGCGCAGTTCCGCCAGGCGGTTGTCTTTGGCGCGTATCGTGTCTTCCAGTGCCTCGAACATGGCCCGGTACGATGTTTCGTCAAAATAAAGTTGTACCCCCAGTATACCGTCAGTTTGCAGTTCCGCTAAAGCTCCCGCTCCGGGGAGTACAACGACCATTCGTTCTTCGTCGGCAAAGCTGACGGTAGCGATGAAATCCATATATTTCACTTTTCCTTCGAATGACTGGTGGAAAAAGCAAACAGGACGGCCGAACTCAAAGGAATGCTCTATTTCTTTATTTTCGGTCCGTGTAATATCTATTACAAGCTGATTCAGCGAATTGTAGTAACTTCGACCAAGAGAGACAGGATACCAGCAGAGACCGCGCTTCACTTTACGGGCAACGCCCATTGTTTCGGTCTGCCGCTTAAATTCTTCCTTCTCATATTCATACTCCATCCGCAGGAGGAGTTGCTGTTGCTGAAGGTCTATAATGGGACTTTTCGGATTATTACTCATAATAGGCGCAAAGGTAACAAATCTTCGTTCCGGGTAGAAAAAATATTTCATTTTGTTAAACATTACTCGAACGCCGTTCGTTATTTTAATAGATAGACTAAAAAAACAAAAAGCAATATGGTATATGATGTGACTATGTTAGAAGCTTTCTACGCTGCTTATAAAGGAAAGGTAGAACACGTACGGGCTATACTGAAACGCCCTTTGACGTTGGCCGAGAAAATTTTGTATGCTCATCTGTATGATGTAGCCGATTTGAAAGATTACAAACGTGGGGAGGATTATGTGAATTTCCGTCCCGACCGTGTGGCTATGCAGGATGCAACTGCGCAGATGGCTTTGCTCCAATTTATGAATGCAGGTAAGGATCAGGTGGCTGTGCCTTCGACAGTGCATTGCGATCACTTGATACAGGCGTATAAAGGTGCAAAGGCGGATATTGCTACGGCAAGACTGACTAATGAAGAAGTATACGATTTCCTCCGTGATGTATCTTCCCGTTATGGCATTGGCTTCTGGAAACCGGGAGCAGGAATTATCCATCAGGTAGTGCTCGAAAACTATGCTTTCCCCGGTGGTATGATGGTGGGAACAGACTCTCATACGCCTAATGCAGGCGGACTGGGCATGGTGGCTATCGGTGTCGGTGGCGCGGATGCTGTGGATGTGATGACAGGAATGGAATGGGAGCTGAAAATGCCGAAGATTATTGGTGTTCGTCTGACCGGAAAACTGAGCGGTTGGACTTCTCCGAAAGACGTGATTATGAAGCTGGCCGGCATCCTTACCGTAAAAGGAGGAACGAATGCTATTATCGAATATTTTGGTCCCGGAACCGAATCCCTTTCTGCTACCGGGAAAGCTACCATTTGCAATATGGGTGCCGAAGTTGGAGCTACTACCTCTTTATTCCCCTTTGACGGGCGCATGGCTACTTATTTGAGAGCTACCGGAAGAGATTGTGTAGTCGATTGGGCTGAATCTGTTGATGCAGATCTTCGTGCAGACGACATTGTGACCGACGAACCATCCAACTATTACGATCGTGTAATTGAAATAGACTTGTCAGAACTCGAACCTTATATAAACGGGCCGTTTACACCGGATGCCGCTACTCCTATCTCTGAATTTGCAGAAAAAGTGTTATTGAACGGCTACCCCCGTAAAATGGAGGTGGGCTTGATAGGTTCATGTACCAATTCTTCTTATCAGGATTTGAGCCATGCAGCTTCTCTGGCAAAGCAGGTGACAGAAAAGAATTTGAGCGTTGCTTCTCCGCTGATCGTCAATCCGGGTTCGGAGCAAATCCGGGCTACTGCCGAAAGAGACGGTATGATTGAGGCTTTTGAACGGCTGGGAGCCACGATTATGGCAAATGCTTGTGGACCTTGTATCGGTCAGTGGAAACGTGAGACGGACGATCCGACACGGAAAAACTCAATCGTCACCTCTTTTAACCGTAATTTTGCCAAACGTGCTGACGGTAATCCCAACACCTATGCGTTTGTAGCTTCTCCGGAACTAACGATGGCGTTAACGATAGCCGGTGATCTCTGTTTCAACCCGTTGAAAGACAGATTGGTGAATCATAACGGAGAGAAAGTGAAACTCTCCGAGCCTGTAGGAGATGAACTTCCTTTGAAAGGTTTTGAACAGGGAAATGAGGGATATATTGCCCCCCACGGAGCAAAAACGGAAATCAGGGTAAAACCGGATTCCCAACGTCTCCAGCTTCTGACTCCTTTCCCGGCATGGGACGGACAGGACTTGCTGAACATGCCTTTATTGATTAAAGCACAGGGAAAATGTACTACCGACCATATCTCTATGGCAGGTCCGTGGCTCCGCTTCCGTGGACATTTGGAGAATATTTCCGACAATATGCTGATGGGAGCTGTCAATGCTTTCAATGGTGAAACGAACCGTGTTTGGAATCGTTCGACAAATACTTATGGAACAGTTTCCGGTACGGCAAAGATGTACAAATCCGAAGGTATTCCGTCTATTGTTGTTGCCGAAGAGAATTATGGAGAAGGTTCCAGCCGTGAACATGCAGCCATGGAACCACGCTTCCTCAATGTACGTGTCATTTTGGCTAAGAGTTTTGCCCGTATCCACGAAACAAATCTGAAAAAACAAGGAATGCTTGCTCTTACTTTTGTAGATAAAGCAGACTATGATAAAATTCGGGAACACGATCTTTTGTCCGTATCAGGCTTAGTCCATTTCGCACCGGGGCGCAATCTGACGATTATTCTTCATCACGAAGACGGAACGAAAGAAAGTTTTGAAGTGCAACATACCTATAATGAACAGCAGATAGCCTGGTTTCGTGCCGGTTCTGCCTTAAATGCAAGATAAAAAATGAGCAAAATAACCATGCAAACAGATGGTACGTTGTTGGTACCCGATGTGCCTACCGTACCTTATATTACCGGCGATGGAGTAGGAGCCGAAGTGACTCCTGCCATGCAAGCCGTAGTGGATGCAGCTATCCGGAAAGCATATAGTGGTAAACGTCGGATCGAATGGAAAGAAGTGTTGGCGGGAGAACGTTCCTTCAACGCGACTGGTTCCTGGTTGCCGGATGAAACAATGGAAATCTTTCAGGAATACTTGGTAGGAATCAAAGGTCCGTTGACAACTCCTGTCGGAGGTGGAATCCGTTCGTTGAACGTAGCATTGCGTCAGACACTTGATTTATACGTCTGTCTTCGTCCGGTTCGTTGGTATCAGGGAGTACAGTCGCCTGTCAAATCACCTGAAAAAGTGAATATGTGTGTGTTCCGTGAAAATACGGAAGATATTTATGCAGGTATCGAATGGGAAGCCGGAACTCCGGAAGCTGAAAAGTTCTATCAATTCTTGAAAGACGAAATGGGCGTGACAAAAGTCCGTTTCCCGGAAACTTCTTCTTTCGGTGTGAAACCTGTATCACGTGAGGGCACGGAGCGTCTTGTGCGTGCTGCCTGCCAGTATGCGATTGACCATCATTTGCCTTCCGTAACACTGGTGCATAAAGGGAATATCATGAAGTTTACCGAAGGTGGTTTCAAAAAATGGGGCTACGAACTGGCGCAACGTGAATTTGGCGATGCTTTGGCAGATGGCAGACTGGTGATAAAAGATTGCATTGCGGATGCTTTCTTACAAAATACACTCCTGATTCCCGAAGAATATTCCGTGATAGCCACCTTAAACCTCAACGGAGACTACGTTTCCGACCAACTGGCGGCCATGGTAGGCGGTATCGGCATCGCTCCGGGAGCAAATATCAACTACCAGACAGGTCATGCCATCTTTGAAGCGACTCACGGAACAGCTCCCAATATTGCGGGAAAAGATGTGGTGAACCCTTGTTCTATTATTCTTTCGGCAGTAATGATGCTCGAATATTTTGACTGGAAAGAAGCGGCTGCTCTGATAGAGAAAGCCTTGGAACAAAGCTTCCTGGACGCTCGTGCTACACACGATTTAGCCCGTTTTATGCCGAATGGAACCTCCCTCTCTACTTCCGCTTTCACTCGTGAGATCGTGGAAAGAATTGAAAAACAAAAGTAACGAATAAAAAACGAAGAAAGATGAAAAAAGAGTACTTGATTTACAAGCTTTCCGAGGAAATGAAGGAAGCTACCCGGATTGATACAGAATTGTTCTCCAAGTTTGATGTGAAGCGCGGATTGCGTAATGAAGACGGCACAGGTGTATTGGTAGGTTTAACCAGAATCGGTAATGTAGTAGGATATGAACGTGTTCCGGGTGGTGGACTGAAACCCATACCGGGAAAACTGTTCTATCGCGGTTATGATGTAGAAGATATTTCTCACGCTATAATCAAAGAGAAACGCTTTGGCTTCGAAGAAGTGGCTTACCTATTGCTTTCCGGACGTTTGCCGGATAAAGAAGAATTGCTTTCTTTCCGTGAGTTGATTAACGACAATATGCCGTTGGAACAGAAAACGAAAATGAACATCATCGAGTTGGAAGGAAACAACATCATGAATATTCTTTCACGCAGCGTACTCGAAATGTATCGTTTTGACGCAAATGCGGATGATACCTCTCGGGATAACTTGATGCGTCAGAGTATTGAACTGATTTCAAAGTTCCCCACTATCATTGCTTATGCTTATAATATGCTTCGTCATGCTACTTTCGGACGTTCTCTGCATATCCGCCATCCGCAGGAAAAGCTCTCTATTGCCGAGAATTTCCTGTATATGCTGAAAAAAGACTATACCGAACTGGATGCACGCACCCTCGACCTATTGCTGATTCTTCAGGCAGAGCACGGTGGTGGTAATAACTCCACTTTCACCGTTCGCGTAACTTCTTCTACCGGAACAGATACTTATTCGGCCATCGCTGCTGGTATCGGTTCGCTGAAAGGTCCGCTTCACGGAGGTGCCAATATTCAGGTTGCCGACATGTTCCAGCACCTGAAGGAAAATATCAAAGACTGGACAAGTGTAGATGAGATAGACACTTACTACACCCGAATGTTGAACAAAGAAGTGTATAACAAGACCGGACTGATCTATGGTATCGGACATGCCGTTTATACCATCTCCGACCCTCGTGCTCTTCTATTGAAAGAACTGGCTCGCGACCTTGCCCGTGAAAAAGGCAGAGAAAGCGAATTTGCTTTCCTCGAACTGCTAGAAGAACGCGCCATCGCTACTTTCGGACGGGTTAAAAACAACGGAAAGACAGTGTCCAGCAATATCGACTTCTATTCGGGCTTCGTGTATGAAATGATCGGTTTGCCGCAGGAAATCTTCACTCCACTGTTTGCCATGGCACGTATCGTAGGCTGGTGTGCACACCGCAATGAAGAATTGACCTTCGACGGTAAACGGATTATCCGTCCGGCTTATAAAAATGTACTTGATGATTTGGCTTATATCCCAATTAAGAAACGCTGATAATAACCAATCCTTTTATTGAATAGATAAGTAATCCCGGATGTGTGCCCGATCATTTCAGAAGCGCATCCGGGAAATTTTACATTTTCTCCTTTTTTATGTTCGTAAAAGAATGTACTTCAGATTCTTTCTATTTTTTGTATCGTCGTTTATCTCATTTTTGTTATTTTTGCGTGTTACAAAATAGATCGGTATGAGTATAGATACTTTTAATCTGTTTCTGGGGGTGATGAGCCTGATTGCTTTGTTTGTTTTTATCGCCCTTTACTTTGTGAAAGCCGGATATGGTATTTTCCGCACAGCATCGTGGGGCGTAGCTATCTCCAATAAACTAGCCTGGATATTGATGGAAGCTCCGGTTTTTGTGGTGATGTGCGTGATGTGGATCTATTCCGAACGTCGGTTTGAACCGGTGATTTTCACTTTCTTCCTCTTCTTTCAGATTCACTATTTTCAGCGTGCTTTCATCTTCCCTTTGCTATTGAAAGGAAAAAGTAAGATGCCGCTGGCAATCATGTCGATGGGAGTTCTTTTTAATTTGCTGAATGGCTATATGCAAGGGAAATGGATTTTCTATCTTGCTCCCGAAACGATGTATCAATCCGGCTGGTTCACTTCACCGTGGTTTATTATCGGCACATTGCTCTTTTTCGCAGGTATGCTGTTGAACTGGCAGTCGGATTATATCATCCGTCATTTGCGCAAACCGGGAGACACCCGGCATTATCTGCCTCAAAAAGGAATGTACCGTTATGTCACTTCCGCCAACTATTTCGGTGAGATAGTAGAATGGGCAGGTTGGGCGATACTCACTTGTTCACTTTCCGGTCTGGTCTTCCTTTGGTGGACGATTGCTAACCTTGTTCCCCGTGCCAACGCTATTTGGTGCCGTTACCGCGAAGAATTCGGAGACGCAGTGGGAGAACGGAAACGAGTGTTCCCTTTCCTTTATTAGGGGCGCTTTTCATCATGACTTACGTATGACTTAAATAAAATATCAACTACTATGGAATCTAAACTTTTTAGCCCGGTCACCTTTGGCCCTTTGACGCTGCGGAATCGAACGATCCGTTCGGCAGCTTTTGAGAGCATGTGTCCGGAGAATACTCCCACGCAGATGTTGCTGGATTACCATCGGTCGGTAGCTGCGGGGGGAGTGGGTATGACAACAGTGGCTTATGCTGCCGTGACACAAAGCGGACTTTCTTTCGACCGTCAGTTGTGGTTGCGTCCGTCCATTATTCCCCGTTTGCATGAACTGACAAAAGCCGTGCACGATGAAGGTGCCGCAGTAGGTATACAAATCGGGCATTGTGGAAATATGTCCCATAAAAATATATGTGGTGTCACTCCTATATCCGCATCTTCAGGCTTCAACCTCTATTCTCCTACGTTTGTGCGTGGAATGGAAAAAGAGGAGCTTCCGGAAATGGCGAAAGCGTATGGAAATGCAGTCAATCTGGCGAGGAAAGCCGGGTTTGACGCCGTTGAAGTACATGCGGGGCACGGCTATTTGATTAGTCAATTCCTGTCTCCCTACACCAATCACCGGAAAGATGAATATGGCGGTTCGCTCGAAAACCGGATGCGTTTTATGGATATGGTGATGGAAGAAGTGATGAAAGCGGCGGGCAATGATATGGCAGTTTTCGTAAAAATGAATATGCGCGACGGCTTCAAAGGAGGAATGGAGATTGACGAATCCATACAAGTGGCCAAACGTCTGTTGGAACTTGGTGCTCATGGATTGGTGTTGAGTGGTGGTTTTGTCAGCAAAGCGCCGATGTATGTAATGAGAGGTGCCATGCCGATTCGTTCGATGTCTTACTATATGAATTGTTGGTGGCTGAAATACGGAGTCCGTATGTTTGGCAAATGGATGATACCTTCTGTACCCTTCAAAGAGGCCTATTTCCTTGAAGATGCATTGAAATTCCGTGCGGCTCTTCCGGATGCGCCGTTGATTTATGTCGGTGGTCTTGTTTCCCGTCAGAAAATAGATGAAGTGCTCGATTCCGGTTTTGATGCCGTGCAGATGGCGAGAGCATTACTGAACGAACCGGGATTCGTGAACCGGATGAAACAGGAGGAACAAGCACGCTGCAACTGTGGACATAGTAATTATTGCATAGGACGTATGTATACGATAGAAATGGCTTGTCATCAGCATTTGAAAGAACAATTACCTTCCTCTTTACAAAAGGAGATTGATAAACTGGAGAAAAAATGAGTGAAATGAAATGGGCAATCATCACCGGTGCGGACGGAGGAATGGGAACAGAAATAACACGTGCCGTAGCCAAAGCCGGTTATCGAATCATTATGGCTTGTTATCATCCGAAGAAAGCGGAGGTTGTTCGTGAACGTTTGAGCAAGGAAACCGGAAACCCGGATTTGGAAGTTATGGCTATTGACTTATCTTCCATTCAATCCGTCGTTACTTTTGCCAATCAAATTTTAGAAAGGAACCTTCCCATCTCTTTGTTGATGAATAATGCCGGAACAATGGAGACAGGTTTTCATATTACTTCCGAAGGATTCGAACGAACGGTAAGTGTGAACTACATGGGACCTTATCTGCTTACCCGGAAATTAATTCCGCTGATGGTGCGTGGAGCGCGTATCGTAAATATGGTTTCCTGTACATACGCAATCGGCAAGCTCGACTTCCCAGATTTCTTTCATAGAGGGAAAACGGGAACGTTTTGGAGGATTCCTGTTTACAGTAACACGAAGCTGGCTTTATTATTGTTTACTTTCGAACTTTCCGAGCAACTTCGAGAGAAGGGGATTAGCGTCAATGCTGCCGATCCGGGAATTGTTTCTACTGATATCATCACTATGCACAAGTGGTTCGATCCGTTGACGGATATTTTTTTCCGTCCTTTTATCCGTAAACCCAAGAAAGGGGCTTCTACGGCAATCGGTTTACTGTTGGACGAAAAGGAAGCCGGTGTGACAGGGCAACTGTATGTCAATAACCACCGGAAAAACTTGTCTGATAAATACACGAATCATGTGCAGAAAGAGCAGTTGTGGGAGATAACGGAACGTGCGTTGGCGAGTTGGCTGAAGTAGGGTTTCTTTTCTTTTTTATTTAAATTATCCAGTATTTACTTATATATAGGTATTGTACATATCTATATACCTCATTTTTGTTGTCTTATTTTTACCAATAGATAGGGATTGTTTAGCACTTCTTTTTCTGCTTACCTTTGCATCGCTTTTAGAACAATGAAAAGGTTATAAAGTAAAAAGGAGATGAGCAATAAATATTTTTTAGTTTTTCTGGCATTCTTGTTTTCCGTATCCGTATATTCACAACATGGGCGTCACCGTAGTAGTTTAATTTCGGGCAGAGTGATGTCCACAGAAAAAGAAGTGGTGGATTTTGCGACAGTTTATCTGAAAGGAACCAACCAAGGATGCTATACAGATGAAAAAGGTATATATCATTTGAAAACTACAGCAGGTGAATATACACTCGTCGTTTCGGCTATCGGTTATCAAACGGTAGAAAAGAAAGTTAAATTAGCTAAGGGAGAAAGAATAAAAGTAAACGTCACTATCGCGCCGGCGGTAAAAGAACTGGGGGAGGTGCTGGTCACGACATCCGGAGTCGGCCGTGTGAATCAATCTGCTTTTAATGCGGTAGCCATTGATGCGAAGAAATTGCATAACAGTACGCAGACTTTGGCGGGTGCACTGACTAAAGTGCCCGGTGTAAAACTCCGCGAATCAGGTGGAGTGGGGTCGGATATGCAATTGTATATCGATGGCTTTAGCGGAAAACATGTGAAAATCTTCATTGACGGCGTACCACAGGAAGGAGCCGGTGCCGCATTCGATTTGAACAATGTTCCTATTAATTTTGCCGACCGTATAGAAGTCTATAAAGGAGTGGTTCCCGTAGGATTCGGAACCGATGCCATTGGGGGAGTGGTTAATATTGTCACCAACAAACAACCCGGAAAGTGGTTTATGGATGCTTCCTATTCTTACGGATCGTTTAATACTCATAAATCATACGTGCGCTTCGGACAAACGTTTAAGAATGGTTTTATGTATGAAGTCAATGCTTTTCAAAACTTTTCGGATAATGATTATTATGTAGATACTTACGTACGCGAATTTGAGATTAAAGAAGATGGAAGCGTACGTTTCCCGCCACTTGACAAAAATAAGATTTATCATCTGAAACGTTTTAATGACCAGTATCATAATGAAGCCGTGATTGGAAAAATCGGCCTGGTAGGAAAGAAATGGGCAGACCGTTTGGCGTTGAGTTTCAATTATTCCCATTTCTATAAAGAGTTACAAACAGGCGTTTATCAAGATGTCGTGTTCGGTGAAAAATTCCGCAAAGGACATTCGTTGGTCCCTTCTTTAGAATATTACAAAAAGAACTTATTGGTGAAAAACTTGGATCTGCTGTTGACTGCCAATTACAATCATAATATCACCAACAATGTCGATACCGCTTCGCGGGCTTACAACTGGCGTGGAGATTTTTATGAAAAAGGCAGCCGGGGAGAACAGTCTTACCAGAACAGTGAATCTAAAAATAAAAACTGGAATGGGACGCTGAAGATGAATTACCATATCGGACAGGCGCATACGTTTACTTTCAGTCATGTAATCAGTGATTTTGAACGTACGAGCCGCTCTACCATCGGTGCTTCTTCCAAATTCACGGACTTTTCTATTCCTAAAATCACCCGTAAAAACGTCAGCGGGCTTTCTTACCGTCTGATGCCGTCGGACAGATGGAATGTGTCGGCATTTGCCAAATATTATCGGCAATACAACAAGGGACCGGTATCGCAGAATACGGATGGAATAGGCAATTATATCAATCTGTCCAATACGGCAAGTGCTCTTGGATATGGAGCGGCAGGTACCTATTTTATATGGAAAGATCTTCAGGTGAAACTTTCGTACGAAAAGGCTTTCCGCCTACCGACCACGGACGAACTCTTTGGAGATGAAGACCTTGAAGCTGGCAAAATGAATCTGAAACCGGAGAAAAGTGATAATGTCAATTTGAGTTTCAGCTATAATCATCAGTTTGGCAAGCATGGATTGTATGCCGAGGCCGGTTTGATATATCGGGATACGAAAGATTATATAAAAAGAGGACTGGACGTATTGGGAGGAACAAGCTACGGATATTATGAGAACCACGGTCACGTAAGGACCAAAGGGTATAATTTGTCATTGCTTTATAGCTTCTCGCATTGGTTTGATATAGGAGGAACATTTAATAGCATCGATACTCGTGATTACGAAAAGTTTCTGGCGGGTTCCTCTTTGCAAGAAAGCATGCACTATAAAGTGCGTATGCCGAATCTGCCCTATCGTTATGCTAATATCAATGCAAATTTTTATTGGAATGACCTGTTTGTCAAAGGAAATGTGTTGAGCATCGGCTATGATAGCTACTGGCAGCACGATTTTCCTCTTTACTGGGAGAATCTCGGAGATAAAGATTCAAAGAATATGGTGCCGGAACAGTTTTCTCATAATCTGTCTTTGTCCTACACCATGAAGAATGGACGTTATAATGTATCATTTGAATGTCGGAATTTCACCGATGCCCAACTGTTTGACAATTTTAGTCTGCAAAAAGCGGGGCGCGCATTCTATGGAAAGTTCAGAGTGTTTTTCGGTAAATAATAAGAGTAAGTTTTTAGTATCAATCAATAATAAAGAATATATGAAGAAGTTTTTATTACAGGCTTTTGCCATAGCTTTTTGCTTGAGTAGCGGTGTGTTTGTGGCATCTTGCGACGATGATAATAATCCGGTGGATAACCCGCCAATTGATGGAGAAACGGCTTATGTGGTGGCTGCCACAACCGGTGAAGCAAGTTATTTGGTAGTAGCCAATTCTTTGGATGAAGGAACAGTGTCGACTCAAGGGAATGGAACCGAGGTGATTGGCGGTACCTATTGGGTATATAAAGGATTGGATTATGTGTTTGCTTTAGTTTATAATAAAGGTGGCGCAGGTACAGGAGCTTCCTATTATCTGGGGGCAGATGGTAAAATGAAAGAAAAGTACACATACACTTATAATCGTATCACGTCTTATGGAACCTGGAGGGATAAAGTGGTGACTGTTTCCACCGGGGACTCGAAAATAACAGATGAGGATCAGAATGTGGCTCAAGCATTGTTGTTCAACTATTTGGATGCGACCGATGGCAGTCAGGAAGAGGGTACCTTGCTTGCCGAAAATTACTTGGGTAATGGTGAAAAAGTTTCATGGGCAGGTCTGGTTGAAGCTAACAATAAGATTTATACATCTGTCATCCCAATGGGAATGAGTAAGTACGGTATTAAAAAATGGCCGGAAGCTGTGACAGATCAGGAACTTGTGACTAAGACTGACGGTGGTAGTGGCAGCGGTGCATATACAGCCGGTGTCATTCCTTCTACACAATACCCGGATAATGCTTACGTGGCAATTTATAGTGGCACGAACTTCAATGAGACTCCGGTGATTGCCAAGACTGATAAAATAGGCTATGCATGCGGTCGTATGCGTTCACAATATTATCAGACCATTTGGGCTGCTGATAATGGTGACGTCTATGTGTTCTCTCCCGGATATGGACGTACGGCAGTTTCATCTTCAGATTTGAAGAAGGTAACAGGACAGAAGCCTTCGGGCGCAATGCGTATCAAAGCAGGCGCAACAGATTTCGATCCGGATTATTATGTGAACTTTGAAGAGATAGGCACTAAACATCCTATTTTCCGTTGCTGGCACATCTCTGAAGATTACTTCCTGCTTCAATTGTATAAAAAGGGAGCGGAAGATATGATTAGTGGCGGTACAAGTGCAGATGTCAGCGAATTAGCTGTTTTCAAGGCGGAAGATCAGACGATTATGCTTGTTACAGGTCTGCCGGCTGACGGAAAGTTTGGTGGCGAGCCTTATGGAGAAAAAGGGTATGCTTATATGGCTGTCACTGTGACTACGGGCGAGAAACCGGCCTTCTATAAAATAGACGCAAAAACAGGCAAGGCAGTCAAAGGTTTGACGGTAGAAGCTGACGCTATCACTACGGTAGGTAAGATGGAATATCTTTCAAAATAATACAGTCGGTTAAATAGAGAATCTTTTGTATATAAAAGCCTGCCGAGCGGAAAGCTTTGCAGGTTTTTTCAAGAAATAGGATTGAAAACATGAAAAAAATATTCAGAAAGATACATTTGTGGCTTTCCGTCCCTTTCGGACTGATAATAACTCTTGTCTGCTTCTCCGGTGCCATGCTGGTATTTGAAAATGAGGTGAATGAGTGGTTTCGACGCGATCTTTACTACGTAGAAACGGTAAAGGAGTCTCCTCTTCCTATGGATAAGCTGCTTGAAAAAGTGGCGACGACATTGCCTGACAGTGTATCGGTGACCGGTGTCAGCATATCTTCTGATCCCGGACGTGCGTATCAGGTTAGTCTTTCCAAAACACGTCGTGCATCTTTGTATGTAGACCAGTATACGGGCGAAGTAAAAGGAAAAAGCGAGCGTAGCGGCTTTTTTATGTTTATGTTCCGAATGCATCGCTGGTTGCTGGATAGTATGAATCCGGGAAATGAAGGAATCTTTTGGGGCAAAATGATTGTAGGTGTCAGTACGCTTTTACTTGTTTTTGTACTGATTTCGGGAATTGTCATTTGGTGGCCGCGTACACGTAAAGCATTGAAGAATAGCCTGAAAATAACAGCAACAAAAGGTTGGAGAAGGTTTTGGTATGACTTGCATGTGGCAGGTGGAATGTATGCTCTGATCTTTCTACTGGCTATGGCACTGACGGGGTTGACCTGGTCTTTTCCGTGGTATCGGACGGCTTTCTATAAGGTCTTCGGGGTAGAAGTACAGCAACGTGCCGCCCAAGGACATGAACAGAAAAGTGATGCTCAAAAGAGGGATACCAAACTGGCAGCCCATCGGGAAAAGAAAAGAGAAGGAAATGAGGTTCGAAAGGGTGAAAGAGGCGGACGTCCGGAAAACAATCACAGTGATATGTACTCGGTAACTTCACCCTTCGTTTATTGGCAGGAGATTTATGATAAACTAAGACGTCAGAATCCGGAGTATAAGCAAATCAGTATTTCTTCTGGTACGGCAAGCGTGTCTTTCAACCGTTTCGGGAATCAGCGGGCATCTGACCGTTATTCTTTCAATACGGATAATGGTGAATTTACAGAAACAAGTCTTTATCAACATCAAGACAAGTCGGGAAAGATTCGTGGTTGGATTTATTCTGTGCATGTTGGTAACTGGGGAGGAATGTTTACTCGCATACTTACCTTTATTGCTGCCTTATTGGGGGCTGCACTACCACTGACTGGATATTATTTATGGATAAAAAGACTCATAAAGGTACGGAAATGAATGAAATTTTTTCCTACTATAAAGTTGAAAAACATAAAAACATCTGCCACCTGCAACGAAACGTGTGTAATTCACTAGTTAATAGATAGTTGTAACGTTGCAGATACCTGTGGCAGATAGGTTGCAGATAAAGTATCTGCAACACGTTATATAATCAAAGAAAAAGCCTTGATTCCTTTATGCAAAGCTATGGGATAATTGGGGTGACTCTATGGAGAAATTGTGGTATCTCTACGGGGAAACGACAGTATCCTTACGTAGAAACTGTAGTGTCCCGCCTTAGAAACTCTCGTTTCCTGCCGTGGAAACTGTAATTTCTAATGCCGGAAACGACAGTTCCCCGCCTGGAAACGGGAAGTTAATGTATACAATAAACTTTTGCACCCATGGAGAATTGGCTTTGCAAGGCTTATACTGTGTGGCAGATACTTTGATCTGCAACCTATCTGCAACAGTATCTGCAACGTTACAACTATCTATTAACTAGTGAATTACACACGTTTGGTTGCAGGTGGCAGATGTTTTTATGTTTTTCAACTTTATAGTAGGAGGATTACGCATCAAAATTAGGGTCGCAACCGTAAGTCATAAAACAAATTCACCTCTGTGTCCTCCGTGTCCTCTGTGGTGAAAAGAAGCATTGAATAAATGAAAGAAGAGCGGTGAATGATAAGGAAATCTCCCGTTCATCCACCGCTCTTTATCTTATATACTGATATAAGCTGAACTCCTAAAAATAAAAAGATTAGATTGAAAGCTCTTTCAATACAGTGACAAGATCTCTCTTGATTGGTTTGTCATTCTTAATAGCCTTGCTGAACGGTACGTAAACGATTTCATCATGTTCGATTCCGATCATTACGTTACGTTGATCTTCCATAATAGCATCGATAGCAGCAGCACCGAGGCGGCTTGCCAGGATACGGTCGTGGGCAGTCGGGCTACCACCACGTTGCAAGTGACCTAAGATCGTCACACGTACATCGTATTGCGGGTATTCGTTTTTCACACGTTCGGCATAATGCATGGCTCCTCCGGTCAGTTCGCTTTCGGCTACCAATACAATACTACTGTTTTTTGATTTACGGAATCCGTTCTTGATAAACTCTTCCAGTTGGTCGACTTCCGTACTGAATTCCGGAATAATAGCAGCTTCCGCTCCCGAAGCGATCGCTCCGTTCAATGCAAGGAAACCGGCATCACGTCCCATCACTTCTACAAAGAACAAACGTTCGTGTGAAGTGGCCGTGTCGCGAATCTTATCCACAGCGTCCAATATCGTATTTAATGCAGTGTCATATCCGATGGTAGTATCTGTACCGTAAAGGTCATTATCAATAGTTCCCGGTAGTCCGATACACGGAACATCAAATTCCTGTGCAAAGATGCGTGCACCTGTCAGTGAACCGTCTCCACCAATGATAACCAAGGCATCAATGCCTTCTTTTTTCATATTATCATAAGCCAACTGGCGACCTTCCGGAGTCGTGAACTCTTTACAACGGGCTGTTTTCAAGATAGTACCACCCAACTGGATGATATTACTCACATTCTGACTCTTAAATTCTTTGATTTCACCAGTGACCAGACCTTTATAGCCTCTGTATATACCTTTGACTTGCAATCCATTGTAGATAGCTGCACGTGTCACTGCACGTATAGCAGCGTTCATTCCCGGAGCATCACCTCCGGAGGTCAAAATTCCGATACACTTAACTGTTCCCATATAACAATCTCTCATTAATTAGTTTGACGCGGCAAATGTACAATAAAAAGTTGAAAGCAGCGGTTATGAAGTTTTTTTTCGTATGAAGAAAACATTAAAAATGTTCAAATAGCCCTTTCTTGCTTTCTTTTTATTCATTCGTGTTACTTTGCCGTTTTTTCTTATGTTGCTTTGCTATTATTCTTTATATGAATAAAGCAATTATTCTTTGATAAGCGTCCGAATGTGATTGTAAATCTTCTCCATCAACCATTTCGGAGTAGAAGTCGCCCCACATACACCAATCGATTTTACGTTTTGAAGAAGAGAAGGATCGATTTCTTTCTCGTTATCTATCAAATGCGAATTAGCGTTCACCTTCAAACATTCTTCAAACAGCATCTTTCCGTTCGAACTCTTTTTGCCGCTGACGAAGAAGATCAAATCGTGTGTAGCCGCAAACTCCCGGAGCTTAGGCATACGGTTGGCAACCTGACGGCAGATCGTATCATAATATTCGAAAGTCGCCTCCGGTGAAATATGTTGTTTGAAGTATTCTACGATTTCTTGAAATTCGTCCAGTGACTTGGTTGTCTGTGAGAAAAGGCGGATACTTTTGTTTAAATCCAGCTTTTTGGCTTCCTCTGCCTTTTCAATCACAATTGCCTTTCCGTCTGTCTGCCCTACCAGTCCCAACACTTCAGCGTGTCCGCTCTTGCCGTAGATGACAATTTGCTTTTCTTCGTCACTGTCTGCCAGATACCCTTGTCGGATGCGTTTCTGCAAACGTAATACAACCGGACAGGTCGCATCGATAATCTCGATCTTATTTTCACGGGCAATCATATAAGTTTCCGGTGGCTCGCCATGCGCCCGGAGCAATACTTTTGCATTTTTCAATTGCTTGAATTCTTCCCGATTGATGGTGATTAATCCCATCGTTTTCAGCCTGTCCACTTCCCGACTATTATGCACAATGTCTCCGAGGCAATAGAGTGTTTCTCCCTTTGCCAACTCTTCTTCTGCCTTATGAATGGCTGTCACCACACCAAAGCAGAAGCCGGAACCTTCGTCTATCTCTACCTTGATCATAAAACAAACTATTTACTTACCTTATTAAATTGTTCGAAAAGCCATTTTTTCTGCTCTTCAATCGATAAGTCGGTATTATCCAGGAGCAGCGCATCTTCTGCTTTGCGCAGCGGGCTTACTTCACGGTTTTGATCGATATAATCCCGTTGTTTCACGTTTTCCAGAATTTCGTCGAAGCTGGCTTCCTGTCCTTTTGCTTTCAGCTCGTCATAACGACGTTGAGCACGGATTTCGGGAGTAGCGGTTACAAATATTTTCAGTTCCGCATCCGGGAAAACGGTAGTTCCTATATCCCGGCCATCCATGACGATGCCCTTTTCCTTTCCCATTGCTTGTTGCTGCGCCACCATTTCTTCACGTACGAAGTCAAGCGTACTGATAGGGCTCACTTTGGAAGAAACCTCCATTGAACGGATTTTATTCTCCACATTCACGCCGTTCAGATACGTGTCGGGACGTCCGGTTTCTTTATTCAGCTGGAAAGATATACGAATGTTCTTGATTTCTTTTTTCAGTTTCTCCGTATCGATCACGTCTCCGTTGAAAATCCCGTTCTCTATACTATATAAAGTGACCGCACGATACATGGCTCCACTGTCAATGTAAATGTAACCCACTTCGCGGGCAAGATCTTTGGCCATTGTACTTTTTCCACAAGAGGAAAAGCCATCGATTGCAATTGTTATCTTTTTCATATTCAGTTCATCTGATTTGTTCGCCAAAGATACGGTAAATTTGAAAATCAACCATAAGTTTGCCGTTAAAAGGAGCAAGACAAGTACGAAAGAATTAAAAAAGTTAAAAAGCCGGATAAAAAGAGGCAAAGAGGGAAACGAATACATGAAAATGTACTATATTTGCCCGGAGACACATGAAAGGACACTTTTTTTTAATCATTATATTAATAAATTTATGGAAGTTAAAAAATCACCCAAGGCAGACCTGGAAGGCAAGAAGTCTACATGGTTGCTCGTTGGTTACGTGGTAGTTCTAGCTTTCATGTTCGTGGCGTTCGAATGGACCCAGCGTGACGTGAAGATAGATACAAGCCAGGCAGTAGCCGATGTCGTGTTTGAAGAGGAAATTATTCCTATTACCGAAACCCCTGAACAAGCAGCTCCACCACCACCTGAAGCTCCAAAGGTAGCAGAATTGCTGGAGATTGTGGATGATAAAGCTGATATTGAGGAAACAACAACTATTATCAATGAAGATAATCAAGCTCGTGTAGAAGTAAAATATGTGCCTGTACAAGTGGTTGAAGAAGAACCGGAAGAACAGACTATTTTCGAGGTTGTAGAAAATATGCCGGACTTCCCGGGCGGACAAGCAGCTTTGATGCAGTATCTGGCAAAAAATATTAAATATCCGACTATCGCACAGGAAAACGGAACTCAAGGACGTGTTATCGTACAGTTCGTTGTTAACAGAGACGGTAGTATCGTAGATGCGAAGGTTGTACGTAGCGTCGACCCGTATCTGGATAAAGAAGCCCTCCGTGTGATTAATACCATGCCGAAGTGGAAACCAGGTATGCAGCGCGGAAAACCGGTACGTGTTAAAT
>ENA-OPEV01000458-OPEV01000458.1-human-gut-metagenome-genome-assembly--contig:-NODE-458-length-26517-cov-2.725833_pt1 | contig 26517 bp, 37 predicted proteins | sample MGYA00241637_ERZ501537 | MGnify/ENA primary metagenome ERZ501537 (study PRJEB25962, sample SAMEA1972159) | human gut metagenome | biome: human gut; feature: human-associated habitat; material: faeces...
TCAATATTAATTTGGTTAAAATAAACAATTTAAAATGTTTTTCAGACACGCTCTAAATCTCCTTTACCTAATCCTCGTTTGATAGCATTTTTACTTGCAATTTTCCTTTGTTCTAAACTTTCATATCGTTTCTTTTGAGCATCGCTTATATGCCTTTTATGTTCTTCTGAGAATATCTTACCTTTTTGTTTTTCACTATTTTTAATTGCTCCATTTTTAGAAGCTCTATCAATTGTTTCCTGTGTTTTATGGTTAAACTTATATTTATGAGCAATTACTTCTAATGATCTCAAAGTCCTGTCTGGAAAGAAATTCTTAATAATTTCTTCATTTGTGTAATCTTTATAAACGGATTTCAATTTTTCTAAATCTTCATTAGACCATTTTGTATTTGTCCTATGATTCAATTCTAAAAATCTACCATATTTAGGATTGCATTCTCTACAAACACTTCTTAATCCATCTTTACAAGATTTATCCGTTGGGAAGTGTAAACTATTATTTGGTAAATCTCTTTTACATTTTTTACAGGTTCTAAACCCATCGTAAAATATATCCATTCTCAATTTCTCGCTTTCCCCTCGCAAACATCTTTAGTAAATAGAGTGAGAGAGTAGTGCGAGTATCTACTATACCAAGGCTCATGACTTCCTTAGTTTCTCACTCTATTAAGATTCAACTACGTCCCACCGACAGGACATCAAACGCCAACCGCTTATAGTCAATATTTCTCCAAATTAATAGGAGAGTAGTTTTATAACTACTCTCCGTAAAAATCATAATATGAGTTCACAAAATTAAAAAGATAGTATTTCTGTGAACATAGAACTCCTATCATAGTATTTCTGTGAACAAGGGTTTCAAGTATACCAAGGGATTCTAGCATTTTCTCTTATAATCTAAATCTTGGGGTATAATCTTCCCATAATATTAAAATCTTGGGAAAATTATGAATCTTAAAATCTCTTATGATTATTGATTTTTCAAGAATTTGACATTGAGTCACCTATATTGAAACTATATTAAAATCATTTCTGCAAATGTTTAGTAGTTTCTACTAAGTTTCGGAATATGAGTGCCATCAAAGGCATTGAGAATCCGAAATTACTTATTAATCAGCAACTTAATATCATCATCAAGTCCATCCTGATATTCAAATACAAAATAACATCTCGTAAAATCTAAGTTTCCATCTTTTTTCTTCTGAGGTTTTAGATCAATAACTCTATATCCGAGTTTAATTAATTGCCTTGCTACGCTAATTTTAAATACAATTCTTGTTTCCATGTTAAGCTCCTTTAATGTATATTTGATATAAAATAAAAACCGTCATTGATATTCCGAAAATGAGTCAAATTTCGGATAAGTACGCTTTATAATATTCAATATTCACAAGCAATTTTAAGAATTTTCGCATCGCTAACTCTTAATACTATATTGTTGTATCATCAATCTTTTGTATATTTTTTGATTTTCTGACGTTCAAAATTAGCCCATTGACTATTTGAAAAGTAATCACTAATCCATTTATCAACTTCCATACCTCTACAGAAGATATAAGGATTTAAAGTAATACATTTCATTTTATTTTTCTCTGGACTTGCACTTCCAGATTTATGATATGCAACAACTTCTTTATTCTTTAAAGATGACATAATCTTTCTGAAAGTATCATATTTTAATCCATACATACTTGCTAACATCTCAAGTGTTAGTGGATTACCTTGTTTGTTTCCATTAGTTCTTAAAATACAATCGTTATAGCATACAAAATCTTGTAAGAATAATGCTAACTGAGTTTCTTCGGCAGTCAATAATTGTCGAAATAACACACCATTACCTCTAAAACTTCTAATATATGTAGTATCGTCCATAAATCTAACCTCATTATTTTCTATTTCTGGTTCTTCAAATAATTCTTCAACTGTAATTTTTCTCATAACCAGATTTGCGGAATCACCGCTTTCACTTTTTAATTCTCCTGTTGTAGTATCAATAACACCATAATCTTCACTTAGATAAACTGTTTTCTTTGTTTTTGCCATAATAAATTCCTCCTGTAATGTTTAAAATTCTTTAAAGTAAAATATCTATATCTCCGACACCGCTTTGCATCAAGCAAAGTGGAGTCGAAACCGTAGTTTCAGCGAAACTGCGGTTTACATGTTTCAATTAAATTTTCAAATATTTTATTGTCTCGTATAGAGCGACTATTTAGGATTAGGGGTGGAATAATAGTCGTTCTACATTTATGAAGGAAACCTTTAAATATAATCGCAGAGTGAAATAATCACTCTATACGAAACAACAAAATTGCATAATAAAAGAGCCACCCACATCATCGTGAATGACTCTTTTATAACATTGAATAAATCCATGCTTTCTTATTTGACTCAGCAACATCACCAATAATTTTTGCGATTAAATAACTATTTGCAACTGAGAATATATCTCCATCAGTCATCAAACTTGCAGTAGGGAAATCTACATATAATGTTACATCTTCATCTGTAATAATGTTTCCATTTTCATCTAGTTTAATATTTGCCCCATTTCCACCAGGACAGGAGAGAAGTCTACTTGCAATAATATAAGATAATACATCCATTATTCTGTGCCTGTATCTTTCCAACCAAATGAAAACAGCATATAGATTTTCACTGTACCTGATTCATTTCCTACAATAGCTTGACTTCCCATTGGAGCAGGAGATTCAAGACCAGGAATATTTGCAAAATCACCTGTTGCGCCATGTTCCATAGTAGGAAGTTTTGCAATTTCTTCAATAGTATCTACGCAAAATGTTTTGATTGCTGAGTTTGGATCATTACCAACTTTTAATAAATTAGCTGCCACTATTTGACACCTCCTTATTTATCGTCTGAGATAGTTACATCCACTGTATATTCAATAGTTTTTACAACTTTAATATTTTCATGACCATACATTGCATCCAATCGAATAACTTCTGCTTTTAAATTTTCTAAATTATCTGCCTCGAATGGTGTAAATGTTTCCGTATTTGATGCAGCAGAAGTGGTCGTACCATATAATTGCCACAGTGTTTTACTATCATTATGTTTGATTAATATATTATACATTTTCGTATCTCCATTTTATTTTCGTTATTATATTTCTATAATATTTAGTGAGTGTAATAACCTCACTTTACAGGTGTGAAATCATCTGAATATAAATTTAATTTATATTATTTTTCGTATACAAAAAGAAGCCACCAATAAGGCGACTTCTCATAAATTTCATTATTAAGTTTCTATATATTATAATCCTTTGCAAAGATTCTTCCAATAGTTAAATCTTCCTTGGACAGACTGAGCGGAAGATGTACCGCTAGTACAATACTGAACATAGTCCATATTATCACCATAGCTATCTACAAATGTCTGTACAATATTTACAAATTCATCAAAGTCCTTTTCATTCTTCACGCATGTATATGCAGCATATAACATCATCGGAAGAGAAGTAGACTTGAGATTAAGTTTTTCTTCAAATTTTTCATCTAAGAATGCCAGAGCAGATTTCAATAAAATAATATCTTTCTCATCAACATGCTTATTATACCATTCTACAAATGTATCAATATCTTTTGCTCTGAATGATGTAAAATCATTATCATCTGTAGTATTAATCAGCATAAGTGTCTGGCGCACAATATCATTTACAACATCTTTCTTTAACTGTGTTGGGGATAACACTTTCGCAAAGAATGGATGATTTGCAACGTCAAAGATAATTGCGCTAACTTTATCGCTCTCTAATGATTTTCTCTTCTGAGTGTTTGATAATGGTTTGCCACCATTCTGTCTGCGGAACATCTCACGAATATCTTCATCTGTACAATCAGAAAAGATATACTGTATCATCTCATAATCATTGATTTTATCTTGGACAACTTCATCCAACTGTGAGAATTTCTTACCTGCAATGTCATATACAGTGCCTTCTATTAATACTGGTTTCAGCTTTTGACTTAATTTGAATCCATCAGTTAAAAAATCTCTGATAGTTGTGCTGCGCTGAACACCGTCAAATACATATCTGATTTTATCTTCTTTTTCTTCTGAGCGAATCGGATCAACAGGATAATTACGAAGCATTGAGTCAATTAATAAGCTCTGCTCATAATTTTTCCATTGTCCTTCTTTTCGCTGTAATTTATGGAACATATTGTATTTTCCATTTTTCATATCTCGTGCAAATGATTTGACAGTTTGTGTCTTTCTGTTGAACTCTATATACAACACCTCCAATTTTTGATATTTTTACATTATCACAATTGGAAAATATTGTAAAGGACAAGTTTGCTTTAAGATAGGGCAGTAGTGAACTGCCCTTTCAGGAGAAGAGATCATATGAAAAGTTATGTCTCTTTGAAGAGTAAATATGAAGCAAGAAAAATATATAGAAAGATAGGTATTTGCCTGAAGCGGTTTAACAGTCCGATGTCGTGCGCTTGTTTCCATATAAGGTGTGTTTGATCTACACTACGGGCTTTGAAGTTTAATGAATTATAAATTAATCAGTAAATGCTTCGTCAGACTCATCATTTTCATCATTACGAATAATATAATGATCTAAAGTTGTAGTGACTTGATTATGTCCTAGTAATTTCTGAGCTACCTCTGGTGCTTTATGCTGAAACACAACAAGGTTTGTAGCTCTTGACTCCCTGAATAGGTGAGGATGCACCCTACGTCCAACAATTTGTGTAAATAATCCTTGACACCAATTATTAAAAGTGCTTTCACTCACTTGTCTAACTTCTTTTCCATCTTTAGATTTAATTACAAACATATAAGGACAGTCATCTTCACCACGCACTTCAATCCATTTTTTCAACCATTGCATTGCATCATCACCGAATTTAAGTTTACGTGGTTTACCTACAAGAGATGCACCTTTGCAACGAATAGTGTGAGTCAAATACTGTTTTGAAATAGTTTCATATTCATGTCCATCTTCATCCAGAACTTTGATTTTCTTTTCATTTGCAGAATAATCAATGACTTCCTTGAGTAATTGTCTAGCTTCTGCACGTCTACATCCTGTACTGTAAGAAAATGTAAGATATGCTAACATTTGCCATTCTTCACGTTTTTCAAGTTCTTGACATAAATTAATATATTCATCTGGGGTAAGAGGAACTTTTTCATGAACATATCCTGTTTGTACCACTTTGAGTCCTATTGTAAAATTACGGAACGTAGGATACTCTTCCTCATACATCATCATCACATAATTACAAAATGTACTTACAGCAGATTTTTTGAATTTAATACCAGAATCAGAAAACCCTCGTTTAGTTAGCCAATTAAGATATTTTTGAAATTCTTTCTTTTTAATATCTGTAAAATTCTTGTCCTTGAGATTATCTCTAACCCAAGTAAAGAAAATCCTTAATCCCGATTTGTACGCTGGTAAAGTTTTTACAGAAAGGTCAGCTTGATTATCAAGATAATCCTCAACCATTTCTCTATTAAATTCATTTACCGTTTGCCATTCTTCATCTGTTATTTCAACAGATCTATCTGCAATTTTACCATCCAATAATCTCACTTCCTTTCATAATTTTATATAACAAAAGGAGAGTGGGTGATAATTATTCACCAAACTCTCCACGTTTTTAATTTTGCAACTCATTTAATTGCTCAATAATTGCTTTTACTTCCGATTCATATAGCTTAACACAACAAGAATATAAATCATCAATATGTCCAAATTGTTCAGCATATTTTATAACTGACAATTCGTCTTTCTTTTTATCCTGTTTTGAATTATATCCCTTGCATCTTACTTCAAGATCTATATGATTAGTTTCTCTAAAGCAACGATATAATTCTGTGTATCTATTTGCGTAATTTTCATGTCTACGTCTACAAATTCTATTGATAATATCTTTCTTCTTATAAATATCAATATCATCTGTAAACCCATTAATAATTTCTTGCTTGTGCTCATTATCTTCTGATAAACGTTTATTTTCTTCTCTTTGCTTTTGAATAACATTATTCTGATTTCTTACCGTAGCAAGAGTGGTTGAAAATAATAACTTTGTTTGATTATCTGCAAATGGCAAATATGTATCAATAAATAAATCATCATTATTTACATAACCACCTGTTTTACGGATAGTTGGCAGTATGTCAGACGTTACCCATCGTTTAAATTCTTTTGCAGATGGAAGTTTGCTACTGAGAATAAGAGAGTAAAGACCAGATTCATTAATGAGTATTGTTTTGCTCTTATAATTAGAACCACTGTCGGGAATCACGACACTGGTTTTATCCTCGTTATCTATATGGCGACTTAATGCATCTCTAGTATTAGAATATCCCAATGCCATAGCAACATCCTTACCTACAAACCAAGGTTCTCCATTAATCTCAACAGTTCTAATTTCCCCAAACTTATCATTTGTGAAAATAGTCACTTCGTTTTTCTCATCTTTGTTTCCATTTTTACCATTCTTGTTTTCATCATCTTTTTTCATTTAAAATTCCTCCAATAATTATATTGAAGGCAGAGATAAGCATGCGCTTGTAATTCTCTTTATTGGTCTAACTGACCAACCAGTTAATATTTACAGAGGTTCAGAGATAGGAGAGTATCAACCATCCTACGTTTACTCTTTAAGGGATTATCCATCCCGCCCAATAATTAATTCTCCATTGCATAAAACAATCCAATGGATATAAAAAGAGTGCGTAAGCTATGACACCCACGCACTCTAAAAGGAGATCTATGTCCATTAAAAAGATAGATTACACCTTAAAAATACGACAAAGCATATGTAAAGTTTCAATATCTTCTTTAGGAAGAGTCACATTTACATATTCTTCATCATCCATATCACAATCTATGCAATCATGATGACAACAGCAATCGTAACAATTACCTAATTCTAAGTCATCTGCGAAATCGTCATATTCATCGTCAACATTTTCTTTTAACTCAACAAAGTAAGTTTTAGCAGTTTCTACTTGTGGTAAAAGTGCTCTACTACATTCGTCGAGAATATAAGTTGCATCCGCTTCATTCAGAAGATAACCGTCTTTTCGTTTGGCAGGCTCAACCCAGATTTCAGGCGTATCATGATTACTGATTCTTGCGCATAACGTAATTATAAATTCATCTTCATATCCATCAATCTCAGGATCATGAAAATTTATATTAGCAAGCTCATAATCATAGTCAGTAAGAAAATTAATGATTTTTCTTGCATTGTTATACTTTGCAAAGATTGAAATATCTACAGATTCATCTGACTTAGATGCATAATATCGTCTATTAAATTCGGAATCCATAGATTTACAAAATTCATAAATATCTTCAAAACAAATAGTTGGAATTTTATTCATATAATTAACCCTCTTATTACGCATTAATAAGTTCTTTAAGTGCCTTTGCTGGTTTAAATTTAGGGACTTTACATGCTGGAACCATAATTGCAGTCCCAGTCTGTGGATTTCTAGCCTGTCTCTCAGCTCTTTCGACAACTTCAAATGTTCCAAATCCAACAATAGAAAGTTTCTCGCCTGATACTAAAGCATTGGTGATTACTTTAACCACAGCATTAATAGCTTCCTCAGAATCTTTCTTTGTCCATTCTGTTTCTTTTGCGACTGCATCTACAAATTCAATTTTTGTCATTTATAAAACCTCTTTCTTCTATATATTTTCACTAAAATAGGAAAGTAGCGGTGTACTCTCCTTGTCAATTAATCCAATTACAAATTGGTCTGTACTAGAAAAATAATCTAGCTCAATACTTATGCATACTTCCAAACATATCCGTAAGATGTTTTGTAAGTTCTATTACATCAAACTTTACATTCATATATTTCACCTTAATCTAATACTACTACTTTTGTTTTGTCTTTAATTAGACTTCCATTTTTATCTTGTGCAATAATTGCAAAACCTTTTTTCTGCGGTTTTTGCAATCTTCCATCTGAATATCTCATTTTGTCTACATTACAAAATGCGCCTTGTTCAATTAATCTAATGTACCATTTTTCAGAATCACCGACAGAATGTGTATGCGCCATTACAACACAATCAAAAGATTCTCTATCAGTATCTTGTAAATAGTCTTTGGCTTTATCAGCAGTAGCAAGAATATTTGACCTATATGCTAGTGGATGTACAAACCAAGTTTTCCCAATTTTAACTTTCCAATTGTCGACAAACTTAACTTCAATTCCAGTATCTTCAAATACACTTGTTACTGGTTCATACCAAGTTTTTGTTCTATTAAGTTTGTCATAATTTCTAAATCCATCTTCAAAAATAAGTTCAAGAGATGTATTAGGTTGTAGCTGTAAAATATCTGTATCAATATTCTTTGCGAAATAATTTGCAAAACGAATATCATGATTCCCATAATTACATACAACCTTTTTGGGATTGATATATTTAATCAAATCAATAAGATACTGTCTTCCTTGAATCATTTCTTCCATAGGAGAGATTCTATACTGCTTTGGAAATTTTGATAATGCTTGGCAATCAATGACATCACCATTAATTTGAAGAATGTCCATATTATTTCTATATTTTTCCAACACTTCATAATTTAATTGAAATGGAACATGTAAATCAGAAATTGATAGAATGGTAGTTGCTACTCCATTATACCCATTAATATAATTATCATATTCTTCATATCCAACTGCTTGTTTTCTAAGTTGATCAGGAGTTATTGACAATCCAAGCATATCTCTAATTTCAACCCAATCCATATCTGTCTCTCTACGTTTCTTTGCAAGACAACATCTTAATTTCCATTCAAAATTCGATTCGCCATCTAATCTATGTAAATTATTTATATCATCCACCACCCAACTTATTCTTCTTCTGGAAGTTCTACACTAATATTGAAGTCAATTGTTTCTGTTCCTTCTGGTAAGGCATCAATGACTTCTTGAGTAATGTTTTCACCTGTATCTGTATCAATAAGATTTAGGTCATGTAATGAAATATTTTTAAGCTGAATATTCTTCTTACGTGGTGTGGTTTTACTTTTAATTTCGTTAATTTTGATCATGTTTTCTTCTCCTAGTCTATATATATTTATTCATCGTCATCTTCATCGTAATATTCTTCTCCGTTTGGAATTTGAAAACCTATACAACTCGTTTCATATTCTTGTTCTTCCGATTGCAAATCAGTTAATTCTTTATTCCCTTTTAATATAATTTTATTTGGTAATAAGAGTAGAACTTGAATCCAAGTCATAATAACATTCATAAATTCCTCTATGATTGGAATGAATAGTAATCCCGATAAAACTCCAATTATAAAGTGTTTTGTATTATTATCTTTCATAATTATTTACCAATATAATTTGCTTAATCTAACAAATCTGCCATTGCGGCTGTTTCACTACGTTCAGTTTTTAATAGTTGTACATATCCAAATTTCTCATTGCCTGCAAGTTTTTGAACAGCAGATAATAAACCATTATTCATCCTAAAAAGAGCAGAATCAGTTTGTTTAAAATCTCCATTCATCCATAGAGCAGATCCTTCACCAACACGACCAATTAATAATTGAACATGTTCTTTTGTAAGATTTTCTGCTTCACTTACATAAATTATAGTATTTTTGATATCTCTTCCTCGAATATATCCAAGATGTTCAACATCAACAGTGTCTTCCATCATTTTCAATTCAAGACCAGATTCTCCCCCAAGATGATCTGCTAATGGCATTGCAAATGGGAGAAGCTTGGAAAATTTGTCCCCAGGAAGGTACCCAATTTCTTCAGCATCTTTTACACCAATTGTATTTCTGACATACAATAATTTATCAAATTTACCATCTTCGATAAGTTTTAAAGCATTTGCAATCATTAGGAAGTCTTTACCTGAACCGAATTTCCCTGAAATAATTTTAATTGTTTCATTTGAATTTTGTAACATATCAAATGCCAATACTTGTTGCGGATTTCTTGGTTTAACTCTTCCGTTGAAATTGCTTTTTATTTGTTTATAAGATAATGCAGAATATTCTTCGCCATTCCATTTACGATAATCAACAACTTCACCATCACTCTTGCGAATAATCAAATATTCATTTAGAAGAGAATCATACATATTCTCATTTGTATGTAAATAAAAATAACTCATTTCTTCATCAGAAAGAGTTACATCCTTATATCCTGTATATTCATCAAGATTCTTAACAAGATTAAGTTCTTGAGTTCCTTTTGTTGGAAGTTTAAAAATATTCTTTGAAATGAATTTACAATTAAGATCATCTGTACAAACGATAATGGAAGAAGATTGATTATACCAATAAGCAGAAGCTAAAATGATATTATCTGGCGTTTCATCCAATGTAAAATCATTAATAATTTTTCTGACTTCTGGCGTATATGCAATTACTTCATAGTTTTCATTATTATCAAGTAATCTTGCAATTGATCTTGCTTTATATTTTACATCACCATCTTTATGACCTGATGTTTTAATCGACTCAATTTCTTCAAGAGTCTTCTGAGAAATAACAAATTCCTCTTTGAATGCTGCACTTTGTAAATTTAATAGTGCATTGGTATCCAGAAATAATTTATATTCCAATAAAAGATACCACCTTTCCTATATATTTTATCTTTCTTTTCTGTCATTTATATTCCACAACATTTAATCCATTATGGTAATCATCTAATGCCTTATTAATAGCATTACATTCTCTATAGTAGTATTTATTCTTACCACTATATGTCTTAAAAATGTCTTCATGGAACTTAAATCCTTTCTTCATAAGGTATTCCATTTCTTTTTTACTAATTGCTTTTATAACAATTCACGTCCTTTGCATTTATTTCTCCAAGTAGGAGAGTAATAGCAGAGATAGGATTTGAACCTATGACCTTCTGGGTATGAGCCAGACGAGCTTCCAGACTGCTCCACTCTGCGTTATTTTTTATAAACAGAAAATCAACGATCGCACCGTTAAAAGAAAGGCGAAACAACAGTGCAACCGCCGATTACTATACCAATTAATCGCAAAATTAATTATAACTGTATTTCTATTTGGATATTCATAAGTTTTGTATCTATTTTTTTTAAAACATAGATTTTAGTGAGGAACTAAGTTCTCACTCTTCGGCATCAAAATATACCGTAGTAAAACTAACATCCATTCGAATACTCAGAAGAAACTAAGATTTCTTCATAATCTCAACCAATTTGCTAAAAATCTGTACAAAAATTGCACAAAATCTTTTAATTTTCATCTGAAACACAAATGTTTCGATCAAATTTGAATAATTCATTCCTTTATATGTTTAAGCTTTTCGCCCAATATCTTCTTTTAAGAATTAATATTAACGAAACGTATATTGTTTTATCGAATTGACAAATTGTTGAAATACCGAAATAATGAAACCTTGTATTTTCGCATTCTCGTAACGTAATGATGATTAATGCGCTCATTTTGAGAATTTTAAGTATCAAACATACTTACCTTTTTCTGTTAATATCTATAATTATATGTAATGAAACATATCATAATTTATATTTAGTATGACAATTTTGGTATTATCATCCTACCTCGCAGCATCACAGTTCATCTGCATCTGAACCGATTGACCATCATAAATCAATCTTAGTCTCTTGTGAATATCCGAATAGAAGAGTAGAAGAGTAGTGGTGAAATTATTTCACCACAATATCCTCTAGTGTGTCGTTCATATCATACTTAGGCTCATGGTCAACAAGAGTAGTAAGTTCAAGCTGATCAAGTTTAGTTGAAACTTCATCGGTTTCTTTTGCCAACTTCTTTGCAAGTGCTTTGACTACATTTCTATCATAATCAAGGCTGGTAACTTCTTTGATAGTGTATGTATAAGCAACTTGCTCTTGATTAACATTAAATTTATAATCTCGACCTTGTTTTTCAGTCTCAGTAGCTTTTCTACCAGCCATTGTCTTGAAAACTTTAGCAAGACTCTGTTTTGTTTTATTCATAGCATAAGAAGAATCCAAATCAATCTCAGTATTTTTCTTAGCTTCTGCGATAGCGTCAGACAACTTTTGCTTTTCTTGAATTGCATCCATTAGGAAATCAACTAATTGAATTGGTGTGAAATCTACATTATAAGATTTTGGAACTTTCAAATCATCATCAGATGCTTCTGGATTAGCTTTGCTTTTCATATGCTTTTGAGTTGTTGTCATGACAAATGATCCATTTCCAAGATATGTCTGTGCATTGCTAATAAGGTTTGTAAGAAAGTTCTGATAGCGGTAAGCTTCTTTTAAAATCATGTACTGATTCTCCTTTTTAATTGTTATATTCTTTTATTTTATTTTTAAAATCACGAGTGAAATATGCTGATAATTTTAAAATATAATCTGACGATATATTTACATCTTTTAAATGTGAATCAAATTGTTCTGATGGTATATGCTTAGAAGTTACTTTTAGTCCTGGAAATATTTTTATTTCAACATTATCAATATCACTAAATTTTTCCTTTACCACATCACTTAATACATTCAATACCTTGAATGCATCATTAGCAGAACAATCTGATCTTTCTTCAATTTCTTGTGCAATTTCTTTTTGAGAAATATATGTATAATTATTTTCTTGTACTATATTAAATACCTCCTGTACGTTAGTTGGATAAATAAACCTTACAAGATGGAGTAAGGTAGTAATCGTTAGAATAATAAATTGAAAACTACCCTCTCCATAGTAACTTAAATTTCGACCTAGTTTCTAGGTCGAAATCACTCATTTTTGCATGAATTAACCCGTTTTTTTGTAATTTTAAAACCAATATTAAAAATTTTTATATCATTTCCGTCAATTTCTAGCTGTTTTATTTCATTAGAAGATTGTAGAATTGTTTTATTAAAACTTTTATTTCCGCATAAAAATAAAATTTCTAACAATAAATTCTTAATTTGTGCATTTTCTTTATCTTCAATTGAAGATAACAATCTGTACATTGTAGAATAACCTATGGTTTCAGATTCAATTTCTGAAATTAAATCAGCTTTTAATTTGTTTGATCTTTCGTTTTTGTCTTCTTTTGAATCTGAATCTGATGAATATATTAACTTTCTATCATTAATGTATTTTTTTAGCATAATATAAATTTTATCAATTTGATTTTGATTTACATTATAGCTGTAATATTTTTTGTTATCTAACAATATGGTAAAAGGTGACCAATCTTTTTTGTATGGATTTTTGATTCTGAATCCATTTACTATTGTTTGCAAATAATCCATAGTTGTATGATATTTACAATAATATTTTTTTTCTGGATTATAAAATCCTTTTTGTTTTGATATATGAGAGAAGAAATGTGGTACTATCTTCTTTTTAATATCATTTCCTTCTTCGTCTTTTTCGACATGTTCAAGAATGTGTGCGTATTTTTGCCTTAATTTATCAAGCTCTTTAACATTATTAACATCAAATTCTTTTTTTGCCTTATCAATTTCAATACCAGACATTACATCTAATTGACAAATATCGTAATATAGTTCTTTGATGTCGTCATAAGTTTCTCCATGATACATTCTATCCCATAATAAAGAGTTTAATTCTTGTGACAGATTAATAATTTCTCCAATCTTATTTACAGATGTTTTAATATCAAGATCTGCTTGTTGTTCAGGAGTATAATATCTTTTGACTTTTCGAGCTGATACAAAAGAAGTAGGAGTCTTAAACAAATGATAATTTCTTTTTGCTGCACGAATTAGTATTTCATTGTCCGTTAGTAATACGGTATCACTATCAAAATCTGCGCCTGATAATCTTTGTAAAACATTTTCTCCAATTGAATTAAGACATATAATCTCAGGTGTGAGATTAAAATAGCAATCTATTAGTTTATTCTCCGTATTATACGGAAGCCAAATATTACCAATCGTTACATGAGGGCTACGACTTGCCAATAATGTTTTATTATAATCAAATCGTATACTATGTATATTACCAATTCCAATTTGACTTTTACCATCGAATTTACCAATTGATTGTTGTAACATTTCAATTGGATTTCCTAGCAAAGTAGAATAATTTCCATTTACATAAACATGTCCATTTTTTAGATTCTTATAATATGATCTGAGTAAATCAATTAAAAAATCTTTATAATATTTTGTTTTGGTGAAATTATCATTAACACTCATCAAATTATATACGACATCGTTTTTACTATTCATAGGTTGTGATAATGGATCTAACTCATCAATATCAGGATATTTAATATAATATCGTACAACCTCTGGATTGTTGCGTAATAATTGCGCAAAGTCTAAAGCTTCTGATAAAAATTCATTAACTTCATCTTTTGACATTTGTAATGTATTCAAAAGCTGATAATGAGTTTGAACAAGTCTACCTTCAAAAAAATGAGTCTTCTTATCATGCTTTACAACTCCAAAATTAGGATACAAATTATTCAACCATTCGTCCCATGTACTAAATTTTAAATATTTAATACTATTTGGTGTAGTGATTAATTTTACATCTTCGATTTTAGTAGCTCTTGTTTTCCCATTTAATTGCGATATATCTGTGATATTATTATCCTTAAACCATTGCTGAATATTACAATTAAAACAACATGACTTAAACATCAGATTTCTAAGGAGAACCATTCCATATTCTGAATAATCACCAAACAAAGATATATCCATCAATGATTGTCCATCCCATATCGTATTTGTAATAGTACAATTCTTTTCAGTTGTTTTTAGCCAATTATTTTCGTCATGAGTTTCAATTACATCTTCATTGAATACACTATCATAATCATCAATTAATAAAATATTCTCTGGTTTAATTGGTAAGGTATCAATAATACTACTTGACGGAAGAGCAATATATCCTTCATACGCAGCAAGGTCTACTTCATCACCAGGATTTAAACGAATTGCCCCAGAACTAAAATTTAGTAATGGTTTGAATAATGGTTCATTAATAAAAAGACATTTTCCAACTCTAGCTGATCCAGTTGACCGTTTCATCCTGCAATATTTAACCCCATTGCAGGTAAAACCATTTTTATATAATTCTCTTCGTAATTGAGCATTTGTTTTTAAAGTTTTAGGTTCACCTTTTTTCTGATAATGTACTTGAACTTCTTTTACAATTGATTTATCTTTCTTGTCTTTGATTTCAACTTTTTTCACAACAAAAGGAGATGGTATTTCTAATTTATTTTTTACTTTTGAATTTATTTGAATACCAACAATTTCACCTGCTTTATTTTTGGCGATACAATCATTAAACGTCAAATCTCTATAATTATAACCAAACTTTACAAATGTATTCTTGTTCATCTGATTCCATTCTTTTACAGAGTATTTGAATGTAAGATTAATAACGTTTGTAGTATACTTGTGTTTTTTTACAGTAAATAAAAAATCATTTTTGCGATATTTTTTATGATAAATATCTAGTAACTCAATTAAGTCCAAACTGTAATCAAGAGTATTAACAAATTTTCTTAAATTATAATTACCATCTTTAAGTTTTAAATCGTAGTCGTGATTTTCGTAATCATAATAATGTGCGGAAAGATAAATATCTTTTGCGTCCACACTTGGGATATATACACCTGTTGTTAAATCAATCATTTATCTTTCCTCCATAATTCCAATCTCGTAATTTAACCATTCAGCTAAGTCGTTCTTTCCATCAAAACATTCCCAATGAGCATAATCACCATCATCATTCCTTATAAATTCTTCTCCATTATAAATTCCATTACCGCAAATAGAGCAGTAGTGAGTTACATTCTCAGGAATATAGTTAGGACACGTTGACGGGCAATAGCTCATGTGGCAACCTGTGCACACCATTAAACAGCACATCCTTTCTCTAACTTTTCATATGAATAACCATCATTTGTTGTATAATATATTTCTCTAATCCCTAAATCCTTTATTGCTTGCATACAGCTTGCACAAGGTCTAGCCATTCCACACACAATATCTTTCCTAGTGCGGTATATGTATAACTTCACCTTTGAAAAATTAATATTCAAATGTTTCAGTTGATTTATGCAATTAATTTCTGCGTGGAGTTTTGGTAGAAGTGATTCAGAATTATCAAAATCGTTGTCATCTATTCTATATCGGTTATAATACTTCTGGGTTGGGTGGGTTTTATTTGTATTACAACCAATTCCGATAATGCGATTCTGATAAACAGCGATACATCCAATATGTACCTTTGGAAAATCAGACACTTGTGCAATCTGCTTGGCTTTTGAGAAATATTTGTAATCAATTTTTCTCATCATATTTTCCTTATTTAATTATTCTCAATATATATTGATAAATTTTGGGTAAATTTCGATTTTAAGTTGTAGGTGGAACAACTTTAACTATAGATACCGTAGAATTGAAATTTGACTATCATTTCTTTATAATTTTACGATAAACTGAACATAAGAGAGTAGTGGTATATACTATTTCTTTTTAGACTCACGATATTTTTGCAAATTCTGTATCAATTTTTCCTTTTGTTCTTCTGTTAATACTTTTTTGGGTTTATTTGGATCAGGTATAGAGCCAGGATTTATCTTTACCCATTTAAGAGGAAATTTCACACAAATACTACCATCTTTATTTTCTCTAAAGTATTTAATCTCATCTTTTCTTTCAGCATAAATTTTCTTCAAACGAGTGATATGTTTCCTGTTTGTAAAAGTTGCAACGGCATATCGTTCACCAGATAAAAACTCAATACAATTTTCATTATTGTTATCAAAATTTCTTTCAGTCATTGTTTTTCTCTCTTTCTTTACTAAGAATATTTTTATGGCATTGTTCATCGAATCGCCAATCGGATGCAATTTTTTCTGCAATTCTGGATTGTTTTTGATTATTTCCTCTTGACATAATGAAATCCGCATTGTTTAACCAACCACTATATCCTCTATGTAATTCTTCTCTGCTTGGCATAGTATAATATTTGTTATAGCTTTTGTTATAGCTGTATTCATGGTTTTTTCTGTTTTCTGTTTCTGTCATATTTAATGTTCTCCTTTGATTTAAAATTCATAATTGCATCACTCCTTTTTGTGATACTGGTTAATAGTTATATATGTATATTCTCTTTTTTATTTATTCAATCATGTGTATCATCAACGTCCTTTCTATCCGTCAAATTTATTTCACATCCTTACCTGTTAATTCTCCAAATGAATCTACATTATATACTTCTAGCATCTTTAAAATAGCCCATTCAATTTCTTGTTCATATCCTTCTTTATTAAGTACATAGATATTTGGAACATTTTGTGGTGGCTTTTTAGGATCTGGTTGTATACTACCTACTTCTCTTTTTATCAAAAGAGGTTTTTGGTTTTCACTAGAAGAAGTTAAACATTGAATACATTGATTTAATGTATCTTTTGAAATTGCCAATTCTTTTGCCATACTTTCCATGCTGCGAAAAAATGCTTCTGGTTTAGATTTCGGATCACTTATTATTTCTTCATTATTTTTATTCTTTGGACGAATAAAAATATAAGAATTGATATAAAGGAATGCCATTAATATATTCTCTTTATTAATACTTGATTCACTCATCATTATAAAGTCAAGTTGTGAAGATGTAATTTTTGAGAATTTATCTGTTGCGTCAAAATTAGAATATATAATATCCATTTGAATACAATCAGTATATCCAACAGCGTAAATATCAAAATTAGATGTAATTCTAATCATGTTACTTTCATTTAAGAATAGTAAACATTTTATAATTTCATAAAATACCTTTGGTTTGTTTTTACCAAGTTTATAACCACATAAATCAAATATTTCTGAAATTACAATGTATGATTTATCCTCGTAACTTCTATGTTTATCAATAAGAATATATACAACATAAAATATTCTGTGAAGATTATATTTCTTTCTAATGTCAATTTGTATAAATTCATTTGGTACTCTTGTAAAATATTCCTTGTTATTATTTATTTCTCCATCAGGATTATCTATTGGAATGAAATTATCAAAATCAAATTGTAAAGATCCACTTAAATTAAAATTTGCATTGTTATATCCATTTGAAACAGAATTATATTTTGATATATAATACTTCTCCAAACGCCTTGCTTCACTATATGATAAATTGTCTTGTATGATCTCATGAGTGAATCCATCATCCCAACCATATTTTTGAATATCTTTATAGAATTTTTGATTTTTATGATAACCATTTCCGTTATTCCATCTTTCTCTTTCTGATGTTTTTGTTATACCAATATATTTCTTATCATTTAATATGTTAGTATGTATATACACTTTATAATTATTTGTGTTTTTATTAATGATTCTCACCCCATATTCATTTTACGAGCGTTCAGTTTATGTGCGCTGAGTCCTATGAAAACCTCAAATGAGTGTTCATCTGACAATACCCAGTTCCCATAAACTGAACAGAAAGAAGATATACTACTTTTTAATAAGACAGACAAATATATTTTATTTATTCATTACATTCATAAATAAAATATATTTTAAAAAAACCACATCTTGCTTGTATTATTGTGTAATCTCAACATCATCTTCGTATACTCCTTTTTGAATATTTTCTCTTTGCTGAATATAAGTCTTAATACATTTTTCAATCTCTGGTTTATCAGACTCTCTTAACAGAGAGCCGATAATTGATAGTATTAATAGATTCTCTGAATGAATTAAATCAGCGTAATTGTAAATCTTGTTTAATTTCTTTTCTAAATCGGTCATATGTATTATTTCTCTCTTCTTTCTTTTAGAATATCTTCACACACTTGAATAGCCATTATGAAATAGTCAGTGTTACATTTTGGATTTACTTTACATTTTTTGAAATACGTTTTCCATTCCAGGATAGTATCAGTTGATTGATTTGCTAAGTTTTTCAGTAATCTATTATATTTTGGACTGCGATTTTCAATTGTAATGGTCTTAATGGACATTTATGTGTTTCTCCCTTCAAATTGATTTTTGGTGTATTTTTTATTTATTCTCACAAAGGATAATTATTTTGTGTCAAAAATTGTTGACACTACAAGTTTCTTTTTATGTGTTGTTAAATTTTTCGGTTGCTGCTAATATTAAGTTTCCTATAATGGTTGATCTCTTTTATTTATGAAATTTCTTATTTGTATTGTTTTTTATCGGCAATAATTTTTAAGCAGCTCATTTCTTCTTTGTTATTACTTCTCTGTTTTGTAGAATTATTTTGTGTTATATATGAGTTAAATATCTTTTCAGATATTATCTTCTTATATAAATTCTCCATATCAGATTTATAATTTTGCACTGTGTATTCTGATGAATATGGGTTATATAGATATCGACTCTTTTCTGAATCTAATATTAATTTTATGAAATAACATAACTCTCTGATTGATTTACCATAACCTCTTGAGAGATAGTAGTATGATTGTGGTGTTATTCCTGATATGTATATTCTTTTATCGGCAAAATATTTGTTTGTTATATTTGTAATTCTTTATAATATTACCGATGAAAGATTATTATTACTTTTGTGATGATTGGATATTCCATAGAAATATTGTGAATCAAATTCAATATATCCATCAAATAGATGTTTTCTCCAATCTCTCCAATAATTGCAATCTAAATTTTTGAATTTATTTCTTATATAAGTGGAATATGAAATTGGTTTGTTAATCGGTAAACAGAATAATGGTAATGTTAATGTATTAATTTCTGGATATGCCATTTGTATAATCTCCTTAGTAGTATTTTACTTGGCTTAAAGCATCAATTAAAATTAAATATCGTATAAAATGTTTAATATGGTTGTCTAATTCTTGCTTATAGTGATGATAAGAATATTTTTCTGTTACTAATGGATATACCAGTAACATTGGATCAATATATAATCCGTTTTCATGAAAGTAATATTCTGTTTCAACTTGAATAAAAGTTTTAGTTTCTTGTGTAATCATTTGCAAAATCTCCTTTTTATTTTTTAATAATATTTATTTCTCTCTTTGCAGATTGAAATATTTGGTTCATATATTTCTGGTTATAGATTCTCTATTTAAAATAAAGAGGATCTATTTGCTGGTGAAAATTTTGGGATAGGGGATATGAGAGTAGTAATTTTTTGTGATGTAAAAATACCCCCCCCTCTATTTCTATATGTATAATTCTCTGTTTGAAATATTTTTTGAGATATTTGCTGTAGACTTAATTTGAAATTATAATACTCAAGGGTCAAGTTGTTCAGGTGAGAATAGTTGTGATGTTTATTCTAAGTTGTATATTAGAATAGCGAGAATAGAATTGATTTTAGAGTTGTAGATGATATGAGATTAATTTTTGAATGAATTTTAATGATTAGAATTGTGCGAAAGTTTGACACAATTTAGAGTAGTATTTTCTAATGATGTGAGAATATGGGCTTCGAGAGAGGTGTTTTGGGTAATAATTTTGGTTGAGATGGGAGAGTGATGTGTGCTTTTAATAGGAAGTGATTGCTGCGTTTTAGGTAGATATGACAAGGGAATTTGGGATATTGCAGGATTAAGATAGAGTGAAATATTTGGAATTGTGTGCGGATTAAATTTGTTATGTAATGGTATCACTTCGAGAGGACTTCGTAAATTGTTAGATTTTACAAGGGATATTTGAGATTTGAGAGGGTAATTTTGGGCAAAAATTGGTGATTTAAAATTGTCAGAAAATTTATTTTGCGTTGATATATAAGGGTGCGGTCGAACTCTGTCTCGAACTCATTTTGATTATTTTGGTGAATTGTATGTAGGTTTGGCGCAATTTGTGAGGTGGTATGAGGGTGGTAAATTTTTCTGTTTGTGGTGAGTGGGGGATGGATTTTTGGGTGATGGATTACCAGTTTTGATTTTTGGACGAGTAGTGTGAGTTGAACTCATCAGTGGATATGACAATATTATATTAATGTTATAAATGTAAACTATCCCCGTCACACTGGTATACATCATAAAACAGGATTATAAAAATGGATTAAAGTAGTGCAATATACAATTCCCGAAATGCCTTGCTATTGTTGAGTAAAACTAACTTTTGCACTTTTTGGGGAAGTGTAAAAAGTCAAGTTTTGTTATTTCTTGACATTTTTGATAGGGGTAAAAACACGGGGCGGTGCAGGATATAAAATTAATGTAATGAAACTAAAATTTTATCGGGTATCTGGACAGCAGATCACGGACGGGATAACAGGAGACAGGAGATAGCAGATTTTAATTGTATAGACAATTTAAAAAGATGGTAAAATATGATAGGATTTTTAAATTGTTTATGGATTTGATACAATTGTAAGTAAACGACCGTTCACAGGGTTCGTGCATAGGATAATAGTAATCATTCCTATTTTGATTTGTTCATAATTTGTTCATATTTGATACATAATCTATACATAATATTCATAATTCATTCACTGTTATATATTCATAATCTATCCATAAATAGTACATAAATCATACATATATTGTTCATAGATTATTCATAATATATGGTATTTAAAACTACATGGATATAACACAATAAAATCATCTGGACATAATCAAACACGACACAAGATCACATCCCCAAATACAATATAAAATCATATCAACATAACACAATATATCCATACAACACCATCAAACAACAATACATAAACCCACAATAATATACAATATAATATACATTATATATCAATAACCACACATATAACCTACAATATACATACATGATATATCATACATCACACGCTCATATACCACATAATATTACTATTATAATATACCTCTAATATACTATACAATATACTACAATACATACTCACATAATCTAACATAATACCACATAATACAACGCACAATATATCTACACTAACCACACCATATCATACAAGCTACATCCTATAAAACCATTGTAAATACTACATTCTAGCACCATCCAGGCATTAAAATATAACAGCAGATCACAATAAAATTATCTCAAAACAGGACATAAAATACCACATAAAAACAGATAAAATTACACTCTAAACAAGATAAAAAACCACACGCCAAACAGATAAAAATATATCACATTTCAATCACATTTCAGATAAAAATACCCACACTTTACCGCAATATTTTACCCATTCCACCCACAAAAACAACGCTATTCTATACAAATTTTTGTATAAAAATACATCAATCAAACTGTGTAAATATACAATATTCTTGCATAAAATAGCGCACATTTTGACGTAAAAATACACTCAAAAATGTATTAAAATGATACAAAAATATCATCATGCTGCACGCTCTAAACATATCCAGATATACACTTATAAATACATCATACTCTAAAAACAACGCCGTAAAACGCCATATAAACGACTTTAAGCGCATAACTCTATATAATTATCATATCCGATATAAAGCCGCTTAAAACGTCAAATACACGCTTATAACGCTATCTGTACATTTCACGCATGATAACAGGCAAGTGTGATCTTATACGTTATGACAGTGTTACTTCCTATTATATGTGGTTAAAAGTTACCCAAAAAACATACAGATTAAAAATATCGGTACACCAATAAAAATGATATATCCAATTATCTTTCCTATTATATAATTGACACTTACTGTTAATAATATAGACATTGTGTTAATCCTCTATATTTGGGTATGATATACCCTTGCTATCCAGATCACGCTTTACCAGTTCTTTCAGATAAGAGTTTGCGCTTATATCCAATGTACTTATATAATCCTTTAAACGTTGCGCTTCTTTCTGTTCATTTGCTCCATATACAATAGCGAAGTTTGTTTTCTTCTTATTATATCTTTTATATGCTTCTTTCTGTGCATCACTACTCATGATGATTTACCCTCTTTCTTTATTTTATGTATATTATTTCTCTACTTATATTACTAAAAGGGTAGTAGATAATAATACCATTGTACCACGACTATTGTCAATATTTCCATTGTTTATAGTGCATAATATACAAATGGTTAAAACCATATACATATATCAATTGTGCATAGTGCTAAATATGGTTTAAACCATAAAAAACACTTGCAATATGGTTTAAACCATGTTATAGTAATACCATCAACAGAGGAGATAAAGCAAAAGCCCGACAGGACATTAAGTTACGGGGCACAGCCCAAAGGGGCAAGACAAAAGGCTCTAAAGTTGATACATATAGCAAAATGACAAGGTTAGTTGAAAGACGACCGAGCCGATAAAGACATAGCTCTTTAAAGGTGGATTGTAGTGTAAAAGCTACTCTGGGCACTAACTCATTAATTCCATTAGTTGCGAAATGGCGTGAACAAAGGACACGATATAATATCCGACGAATAGCCTACCAACAGGTAAGCAGATTTTAAAATTTTTGTTCTGAACAAAAGCATACATCACAAAAGGCAGTAGTGCAATTGATGGTGGCGATCAGATTTTATAATCTGGTTTAGAGGTTGGGGAAGATACCTAGTATAGCAAAGGATAGATTTTCTAAAGTGGCTATGAACTGTAACAGAGAAAAGATAAACCGCTAAGATTGAAAACGTAAATCAATCATAAAATCTTCCATAAAAGATAAATACATAATAGCAACAAAAAGTTTTATCTATTTCTTTTCAAAAAACAGATTTTGAATTGTGGCACACACTTAAATAAGTCCACACGGGGCTGATAACCTTGTAAAACTGATTATCACACAAATGCAAAATGATTCATTTGAGCTTCACCGAATCTTCACTTGCATTTGTTTTTTTGTTTTGACTTTGCAAGGCATTTTGAAACATTACAACATGAAAGACGGGCAAAAGCGTAAGACCCGTGGCGGTGAGTAGTAGTCAAGTAATGTTGTTTATCTGGTTTCTGATTAATGGCTTGCAAAAATGAAAACAAAAAGAGAATAACAATATAACAATATACAGGAGGTAATAACAATGACAACAACAAAAATTACAGCACATACATATGTATGTGAGTTACCCGAAACAATTCAGTCACAGATTTTACAGGAATGCAAATCTACATTTAAAAGTCTTGCATTTCCTGTTGATATTCAAGAACAGATTGAAACAGTCAAGGGTTGTAAGATGTGTGATCTTGAAGATACAATCAATGTACAGAAGTATTACACAAAATGAAATGAAATCCATGTTTTAAGTATAGAGAAAGGAATGTAAAAAATGTTTGTTAATGATTTAAATTATGGTTATACGCCTGAATGGTGTTATGAAGAATATGATATAGAACCTTATAAAGGGTATCGAATTACAAGACAATTTCAGAGACCATGTAGCTTATATGCAAATAGAAATGTATATAGTGCTTATAATAAAGACAATCATTATCTTTTTAGTACAATATCATTGCAAGAGCTTAAAGAATGGATAGATGAAGAAATAGAAGAAAACTCCTTATAGGCAGTAACATAGCACACAAGTAAATAACGCTTGTGTGCTTTTTAGTACCTATAAACAGAAAACTATAGAAAGGAAGATGCAACAATGCTCAAAAAGTTATTCAGTCGTAAAAATTCATATACGACAGCTATCAAAAAAGACATTGCAGAAATTAAAGCAATGTCAAGAGATTATGAGGAAACACGTAAACAGTTAATCAAGAACGTTGAAACAATCAACGCTTTAATGGGGAGGTAAACAGAATGACAAAAGGACAGAAACTTATTTATGGTAACAACGACAAAGCGCATTCAATCAAATGCACTTATACAGGAGAATATAGAATCACAAAGGACGGAAATATTGTTATTTCCGCAACTTGTGAAGGTGGAACGATAACAGCACCTATTGAAATGTTCACAAGAATTTAAGGAGGTTTAAAACAATGGCAAAGACAAACATTAAAGCTACATTTGATACACTCGATGGCTATTTTCTCAATACGGGAAACATGAAATTGAATAAAAATTATTTTTTAGATTCCATTTATACAGAAATTGATGTCACATTTAGAAATGATAAACAGATGCGCGAATACATAAAGAACACAAGAAAAATAACAACAATCATCTGGACTGCATTTATTTCTATGACTAATGATTATCTGGAAAATGAAGGATATACATATAAGTGCAATTCTGAACAGCTTAAAAAATATTTGAAACAGTATGGATATGGTTATGAAATTTTTGAACCGCTTTATAAAGAAGTGGAAAGTATCAAGAAAGAAATTACAGAGATTAAATAAGAAAGGTTAAACAGGTGGAAATTATGAAGAAAACATTATATTTTGAAGGTGCAGGATGTGTACCGCGTAACGATGTTGAAAATTGCAGAATTAGAACTGCATTCACAAATAAAGATGGGAAAATGATCTATATTGAATTTTTATCAGGATGTAAAGTAACAAAAGTTGAATACGGGAAAAACGGAAGAAAGTTAAAGAATCCAAAATATATATCAGAAGATGGATATATTGTTTGTGACTCTTGCCATTATATCACAGATGATCCAGATATTGACGATTGTAATTATTCCAGATTATCATGTGAGCGTAATTCTAATATAGAAAGAAAAAAGTATACAAAAGAAAATATTCTTGCTTTTGTAAATGAACATTGCAATGCTGATTTTGATGAAATAGTTGTATTGGATGATCTTGCAGGTTATAGAGTGTTTGCAGATGGAAAAAGAGATACACCGGAAATGTATAACTTTGGTGATGTATTCCAGTATGATGAAGAATTAACACACAAAAGAAGAAAAAAAGTTGAAGAAATGAAGAAAGAGTTCTGCAAGTTATTCAATCAGAAATATGATAATACAAGTTATTATATTGAAGATGGAAAATTGACTGTAAAAATTAGTGTTTCTGATAGAGCACTTAAAAATGCAAATTGGAATAAAGAAAGAAAGTTTACGATTGACTTATAGTCACTAAATAGGGCATGACCGTATAAATAAACAGTCGTGCCTTTTATAGTGCTTATAATGGCAAATAGCACAGCAACACAACATAAGAGAGGGAAAGAACATGGAAAGAACTATTTACGGAACAAGAGCATATTGGAAAGCAGTATTCAAACAGGAACGTAAACAGAAAATCAAGAAAGCACTTACATATATTTGTGCTTTCTTTCTGTTCAATTTGCCTGTCTGGATGTTTTTGGATTGGCTTTTAAGAGGTTACTAAAAGAGAATATACATATAGAAAGTTGAGGGAAGAACAATGTTAAATGGAAAATTAAAGAAAATAATTACAATCACACTTGCAAGTATTAGCATTATCGGAAACGTAACAAGCACACCTGTACAGGCAAGATGTACAGATGTCGCAAAAAATGCACCTATTACAAAAGTCATTGATTGCAATGATTTAACAGAAAAAATGTTGACCCATAGAAGCAGCAAAAAGCACCACATCATGTATATAGAACGGATTATTGGAAAAGTAACCGATAATAAGAAGAACGGAAAAGTTCTTAATTGAAGTGGTAAACTAATTTTGGACACAGAGGGGTCAATTTCTAGACATAAATGAG
>ENA-OPEV01000465-OPEV01000465.1-human-gut-metagenome-genome-assembly--contig:-NODE-465-length-26176-cov-2.195513_pt1 | contig 26176 bp, 26 predicted proteins | sample MGYA00241637_ERZ501537 | MGnify/ENA primary metagenome ERZ501537 (study PRJEB25962, sample SAMEA1972159) | human gut metagenome | biome: human gut; feature: human-associated habitat; material: faeces...
TGTACCGAACATATCGCATTAATGCGTACTATCCCAGGTATGACAATCATTAACCCTTCTGATGATGTAGAAGCAAAAGCAGCAGTACGTGCCGCTTATGAATTAGACGGACCTGTATACTTAAGATTTGGACGTCTTGCAGTACCTGTAATTAACGATAATGATGATTATAAATTTGAAATCGGCAAAGGTGTTGTATTAAGAGAAGGAAAAGATGTTACAATCGTAGCAACTGGTCTTTGCGTAAGCTCCGCATTAGAAGCAGCAGATATGCTCGCTGAAGATGGAATCGAAGCTAAAGTAATCAATATCCACACAATCAAACCTATCGATTCAGATCTTCTTGTAGAAGCAGCGAAAGAGACAGGTAAGGTTGTTACAGTAGAAGAACATTCCGTAATCGGTGGACTTGGCGGAGCAGTATGTGAAGTACTTTCCGAGAAATATCCAGTACCAGTTAAGAGAATTGGTGTGAACGATGTTTACGGAGAATCTGGCCCAGCAGTTAAGCTTATTGAGAAATATGGCTTAGATGGCAAGGGCGTATATGCTTCTGTAAAGGAATTTGTTAAATAACTATTTGATTCTTTGAGAGAAAACAGACGAAAATAAAAAGAAATACTACCATATCCCAGATGCGACTACAGAGCAGATGGGATATGGCAGTATTTCTTTTTTCGTTTGTTTCCCTCTAATGAATCAAATAGTAATCACTTATCCATTTTGTCAAATCAAAAAAGTTGCCGAATTTCTCCCTTTTTTCGCCTAAAGAGTGTATATTTAATTGCAACAAGAGATTTAAGTAATCTCTGGTTGCAATTTTTTTATCTCAAAATCAAGGGTTTATGCGACTTTTTGAGAAAACGGTTTTAAAGTAGATGCAAAAAAATATCATTGTATAGCAATAATAGTCGGATTAACGGCAAAAAACTGTACAAAATCGGAGCTGGAAAAATCATGACAAATGAGACAGAAATTTCATTGGAAGAAATCAAAACAATCTTATCGAATTACAAGGGATTGAAGAAGCAAATTAGAAATCATATTTCTGATTTGTACGATGACCTGATGGACATAGATAATCTGATAGAAACTGTATCTATCAAAAAAACAGAAATATCTGAAATGGGAACAAAAGGAGGAAGTAAGAAAGACCTTTCAGATATTATTATCCGGCATGAATGTATTCTAAAAAGATGGTATCGGGAGATTTCTTATGAAATTGAGTCTCTGATGAAAAAGGATGAAAAAATTCGCAGAGTATGGCTGTGTTATCAGCTTATTTCCGAAGAATGTTATGAGGTTGTCACAAAAATCTATGTGGAACATCACTCGTCTAAAGAAGTAATGACAGATTACATAGCAAGAACAGGAGAAACGTCCCGTACCTTTTTCCGATTAGTGAATAAAAGCTTAAATAACATAAAGGTAATGTATGAGAGCAGGTATTCAAATGATAATCTTTTAAAAATGTCGCTATCACAAAAAAAAGTAAGGAAGAATAAAGCCGTAACTCCTGATAGTTCGCCATATAAACAACTTTCTTTTGGGTTAGAAAATGAAAATCAGTAACAAAAGAGTTTGAGTTTATCTCAGGAGGAATGAAAATGAAAGTATATGTAATTGGAAATCTTAAAGGTGGCGTTGGAAAAACCACTACAACTGTAAATTTAGCGTATACCTATGCAGAAATGGGAGGAAGAACATTAGTGATCGACCTTGACCCACAGTGTAACTGCACCCGATTTTTTGCAAAAGTAAACGAATATAATAAAACAATTAAAGACGTTCTTGAAGCCCCTGAACATATCAATAGTGCAATCTATCGTACTAAGTATGAAGATATTGATATTATTAAAGGTTCCGTTAAGACATTGGAACAGAAATCACCATGGAGTTTAAAAGAGGCATTGGGATACATTAAGAAGGAATATGATGTCTGCCTGATTGATACCCGTCCTGTATTCGATGTATTGACGAAAAACGCATTATATGCCGCAGATGTCCTTTTAACACCTGTGAAATTTGATAACTTTTGCCGTGATAACCTCACGATGGTGGAGGACGCATACCATGAACTGAAAGAAAAAAATCCGGAACTGAAATGGAAGGTATTTGCGAACATGGTGGCAAATGTCAAAGCACAGAAAGTATCTTCTGCCGACCTGCTTGGAAAACATGATTATCCATTTATGCAATCATGTATCAGCCGGACAGCGATTGTTGATAACGCATTATCTCTCTACAAACCAGTAGCAAAACATCGTGGTGGAAGTAATGTAGCACAGGATTTCGTGGATCTGGTAGATGAACTTCTTGAGGACTAGGAGGTATCTGTTATGGCAAGGCTTGGAAACGTATTTAATAATAAAGAGGATATAAGGAAAGAAGAACAGCATCCACGAAGGACGATTAAGTGGATTCACTATACAAAATTAAAAGAAAATCCGGGGCAGTATTGTCCCGAAAGAGACAAAGAAGAAATTGAAGCACTGGCGGATCTGATTGAAGCTGCTGGCGAGGTGATTCAAAATCTGTCTGTATCCAAACTGGATACAGATGAGTACCGAATCATCGCAGGGCATAAAAGATGCAAAGCCTGTAAGTTACTGGTAGAAGAAAGAGGCTTGAAGCAATTTTCTTTTCTGCCATGTGTGGTAAGTAATCTTAGTTCGGTACAGGAAGAATTTCAAGTAGTAGCTTCTAATGGTTATCATCAGAAAAAAGCCTATGAATTAATGCACGAGATTCTTAAAACAGAAAAATTATTAAAAGAACATCCAGAGGAATTCCCAGAGTCATTACAAAAAGGGCGAATGATTGAACGTCTGTCAAGAAAAATGGGAATCGCCCGTTCTACAATTCAGGAATATAAGCAGATTTCTAATAACCTTACTTCAGAAGCCATGGAAAAATTCAAAAATGGGGAGATAGAAAAATCTGCTGCTGTGACACTCTCAAAAATGCCAGAAGAATCACAAAAAGAAGTGATTGGGCAGGGAATCACGCAAAATGTCGATATTGAAAAATACCGGCAGGAAAATCTGGAACCTAATTCAGTAGAAGTTAAAGTGTCATTTCGATTGTTGGACGTTGGAAAATATGACAAATCAACAGTGACAAGAGATGCTCTTGTAAAATTCTTAAAAGGAAAATTTGGATATAATTCTTATGCAGTTACTCAAGGTGAATTTACAATTTCCTGTACAAGCAAAACTATTTCCATTTCTGGCAAAACAGTTTCATGGGAAAGATATGTAAAACTATTGAATTTATATTGCCCAAGAAAAGAAGAGGAGGATAAGCCAGTAGAAAATACTATTAAAGAGTGCAATGAAGATAGCATGAAAAAAACACCGATTCCAGAAGTATTATCAAAAGATACGGTTAATGTGTCAGGCAATGAATTACAGTCTACAGAGCAGGCGATTCCGATGGATACTATCATAGAGGAAGATGATGGAGGGGCAGAAGCTCCAGAAGAGGAGATGATTCTTCCAGATTCAGAAGAACAATCCGTAGAAATGATTCCAGAGGAAACAGTACATAGTACAGGAATAAACCGACAGGCATGGATTGGTAATCTGTCTACAAAAGATATGGCACAATATTTAAGCAGAAACTTATCTGTTTCTACATTAAAATCACCAGACCAGTTATTTAACTGGTTATCCGATATAGTTGACAATGACGGACGATTTTTAGAGGAAGGAAATCAGGTAAGATAATATGAAGAAGTTTGCGGGGAATTTAATAACTTTCTTATGTGCGTTAGGAATCCTGTGGATATTAGTAAGCTGGGCGGATGTTGTTGCTCACAATACAACATATCAGCAGGAAGAACAGTATATGAAAAATAATGCTTTCGTAGTGCTGGAATATCTGAAATAGCAGTAATTCCTTCTGCGTGCCGAATTTCGGTACGCAGAACATATAGAAATGAGGAAAAAATGAAAAGTTACAAAGAATACGAAAAGAAATATATCGGAATGAGTGATATAGCTAATTTGATTCTCGCTGGTTCTAGTGACAATGGATTAAAATTAGCAGTATTACACTTTGGCATGGATAATGATTACTATGCTTATATCGTTGATGCGGATGCTGAAATTGGAGAACATTATACAAAAGTAGCAGAATTTAAAAGCTGGTTAAGAATATATGATGATTCTTTTCTCACACAGGAATTTAATGCTAATAAAATTAGTGTCTATCGTGCAGGAGAAATGGGATGCATCATCCAGTTATTTAAGTAAAAAAATTAGGAGGATAAAATTATGGCAAAGAAAATCATCAATGGAAGAATGTATAACACAGATACCACAGAGGTACTAGGAAGTTGGGATAATGGGTATCCCCGTGGGGATTTTAGTTTTGAAGAACAAACACTTCATAAAAAGAAAACAGGTGAATATTTTGTTTATGCTTCTGGTGGCGCACAGTCAAATTTTGGTGACTGTTATGGAGGACATGATTGCTCTGGTGAAAAATTTATCCCGATGTCTGTGGAACAGGCTCAGCAATGGTCGGAAGAATATCTAACTGTAGAAAAGTATGTTGAAATCTGGGGAGAACCAGAAGAATAGCCAGAGAGCTTGAATAAGAGCATTATGAAAAAGTACAAAAGATTCATTAAATTTTTAATGTTTTTATCCTGTGCAGTTTTTTATGGTCTGTTGTGCCAGTTAAAAATAGAAAGCCAATGGGTTTTGGTAGCAAAAATATTATCGGGAGGAATCATGGCTTTTACGGGAATAAAATTACTTGAAAAGAAATAAAGCAATAAGCTATTCCTGCCTGCGGAAAGGCAATCATATTGTTCTTGTCCGTAGCTGCAAAAGCACAGGCAGGATTTACACACATAGGAATTTTTTGTGTGTATACATATACTTTCATTGCGGGATGCCTTTCCAGCATCCCGTGATTGAAAAGAAAGAGAGGAAAATATTATGGGAAGAATAGGAGATTTCTTCTATCACCTGATCATTGTGATATTAGTTGCCGCAGCATTGGTATTTCTTCTAATGGCATTTAAAGAGCAGTACCCCATTTGGAAAAATCAACAGGAGCTAGAGAATCTTCGATCGAAGGTGGAGAAAAAGAAAACAAAAAATGAGAATCCACATATTAACTGGGAAAATTTAAAAAGCACAAATCCAGAAATTGTAGGATGGATAAAAGTTCCAGGAACAAAAATTGATTACCCAATCTTACAGGGAAAAGAATGGAATGAGTATCTCCATAAGAACTATAAGGGAGATTACAGTTATGCCGGTTCTATTTTTATTCAGCCAGAAGCAGCTTTTAACGACCAGCATTTGATTATCTACGGTCATAATATGAGAGTCAAGTCTATGTTTGGTTCTCTTCATGATTTTGAATCAGAAGATTTTTATAAGAAGCATAACAAGATATATTTGTATCAGCCGGGTAAGACAATAAAATGCACAATATATAGCGTGTATGACTGTCTGGATAAAAGTGCAACATACAATACAGATTTTTCAGATGATGGGAATGATAATAAGTGGGTAGACTGGTTGACAATGACAGTTAATAATAATGCATATTATCCTATTAAAAAGAAACCAGCAGAAAAAGACCATATAATCACATTATCCACCTGCTCTGGAAAGCAAAAAGGAGATTCCTATCGTTTTGTTGTACATAGTTTGGTGACAGATACAGTGATTTACGAAGAGTGAGGAATCAAAAGAGGTCTTAACAATTATCCAGAGATATAGAATATCCTTGGTATATCCCACCTACGAAGATGCTGCTTTCCCCGCCAGCATCGTTCGTGGCTGCAAAAGCATAGGTGGGCTTTGCACAACAAGAAATCCCCAATCGATTGTTGTGTAATAACGGAGTACCTTAAATCCCCAATGAAGGTACTCCGATTATCTGAATACAAAAGGAAAGGTAAATGATATGAATGAATGTACTTATCTTGGAAGAATCTGTACAGATTTAGTATTAAATAAAAAGGCAATGGATGATAAAGAGAATTACTGGACACGTTTCCGTCTTGCTGTTGCCAGAAAAAGGGTGAAGAAAGAAGGAGAAAAGGATACAGATTTTTTTAACTGTGTTGCTTTTGGTTCAGCTGCAAAGGGAATCTGTACTTATGCAAAAAAAGGTGGACGGATTTGTGTATGTGGTGAGAACAGAGAGAATAATTTCGAAAAAGATGGTATGAAATACTATACAGTAGAATTATTTATTAAAGATTACCATGTAATAGATTTTAAAGAAAAGAAACAGGCATCTGGAGATGTAACAGAGGAAGCACCTTTTCCTCCAGAATAAGAGTGAGTATTGTAGAAACGTAGAGGAAGAAAGAAGACAGAGAGAGGAAAACATTATGGTAAATCTGGATTATTTTTATGGGAGTGAAGGTGAACAATATCGTTTTTACCAGATCCCGGCGATATTGCTTGAAGATGAAGAATATAAAAAGATAAGTGACACAGCAAAGCTTTTGTACGGAATCTTATTATCCCGGCTTGCTCTGTCTAAAAAAAATAACTGGATTGAAAAGGAGACGAACAGGGTATACATTCTCTATAACCGTAATGATATTGCTAAAAAAATGGGCAAATGTCCTGCTACGATTTCTAACGCAATGAATCAATTACTTGAGGTGGGTCTTATTAAAAGAAAAAGGCAGGGACAGGGAAAGGCGGATATGTTATATGTCATGAACTTTTCTTCAGGAGAACATAAGAAAACGGTAAATATACAGTGTGAGGAAAGAAAAGAGGTTCCTGCTTCTCCAGATCAACCACACAGTTTCTATGAAGATAGAGAAGAAAAAGTATATACAAATGACAGTGATATACCAAGTCTTCAAAATAAACGGGCAGCTTATAGAGAAATTATTAAAAAACAGGTAGATTATGATATATTACGGCAATCTCCCTATGATATGAATATTATTGATAATATAGTAGAAGTAATGGTGAATGTTTATGCGTCCCAAAAAGAGTGTATTAATATATCTGGAGATATGATTCCTCTAAATGAGGTAATAAACCGTTTGAAAAGGATTAATCTTACTCATATTCAGTATGTTATGGAGTGCATAGGAAAAAGTATAAAATCAATTCGCAGACCGAATAATTACTTACTAACAGCCTTATATAATGCTCCAGTTACAACAGATTTATATTATGCAATGCAAGTAAAGCATGATCTACATAATTATCCTGACGGGTAATACTATATAATTTTCAGAAATACAAAATTTAGATTTCTAGAAGTATAAAATTTAGATTTCTAGAAGTACAAAATTTGTACGCTAGATAAATAGAAATATAAATATATAAATATAAATATATATATATATCTTATCTTATCTATCAGTATATAGAGAAACAGGTATGAGGGATAGATAGATGGATAGGATGATTGAAATGTACCGAATTTCGGCACGTTCGGAAGTGACAAGAAAGGTGTAGGTAGAATGAGCGATAAGATTTTAGAATCTGGAACAGTTCATGTACAGGACATTCAGATGGGCAAAAAAAAGATGAGTGACGTCAAAATTGCAAACGATGAAGTATTGTTTATAATTTTTTATCAAGGCAGAGGGATTATAAATGCGTTTGGTGAGGAGATATTCATGTCAGAAAAAGAGTATGTCATGATACAGGGAGCTACTGGAAGGGATAAAATATCAGTCCATGCAGAATATCCACAGATCATGATTACTTTTACAGGACTTTCTATGTCAGAAACAATCATGCGTGGCTGCCTGAAAAATCAATCTATGAAAATCGTCTCAATGCTCATCAATGAGATTAACGAGAAGCAATTTGGTTATATACATAATTGCGAAAGCCTGATCAATATGCTGCTCATCCTTTTACACAGAGAACGAAACCAGACCAGCGAACGATTAACCGATTCGGAACGAAGAAATTATTGCGAAAAAGTAAACAGCTATGTCCAAAAGCATTACCTCGAAAGCCCGCAAATGGAATTTTTAGCTAACAAGTTTGGATATGATGGTAATGCACAGATGCTCCGGCGGGATTTTATAAGATATTATGGCACAACACCTGCAGCTATCTCCAAAATAAAAAAATTAGAAGAAGCCAAGAGACTGTTGGCTACGACAACATACAGCATGAAAGAAATTGCTGTTAAATTGAAATATAAGAGCCACACACATTTTGGTATGGATTTCAAAAATAATATAGGTATGACTCCTGCCGAATACCGTAAAGCTATAAAAGCCAAAAGAGAAAAGCAAATGAACACAAAAGATTATCAAATGAACTTAAAGGATTATTTAGCTAAAATGTGCTGAAATTCGGTACATGACATGGCAGAAGCATCTAGGTAAAAGCTGCATTACATAAATCTTTTATCTGCACTTATATAAAAGCCAGTCTAAATCGACTGGCTTTCTTAAAAAGACATATAAAATAAAAACGTAAAGAGAGTGTTTTTACATAGGTATTATATAATTATTTTTGCGGCAGTTCTATAAGTTATGGAAACAAATTTAAAAAATTTTGTGTCAGTAAGTGTCAGTAGAATGGTTCGGGAAACTGTGATACTATATAATCGTAAAAGATAATGTAAATGACACTTTGTGTGTGCCGAATTTCGGTACATTTTTAATGAGAAAGATATAGAAAACAAAAATGTCAGTAGATGTCACTGGAAAGGGAAAAAGGGCTATGGTATAATAAAATAGGCAGGAAAGCATAAAAACGGAATGTTTTCTTGCTCCCAATACCAGCAGGGAGCTAATGCCTCCTATTCTGGAGATTACCAGAATGGGAAGCTTACCGAAGCTCCCCTGCTGATTCTTTGTTTATTGATATTATATCAATTATACGGAATAGTGTCAACTATATAGAGAATAGTAAAGCAACAATAACTTTCTGAGTTTTGTTGCTTTTTTTAAAATATAATTTATAATATAAATATATTTAATAAAAAATAAAAATGTACAGGAGAAGAAAAAATAATGAAAACAAGATTAACTAAAAGTGAAATGGAAATCATGGAAGTATTGTGGGATGAGGGAAAAGCATTAACGACATCAGAAATCATTCAAAGGTCAAAAGAAAAGGAAAAGGAATGGAAAGACAGTTCTGTCCATCTGCTTATAAAAAGTTTAATGAACAAAGATGTTATCAAAGTCGAGGGATTTAAAAAAACAACAAAAAATTATGCCAGGACTTTTATACCTGTAAAAAACAGGGAAGAGTTTTTAGTAGGTCAGATTATAGATAAAAAAACAACGCTTGCTGCCAGGAAAAGGATATATTCTTATCTTATAGAAAAGGAAAGTAATCTGGAAATGATAGAATTTATTCAGAAGCTGCTTGAAGAACGAAAAGAAGAAATAAAAGTAAAACAAAAATAAATGTGCCGAATTTCGGTACATAGAGAGAAAGCCAGCCCTGCCGGACTGGTCTTTAAGAGGAAAGTATAAGAAACTTATCAAAGAATAAGTATTTCTGTATTTTTTATTATATCAGTAATTTATGAACATATTGTGAGAAAAATAAAAATCATCTGACGATAACAGCAGGAGGGGAATATTCCACCTGCTTTTTTTGTGCAGATCAGGAGGGAAAAGAAGGAGAAAGAGGATGACACTTGGAGAAAAAATCAAAAAGTACAGGGAATTACGGGAACTAACCCAAAGAGAATTAGGACAAAAAGTTGGATTCTCTGCAGGAACAGAGGATTCCCGTATAAGAAAATATGAAAAAAATATGATGGCTCCCCAAACAGATATACGGAGGAAGATTGCAGAAGCTCTGGATATAGATATGTCAGCATTAAACGATATAGATATCCAGACGGAAAAAGATGCTATCAGAGCATTATTTTATCTTGAAGAAAAATACGAAATGGATATAAAAAAGACAGATAGGGAGATACGTTTAACTTTTGACATAGATAATACAGATATATGGAAACTGATAGAATATCTTGAAGAATGGGCAACGAAAAAAGAAGAGTATATAAAAAAGAAAGGAAATACAACGGGAGAATTTCAATGGAAAATCTATGAGAAGTATAATGGAATAAAAAAGTTAAAGGCTGGATTTGTGAATGAAATGGAAGCAAGGGAATATGCCAGTTTTTTAGAAAACTGTAATAGGATGGCTGGATATAATGGAAGTAGATTTAGCATAGAGTACGGTTGTCCTGTATCAGAAGCACAGGAAGAATACGATATATGGAAAGCACAATTTCCAAAGAATTTAGAATGTACCGAAATTCGGCACAATTAAAAAGGAGAGAGACATGAATATTACAGGGATAGCAAGAGAAAATTTTGAAGAAGCAGGACTGCCATTAAAAAATACAATCGAATTAACTACAAAAAATGAATATACAATCCCCGATATATGGGGATTAAAGGTGGGGAGAAAATTTCTGGACACGGGAGAGATAGAATCTCATTTTGAAGAACAACAATTTTTTGAGATCAGAAAACGGGCAACATTACTGGAATATCCCCATACAGTAATCCTGATGGAACAGGATTTTGCAGAGAGAAAAGTCATAGATTACTATGTTATTTACGATATAAAAGAAAGCAGTAAATATAAACCGACCATTGTAAATGAATATGTAGATAATATAATATTGGGGACAGGGGAATATAAGTGCGAATATGAAATATTGCTTAGCTGCAGTGATGCAACAAGAAGAGTGGTTATCCCAGTTCGGACGATTAATGTCCCAATGTATGATTTTATAAACAGCATTGAAGATGAAATAGAAGATGTCATGGACAGATGTTCGGAAGAGAACGTCTTTAACAATATAATCATTGATACAGGAGACTATTTTCTGCTCGATATGTTTGACGAGTATGGTCGTACATATAAAGTTGAGATTACAGGTGTTTATGACTTTATAAAGATGATTGTATCTATCCGTCAGATTCGATGTGAATTTTTCCCCTACGAGAAGAAATAGGTGTCAGTAAGTGTCAGTAGAAAGGTAAAAAGAGCTGTGTTATAATAAAATCAGTAAATTAGATTTAAATAGTAGAAGAAAGAAAAGCAGAAGGAACACAATCTTCTGTTTTTTTTGTACCGAAATTCGGCACGGATTAAAAAGCAGAGGTGATGGCATGGACATTGTACAAATAACAGACAGAATATTAGTATCCATCGGGATAGGAATGAGTGCTGCATTTCATTTATTTCGATTTTCGATTATGACATTAATGCCAGCAATCGAGGATATAAAAACAGATGTAATGTGTGAAGGTCTGTCATTAAAAAGAGGACTAATTATAACGGTCGGTATTCTGGTCAGTATATCACCGATTCTTTTAGCGATAAAGAATAGTGAACAAAGAAGGAGCCTTTGTCATTTACAGATATTTTTGTTGTTATATCTATTGTGTACTTATTTTTATGATCTGTGGAAAATTAAGCATTGGCTATACGGGTGTATCGTGTTAATCTTCTGTATAGATTTGACATGGTGCGTCATAGAATTTTGTCAGGAATATGTGCCGAAATTCGGTACACATAAACGTAAAAAAGATTCTGAAAAAAGCAGACTGGAACACTGGAATAGTGAAAAATAATGTGATATATTAAAGCTAAACATAAAAGTTGGAGATGGAGTGATATGATAGATAAATATACCGAAAATCTCCGGCAAATCTACTTATAAATGTGCCGAAATTCGGTACGGAACAGGAGGAAGTTATGAGAGAAAAAACGATGAAGAAAGGGTATTTGTTACTGACATTACTTGCTTTTGTATGTTTAATGGGACTAGGAACAATTCATGCAAATGCTGCAACGGTAAAGGCAAAAGTTGATGTAAAAAAATTTTATGGAATTGCGGAGCAAGTTTTGCAGGAGATAAACAAAGAAAGACGAAGTAATGGATTACAGGATTTAAAGATGGATGCAACTCTTACGGAAGCAGCAATGAATATAGCATTACAAAAACAGGGTGGAGACGCATCCGTAAGTGAGCCAGAGATTTATAATGATAGATACATATATAAATGTGTTGGTATATTAGGTAATGTAGATGGTTATGATGAATATGAGGATAACCTATGGAAAGAAACAACTAAGGGAAAAGAACCGATTACAAAACATGTGTCAAAGTTAGGAAAATTTCTTTATAAAGATGATGACATTTCTTCTAAAATAGGTATAGGAATTATAGCTACAGATAATCCTACAAGTATTCCTAGAGAGTTGAATAATGGAAGTCGTTACAATGTTTCTTATTGTTTCTTATCCAATGATAGCAAACATGATACTACAAATTACAATCCATATGTAAATAATGGAAAAACTGTTCGGACTCAGATGGATTTGTATATTGATTCATCGAATACCTATTTAATTGTAGATGCTAATGAAAATTGTTTGACACCAAAATATGCTTATGATGTGATAAAAAAAGGAGAGAAAAGAAACGCACATCCAGGTATATGGGAAAATATTCCTGACACTGGGGCAAAACGTTTCTTATGCAAACTTTCCAATAATGGTGCCTCATGGAATAGTTCTAATCCATCCATAGTTTCTGTAGATGCTAATGGAAATATAACAGCAAAGAAAAATGGGATTGCAACAGTAACAGTTAGAGTAGGAAGTTTACAGGCAACTAAAAAATATGTGGTTTCTGATATAATTAGTGTGGATACAGATACCCTTTTGTCCCTTCCAAATTGGAAATCTAAATCAGATATTCCTAAAGAATATACGGGAAACTGTTATGCCGGGGGATATGCACTGGAAGTAAAAAATGGTCGTATTACATGGTCTAAAAATATGAAGACAAATAAAGTTACAAGACCAGGAAAGAAAAAAAGCGTCACAAAGGCAAAGAAAGTTAAAGGGAACTACTACAAGATTATTTCCAAATCTAAAAAGACAGTCCAGTATGTAAAACCTGTTAAGAAAAATATTATTTCTGTAACTATTCCATCTTCAATAAAGCTTAACGGAAAAAGATATAAAGTAACAGGGATTGTAGCGAATGCTTTTAAGAATTGTAAAAAATTGAAGAAAGTAACGATAGGTACAAATGTTAACAGTATAGGAAAAAGAACATTTTATGGATGTTCTAAGTTACGGACAATTAAAGTAAAAACTTCCAAGCTAACTGGTAGTCGAGTTGGAAAACAGGCATTTAAAGGACTTAATAAAAAAGCAGTAATTAAAGTTCCAAAGAAACAGTTAAAAGCTTATAAGAGACTTTTTAGAGCAAAAGGTGTTGGAAAAAAAGTAACTATTAAAAAATAGAAAATTGAGTACGGAAAAGGATGTTCGAAAGAATGTCCTTTTTTTGTACCCATTTTTAGATGTGGAAAGGATTTATTTATGAATTTTTCAGTAAAAAATCCGAATAAGAGAAAAAATATATATTATTCTCAGGTTTTAATCTACCGTCAGCATTTCACGCAAAGTTTCACTGCTGATAATGCCTGTTTCTTCTTCATAATATTTATATCATAAGAAGAGATTTAGAAATTTTTATATGAAAGAAAAATAAATTGCTGACTGTGGTTTAAAAAGAAATTGAAGATAGAAAGGAGGATAGACTGGACTTAGGACTAAGAAACTTTTTAGTCTATATCAACAATGGTAATAGCATTAATAGCGAGAGGAGTATTTAATCATGAAAAAGTTAGTTCATGTAAAAAGTTTAATTACGCTGGCATTATGTTTGATGATGTGTTTTACCTTTTTTGCCCCTGCATCTACTGTACAAGCAAAAAAAAGAGTAGTTGATAATGTTTTTATGTATCCAACAGATCCATATAGTTATCCTACGTGTACAGGTTGGGTTCCTTGTAAGAAAACATTTACAAGTTCTAAAAAGGCATCGAAAACTTATGTCAGAGAAACTGCATGGAAAGTCATTGATACAGCATATCTGTATAAAGCTGCTACATCAAGAGGTAAAGTGTTCTATACAAAATATAAAATGAAACAGCTTTATCGGTGTCGTATGCATTACAAAAAAGGATCAAAGAAATACACGAAAGATGAAATGGATCAGATCACAATACAGAATATGGGGACAACAAAAACGAAACCGAAAAAACCTTACAAAAAATGGTAACTGAAAAGGAGGTTTTTATATGAAAAAAGCAACTACGATAAGAAAACTGATTACTCTATCCTTGTGTCTTATGATGTGTCTTAGTGTTTTTGCACCAGCGTCTGTATTCGCTAAATGTTCTCATAAGAATACAAAGTTAGTTGTCTTGAAGGAAGTCACTTGCACAAGAAACGGAAAATGTGTGAAAGTTTGTATAAAATGTGGAAAAAATTTAAAGACATGTTCTGTAAAAAAACTAGGTCACACTTATAAACACATCTATATTAAACCTACCTGTAATAATAGGGGATGGGAAGGAACTATGTGTAAGCGTTGCGGATATAGTGTCGCAGAAAAATCATACCCTGCATTAGGTCATAATTATAAAACAACCGTTTACAAAGGAACTTGTAACACTCCAGGGGTAACTGTTAAAGTATGCAAACGTTGTGGCGATAAAAAATCGTATTCTACTGGAAAAGCTTTAGGACACAAATGGGGAAAATGGCAGTTAGTTTCAATCAATGGAGGAAAGGCACGCTATTCGCGTACATGTTCCAGATGTCATAAAACGAAATATAAAAATAATTAATTAAATATGAATCAGAAAGGATGTTAATCATGAAAAAAATCCTTATACTAACACTATGTTTCTTAATGTGTTTCATCACTTTAACTCCGACAGCTTTCGCCAAGTGTTCACACAAAAATACTAAATGGGAAACACTGCAGGAAGCAACCTGTACAAAAGCAGGGAAGAGGGTAAAATTATGTACAAAGTGTGGTAAGAGTCTTAAAACAGAAAGGATTAAAAAGAAAAATCATACATTAAAGCGTTATATCAAAAAAGCCACTTGTACATCTAATGGATTAAATTGGGAACGTTGTTCTCGCTGTAAATATACACGTGTACTTAATAAAATTCCAGCGAAAGGACACGCTTTTGGTGTTACGCATTATGGAGCAAGTTGCACAGCTCCAGAGATGACTATTAAGACTTGTGAACGTTGTGGTAAAAAAGAAACAACAACGAAGGGTAAACCTATTGGTCACAAATGGGGAAAATGGCAGTTGGTTTCAGTAAATGCAAGTGGTGTGAGAAATTATCGAACATGTGTCAGATGTGGCTTAAAGCAATATAAAAACAGTCGTTATAAGTTTTAAGGCAGAAAATGCTGGGGAGTAGTCAGCCAAATTAACTGGAATCGAATTCTAAAAGTTTATAAGAGGCTGTTTAGAGCAAAAGGCATTGGAAAAAAATAAATATCAAAAAATAGAACATTGAATACGGAAAAGGATATTCGAAAGAATGTCTTTTTTTTGTGTCCGCTTTTAGAGATGGAAAAGGGTAATTATATTATGATACGAGGACCACCATAACAATTAATGAAGATATATAAATAGAATAAGAAAATATGAGGAGAGAAGCTATGAAAGCAAAAATGATATTAAAAAAGGGAATGGTATTTCTGTTTGCTATGGTAATGGTATTAACAGGGATTTTTTCCTTGGGCGTAATGGCAGCTTCCGGACTGGAAGGGGCATATATTAGCCCTAAATCAAAGATGGGATTACAGTATGCCAACAATTTTAGCCGAGATGTATCAAAAAGTCAGGTAAGTGTACCAAATTTTATGGCAGATAGCGATACAAATAGTGAGGAACCCAATAAAAGTTTTAACGCACAACAGGTGGCAGCAGGTAATTCCGATGCTGGTCAGAAATGGCGTGGTTTTGCCGCCTACGCAAAAAATCATGACCCATCTGATTTTTGGGTAAAGTATAAAAATGTTACGACAGCAAATGGAAAGTCGGTTGATTTAAAAATAGAAGTGACCGATTGGAAAACACAGAATGACGAATCCAAACCATTGCCATCAAATGGTGATATGTTCGGGCATGATAACAATTCAGCACATCTTGGTTATGCCATTGGGTTTTCTTATAAGAAAACGGGAGTTGTTATGTTCTCTGGTTTTAAATGGGTAAAATTTAAGTATACGTTTTTATATAATGGAACGAATACAAAAGCTCCATTCACTGGATTTGCTACATTCCAGGATATTGATCAGAATCAGTATGTTACCATCACAGATGGGACAGAATGTATCTCTAAAGCCTCCTATATTGGTGGAAGTGATGGAAATACCTGGTGTGAGCCGGATGGATGGACATACAAAGCGATTAAAGATCAGAATGCTTCTTCGGATATGGGAAAAGATACCTTTAATAAAACATGTATTTCACTTTATGTAAAAGACATGACGGATATGTCTATTAAATATGGATGGACAGGGCATACAGCAATTGCTTACTTTGATTTAGCACCATGGGCGATGAATTCTTTTGAAGATAATGCAAATCCTGATGTCCCGAAGAAATTAATTCAGAGTGGAAGCTCATGGATTAGCAATGAAAAAACATCAGCAGTAGCTTATAAATTAGGGGATACCTATTCATATCGTTATGAGGATACTACTCCAACCTATGCAACAGATATTTTATCGAATTTATGGAACAGACAAAATAAAACTGCTATATCTTCCTATGTATGGGAAGATACTCTGGACTCTGGACTTAGTTATGTGGCTGGTTCCCTACAGGTAAATGTGGGAGGAGAAGATTTTACAAGCGAATTTTCAGATTCTTCCAGTGGACAGAATATCAAATTTAGTGCAACAAGCAAGGCTTTAGAAAATACTTCATTTTACGGGAAGAAAGTAACGGTCACATTTAAAGTAAAGATTAAAGATGCATCTTATAACTGGCTTGGACATGAGCGTACTGCAGATAATAAATATCGTCTGATTCCAAATACAGCAAAAAGAAGTATGACATATCTGAAAAAACTGGCATATGATGACAAAAAGGAAGTATATACGGTAACAGATGGAGACTATACATCTATTCCACAGAACACTTCCACCGTCTGGTCAAAAGTCCCTATCGGTGACCCGAACAACCCAGACCCGGACCCAAAGAAAACAGTTTCCGATGAGGACGAGAAAAATGTCCTGAACAATACGCTTACGAATGCGGATGAGACATTCACTTATACCGTTTCTAAGGAAATTGAAAAGAACATGCCTTCTACCGCAAAATATTCCAAGGTTGTAATCAAGGATAACGTTGATTCCTGCCTGACGATTGATTCCGTTAAGTTTTATGCAGGGGATAAAGATGTCACAAGCAGTTTTGCTCCTACTTCCGCAAACAAGGGAAATTATCTGGAATATGCAGCATCTTCTGACCTGCTCAATAACAAAGATTTTTACGGGAACAATGCTGGAACAACTGTAAAAATGGTTATAAAAACACATATTGATGCAAAAAAAGTTTCGATTGAGACACTCCGGGCGCATGGACACCTTGTGGAGAACGATAAAAAGACAGAGACAGACATTAAGATTAAAAATGAGACAACAGTTACAACAACAAAAGCCGATAACCAGGGTACATGGGATGTCGATAAGAAGGTAACCCCACCACCGACTACAACGGATTCTCCTGTACCATCTATCAAAGACCCAGTGAAAAAAGTATCGGATAGTGATGACCTGAACTGGGATGCGACAGTAAAACAGGATGGAGAAAAAACACCAGGAAGCCATAACCGTGTCACAGATGTAACAAATCAGTGGCTCTATACTTTAACACAGGAAATCCCGGCACATACGGTAGAGTTATTCCATTACAAATCCTTTACTATCACAGATGCCGTAGATTCCTGCCTTTCTTATGATGTAAAAGACATTGCAATCAAAGCAGGGGACAAGGATTATACCGATAAATTTGACATAAAGAAAGGGGAAGATAACAGCATTACCCTTACAGCAAAAGCTGACGTGTTAACTTCAGATGAATTCTACGGTGGAAATGCTGGTAATAAGATCGTTGTTTCCTTCCCTGTAAAGATCTCAGCCGATGCAGAAACTTTAAAAGATGAAAATCTTGGGCACCTTGAAATAGATGGTAAGAAGCTGGCACATCTGCAGAAAGTATCTGACCTGCAGAAGTTATCTGGCTTTACTGACTTAGTAAAGAGTAAAGATAACGAGTATGTCTATGCCTTTTTAAATCAGGCAAAAACACACATTGACTCCCAGATTAAATATGAGGGACAGACAGGTGTGAAAGACCGTATAACAGATAAAGTGCAGACAGCCGTAGAGACAGCCGACCCAACGATCAAGAAAGAAAGCAGCAAGTATGAATGGCAGGTTGGAGATAAAGTAGATTATACGATCAATGTCGGTGATGCAAACAGCAACAGTATCGCAGATAATGTTGTTGTTACAGATGAAAGCCTTCCAAAGGCAATGCTCCCGGATAAGGATTCTATCACCATCAGCAGCACTTTTGATAAAGAAAAATCCGGGGCACCAGAGGATAGGGACATCAGTAAGGATGCGAAGATTGAATATACAGAGAAAGGATTTGTTATCACTATCCCGAAACTGTACCGTGGAGAAGTTGCAACAATCAAACTGACCTGTACAGCAAAAGAAAAATCTACCTACGATTCCATCACAGACCAGTGGGCAGACTGTCTGGAAAAAGCAAATGCAGATAAGAAACTTACCTGTGTAAACGGGGAAGTGATTGAAAACCGGGCATTTGTTACTGCTACTTTAATGTTAAAGGACAAGGATACCCCTCCAGACGATCTGGAACGTGTATGGGTGAACACCCCTCATCTGAACATTAAAAAGTCCGTAGAAAAGAAAGAATACAAGGTTGGGGAGACAGTAAAATATACCCTCGTTGTTACAAATGTACATGAAGGTACATTAGCAAGAGATATTGTCATCACTGACCAGTTACAGACTCCAGGTGAGACTATCGTTGAAGGCACTATCCGATTAAAGGATGAGACAGGTGCAGTATATGACCTTGGTAAAAAAGCTGGAAAAGATGCTGAGAAACCTTATCTTGAGACACAGGATGATACTTCTTTTAAGATTACAACAGGAATGAACTTACGCTATGATGGAGAATCTCCATTTAAGAAATTAGCAGAGATTGATGATAAAGTTCACTGGAAGAATAAGGAAGGCTTGACTCAGGAAGAGTGGGATGCACCGATTACCCATACAAAATTCACGGTAACTTATGAAGCGAAGATAAATAAAGAGCCTGCTGACACAAATCAGTTTGTAAATGTTGCGACTGCAAAAGGTTCTAATACAGACGAAGTAAAAGATGATGAAATCGTTTATTTAAAAACTCCAGTCATCAAAACAGAAAAAGAAAGTGATAAAGATTCTTACCAGAAAGGTGAGACTGCAAAATATCACTTAACTGTAACACAGACAAGAGAGGACAGAACTGCAGTAAATGTAGTGATCAAGGATGCCTTAAAAGATGAAGATTCCGAAAAAGAAAGAATCAAAGGCGATACGATCAAGGTCTACTACAACGGCAATGAGTTTACACCGGTTTCTGTAAAATCCGATGATACTTCCTTTACAATCGAGACAGGAAAAAATCTTACAGTAAAAGATAAGTTAGAAGTTACTTATGACGCTGAGGTTCTTTCTGACCTGAATAAAGATTCTATCACTAATATTGTAAAGGCAAAGGCAGATAACGCTTATGCAGAGATTGAACTTGACGTTCCAGTTACAAAGGTAACACAGAATATCTCTGCAAGGAAAACATCAAACCCGGCATCTGGAACAGTCGTAAAACAGGGTGGACAGATTATCTATTACATTGACGTTCATAATGATTCTGAAACAACCTTGAAGAATGTCCTTGTAAGGGATGCCATTCCAGAACTTAGCAATTATGTAGATGGTTCAGCTTCTAATGATGGCAAGATTATGGAAATCAATGGAAAACAGTATATCACCTATATCATTGATACCCTTCGTGCAGGAAGTACGCAGACGCTTTCTTTTGCTGTCACTGTGGATGAAAAGGCAACATCAGAAGATGTTATCTTAAATACGGCAGAGATTAAAGAAACAACTGATAAAGATTTAAACGAAGATGGAAATATTCCAGATGACCTCTGGAATGAGGATTTCAAGGAAACAAATACAACGAAACATCCACTGTCAAACTGGGCTACGGATATTAAGACCGTAAAGGTAGGTACGCCAGACAGCTATATCGAAAAGAGGGCAGATTCCGCCGTTTATGATGTAGGAGAGACAATCCATTATACGATTGTTGCAGAGCAGACAACAAAGGACGGAAAATTGACAAATGCTGTTGTAGAGGATAAAGACCTTCCTGACGGTGTAGATATTGATTATGATTCTATCAAAGTGGATGGAAACACAGTACCAGAACAGGATACAATGACATCGGATACAAACAGTATCTATCTCATCCGCACGAAGAAGGGATTTAAAGTTGTTTATCCAGAACTTTCCGAAAAATCTACAATCACATTTGATGCCGTAATCAAGAGTGAGAAATTGGTAGGCAAGAAGATTCCAAATAAAGCAACGATCATTTCTGACCAGACCCCGGAGAAAGAAGCAGTAGTTAATGTAAAAGTACCGAAAAATCCAGTGGAAAAGGTTATCAAGAAGATAATCAACCGAAAAGGTGTATCTGGCAACAGTTCACCAAAGGGTGTTAAGACAGGTTTAAGCACACATGCAGGATTATTTGCAGGTATCGCAGCCGCACTCTTAGCAGCCGCAGCTATTCTTATTAAAAAGAGACGGAATGCGAAAAAGAAACCAATGACTTTAGAAAAATTCTAAATCTGTAAACAAAGAATGAGGGAGAGCCTGCCGGCTCTCTCTTTTTGTAGGAGGGGAATTATGGAAAAGATACTCCGTTTGAATCTGGCGATATTATTTTTACTGTTTGCAATGATGCTTGTAAGTCCATCTGCGGCATCATTAAAAAACCCAGCAGGTAGTATTACTGTAGAAGCTAAAAGCAAAAAGAAACCGGCAAAGAAAAGCACTACAAGAAAGCCGGTTACAAGAACCAATTATATTACTATGAAGAAAAACGAGAAATTATGGGTTGGTCCAAGTGTAGCAGCAATGCATCCTGAAACTAAAGATTGGAAAAGTAGTAATTCTAAAATAGCAACGGTATCCTCGAAAGGAGATGAAGAAGGTTTTCATAAGGTGACTGTGAAGAAAAAAGGAAAAGTTACGATTAGCTGTACTGTGAAAAAAACTCTCCGAGGATGGGTAAAAGGTGATGTCCATAAATGGGTAATTACCATTAAGTAAAAAATAACGTGCCGAATTTCGGTACATTTAAAAGAAAATTTTAAACAAGAGTAAATAGGGGAGAGCCAACAGGCTTTCCCTATTTGATGGAGGAGATATGGAAGACTATGCAATCCTGGTCATTATATTCCTGATGGCGGTATGTTTAATGATATTAACAGTCATCGGCTATTGGGGAGTTTTTTGCAAAGCTGGTGAAAAAGGCTGGAAAGTGCTGATCCCATTTTATAATGAATATCTGTTATTTAAGATAGCGTGGAAACCTTCTGTCTGTCTTATCAAATGGCTCTGCCTTTGTTTGTACGAAGTAGTATCTGTAACATTAAAAGCAGGTGTACTTTTAGAGATGCTGCAGCTTATACTTCCAAGTATAGCATTTGTACTGACAGTAATGCTTTATCACCGTCTAAGCAAAGCATTTGGACATGGTTATACAGTAGGAATCATGTTTTTGCCTTTTATCTTTGTGCTGCTTTTAGGAGTGGGGAGAAGCAGATATACCAGACCAGATAAATATAGAGATAAATTTTAAGGAAGGAGGATGTGCCGAAATTCGGCACATAATAAGATGAGTGAATTATTAAACCGAAACACAGACCCTTTGTTTGAAAAAATGGAAAAGATATTTGCAGAGCGTGATGCGGAATACAAAAAAATGGAAGAAAGAAACCGTGTGCGTGAAGAGGCTGGGAAAGAGAAAGAAAACAGCTTAAAGAAACAGGAGGAGCAATTTAGCAGCCGTGAAGAAAATGTAAGACAGCAGGAAAAAGAGATAGAAGAAAAGATGCAGATGCTCGAAGAAAAACAGAGAGAAACGCAGGAAATGGAAAAGTATCTGCAGAAAAAAAGATTGGAGTTAGAAGCAGACGAACAGCAGTCCTTACTTGATAATTCTATTCTCCGGGAGGAGATCAGAAACGAGAAATTAAAGCAGCAACGTCTTAGCCGGGAACTGGAAGATAAATTGAATGATCTGGGATATTCTTCTGATAATTTTGACCCGGCTATCTTAGAGGAAAAAGAACAGAAGACAAAAGAACAAGCACAGGAAATCCAGAAACTTAAGGAGGAGATTGAAAAATGGGAAGATAAAGCTGACGAATGGGAAGAAAAAGAGAGTGGTTTTGTCTCACAGATTGATACCCTGAATAAAGAAAAAGCACAGCTTTGGAAAAAGCTGATGGGGGTAGAGGATGAAAGCATTACAGAGAAGAAAGAGGATGTTCCCGGTAAGGCGGAAGAACCTGTAGAAGAAAGAATATCAGGGGCGGAAGAAGCTGTAGAGGAAGTGGAAGAGGTAGAAGTAGTCCCGGAAGAAGAATCTGTGTATGCAAAGGAAGAAGAAAACCTGAAGGAAGCGATAGAGATGGATACCCCGCTGACAGCCGAAGGATTTTATAATTATCTGCAGGAACAGGAAGTAGGCGGAGTTATCCAGCTCCGCCATGCAAAACAGGGTGATATGGTCAACATTGCTATTTCCCAGATCGTAGTAACAGTTGTTTTTGCAGAAGAAGGCTGGTTTGATATTAAGAAATCTATTGGAAATAACAACCGTAAGTTACGCCGGTTAATCCGTAGCTGGAACAGTAGTCAGAATGACCTTACATTTAAATATGATACATCAGATAACACAGTTACAGCCGAAGGAGATTTTGATAAAGACCAGACAGCCGAAGAACTTTTAAGATATTTAGACCGTCTCCTCGATACTTATTTTGATACAGGAAAAGAAGAATGAAAAATTTTATACTGGCAGTAGAGAATGTTCCAAAACCGATGCTCATTGCAGAAGCAGTTTTGATAGTATTGATAATAGGTGTGGTTGCTATTCGGTTTTTTATCATCAGGTCAAAGCCGGCATATTTAAAAAAATTACCGAGGACAGTATATGATGAGGAGACAATACACTTATTATTTAATTGTTATAAAGCAGCAGATTCAATCGAGGGAATGCTTCATCTGGCGGTGAAAAAACGCCGGAATAGGAAAAATAAGAAAAGGTTTAAGGCGGCAATATCCTACCTGTATACGAGCAGGTATAAGGATTACGAAACGGCATTATATAAATATGCCGGAGATGGTACAGAACAGACAGAGCGTCTGTTTACAGATATTATAGGAAAAGAAGCAGCAAAGAAACGCCTGCTGCCTTTAAAGGAGGAATCATAAGTGAGAAGAAATAACTGGAAGAAATATATTATCATCCTGATCGCATTTATTGTTGGGCTGGTGGCAAATCTGGCGGCAAGGGCTATCCTGCCCAGACTGTTACCAGCAGGAATGCAGGCTTGGACGGGTCTGTTAGCGACACTGTTAGAGATCGTAATATCCGTCGGTATCATCTTGATCATTATTTTTACAAATCACATCGGGGAGGACTAGGCAAATGAACAGAGTAAAAAACTTCATAGGAGCAATGAGAGAAAAAGGAGTCAGGACAGTAAAGAGAGCTGTCCCGGCTTTTTTTACTGCATATTGTTATTTCAGTATGTATGTGCCTGTGTATGCGGCAAAAGTAGCAGGAACCTCAGTGATCACATCAGGATTTAATTCGCTGTATGAGATCGTAGCAGCGATTGTGAGCAGTATTGGACAGTTATTACTGTTATGGGGAGTGTTTGAATGGGCAACGGCTTTAAACTCTCAGGATGGAACAATGCAGTCGATGGCATTTAAACGTATCGCATCTGGATTAGTTGCCTGCCTTGCCCCGCAGATCGTTACTGTTATCAGTGCATCTTTAAAATAAGGACAGGAGGGATGATTTATGCCGGAATGGCTGTTTGACTTTCTCTCTGGTCCGACAATAAAGATTGCGGCAGCAATCTGGAACTCCAGCATGAAGCTGATTATAAAGCTGGTCTGCAGTACGCCACAAAAGTTTTCTACAGGAACATGGGCATTTGTCAAAGAAAACCTGTATCCGTGGGCAGAGGGGATCGGACTCTCTGCTCTAAATTTACTTTTTATGATAGCCTTTTTGAAAGCTGTGAGTAACCTGCATCAGAACATCACACTGGAGATGGTCATCGAAGCAATGATCAAGGTTGTCGTGGCAAATGTCCTGTATCTCAATATCTTAAATATAATGACAACCATATTTTCCATTTCATCAGCGATGGCGAAAGAAGTCTTTACGATAGATGCCCCAGATTTAAAAGTAGAGGATATGGAATTTGATTCCATCATTCCTGCAGTTACTTCCGGCAAGGCAGATTTCGGCGCTGCTGGTATGACGGTAGATGAGACCAGAAAGAAGTCTGTAGATTTTACCGATACTTATGCAAATGCATCCCAGGTTATCATTGTAAAAGAAGACAGTGAGATTACAGGTTCCGCAGACCTGGCAGACAAGAAGATTGGCGTTCAGTTAGGCACCACCGGCGACCTGCTTTCCAGCGAACTGGCAGGCGACGAGAACGTAGAGCGTTACAATAAGGGCTTTGAGGCAGTTCAGGCTCTGCTTCAGGGCAAGATTGACGCAGTTGTTATCGACAGCGCTCCTGCAAAGGTATTCGTAGAGCAGAGCGAAGGCTTAAAGGTATGCGAAGAAGCTATGAGCCAGGAAGAATATGCAATTGCAGTCAAGAAGGGCAATACAGAGATGTTAGACAAGATCAACGGTGCCCTGAAAGAATTAAAAGAAGACGGCACTATTGACGAAATTATCAATAAATATATTCCGGCTGAATAATCAGGCCGGCAGGTAGAGGATGAATATCAATGTGGAAAAATTTCTGTGACACATTTTATTTGAATTTTATAGAAGAAGGCCGCTGGCATTATATAGCAGACGGTCTGGTAGTTACCCTGCAGCTTACATTTTTTGCATTAATCCTGGGAATTATCATTGGACTGATTGTAGGAATTATCCGCACCACGTATGAAAAGACTCACAAATTAAAGGTGCTGAATTTCTTCTGTACGGTATACCTGACTGTAATCCGCGGAACTCCGGTAGTAGTTCAGCTTTTGATTATGTACTTTGTTATTTTTGGAAACTCCAGAATTGACAAGGTTCCGGTAGCGGTTCTGGCATTCGGTATTAACTCCGGCGCTTATGTAGCAGAAATTTTCCGCAGCGGTATTAATTCCGTAGAGGCAGGACAGATGGAGGCAGGACGGAGTCTTGGCTTTAATTATTTGGATACCATGCGTTACATTATTCTGCCTCAGGCGTTAAAGAATGTGCTGCCCACATTGTGCAACGAGTTTATCGCGCTGTTAAAGGAGACTTCTGTTGCCGGATACATTGCGCTGCAGGATTTAACCAAGGGCGGCGACATTATCCGGAGCCGTACCTATTCCGCATTTATGCCATTAATCGCGGTAGCTCTGATTTATCTGGTTCTGGTAATGATTTTAAGCCGTCTGGTAGGACTGTTGGAAAGGAGGCTGAGACGCAGTGAGCGCTAATCAGGAAAACGCATTAATCCAGGTAAGAAATCTGGGCAAAAGCTTTGGAGATTTAAAAGTTCTCCAGGGCATTACCGTAGACATCCATCAGGGAGACGTAGTCTGTGTGATCGGCCCGTCCGGTTCTGGCAAGAGTACCTTTCTGCGCTGTCTCAACCGTCTGGAGGAAGCGACAGAGGGAAGCATCTTTTTCGATGGGGAAGACATTGTAGATCCGAAGACGGATATAGACCGTCACCGCCAGAAAATGGGAATGGTATTCCAGCAGTTTAACCTGTTTCCTCATATGACTATCTTAAAAAATATGACCCTGGCTCCAGTAAAACTCCAGGGGATGGCTCAGGCCGAGGCAGATGCCCAGGCAATGAAGCTTTTAGAGCGGGTTGGCCTGGCAGACAGGGCCAATGCGTATCCGGCCCAGCTGTCCGGCGGACAGAAGCAGAGAATTGCCATTGTCCGCGCGCTGATGATGAAGCCGG
>ENA-OPEV01000523-OPEV01000523.1-human-gut-metagenome-genome-assembly--contig:-NODE-523-length-24743-cov-4.338099_pt1 | contig 24743 bp, 19 predicted proteins | sample MGYA00241637_ERZ501537 | MGnify/ENA primary metagenome ERZ501537 (study PRJEB25962, sample SAMEA1972159) | human gut metagenome | biome: human gut; feature: human-associated habitat; material: faeces...
CAACTGCGCCGACAGCCTCGTCCTGTCCGATCACTCTCTTCTGAAGGACATGCTCCAGATTCTTCAGACGCTGGGCATCACTCTCTGCGAGCTTGCTTACCGGTACTTTTGTCCATGCAGACACCACTTCTGCAACCACATCTACAGTTACCGGCGGGTTCGCCTTCGCCTGTTTCTTCTCAAAGCGTTTCTTCACTGAGTCTAATTTCTTCTGCACTGCATCCTGTTCTTTCTGAATCAGAGACGCTTCCGCAAAATCTCCCCGTTCAATGCTCTCTTCCTTCTGCGAAGCAAGCTCTTTCACTGCCTGTTCTAACTGCTTCAGATTCTCTGGAACCTCATATCCCTTCAGACTTACCTTTGAGCATGCTTCATCCAAAACATCGATAGCCTTATCCGGAAGATTCCGGTCTGTAATGTAACGCTCTGACAGCTGTACAGCTGACTCCAGTGCCTGTTCTTCAATCACAACTTTATGATGCGCTTCGTATTTCTCTTTCAGGCCTTTTAAGATCTCAACACACTGCTCCTGTGTCGGCTCTTCGATCGTCACCGGCTGGAATCTTCGCTCAAGTGCTGCATCTTTCTCAATGTACTTCCGATATTCTGCAATCGTAGTTGCACCGATCAGCTGCATCTCACCTCTCGCCAGTGAAGGTTTCAGAATGCTGGATGCATCAATCGCTCCTTCTGCGCCTCCGGCACCGATCATCGTATGGATCTCATCAAGGAACAGAATTACATTTCCACAGGCTTCTACTTCTGAGATCAGGCCTTTCATACGCTCTTCAAACTCACCACGGTACTTTGAACCAGCGATCAGTCCCGGAAGATCCAGACTATAAATCTTCTTATCTTTCATCTTCTCCGGAACCACACCGGATGCGATTCTCTGTGCTAAACCTTCAATAATTGCTGTCTTACCGACTCCCGGTTCTCCAACCAGACATGGGTTGTTCTTTGTTCTTCGGCTTAAAATCTCCATCAGACGGTAAATTTCCTGGTTTCTTCCCACAACCGGATCCATTTTTCCTTCTGCCGCACATTCTGTCAGATCCGTACAGTACTGCTCCATCATCGCACCGCTTCCGCGATTATCCTCCTGAAGTTCTTCCTGATAGATCTTCGGATCGATCCCTGCTGCATTCATAATGCTCTGGAATAGTTTCTGAAGATTCACATTCAATGTGATCAGAATCTTTGTTGCCACACAATCCACATCACGGATCATCGCAAGAAGGAGATGTTCTGTTCCGATTTCCGTTGTACGGAGTCTTTTACACTCCTTCGCGCTGTTCTCTAACAGATACTGGAGTCTCGGACTCTCTTCTAATTTCTTTCCTTTGGCTGCCGGATGTTCTTCTGCCGGAGTGATCAGCTCATCCATCAGCTTCAGGATCTTCTCCGACTCTACTCCACTGTTCGCAAGTACCTGTCCTGCCACTCCTGTATATTCTTCTCTCAATGCCAGAAGCAAATGTTCTGTTCCGATATACGGATGCTTCATCTCTCTGGCAGCTTTAGCCGCATACTTAAGCGCATGCTGCGCCGGCTTTGTATATGAAATCTGCATATATGTCTCCCTTATGTCTTTCTACTTCTCTGCTACCGGTTCTCGTGCAGCTCATATTCGTCAAAAATCTCATCTACCAGCTCATGAACCTCCTGCCGTGAGATGTTCTTGCAACGCCCTCGCGCAAGTACGATCCTTAACTGCTCTTTCATCACTTCGAGCTGCTGAAGTTTATCTACATCAACCGCGATCACTGCGCCTCTGCGTTTATCCAGACTGATATATCCTTCCCGCTTCAACACATGATACGCTTTGTTCACAGTATGCATATTCACTCCAACCGTATCTGCAAGCTGTCTGACAGATGGGAGTGAATCCCCTTCCTGAATATCTGACATAGCAATACCAAGAATGATCTGGTTACACAATTGAATGTAAATCGCCTCATCACTGTTGAAATCAACTTCTATCAGCATACGCGTAACCCCTTTCTCTTTCGTGTAAAACATATCTTCTGTAAAATCAGCCGCAGGAGATATTTTCCACTTGTTATATCCATCCTAGCACAACCTCTTGTTTGATTCAAGCAAAAACGCAGAAGAAAAGGAAGGTTTTCTTCCTCTTCTCCTGCGTAAAGCATCACTATTTTATTTCTCAGGAAATACAATTTCCATTCTTGTTCCTTTTCCGTACTCACTATCCACCTGAACTTTTGCCCCATGCAGAATTGCTCCATGCTTCACGATCGACAATCCAAGTCCTGTTCCACCCCGTTCTTTCGAATGGCTCTTATCAACTCTGTAGAATCGTTCAAAGATTCTATCCTGATGTTCTTTCGGAATTCCGATTCCTGTATCACTCACGCGGACTTTCGGTCCTTCCAGTGTATTTCCTACCCAAATGGTTACATTTCCATTTTCTTTATTATACTTTACAGCATTTTCTGTAATATTATAGATCATTTCATCCAGAATCTGACGGATTCCATGTATTTTCACAGATTCTCCTGTCAGTTCCATATGAATATTCCGCTGAGCCGCAGTAAGAGAAAGACGACTGACAATTTCTCTCGTCAGTTCAAATAAATCTACATCTTCTTTCTCAAGCTCAACAGATTCGTCATCTAGCTTTGATATCTTAATAATATCTTCGATTAAGGTCAGAAGTCTGCGTGCCTCCTTATAAATAGTCTCAGAGAATCTTGGGATATCCTCCGGACGTACCAGTCCATTCATCATGATCTCTGCGTATCCGGAAATCGAAGTGAGCGGAGTTTTCAGCTCATGGGATACATTTGCAGAGAATTCTTTACGCATATTGGCCACAGCTTCTTTTTCTTTATTCTGCTTATCCATAGCTTCCAAAAGCGGGGTCATCTCCTCATATACAACATTATCCAATGGGTTTTCCAAATCCAAATGAATTACAGGTTCCATCAGTCTGTTTGTCTGCCATTTTGCAAGAAACCAGGCAAGTACAAGTCCAATGATTCCAATCCCTATAACCACCGGCAAAATATTTAATGAAGTCCACATCAAACTATCCATTGATTTTGAAACACGAAGAACGTTCCCATCATCCAAAAGAACCGCATAATAATACAATTCTTTTCTTACGGTATCTGACATACGGATCTTCTCGCCTGTCCCATTCTTCAAAGCCTGCTGTACTTCGGCTCTGGTCTTATGATTCTCCATTGTACTTCCATCATTTCTGGAATCATACAGAACCTCTCCCGTAGATGCAATCAGCGTCACCCGCGTTCCCTGATCCACATCATCCAGCTGTGCAAGATACTCTGTTCCTGACAGATCGACTGCCCGTTTGATATACGATGCCTCCTGTTTGATCTCACCCTCAAGGATCTCCAGGTTCCGCTGATACACACCAACAGACATGATCAGATATATCGGAACTAAAATTGCAATCAGTATAAACATCATGCTTTTCTGAATTCGTTTTCTCACTTTCTCATATCCTCCAGACTTGTATTACGCTTCTCCACCGATCCGATATCCAACACCACGAACCGTCTTGACCAAACTGCCCTGCTCACCTAACTTCTGGCGAAGCGTCCGGATATGAACATCAACCGTTCTTGTCTCTCCATCAAAATCATAGCCCCAGATCTCTGTCAGAAGCTGGTCTCTTGTCAGCACAATTCCCTGATTGCGCATCAGTTTCTCAAGTAACTCAAACTCTTTCAATGTCAGTACGACACTCTCTCCGTCTACTTTTACTTCATGTTTCTTCGTATCTAAGCAGATTCCTCCAACAGAAAGTTTCGTCTTATCCTGCTGCTTTCCACTTCTACGAAGCACTGCTTTGATTCTGGAGATCAGCTCCATCATACCGAATGGTTTTGTCACGTAATCATCCGCACCGGAATCCAGTCCCACTACCTTATCATACTCTGACCCCTTCGCTGTCACCATGATCACAGGGATATCCTTTGTCTTTGATGAATTTTTCAGTTTCTTAAGAATCTCAAGTCCATCTTCCCCCGGAAGCATAATATCAAGCAAAACAAGCTCTGGCGTGTCAAACGCCAAAGCCTCCATAAATGCCGTCCCGTCTGCAAATCCTCTGGCTTCCAGACCGGTTGTCTCCAGAGTGTAGATTACAAGTTCGCGAATGTTATCGTCATCTTCTACACAAAAAATCATATATTTCGTTCTCCCTCCTGATGCATCACAGAACTATCCTTATGTACTCCGGTAATTGAAAATTCTACCCACTCGGCAATATTTGTCGCATGATCTCCAATTCGCTCAAGATATTTTGTCACCATGATCAGATCAAAGATTTTTCTTCCATCACGGCTGTCAGCCTCACGGATCAACTGAATCATCTGATCTCGGATCTCATCAAAATAATCATCGATCTCATCATCATCTTTCATAACTGTACGGGCAAGTTCAAGATCTTTTTCAACATATGCTGTTACACTGTTGCGTACCATCTTGCTTACTCCTGTTGCCATTGCTGTCAGCTTATCAAGATTCTCCTCCATCTTTTCCCACTTGGAAGAAATGATGATCTCTGCAATATCAGAAGTCTGATCTCCGATACGTTCCATATCTGTGATCATCTTAAGTGCTGCTGAGATTCTTCTAAGATCTCTTGCAACCGGCTGCTGCTGAAGCAAAAGTTTCAGACAAAGTCTCTCGATATCTTTTTCAATCTGATCGATCTCTTCATCTTCCTTGATCACAACCTGAGCCTGTTCTGTGTTGCCGTCCTTTAACGCCTGTGTTACCTTTGTAATTGCTGCTTCACACAATTCACCCATATGTGTAAGCTGTGTATCCAATGTATGAAGCTGCATATCATATCTGTACCGCATAAATCAACCAAACCTCCCTGTGATGTAATCCTCAGTTCTCTTATCCTCAGGAATGGAGAACAATTTTTCAGTGTCATTATATTCAATCACTTCTCCTAAGAGGAAAAATGCTGTGTTATCCGATACACGGACAGCCTGCTGCATATTATGCGTTACCATAACGATAGTATAATCTTTTTTCAGTTCCATCGCAAGGTCTTCAATCTTAGATGTTGAGATTGGATCCAGTGCGGATGTCGGCTCATCCATCAGAATTACTTCGGGCTCAACTGCCAGTGTTCTTGCGATACAAAGTCTCTGCTGCTGTCCACCGGAAAGTCCGAGCGCACTTTTATTCAGACGATCTTTGAGTTCATCCCAAATCGCTGCCTGGCGAAGGCTTCGCTCAACGATCTCATCCAGCTGAGATTTTTTCTTGATTCCGGAAATTCTCGGTCCATAAGCCACATTGTCATACACACTTTTTGGAAATGGATTTGGCTGCTGAAATACCATTCCAACACGATGACGCAGTGTGATTTCGTCCATTTCCTTAAAAATGTCCTTACCGTCGAGCAGAACCTTTCCATCAATCTTGCAATTTTCCACCAGATCATTCATACGGTTCAGTGTCTTCAGAAATGTAGATTTTCCACATCCGGAAGGTCCGATAAATGCAGTGATCTTATTCGCCTCGATCTTCATATTCACATCTTTGAGTGCATGGAAGTCTCCATAATGAAGATTCAGATGGCTGATATCAAATTTATAATCATTTGCTTTTTTTGCTTCCATTTTTATTAATTATCCTTTCCACATGCCAGTCAACGAAATGATTGACATAGAAATTATCAGTTAGCTTTCTCTTTCATTTTCTGTCTTTAGTTTCCTGAATTCTTCTTATTAATGTGTCGACTCAATGCATTTGCACCAATGCTGAACAGTAGAACAAGAATCATCAGGATTGCTGCTGACAGGTTTGCAAGGTTCGGATCCTGTCCATTGATCTGAAGTCCCCAGATCTGCAAGGACAATGTCTCTGCCGGACGGAAAATATTCAGTGGGCAGGTCGGTGATGTCAGATTCCAGTTATTCCAACGCAGATCTGTTCCTGATCCTGTTGTATACAGAAGTGCTGCCGCCTCACCAAATCCTCTTCCGGCTGCCAAAATAACACCTGTCATAATTCTTGGAATACACGCCGGGATCAACACATGATAAATGGACTGCCATCTTGTTGCTCCAAGTCCAAGACTTGCCTGCAGATAATGTCCCGGTAGACCATTGATCGCGTCTTCTGTCGTTGTTGTGATAACCGGAATTGCCAGAATGGAAATGGACAATGCTCCTGCAAGAAGACTCTTTCCAAGTCCGAAAAATACAAGGAATACCAGATATCCGAACAGTCCGACAACAATGGATGGAAGGGAAGAAAGTGTCTCAATACAAATTCTCAGAAATTTTGTAAGAAATCCTTTCTTCGCATACATTGCCAGATAGATTCCGGCTGTCACTCCAAGCGGAATGGAGAATAACAGCGAAATAAATACCAGATAAATTGTATTGAACAACTGGTTTCCGATGCTTCCTTTTCTCGCAAAGGCAAACATCTCCGGTGTTGCTCCTGTAAATCCCTTGATAATTACATAAGATGCAAATCCAATCAATAATGTAAAGAAGAACACTGCGATCAGATAAAACACGCCGGTCATTATTTGATTTATTCCTCGCGTACGTTGCACTCGATTCATCTATTTGCTCCCCCTTACTCTTTGTCTTTCTTCGGTCTTGAGAAATAATGGATCAGCAGGATGAATAACAGAGATAATAAGAACAATAACAATGCCATTGTCCAGAGTGCTGTCTTCATCTCACCACCCTCAGTTGCATTTCCCATCTGCGCTGCAATTTCTGTAGTCAAACTCTTTGTTGTGGAGAATAATCCCTTTGGAAGAGCTGTTGTCTGTCCAATTACCATTGCAACCGCAAGTGCCTCACCGAATGCTCTCGCAAGTCCGAGAATAATTCCTGAAAGAATTCCTGAACCTGCTGCCGGAATGACAACTTTATAAATGGACTGCCATCTTGTAGAACCCAGTCCGTAGGCTGCCATACGGTAATCTTTTGGCACAGAATGAATGGAATCTGCCGCCACATTACTGATGGTTGGGAAGATCATCAGTGCCAAAACAATCCCTGCCGCAAGAACTGAATGTCCAACCTGTAAATGAAATACTTTCTTAATTGCCGGAATCAGGACCGTAAGTCCAACCCATCCATAAACAACTGATGGAATTCCTGCGAAAATTTCAACGATTGGTCTGTAAAACTTTTCTCCGAATTTCGGCGCGATCTCAATCATAAAGATTGCAGAACCTACTGCAAATGGAGTCGCGATCAGAAGTGCCAGACCACATGTACACAGAGAACCCACGATAAAGATCAATGCTCCGACAGTTCCACCACCCTGTGCATTATCTTCCGGGTTCCAGTCTGTCGATCCTAAGAATTCAAATATGGAATGACCAAATATCGTAAATGTACCGGATCCCTTGTATATAAGAAAGGCTCCGATACAGATTGTGATGGCAATAACAAGCAAACCGCCCGCTGTCATCAGTCCTCTCCATGCATACTCTTTTGTAAACATGTTTTGTTTCTTCATATTTTCACCTTTTATCAGTGAAATGTACTGCTGTTCTGAATTTTCCAGGAACACACAGTACATTTCGTAGCTCTTCACTTTATGCTATTAGGTTACTGTTCACACGATGTGCGACCAGCAACGCTATTAATGCTCTGTTACAGTCATCTTAGATGCAACACCATAACCAAGTTTCTCCATCTGAGCGCCATATTCATCACCTGTGATATAATCAAGGAATGCTTTTGTCACTTCATTTGGTTCACCCTTTGTGTACATATGCTCGAATGTCCATACAGGATATTTTCCGCTGTAAGTATTCTCAAGTGTTGGCTCAACATCATCAATTGCTACTGTCTCAACACCTGCATCTCCTGTCAGATAAGAAAGTGCTACATAACCGATTGCTCCGTTTGTACTCTTCACATTTGTAAGAAGAACTCCGGAATCATCTGTTTCCATGGATGTGTTAGAAGCTTCTTCGTTTCCGTCCAGTGCATATTTCTGGAATGTTGCTCTTGTTCCTGAAGACTCAGGACGTGTTACAAGAACGATATTCTCATCCGGTCCTCCAACATCTTTCCAGTTTGTTGTCTTTCCTGTGAAGATGGAGATCAACTGCTCTTTTGTCAGACTCTTAACACCTGCTTCTGCAACATCTTTGTTTACGATCGGTGCCATAGTTACAACACATACCTGATGATCTACAAGCTCTTTTGCTGCTGTCTCATCCAGTTTATCTTCTGCTGCCACATCAGAGTTACCGATATCTACAGTTCCTTCTGATACCTGCTTCAGTCCTTCTCCTGAACCACCTGCATCGATTGTGATAGATACATCCGGATGATCATTTAAGAACGAATCTGCTGCATCATCAGCAAGTGGTTTCAGTGCTGATGAACCTGCTGCTGTGATTGTTCCGCTTAATGAGCTGTCACTGCTCTCTGTATTTGTACCTGCTGCATTATCTGAAGTTCCGTTTGATGAACTTCCACATCCAACTGCAAGTCCTGCTGCCCCCCTGCCATTGTGGCTGTCATACCTGCTACTGTAAGTAATGCGATAAACTTTTTCATTTTCATGTGAATTATCTCCTTTACATTTCATACACATTTCTAATCCCGCTGCATTTTCTTTTTTATTTTCTCCAGCCATTTGTGCTTCCCTCAAGCACAGTACATATGTTACGTAAGAAATGTAAAGTCTGAAATCAACCAAACGTTAAGTTTATGTAAAACAACAACAGGTGTTTTTTCGGATTTGTGCAGATCCCTGGCGGAGCGTTTTTATATATTAGGAAAGAACTTTCCTAATATATAAAAAAAGAGAGGTCTCTCAACCTCTCTCACAAATCATCTCTTTATCTGAAGCAAACACATAAGAACTACACCCAGAATCAGACCACCAAGAAAACAGACAATATACCCAAGAACCACCTTCCGATTTCCCCTTTCACAGCTTGTCTTCCTGATGTCATTATATGAAGCTTCCTGCGAAAATATTCCTTCTAATCTTCGAGTGTTCCCCTTGCCCAACGAATCAGCCATAGAATACTCCAAGTCAGCAACACTCCCATGATCACACCGACAATATTGATTCCTGCTTCATCCCACTGACAGTGTCTTCCTACGATCAGAACCTTGTGTGCCTCATCCGCAATTGCCAGGATCGTACAAAGTCCGAATACCGCACACGCCGCTTTCCAGGCTTTCATCACATTCTTCATTGCCAAAACCAATAATCCTGATTCTATGAAATAAACGATAAAGTGTGCCCATTTTCTCAGATACATGTGCACACCGTCCACACTGTCCTGTGGAAAAAAGTGCTGTTGGATCCATTCTGCCATCGGCAGACTGGTTGCTGCTGTCTGTGGTCCATTCTGGCTTGACAAAACCAAAAGAAGGATCAGCCAGATGATTGCCGGCAAAAACGAGATCATCGTCAGCTTCCTGTTCTTCTCTCTATTCGTTTTCTTATTGCTCTTCAAAAATCTACTCCTAACTGATATACTGCTTTTCTTTTTTGCTCATTATACCATGTAGAAATACTTTGTCAAATTTTAGTTTCTTACCTTACTTATACGTTAAACAAGTAGTTCGCAATCCCATACATCTACGCCACTGTCCTGGAACACGCCATGCAGACGTTCATGCAGCTGCTCCTTTGTCACATCTTTCTTTAGAATCACCTGAATGAATCCGCCTCCACCGGCTCCTGATATAAACTTCCCATCTACCAGGTCTTCACATACAAGAAGGATCTGATCGATACAGGTATTGGTTGTACCGGCATCCAACATACAGGATAATTTCCAATGTTGGTTTAAAAGCTCAGCAAATTCGTCAATATCTCCCTGCTCCAGCGCAAAACGCATTAACACGGCGATTGCCTTCATCTCCTTTAATGCCTTCAATGACTCTGGTCTGCTTCCGATATAGCCACCAACTACATCACGCAGCAGATTTCTTGCAAGACGTCTCTGACCAGTATAGACCAATGCAAAACGTTCTTTCAGTTCTTTCTTTCCCTCTTCCGGCATCTCTATCTTCTCTACAACAAGATTCTGGGCAATCCCCGGTTTTGTTGAGATCAGTTTAATTCCTTCTGTCAGTCCGCCAACCTGATCCTGCCAGCCGCCTCCGGTACTCATGATCTGCTCCATACCAAGGACAACATCATAGATCTCTGCATCTGTACGCTCCTGACCAAGGAATTCAAAGATTCCCTTTACGCACGCTCCTGATAAGATACTGCTTGTTCCAAGTCCTGATCCTTTCGGTACTCCGTAAACCTGGGTAGAAAGATAGATTCCTCCTCCCATCCGCTTTAAGATCTCCTGAAGATCTGCTTCTTCCTTGACCGGGATAATTCCACAGGCGATCAAAGCTGCTTTATGCAGTGCAAATGAATCATATGGATTATGACAATCCTGGATCTCAGCTGCACTGTCTACAGTTGTATAGACTCCGATATCCTTACTTTCAAATTCCACATGAAGCTCATCTAATCTCTTTACTGTGATCTGTACCGGATAGATTCCTCTTAATTTCATTGCAGCATTAAGAACTACTCCACCCTTTTCATTACAATGTGGTGGTGTATCCGTCCAGCCTCCGCCCCAGTTCACGCGGACCGGAAGGGCGATATCAACCTGATCTTTTACAATTCTATATCCTGCACTATCTGGAAGCTTCTTCTCTGCTTCTTCATAAATTGCCTCCTGGATTGTTCCAAAACAATCATTTTCGAGTGCATCATAATGCAGATCATCATAAATCGTTCTTGTCTTTTTCATATAACAGGAAACTGCATGATAGATTCGGATCTTCAATGAGAAACCTGCTTCTTCCGCATCTTCAATCAGCAACTTAAAGATTTCTTTCGATATTCCACGCTTTCCAAATATCTTGAGTGCATCCGCATAATACATTCCCTGCTCCAGTTTTCTGATGAAACACTTTGCAAGAATACGGTTTTCAAGAAACCTCTCCTGATCACAGGATGCCTCAATATCTGCTGCATTAAAACTGGAATATAGACTCATGCGTTCACTCTCGCGCCATCTGGAAATCTCTTCTTCTGTTGCAGTACCATGTGCCATCTTGTAAATGATTTCAGCCATATCAAGGGCATCTTCCCAGTCATCACACACCGGATAAAGATCTGCAAACCACAGATAGGTCTCTTCTCCTTTCCAGAGTTCTTCTTTCATCACTTCATTCTGAGTCATAAACTGATTCAATGTCGTGCCGAGAAATGAAACCTCTCCCGGATATTTTCCCTTCGGATTATCTGGTACACCATAAATTCTGATTACTTTTTTCCCACCTGTCAGTTCGATTCCGTGCATAACAATCTGTTCCGGAATCTTCCGGTCCATAATACGCACATGCGAAAGAACGGTTCCGTCGCCGACCTCAGAATTACCAAGAATATAACAATTCTCCAGATATGCTTCTTTTCCTATCTTCGCACGGCTTCCTACATAAGCATTATGCGCTGCAAATCCTTCTTTTTGCACTGCTGAATTCACCTGCATCTTCCAATCCAGGAACTCGTAATCCTGCACATCTTTTGTTACAAGACTTCTCAATTCCCTTGTTGTTCCGAAATGAATAAATTCCGCCGGTGACAGACACAACAGCTTCATTGAGAAATGATGGATCGCATTCCAAATCTGTGTCCTACATTCATGCAGTGCTTCATTGAGCTGTCCTTCTGCTGCCTCTTTATAGAAATCTTCTAATGTAGAATCATTTGCAAGCGGATATAAAAAATCCCCATAAAAGCTGATCCTTGCTTCTTCATTACAAAACTGCCGGAATTTCTTCTCGTCCACCTTGCCCTCTGTTGAAATCAGACGGAACAGTGCCTGCAACAATGCGCTGCCAAACAATACCGCACCTGTATCAAGGTCTACATTTCCTGCTTTATTAACAGCTCCCATCTCTCGCAAACGCTCTTCTGTCTGTTTATGAAGAAAACACTTTACATAATCATGTCCATCGTTCAGAAATACGCCATGATTCTTTCCTGTAGCTACCGGCTCTTTAATGGAAATTGCTGCTGCTCCGTCAAACTGCGCATCGATCTGAAGCGGATTAAACAGAAGCAATACATCACCTGACAAAACAAGCATTCCCTCCTGGATCCTGGATGGAACTCCTGACATTCCTACAATAAACTCATCAAATAAAGTGGAACTTCTTCCATCCGGCAATTCTCTTGGAACCGGTGAGAAAAGCTTGCCGATCGCAGAATACTGCGGCACTCTCTTGCTGTCACCACCTGAATGAATCACAAGAATTCTACGATTCTTAAAAGGATTCTCTCTCTCAGGCTCCTGTTCTGCAATATAACGCATCACCTGAAAGGTAGCGCCTCCGGATCCCACACGTTTTCCCTCCGGATCTGGAAGAACCGCATACGTTGTCTCTTCCGGAAGAAGACCTTTTTCCAGACGGTTCTCGATCTGATTCCGATAAGCCGTTTCCTGTGCTTTATTTGATGCTGTCAATATAATATAATCCCATTTAATAAAGCTTTTTTTCTTTAAACTTCTTTCATAATCTTCCCAGGAATCTAGATAGGACTGACGTAGGAAGAGATTGTTCATCTTCTCGTATTTCATTTTCTTACTCCTTATCTAACCTTTTCTTTTTTCTTATCTTAGTTAAACATTCAAATAACATCCAATGCTAGGACAACACACATTTTATAAAATTGAAAGTAATTGCAACCCGAGTAGACGTTTTTCATATACAAAAAAGAGCTGTAAAAAACGAGATTATCCTCTATTTCTCACAACTCTTTTCAAAAATCAGTTTAACTCCAGCTCTTACTGCTGTGTAAAATCATTATTCGCTGTCGGCGCTACTGCGCTTTCCTGAGCACTGATCGACTGAACTGTCTCAGAAGGTGTATACGTTTCTGTCGAATACAAAAATGTATGCATCTGTGTACTCATGTCATTCAATGTAACCGGAACTTCATAGAACACACCATCAATCTTACCGGAATAGAATACCTTTGGAAATGCATCCATTGCTTCCACCTTGTATTCTGTGATTTTACTTAAAAGACGAAGTACTTCGCTCTCTAAATAGTTTGTATTAATTTTATCAAGCATGCTCTTGGCAATATCGATCTTTTTCGCTTTATCAAGCTCCTGTGCTTTTGAGAAAATCTTAAAGAGAACTGTTCTCTGTCTTTCACTTCTCTTATAATCTCCTCCTTCTGTATAACGGATACGGCTAAATGCAACCGCCTGTGTTCCGTCTAATGTATAAGTACCTGCTTCTGTAATGTGTGCAGAAGATGTTCCCCTGATTCCATTAAGCTCATCAATATAACCATTGATATACTTTGTTTCTTCTTCTGTAATATCCTGCTCGATTCCATCCATATCATCAACCAGTTCTGCTACATTCATGAAGTTAACTGTAATATATTTCTGAATATCCAGATCAAAGTTTGTATTTAATGTATCCATTGCAAGCTCCGGTCCTCCGAAAGAGTGTGCATGAGTGATCTTATCCAGACCATGACCTTCAATCTGTACATAACAATCTCTATAGACAGAAGCAATATACACTTTTTTATTTGTATTATCTACATTTACCACCATCAGGGAGTCTGATCTTGTTCCCTTACCAAGATTATTTTCCCTGGAGTCAACTCCAAAAATAGCAAATGTCTCCTGATTCACTTCCGGCTCTTCTTCTACTTCTTCTGGCTCTTCTTCCTCTTGCACTACCTGATTTGTCTCTTTCTTTGGCTCTTCCTTTTCTTTCTTCTTTCCGCAACCGGAAAAAGAAGCAACTGCAAGTGCAACAATCAAAAGAACTGCAAGTATTCTTCTCTTTTTCACCTGAATTTTCCTCCTTCTCTCTGTCTTATCTCCATATTTGCACAAAATGGCTATGTTTCTTTAACAAACACAGCCATTTTAGCACACTTTAATTTAGAATGCTATAGAAAATCCTCAGTTCTCGTCCGAAAACGATTCTTTCTAATATTTTTCACCGATTTTCTCACCCATCTTTATCAATGTCTCTGCACCGGTCGCACTGTTTCTCACTAGATCTTCATCCGTCTGCACTTTTCCCGGCTCTGTCAAAAGAACGACTGTAGACCCGCCAAACTCGAACATTCCTTTTTCTTCTCCCCGGTGTACAACAGATACTTTCTTCTTATGATTCTTAATCCGTCCAACCATAAGAGCACCGACTTCCATCTGCAAAACGGTTCCCAGTTCTTCTGTCTGTACAAGACAATATTCCCTTGTATTCATCTTGTAAATCGGAGCATAGTCATTTGCCACCGGATTTACTGTATGGAATACTCCTCTGATCTTTCGCTGTGCAGATTTCACACCATCTGCTACATAACAATATCTGTGGTAGTCATCTACCGTGAGACGGATTATATAAGCTGTTCCACCTTCATAGCGTTTCGCAAGCTTTTCATCCTTCAGAAGACTACGGACTGTATACTGTGTCTGTTTGATAAGAAAAAGTCCATCCCTTTGAATCGGACAAACTGTCACTTTCCCGTCACAAGGACTGATCAGTACTTCTTTTCTTCCGTCAATCGGACGTTCCTCTGCTAAAATCTTACGCGTAAAAAAGTCATTATAAGAAGAATAATGATTCTTATCATAGATTGACAGATCAATCTGATTCTTTCTGACAAACGATGGAATCAACAGCCTGGATACTCTGCTGTCCAGCACTTTTCCACCAAGTCGGGATACCCTGGAACCAAGCAATGGTTTCAGCATCATTCTTGTCAATGTATGTCCATAGATATATTCCAGGAATCTGTCCTGTCCTGTTGTTTTCTCCGTCCTGTTTCCGTTTCTGTCTGCATAAATCATAATCTCTCCTCTTACATGAATCTTCGTCTCAATGTCCAGACTACTGCAACCGCTACTACTCCGACTAATGCAGAAAGTGTCTTATTCCCCGGCTTTTTTAATTTGAAATCCATAACAAACAGAAGTCCTACAAGAAGAACCATCGCATGCAGTACAATTCTGAAATCACAGTGCAGAAATGGGCGAAGCACAACAAGAATCGGTAATGCGATCGACATGGATGTGATTGGCAATCCCTGATAACACTTTCTGTTCTCTGTTGTCTCATCCTGCCTGGACTCTTCTGTTACATTAAACCATGCCAGACGGATCAATCCTGCCAATACATAAAACATAAGAATAAGAACACCGACAATCCCATTCATTCCCATACAATAACAGATGATCGCCGGTCCAACTCCAAAACAGACAATGTCACACAGGGAATCAATCTGGATTCCAAAACGTTTCTCTATTTCTGTTCTATCCTTCTTTGTTCTTGCAATCTTCCCATCAAACATATCACACAGACCGGACAGTGCAAGACACAATACTGCAAGATCCAGATGTCCATTCAATGACAGCATCATCCCACCAATCGAAATCCACAGACTGATATATGTAAGTATAACTGTGTAATCATAAACACCTAATATTTTATTTCCCCCTTGTTTTTATTCTTTTCAGAATAACTCTCCATTTATTTATGCTTTCTTCCTTAAGTTTCTTCCTATTGTAAAATTCGCCACGATCGTAAAAATTGCACTGATCAGTAATTCTGTATAATATCCAAGTCCTCTGCTTAAGATCATTCCCGGAATCAAAAGTGTGCTTCCAAAAACTGGTTCAAAAATCATCGAAAACAGTTTTTCACTGATGCCCATACCACCTGGCAGTGGCAGCATATCCACAGAAACTGAAATCACAGACTGCAGAAGAATGATCACGAATGCATTCGTTCCGGACAGTCCAAATGCCTTATATACAAACCAGGTTGCTGTAAACAGTGCGAACCTCTGAAATAGTGTGATTGCAAATACATTAACCAGCACCATCATATGATCTTTCAGATAAACCGCTGTTGTATGATACTGATCCATTGACGCATTCAGTTTCTCAATTCTTGTACTCTTATGTCGCATCAGATGCATTTTTTCCAGCAGTTCCATTCCTTTCACAAGAATAGAACGTGCAAGCACCGGATGAAATACAAGGAGCAGCATAGAAGCCACACAAAACACATTTAAACCTGTTCCAAGATAAAAAATATGACGGATCTCATACATATGTGTTCTGATGAATCCCCTGCCGAAGATCATAAGTCCAAGGCCGATCACAACGAGAACCATCTTATATGTAATCGTGACAATCATCAGCACAAGTGTTGATACCGGGATTGGAATTTTCTCTTTCTTCATATAATAAATCTGCGCCGGCTGTCCTCCTGTTGCGGATGGCGTGATACAGCTGAAAAAGAATCCCACAGGGGAAAACAGGAAACATTTCCATTTCTTTAGATGAATACCAAGCGTATGCATCATATAAAATATAATAATTGACTCTCCCCATATAAAGATAATCACACAGACGACCCCCGGAAACAACCAGTATAAATTCACTGTTTTCAGGATTTCTGCAATCTCGCTTAAATCCTCTCCATGGAACACTCCATAGAGTGTTGCCGCAAAGACAAGAAAGAGAAAAAGTACATTAAATATCATTTTCTTTTTATTTTCCATTTTCTCCTCCTGCTTTTCGAACCAGATTTCTGTAAATTTTCCATCCGTTTGTCCGGCAGCTTACAAACCAGGTAAGCTCCGCTACCACAACTCCACCGATCACATCCACAATTACATGCTGTTTTGTTACAAGCGTAGAAACAAAGACCAACACCGCGATCATTACAGATACGATCTTATACCACACCGGTATTTTTTTATCTCTCCTGATTCCAATACAACAGAACCAGCTTGCCATACAATGGATTGATGGAAATAAATTCACCGGTTTATCAATCTGATATAAAAAACGCATGCCCTGAACAAAAATTCCATTTCCGACAAGTTCTGGTCTTACATTTGTTGTCGGATAAAATACAAAAAACAGAAAACAAATGATTCTGGCATACAAATCAGCCGTAAAAAATCTATATTTTATCTCTTCCTCCCGCAATGATATAAGCAGATAATTAATCACCCAGAAAATGTAACATCCAAAATAAACAAGAATAAAGGCTGGGATCAACGGGATCTTTGCGTCTAATGCAAGTGACAGGTTATGGTACTCACCTGTATCTGCCAATCTAGGTGATCCCCAGTAGACAGCTGAATTCACCAGAAAAGTAATTACCGGTGGGAGTAAGATTTCTATTATTCTCTTTCTGTCCAAATTCCCTGTCCTTTGTCTCACTTCTTGTTTTCTCCATTCTTTTCCCATTTTATGATGTAACCGGATTGCTTCATTGCTATGCACTTCCCACAATCCTTGAACATTATTTTATCCCACTTTTTCATAATAACAATAGGCTTTGGCATTTATTAAAGAAAAAAGTGCCATTCTTTAAGGAACAGCACTTTTTTCTTTAGAATATCTTTAGAATTTACCACAAATGCATTTCAGGGCTTACATCTCGTCTTCCCTGTATCCAAAATTTTTCATCATATAATCGCTGTCTCTCCAGTTCTTCTGAACCTTCACCCACAGCTTCAAATTTACTTTGCAATCCAGCAGACGCTCGATCTCAAATCTTGCAGTACTTCCGATTTTTTTCAGCATACTTCCCTGTTTTCCGATGATGATCCCTTTATGGGAATCTCTCTCGCAAATGATTGTTGCATCAATATGACACACTTTATGATTCATTTTCATCTGATCGATTGCTACTGCGATTCCATGTGGAATCTCTTCATTTAAACTATGCAATGCTTTCTCACGGATAATCTCCGCTACAATCTGACGTTCCGGCTGGTCTGTGATTGTATCTTCGTCATAGAACTGTGGTCCATAAGGAAGATATTTCATAATTACATTTACAAGCTCGTCCGTATTATCGCCTCTTCTTGCAGATACCGGAACGATTTCCGCAAAATCGCATTCCTTGCGATATGCATCTATAAAAGTAAGAACCTCTTCCTTCTTCACCATATCAACTTTATTAATAACAAGAATAACCGGTGTCTTTACCTTCTTTAACTGCTCGATGATATGCTTCTCACCTGCACCGATAAATGTAGATGGCTCTACAAGCCAAAGCACAACATCCACTTCATTCAAAGAACGTTCTGCAATATTCACCATATACTCACCAAGCTTATTCTTTGCTTTGTGAATTCCCGGTGTATCTACAAACACAATCTGACCTTCCTCTGTTGTCAGAACTGTCTGGATACGGTTTCTTGTTGTCTGCGGTTTATTTGATGTAATTGCGATCTTCTGTCCAATCAGACGATTCATCAAAGTAGATTTTCCGACATTCGGAATACCCACTCCGACATTCTGTCTTCCGATCAGTGTGACAAATCCTGATTTAAAATTCTCCTGCATACTTTTTCCTTTCTTTTTCCATCTTAAAGTGTCTTTATTTCAAGGAACATCTCTTTCTGCTCCTCAATCTTCTCTTCACTTCCGATCACACAAAGTTCATGTGCATCCAACAGTGCCTGCAGCACATCAGCAAGCGCTCGGATATCTGCCTGCTGTGCATCAAGAATCTGATTTCTCTCTTCCCTGATCATCTCAGCTGATACATGATTCATATAAAGATTCATTGATCTGCTTCCCTTTGCTGCCGGATTCATCGGACGGTCGATATTGCTGATCGTTCCGATAATAAACTTGTTCATATCTCTGTCATCTACATTGAAGTTCTTCAGATACTCTACAACCCCTTCGTAGATCTCCATTGTCTTCTCCAGATTCGGGTCACGGTAAGATACCAGATAACCTTCACCGATTCTGTTAAAGCTGCTCATACATCCGTAAGCTCCGCCCTTCACACGGACATTCTGCCACAGATAATCATAGCTTAAGATGACTTTCAGAATCTGAAGTGCTCCTGTATATTCAACACCACGATCGATAAAATTACCTGTTCTTGCAACGTACTGAACTTTAGAAGATGTCTTGAATCCCTCGTTGCGTTTCACACAATGAATTTCACACAGTGTCTCTGCTTCTTTTTCCTCTGTATGAAGTGTGTCTGCAATCTTTGCAAATGCTTCTTCCATCGGTGCAAGACCATCCGCTGATGAAGTATAACTGATGATCAGATTATCCTTACGGAAGATCTGCTGTGCAATCTGTCTTAAGTTTGCAATCAGCTCAGCCTTCTTCTCTTCAAAGTTTTCCTCCAGTTCTTTTACAACCTCATAGTAACCGATTCCATCTGTATCATCTTTGAACTTCGCCATCGGTGAAGTATAAGACAGAGAGCGAAGGGCTGCTGTCGTATGTCCGGATGACAGGAAGGACATCTGCAGTCTGGATTTGAGCATTGCTAAGATCTCTTTTAGACGCTTCTCGTCTCCAAGGTCAGATTCCATTAAGATTTCACGCATCATGGAGAACAAAACATCCATCTTCGGATACAGCGCTTTCCCTTTGATTTCAAACGTCGCACAGAATTCTTTCTCTTTTACCTTTGTTGCATCTGTATAAAGCTCCAGAGAAGTTCCGATTCCTCCTGTGTGTACATTGATCTCATTAAATAATTCACTGTATTCATAATTCTTTGTATCAATAATTCCAAGCACACTCTGCAGAATACTGATATATGGAAGTTTCTCTTCCGGAATACCGGACAAGTCAAACAAAAGCGCTGTGTATCCGATTCCATTCGTCTCAACTTCGTGGTGTACCAGCTTCACTCCGCCTGTCTCAAGCTCTTTATTATAAATCGGTGCGATTTCTCTTGAAATATCTTCGCGTCCGAGTACAGGAATCTTCGCCAGATCTTCCGGTGCCGACTCTTCTTCCTGATATTCTTCCAACTCTTTCGTTGCTTTCACAAGTGCATCGATTTCTTCTTTTGACAAACTGTCTTTGTATGCCTGAAGCTTATCTGCAAGTTCTTTATCCATTCTTGCAGTACGTCCGCGCTCCGGTTTGATAATAACGATAGAACCATGTGTGTTATCAAGAAGATATTTCTGAATCAGTTCTTCAAAATATCCTGTCTCCACCTGTTCTTTCAAGAATTCAAATGTCGGAATTGCCTGCATGTGGATAAATGGTTTCGTCTCATCATACAGCCAGCTATCAAACAACTGCAGTCCATACATCAGTCCACGCGGATAATTTCCGAAATCAGCCTCGCGGAAACGGAATTCATGATAGTTGATTCCTGCGCGAAGTGCTTTCTTATTGATTCCATTTTTCACAACATCTTTCAATGTATCTTCAATTACACGAACGAATTCTTCCTTCTGCTCTACATTCGCATTCTTAGAAATCACAGAGAAGATCGGCTGATAAACTCCGTTGTCATAAGATCCTGAGATATCCTTGCCGACCCCAGCATCCAGAAGCGCTTTCTTCAGCGGTGCGCCCGGTGCGGACAGAAGTGCGTAATCCAGAATCTCAAATGCCAGATACAGTTTCTCATCCAGTGTAGTACCGATCACTTTATTATAAGAAAGATAGGTGTTATCCTCCTCACTCTCTTCACTTGCGATGGAATACTCCTGAACGACTTCCTTCATCTCTGTAAATGGCTTCTGCAGATGAATCTCTGAATCCACCGGTTCATTCTCAAAATCTGACAAATACTTCTCGTCAAGCCATCTTAATTTCTCTTCCATATTCATATCACCATACAGGTAAATATAGCTGTTAGATGGATGATAATACTTTCTATGAAAATCTAAAAATTGCTCATAAGTAAGTTCCGGAATCACCTCCGGGTCTCCACCGGACTCTACGGAATACGTATTATCCGGGAACAGAGAGTTCAGAACCACGCGGTCAAGTACGCCTTCCGGAGAAGAGAATGCTCCTTTCATCTCGTTGTATACAACACCGCTGATTGTCAACTCTCCATCTGGATCATCCAGCTTATAGCTCCAACCTTCCTGGCGGAATGTCTTGTCATTCTGATAAATATTTGGATAAAATACTGCATCCATATAAACATGCATCAGGTTCTGAAAATCCTTGTCATTGCAGCTTGCCACCGGATATACTGTCTTGTCCGGATAAGTCATCGCATTCAAAAATGTATTCAGAGAACCTTTCACAAGCTCAACAAATGGATCCTTCACCGGGAATTCTTTCGATCCGCACAGAACAGAATGTTCCATAATGTGTGGAACTCCTGTACTGTCTGACGGTGGTGTACGGAATCCAATTGTAAACACCTTGTTCTCATCATCATTTTCCATAAGAAGCACTCGTGCTCCGCTTTTCTTATGCTTCAGAAGTGTCCCCTTTGACTTCAGATCAGATAAATCTTCTGTTTGGAGCACTTCATATGCATTCAGATCATATATACTCATTCTTTTTCTCCTATTGCTTTTTTTCTCAATTTCTTTATTCTTCTGTTCCTATTAGAACTTTTTTCCCACGAAATGCAAATCCATAATGGCGGATTCGCTCCTTTTTAATTCCTCTGGCAAGCAGTTCCGTATCATATTCTTTTTCTTCAATCTGACGCAGTGCATTCTCCACTGTCTGCTCAAGTGATTTTTCTTTTGTTATATTCTGAACCTTAAATTCCATTACAATTGCATCCAAATCTGCTTTTAATGGTTCCATAACTACATCATAACGTCCAAATCCACTTTCCCTGTTGGAAGTAATCCTGTATTTGTCAGCCAGATCCACGATCAGTCCAAGAACAAATCCGTGGTAGAATCTCTCCGGTTTCTGTTCTTCGGATGGCTTATTCCCGGTATCAAAACTGCTAAAGGTCTGAAGTGCAACCTGATTCATGAACTGATTCATATAATCTAGATTTCCTGCAATCAATGCATCTTTAAAGTTGCCATATGCAGAATCTTCTTCTGAGAACCAGTCTTCGATCATCTTCTCAAACATCAGCATCGTCTCATGGTTTGTGATTTTCAGATAATATTGACGCTTACCGGTTCTGTTATCCATCTCATACCGGTCAACTTTCAGGTAACCACTGGCAAGCAGAAGACTCCAGATGGCTCCACGTTTTCTTCCAAGCTGCTCAAAAATCACCTGTTCATCCAAATCTGTGCTGATTGTTCTACCTTGCAACAGATCTTCCATCTCCGATTTAATCTTTGCCGGACTTCGACGAATCAAATTGGATACAAGTACATTTCCACTGGTATCTGCCCAGTAAGTTCCATATTCTCCTGTATCTAGATATTTTGTAATCGACCACGGATTATAAATGTCTTTCCGCTTCCCAAAAGAAAATCCATCATACCAATAGCGGACATTTTCTTCTTCCCTTGACAGTCCATTGTACTCTAAAGCATTAAAGACCTCTTTTTCCGTAAATCCGAAAAAACCGCTATATTTTTCGGATGTTGTTGTCACGACTTCAAGATTGTTCAAATCTGAAAAAATAGATTCTTTACTTACTCTTGTAATCCCAGTCAATAATCCCCTCTCCATATATGGATTCGTTTTAAATGTTGAATTAAACAAGCTTCTGACAAATGCAGTAAGTTCTTTCCAATATCCATGAACATAAGCCTCCTGCAAAGGTGTATCATATTCATCCAAAAGAATGATTACCTTTTTACCATAATATCTTTCCAGGTAATCAGACATATAGTTAATTGCAATTGCTGCTGCATCATCAGACATTGTTTCCTCAACTGAATCAAAATATGCACGATCTTTCTCATTCAGCTGCTCACTGTTTCTTAGAAATTCAAACTGGCTGTACATTCTCACAAGCTTTCGGATAATTGCTCTTCTGGCTGACTCATATGTTGTTGCTTTAATATCAGCAAAACTAAGTGAGATTACCGGATAGCTGCCTTGAAGTTCACGGAATTTTTCATAGCTCCAGATATTAAGTTCCTCAAAATATTTTCTGCTATCTACATGGTTCACTGAAAAGAAGTATTCTGTCATACTCATATTTAAAGTCTTTCCAAACCTTCTCGGACGGGTGATTAGTGTAACACTATCCTGATTTTCCCACCATTCCCTGATAAAATCAGTCTTATCAATATAAAAGCAGTTGTTTTTTCTGATCGATACAAAATCCTGATTTCCAATAGATATTACTGACTTCATATAATCCAGATCCTTTCCACATGTTATCATCGCATTACTTTCCCTATTGTATCATATTTTTTCACTTAAACAAAGAGTATAGTTTGTAATAACATTTGGCACTTAATGATATGTTACTGTAAATCAGAACCTTTCCTTTTGCTCTCCTTTGTACGCATAACTCACATCCTGGAATATAACTTCTCCCTAAAGACCTGACAACTTCTCCTTTTTCCAGTTATCCTCGACATCACTTTCAATACCTTTTAATATTTATAGTTTTTATCTATAAATCTTTCGTTCATATATACATTATCTATTGGAAAACTTCATTCAAAAACGATAAAATTTATCTATAAACACTTTGGTTATGAGTAGATTGTTCCCATCGTTTATTTTTTAGAAAGTATACATTTAACAAAAGAATCTATCTACACCATCTATCCACAAATCAAACAATAAGGAGAATGATTATGGAAATTATTAAAGATTTACCGGAAGTATTTGAAGAATTTGCAGAGCAGCGTCAGAAATCATTTCTCGCTGTAAAACAGTTAAAGGACAAAGGAATTCCTGTGATTGGATCCTACTGTACTTATTTTCCAAAGGAGATCGCCATGGCAATGGGCGCAGCAACAGTCAGCCTCTGCTCTACATCTGATGAGACGATCCCAGCAGCAGAAAAGGATCTGCCACGTAACTTATGCCCACTGATCAAATCCAGTTATGGATTTGCAAAGACAGACAAATGTCCTTTCTTCTACTTCTCAGACGTTGTTGTCGGAGAGATGACATGTGACGGTAAGAAGAAAATGTACGAATACATGGGCGAATTCAAAGAAGTCTTCATCATGGAACTGCCACAATCCCAGAAAGCTGAAGTACTCGACCTTTGGAAAGCTGAGATTCTCCGCTTTAAAGAATATCTCGAAGAAAAATTCGAGGTGACGATCACCGAGGAACAGGTTCGCGAGGCAGTTAAACTTGAAAATAAAGTCCGCACATCCTTAAAGAATCTTTACGGAGTTATGAGACATGATCCTGCACCGATCAAAGGTCATGATCTTTTCCGCGTTCTGTACGGAAGTGGTTTTAAGCTCGACCGTACACTGATTGCTGAGGAAGTTGACGCACTGACCGCTAAGATTGAGAAAGAATATGCGGAAGGAAAACGTGAAGATAAGAAACCTAGAATCCTGATCACCGGATGTCCGATCGGCGGTGCAACAGAGAAGATCATCGATGCTGTTGAGAATAACGGCGGAATCGTTGTTACATTTGAAAACTGCTCCGGGGCAAAGTCCATCGATCGTCTGATTGACGAAGATGCTGAAGACATTTATCAGGCAATCGCAGAGCGTTACCTCTCTATCGGATGTTCTGTTATGACTCCGAACCCGAATCGTCTGGAGCTTCTCGGAAGACTGATCGACGAGTACAAAGTAGATGGAGTACTTGAAATGACGCTTCAGGCATGTCACACTTATAACGTAGAGACTCTTTCCATCCGCCGCTTTGTAAACGAGGAAAAAGGAATTCCATACATGAACGTTGAGACAGATTATTCCAAGACTGATGTCGGACAGCTGAATACACGTATTGCAGCCTTTATCGAGATGTTATAATCTGCTATACTTGAATTATTACGGTTACTGTTCACACGATGTGCGACCAGCAACGCATCTCGCCATTTTAAATCGCC
>ENA-OPEV01000542-OPEV01000542.1-human-gut-metagenome-genome-assembly--contig:-NODE-542-length-24287-cov-4.587199_pt1 | contig 24287 bp, 19 predicted proteins | sample MGYA00241637_ERZ501537 | MGnify/ENA primary metagenome ERZ501537 (study PRJEB25962, sample SAMEA1972159) | human gut metagenome | biome: human gut; feature: human-associated habitat; material: faeces...
GGGCGCGTTTTTCTGTTGCAAAAAGCTGGCCAATATGCAAAAACCCGCCTGGCAGGGCGGGTTCCGTTTGTTTCATGACATATCCCCATTTACAGGGACAGGGATTTTTGATATTTTATGCAATTGCATTTGACAGCGGTTTTTCAATGCACCGTCTCCACTGTTTTACTAACTGGCCAACTACCAGGGCATTGATCAGTGTTCCTTCTCTGACTCCGTTTAACTTATGGAAACAGATCAGTGCCAGGATCATTGCCAGAATGGTAAGGGTGCTGTCAAAACCTACTTTTACATTTCCGAATATAAAGCCGGTCTTTTTAGCAAGGGCGCGAACAAATGCCTCTGCCGGAAGCATGATCACATCTGCAATAACCTCAAAGCTGATGCCAAGGGACATGATGATACATCCGATGACCAGGTAGACAAAAGAGTCACCCCAGGGACCGCCGAAACGGGTAGGAATGATGGCCATGGCCTTGTCAATGCAGAAACTGAAAAAGAAAGTAATCGGGATCTGCAAAGCCTGTTCTACGCTGAAACGCTTTCTTAAGAGTGCTTCACAGATCAGGAAGATCATATTAAACAGAAAGGTAAAAAATCCCATTGATACAGGTGTTACCAGACTGAGCACGAAAGGAAGCCCTGAAACCGGTGAAGTCCCCAGACCCGCACGGGTGATAAAGGCAATTCCTGTTGCACATAAGATGACTCCTGTTAAAAACAGACAATAACGCTTACAGACTGATTGAAACGACATAATAAATTCTCCTGTTCTTTCACACATATTTTATTTTCCCCAGGCCATGTGATCTATAAAATCCCCAGTAAAACATATAAATAGACAAACATGGCAAAACAGTACAAAATATTTTTATACACCTAAAATATTTTGTGTATAGTGTAAAACAAAATTGAGAAAATTTCAATACTTATTCACAACTTATTGATAAAAAATTGACTTTCAATCTGTTTACTGGTACTCTTATAAGGATAAACGAGCTACAGACAGTAGCAGAATGGAGAAGAATATGAATACACAGCAACAAAACAGCAGACTGACCAGTCTACCCGTAGTAATGTTTTTGGCTGGTATCTGCTGTTTCTTATGGGGAAGCGCGACACCGGCGATCAAAACAGGTTACAGACTGTTCCAGATCCAGTCATCTGACGCAATGTCCATTATTTTATTTGCAGGAATGCGTTTCCTGTTGGCAGGTTTTCTGGTGATCCTTTTTCACAGCATCCAGGGACGCCGCTGGATCATGCCTCAGAAGGGATCAGGAAGAGCGATCCTGGAACTTTGCTTAAATCAGACGGTCCTTCAGTATTATTTCTTTTACACAGGACTGGCACATGCCAGCGGGGTACATGGAGCGATCATCACAGGAGGAAATGTTTTTATTTCTATTTTAGTTGCCAGCCTGATCTTCCGGTATGAGAAACTGACAGCCAGAAAACTGGTGGGATGCGCCCTGGGTTTTGTGGGAATTGTAGTAATGAACCTGTCCGGACAGGAAGGAAATCTGTTCCAGGTATCTCTTTTAGGAGAAGGATTTGTCCTGTTTGCCCAGATCTTTTATGCTACATCCGGCGCCTTATTAAAGAAATATGGCAACCAGTATGATGTAGTTACCTTAAGCGGTTATCAGTTTATGTCAGGCGGACTGATCCTGATCCTCATTGGATTATTCGGCGGCGGAAGAGTCCAGGTTGAAAGCGGAGTTTCCGCGTATATCCTGTTATTATATCTGGCATTTATCTCAGCAGTTGCTTATACACTCTGGGGTGTATTGTTAAAATATAACCCTGTAAGCCGCGTGACCGTATTTGGCTTTATGAACCCGGTGTTCGGTGTTCTTTTGTCCGCCCTGGTATTAGGGGAGACAGCCCAGGCATTTTCCGTAAAGAGCCTGGTTGCCCTGGTATTTGTATGCCTTGGAATTTATGTGGTCAACAGTGTAAAAACAGCAGAACGATAAAGAAAATGTATGTTCGTTCCATCCTTGACAATGAATGATATAAGTGTTATACATATTATAGAACAAACAAATATAACTTGTATTTATAACTTAGAGGATTTTCACAGGTCCTGTAAGAAATCAGGAAAGGATGAGAACGATGTCACAACAGAAACGAGATTACTACGAAGTTCTTGGAATAGATAAAACTGCAGACCCTGCCACTATTAAGAAAGCCTATCGTAAACTGGCTAAAAAATACCATCCCGACAGCAATGTGGGAAATGAGGCAGCTGCTGAAAAATTTAAGGAAGTTAATGAAGCTTATGATATTTTAAGCGATCCGGAAAAGAAGAAACTGTATGACCAGTTTGGCCACGCAGCTTTTGACGGAACCGGAGCAGCAGGAGCCGGTAGTTACGGCGCAAATGGCGGCTTTGGTTCTGACGGCAGCTTTACAGGAGGTTTTGGCGGCTTTTCCGGAAATGGCGGCTTCAGAGGTTTCCATACTTCAGACGGACACACCTTCCATTTTGAAGGCGGAGAAGGCGATGATATCTTTGGTGATATTTTCGGAAATATGTTCGGCGGCGGTAAAAAGAGCCGCTTTACAGGCGGTTTTCACCAGGACGGCAGTGGCTTTAACGGTTTTCATGGCTATAGCGGTTTTGGCGCAGATCCATCCAGCGAAAAAGGCAGTGATGCACAGGCGGAGATCAATATCAGTTTTGATGATGCAGCTTTTGGCGCAGACCGTGTGATCACACTTTCCGATGCAAATGGAAAGAGCCAAAATCTGAAAGTCCATATCCCTGCAGGTATCAACGAAGGCCAGAGCATCCGCCTGAAAGGAAAAGGCAATCCTGGCATAGGCGGCGCAGAAGCAGGAGATCTGTTATTAAAGGTCCATGTAGGAACACGGCCTGGTTATGAACGGAAGGGAATGGATGTTTATACCAGTACAGAAGTACCCTTTACAACAGCAGTTTTAGGTGGTGAGATCATTGTACCTACCCTGTATGGTAATGTTTCCTGCAAACTGCGTGAGGGAACCAGATGCGGCTTAAAGATCCGTCTTGCCGGTAAAGGTATTGTTTCCATGAAAGACCCGAAGGTAAAAGGCGACCAGTATGTGACCATCCAGATCGCTGTTCCGCAGAACCTGACAGCAGAGGCAAAAGAAAAACTGAGAGAATTTGCAGCTGCCTGTGAAAGGGGAAAAAGGGGCGGGAGACCAGCCGCTTAATGATCTATAATATTAAAAATAATAATGTGAGGTACCTTATGAAAAAGAACCGAAATCCAGAAAGAACAAAAACCTTGAAAGAAAAAGGTAAGATCCCTTTCCGGTACCGCTTCTTTTTGGGAGGTGCCTCTTTTTTTCTTGCCCTTATGATCCTTGTTACAGGTGTGGCTTTTGCGTTTCGTGAGACCATTGACCTGTATCTTTCCGGCAGCCGTACCAATGTATCAAAAGAGGCGAAAGAAGAAGCTGCCTATAACAGCCGCCGTCTGGCAGCCCAGATCGAGGCGGAAGGTGCTGTTCTTTTGAAAAATGAAAACAATACCCTGCCTCTTTCAGAAGAGATCACCCGGGTAAATGTATTTGGCTGGGCATCCACCCAGTGGCTGGGAAGCGGTTCCGGTTCCGGAAGAGTGGAAAAAGTAGACCTGGATCTTTTAGGAGCATTAAAAGAAGCGGGAATCTCCTATAATGAAGAACTGACCCGGATGTATCAGGATTTCCAGCCAAAGCGTCAGAAAACATCTACTCTTGAAAGCTGGCCGGAAGAAAGCTGCCGGCTTTATGAACCGGATATTACAGATACAGAATATTACACAGAAGATCTGCTTAAAAACGCAAAAGAGTATTCAGATACAGCGATCATGGTAGTAGGAAGGCTTTCAGGGGAAAGCAATGACTGTCCTCAGATCCAGTATAAAAAAGTAAAGAAGAACGGACAGCTGTTAAGAGATAAAAGAAGGTCCTATCTGGATCTTTCCACAGAAGAAGAGGGGCTTTTGCGCTATCTGGGTGAAAATTATAAAAATGTGATCCTGTTATTAAATACAGGAAATGTAATGACCTTGGGAGCAATTGACCTGATGCCTGGAATTGGGGCCTGTGTGATGGCAGGAATGACCGGACAGTATTCGGCAGAGGCACTTCCAGACCTTCTCTGGGGAAAAATAACACCTTCCGGCCGCACGGCTGATACCTGGGCTTACAATTTCCGCACAGCTGCCAGCTATGCCAATGCAGGAGCTGACGGAGTGGGAAGTTATGAAAACGGAGAAGGTCTTTATCCTTTTGATGGTACCAAAAGCGGCAATGTAGGAGAGTCCTTTAAATATGATCAGGTATCTTATGTAGACTACGCAGAGGGGATTTATGTAGGCTATAAATGGTATGAAACAGCAGATGCGCAGGATTACTGGGATAAGTATTATAATCTTCATGGAAGAGGTTACCAGGCTGTAGTACAGTATCCTTTTGGCTATGGCTTGTCTTATACTACCTTTGACTGGAAGGTTGTAAATGCTCCGGGAAAAAGGGAAAAGATCACTGCGGACGGCAGTTACAAGATCACAGTGGAAGTTACCAATACAGGAGAACGGGCTGGCAAAGAGGTGGTGCAGCTTTATTATGCCCCTCCATATGAAGCGGGAGGGATCGAAAAATCGGCGGTAGTATTAGCTGATTATGCGAAAACAGGAGAGCTGCAGCCGGGGGAAAAAGAAGAGGTTACGTTGTCTGTAAAAGCCAGAGATATGGCATCCTATGATTTTAATGACAGCAATCAAAACGGTTTTGCAGGATATGAGCTGGATCCGGGAACCTATGTACTTTCTCTTCGGAAAAACGCCCATGAGACCGCTGATATACCAAATGCCCAGATCAGCCTGAAACTGGCAGAAAATATCCAGTATCCTACAGACGAGATCACAGGTGCAGTCGTTTCCAATAAAATGACAGGAAAAGACGCAGTAGACGGAGTGGGGATCGATGGTTCAGACAGCGGTCAGAAGATCTCCTATATGAGCCGCAGTGATTTTGATACGACATTTCCAAAAGAACCGGTAAAGACCCGAAAACTTTCTGAAAAGGCAGCAGAACTGAACCTTTATACCCAGGAAAAAGCAGATGAGTTTGGGCAGAGCTTTTTAGAACAAAGTGAGTCTCAGAGTAAAAATGATGTGGCATTTGGAAAAAAGCAGGGCCTTTATATTGAAAAAAACGGAACTGTAACAAAATTGGGTTACGAACTGGGAGCGGATTATGACGATCCAAAGTGGGATGAAGTTTTAAACCAGCTGACAGAAAAAGAGACAGAGGAGCTGTTCCTTCACGGGTATGTAAAGACAGAAGAACTGGAAAATATTGGAAAACCATTAGCCAGAGAAGCTGACGGACCGGCACAGATCGGTAGTTTCAACCAAAATCCAACAGGAACCGGATTTCCCAATGCCGGTGTTATGGCCCAGTCATGGAATACAGAATTATCCCGTGATATGGGACGGGCAGTCGCAAAGGAAGCAGGTCAGTTTGGCTATAGCGGCTGGTATGCACCGGCGGTCAATATCCACCGCAGTCCTTTTGATGGCCGAAACTATGAATATTATTCAGAAGACAGCTTTCTTTCCGGGAAAATGTGCGGGGCAGCGGTAAGTGGAAGTATGGATATGGGTGTATACTGCTATGTAAAACATCTGATCTGCAATGACCAGGAGTCTGGTATTTACAGGGATGGCGTCTATACCTGGATGACGGAACAGGCCCTGCGGGAAACTTATTTAAAGCCGTTCCAGATGATCGTACAGGATAATGGTGCCACCGGCCTTATGTCCTCCTATAACCGTATAGGAGCTGTGTGGGCAGGAGGCAGTAAGGGGCTTCTTACCAGCATTTTAAGGGATGAATGGGGCTTTAAAGGAGCCGTGCTTACAGATTATTCTGACCATCATAAATATATGAACGGGGATCAGGCTCTTGCAGCAGGGGGAACCCTTTGGATGGACGGTTTTATGAATGATGGCAGTTTTGCCTTTAAAAATGAAGAAAATAAGGCAGCCTATGATCAGGCACTGCGGCAGTCAGCAAAAGATGTGATCTACATGTATTTAAACGCGAGAGTGAGAAACCAGGCGTATGCAGAAGAAATGGATGACTGGAGCTTGTTAAAACCGGAGATCAAGGCACCGTTCCCATTGTGGGCAGCGGGACTGGCGGCAGTAGACCTTCTGGCTATTGGAAATTTTGTGTTTGCTGTAAATATCTGGAAGAAACGAAAAAGAGAACTTTTAAAAGACCATGAAAATTAAAAAATATGTTTTCATACAAAAAGGCTTCGGCAAAGGATTAAACCAATGCCGAAGCCTGTAGTATTATAAAGCGTTATAAAGTATACTCTTTATCATAGATCACTTCCGGAAGGGACTCCGCATCAGAAGAAGTAACCTTTCCTGTGGATTTCTTATCATCATCAATGAAATAAATAGAACCGCCGGAAACCTTGAATGTCCAGGATCCGTTTACTTTATAATTCTTGCTGGAAGTCTGGATCTTGCCGGACTCATTAACCAGGTACATTTTATTGTCAACACAGAATACCTGATAGTCAGAACCGCTGTCTGCCTTTACAAGGCGTCCCTGATAATACAGATAATCATCTTTGGAACCATTATAACCGCAGCCCTTATCAGAGCCGGACTCACTGAAATAGTAAGCAGCTGTTTCACCGTCAACGCTTAAATTGGATTTTTTACCGGTGAGCATTTTACCGTCAGAGTCATTTTCACCAAAGTAGCCTGTAAATTCTTTACCGGAAGAAGTTACCACATGGATAAGGCCGGTCTGGCGGACACCATAGGAGTTAAAAAAATAGGAATTTCCATCTACCTTGGTAGTTGCCTTGCTCATATTGGTAGCTTTGCTGTTTAAGTAAGCAGGGGTACCATCACTTTCAAAGTAGTACCAGTTTGACTCACCTTCGTCTGGGGCTTCATCGCTGTTGTCTGTGGTGATCTCGTCCTTGTCATCAGAGTCACCTGGATGATTGTAAAGTTCCAGCCATTTGTTTTTTGCCATGATGCCTTCATCATCTCCGCCTAAATAGACGAATTTGCTGATACCTGTGGGATCTCCTGCTTCAGCGCTGCTTTTTACAGCTACCCAGCCAGTCATCATCACACCGTCTTCATTAAAATAATATTTATTATCCCCGATGGTTTCAGCGGAATAGGAGTCATTCTTAGAACGTTTTGCCTTTCCGTTTGTCTGGAAATAAAACCATTTGGCAGTATCGGAAGCAGAAGTACGGATTTCAGAGATCGTTCCATCATCCGGCTTGTTGTCTTCGTCATAGTCCAGGCACAGCCAGCCGGTCTTGGCATAACCATTGTCTCCCAGATAATAAATATCATCATTATCAAAAAACCAGCCTGTACGCATTTTTCCATCGCTGTCAAAAGCGTATTTTTTATCCCCGATGGTACTCCATTTATCCTTGATCAGCTTTCCTTTGGCGTCCACGTAATACCAGCCTGCTTTCTTCTGGGAAGTATCTTCTGATAACTGGATCCAGGAATTTTTTGCCATTACGCCGTCATCGTCAACGTAGTAGGTATCATCGATCCACTGGTTTACAGCAATGACGCCGTTATTGTCCAGATAGTAAGAGTTATCACCGGAAGTTTTCCAGGTATTGTAGGCATAATTTCCAGATGCTTCCTGATATTTCCATACTCCGTTTTCACTGACCCAGCCGCCACTTGCAGCCAGGCTGCTAAAAGCAGCTGCGGAACTTAAAACAGCTGCAGCTCCAAAGGACAGGAATAGTTTTTTATAATTTTTTATCATACAGTTTCCCCTTTCATGTATGTACAGATCCGTATATTTATATCAAAATGTACAATGGTCTGCTGCAAGTATAACATCTAACTATTTTTTCCACAATAATGTTCACAAAATCGTCAGAAAAAATAAATAATACAAGAAGATGTTATGGCTGAAATGATTGTCAGTCAGAAAATAATCGTATATAATAATCTGGTATTTTCAGAGCGTGTATATGTGAAACCAAGGAGGAAGAAAAATGGAACGGGGACCTGTAAGGGTGGCAATGATGGCAGATACCCATGGAGTGCTGCGCCCGGAGGTGGAGAAGATACTGGAAACCTGCGACGTGATCGTACATGCAGGTGATTTTGATACGCAGATGCTGTATATGAAATTAAGCGGAAAGCAGCCGCTTTTTGCAGTAAGGGGAAATAATGACAGAGGCTGGTCCGGGGGACTGCCGGGGATCAAACGTTTTGAAATCGGCGGTGTGAAAATGGTCATGGCCCATCAGAGAACGGACATCCCTGTGGCATTAGGAGATGCTCAGGTAGTGATCTTTGGCCATTCCCATATGTACCAGCAGCAGGAGATCGCGGGAAGGTTGTGGCTAAATCCCGGAAGTTGTGGTTATAAGCGGAATACACTGCCTCTTTCCATGGCTGTTATGACCATTGAAGACGGAACGTATCAGGTAGAAACCATATGGTTAGAGAAGGGATACGGTACTCCGGGAGCTGCCATTGCCCAGCGTGAAAAGACAAAGGTAAGTAAATATGAGAAAAAGCAGAAGCGTTACCAGCAAAAACAGTTAAGTGACGCAAATGATGCAAAAGAAAAAGAACTTCTGTTTACCATTGCAAAAGTCCTCCGGTTTAAAAAATCAGGAGAGTCCAGATTGTGGATCATTAAAAATGTAGGAAATGATCCGGAACTGACTGCAAAGATCTATGATATCTGTGATCCATTGTCGGACACAGATGCAAGGAGCATCCGTGAACGGATCCGCGAACAGTGAAAATAATCTTTCCAAAAATACATTCCTATGTTATACTTAAAAAAGTATAATCCAACACAAGGAGAAACTCATTTATGAAAATGAACCGTGTATTCTTAAAATTAAGCGGCGAGGCCCTTGCAGGTCCTAAAAAGACCGGTTTCGACGAAGATACTGTAAAAGAGGTAGCAAGACAGGTAAAATTATCTGTAGACGCAGGCGTTCAGGTAGGTATTGTGATCGGAGGCGGAAACTTCTGGAGAGGCCGTACCAGCGATGCCATTGAGCGTACCAAGGCAGACCAGATCGGTATGTTAGCTACAGTTATGAACTGTATCTATGTTTCTGAGATCTTCCGCAATGCGGGAATGCAGACAGAGATCTTTACCCCATTTGCATGTGGCACTATGACCCAGCTGTTCTCCAAGGATCAGGCAAATAAGTGCTTTGCAGAGGGAAAGGTGGTGTTCTTTGCAGGCGGTACAGGACATCCTTATTTCTCAACTGATACAGGTATCACACTGCGTGCAATTGAGATGGAGGCAGACTGCATCCTTCTTGCAAAGGCTATTGACGGTGTATATGACAGCGATCCAAAGGTAAATCCAGAGGCAAAGAAATTTGATACCATTTCCATTCAGGAAGTGATCGACCGCCAGTTAGCAGTTGTAGATCTGACCGCATCTATTATGTGCATGGAACACAAGATGCCAATGGCTGTATTCAGCTTAAATGAACCGGACGGTATTGCAAATGCTATGCAGGGCCGTATCAACGGAACCATCGTTACTGCTTGATCGATCATTACGGTAACACAATAAGTAAGAATAAAAGCGAAAACGCTATGAATATAAAATGACAGCAAAAGCTGCATGTTCAGGAGGGAACTTATGGAAGATTTAAAGTTTTATCAGGATAAGATGGACAAGACAATGGAAGTTCTGTTAGCTGATTACGGAACTATCCGCGCAGGCCGTGCAAACCCACATGTATTAGACAAGATTAAAGTGGATTACTACGGAACACCAACACCTCTTCAGCAGGTAGGAAACGTATCTGTTCCGGAAGCACGTATGATCGTGATCCAGCCATGGGAAAAGAGCCTGTTAAAAGCAATCGAAAAAGCGATCCTTACATCTGAGTTAGGTATCAATCCTACCAACGACGGAAACTGCATCCGCCTGATCTTCCCGGAGATGACTGAGGACCGAAGAAAAGAAGTTGCAAAGGAAGTAAAGAAGAAAGGTGACAACGCAAAGGTTGCTGTCCGCAACATCCGCCGCGATGCAAATGATGCATTTAAGAAAGCAGAGAAAGCTGGAGAGATCACAGAGGACGAGTTAGCTGATCTGACTGAGAAGATGCAGAAACTGACTGACAAGACCATTGAGCGTGTTGACAAGGCAGTAGAAGAAAAGACAAAAGAGATCATGACTGTATAGTCTCTGAAATTGATACGGAGGCAGGAGAGACTCCTGCCTCTTCGTTTTATGCAATAAGATAAGAAAAGGTGAGGAAAATGGCATTAGACAGTAATATGGTAATACCGGCTCATGTAGCACTTATTTTAGACGGAAATGGCCGCTGGGCGAAAAAAAGAGGTCTTCCTAGAACCTTTGGTCACAAAGAAGGCTGTGTTACAGTAGAAAAGACAGTAGAGATCGCTGCCAGAATGGGCATCAAATATCTGACTGTTTACGGATTTTCTACTGAAAACTGGAAAAGGTCCGAAGAAGAAGTAGGAGCGCTGATGCAACTGTTCCGTTATTATATGGTCCGCCTGTTAAAAATCGCTTCTGCCAACAATGTGCGGGTAAAGATGATCGGTGACAGAAGACGTTTTGCCCAGGATATTATTGACGGCATCAACCGTCTGGAAGAAGAGACAAAGGATAATACAGGACTTACCTTTGTGATCGCAGTCAATTATGGTGGAAGAGATGAGATCCGCAGAGCAGCTGCGAAACTGGCAGAGGATGTAAAGGCAGGAAAAGTGGAGGCAGAGGATATTACAGAATCTGTATTTGCTTCTTATCTGGATACCGCGGATATCCCGGATCCGGATCTGCTGATCCGTACCAGCGGAGAGTTAAGACTGTCCAATTATCTGCTGTGGCAGCTGGCATATACAGAACTGTATGTTACAGATTGTCTGTGGCCGGATTTTGATGAGAAGGAACTGGAAAAGGCGATCTTTCAGTATAATAAGAGAGATCGACGGTTCGGCGGGGTAAAATAACGTATTCAAAAAGGAGATTTTTATGTTTACAACACGATTGATCAGTGGTATCGTACTGGTCATCCTTGCTATTTTCTTCGTTGGAAAAGGAGGCGCCCTCCTTTTTGCAGTGACAGCCCTTATTTCACTGGTAGGCCTGTTTGAACTGTACCGCGTTCTCGGGATCGAAAAAAGATCAGTAGCTGCAGTTGGCTATCTGACAGCTGTCTGCTATTATGGGATCTTATGGTTTGAGGGACAGAAGTATCTTACATTAATGATCATTGCATCCCTGATGCTTTTAATGGCTCTCTATGTTTTTACTTTTCCAAGCTTTAAAACAGAAGAGATAACCGGCGCCTTTTTTGGTGTGTGCTATGTTCCGGTAATGCTTTCTTTTCTGTATCAGACCCGCAGCATGCATGACGGAGCTTATCTGGTATGGCTGATCTTTTTAAGCTCCTGGGGCTGCGACACCAGCGCCTACTGCGTAGGAATGCTTCTTGGAAAACATAAACTGGCGCCTGTATTAAGTCCGAAAAAGTCCATTGAAGGGGCTGTAGGCGGTGTAGTTGGTTCTGCACTGTTAGGCCTTGCTTATGGTGCTTATTTTGGTCATAATATGGAAGAAGTGGCAAATCCCATGGTTGCCTGCGCCATTGCCTGCGCTATTGCGGCAGTTATCTCACAGATTGGAGATCTGGCAGCGTCTGCTATTAAGAGAAACCACAATATTAAAGATTATGGCCATCTGATCCCGGGACACGGAGGTATCCTGGATCGTTTTGACAGTATGATATTTACAGCTCCTGCTATTTATTTTGCAGTTACTTTTTTAAGATAGTAAGATAGGCAATTTAAATTAAAAGGAGCAGCATGATTTTAAGCATTTCCTTTACAAAGGGAGAATAATTATGGTAAAGAACATATCAATCCTGGGTTCAACCGGTTCCATCGGAACCCAGACATTAGAGGTAGTAAGATACAATAAAGATATTAAGGTAACGGCTCTGGCAGCCGGTTCCAATGTGGATTTGATCGAAAAACAGATCCGCGAATTTAAGCCGGAGATCGCCTGCCTGTGGAGTGAAGAAAAGGCAAAAGAACTGAAAGAAAGGGTAAAAGATCTGGATGTGAAGATCCTTTCCGGTATGGAGGGCCTGATCGCTGTTGCAACAGAGCCAAAGGCAGAGATCGTAGTTACCGCAGTAGTGGGAATGATCGGTATCCGGCCTACCATCGCTGCCATGGAAGCAGGAAAAGACATTGCTCTGGCAAATAAGGAGACACTGGTCACAGCCGGTCACATTATCATGCCGTTGGCAAAGAAAATGGGTGTGAAGATCCTTCCGGTAGACTCCGAACATTCTGCAATCTTCCAGTGCCTTCAGGGAGCAGCCGGAAATAAGATCCATAAGATCCTTCTGACTGCTTCCGGAGGTCCTTTCAGAGGATGGAAAAGAGAACAGCTGGAAAAAGTCCAGGTGGAAGATGCCTTAAAGCATCCAAACTGGTCTATGGGCCACAAGATCACCATCGACTCCTCTACTATGGTCAATAAGGGACTGGAAGTAATGGAAGCCGGCTGGCTGTTTGATGTATCCTTAGATCAGATCCAGGTAGTGATCCAGCCTGCAAGTATTATCCATTCCATGATCGAGTATGAAGATGGAGCAGTGATCGCCCAGCTAGGTACACCGGATATGAAACTGCCGATCCAGTATGCATTATACTATCCGGAAAGACGTTTTCTTCCAGGAGACAGACTGGACTTTACAAAGCTTCGTGAGATCACCTTTGATGTACCGGATCCGGAAACATTTAAGGGATTAAAACTGGCATACCAGGCAGGAAAGACAGGCGGAAGTATGCCAACTGTATTTAATGCAGCCAATGAGATGGCAGTAAGTCTGTTTTTAAAGAAAAAGATCCCGTATCTGACCATTCCGGACATGATCCAGGCATCCATGGAGCATCATAAGAAGGTTGATGCACCAGATGTAGATCAGATCCTGGCAGCGGAAGCAGAAACTTATGACTTTATCCATTCAAAGTGGAATATTTAAGTTAAACGGATATGTCACCTGGCGGTGATATTACCATAAATGAAAACAGGAAAGGATGAATGAAATCCTATGAATATTGTACTGGCAGTGCTGATCCTTGGGGGAATCATCCTGTTCCATGAACTTGGACATTTTATATTCGCAAAATTAAGCGGGATTGAAGTGACGGAATTTTCCTTAGGGATGGGACCGAGGCTTTTAAGTTTTGTAAAAGGCGAAACGAGATATTCTTTAAAACTTCTGCCTTTTGGCGGTTCCTGCGCCATGTTAGGAGAAGATGAGGATGCAGAAGGGGACAGGGCTTTTAATAACAAACCTGTATTTAACCGTATTGCCGTGGTTTTTGGAGGCCCTTTATTTAATTTCATTCTGGCTTTCCTGTTATCCCTTGTTATCGTAGGCTGTGCCGGTGGCTTTTATGAGCCGGTGGTCATGGGTGTAGAAGAAGGGTACCCGGCTGAGCAGGCGGGGATCCTTACAGGAGATGTGATCATAAAAGTAGACCACAGAGCGGTCCATTCTTACCGGGATCTTTCACCTTATCTTACAGCCCATCCTCATCAGGATGTGACCATTACCTGGAAACATACAGATGAAAATGGGAAAACAGAGAAGAGATCGGCAAAGATCACTCCGGTTTATAACGATAAGACAGGGCAGTCCATGATCGGTGTGCGGTTTGAGGCAAAACTTCAGAAGATCACAAATCCGGTGCAGCTGCTGGTGCAGTCGGTTTATGAGGTGGAACACTGGATCTACTATGTATTTGACAGTTTTCATATGATATTTGCCGGCAGAGTAAGCGCAGATGATATCAGTGGCCCTGTAGGGATCGTTACTACCATTGACCAGACGGTGGAGCAGGCAGCACCTGCAGGAAATACAGTGGTTGCCATGGTACTTGTGAATTTTGCCATTCTTTTAAGCGCAAACCTGGGTGTGATGAACCTGCTTCCACTTCCTGCACTGGATGGCGGACGTCTGGTATTTCTGATCATCGAGGCTATACGCAGAAAGCCTATTGACCGTGAAAAAGAGGGAATGGTCCATGCTGCCGGTATGTTTTTACTGCTGGCACTTATGGTATTTATCATGTTTAATGATGTAAGAAAATTATTATAAAAGTGCTGCCTCCAGGCGGCATGCAATCGGAGATTAAGAATAAAGAGGAAAGAAACATGAGCAGAAAGGATACAAAAGTTGTTCATATTGGTGACCGGGTGATCGGCGGGGGAAATCCCATCCTCATCCAGTCTATGTGTAATACAAAAACAGAAGATGTAAAGGCAACGGTAGCACAGATCTTAAGCCTGGAAAAAGCAGGCTGCGATATTATCCGTGTGGCAGTACCTACCATGAAGGCGGCAGAAGCCCTTAAGGATATTAAAAAAGAGATCCACATCCCGTTAGTGGCAGATATCCATTTTGACTACCGTCTGGCGATTGCAGCTATGGAAAACGGAGCTGACAAGATCCGTATCAATCCAGGTAATATTGGAAGTACAGACCGCGTAAAAGCAGTAGTAGACCGTGCGAAAGCAGGAAATATCCCTATTCGTGTAGGTGTAAACAGCGGATCTCTTGAGAAAGATCTGGTGGAAAAATACGGTGGTGTAACAGCTGAAGGTATCGTAGAAAGTGCTTTGGATAAAGTACATCTTATTGAGGATATGGGCTATGACAATCTGGTCATCAGTATCAAATCTTCCGATGTATTAATGTGTGTGAAAGCACATGAACTGATCACTTCCAGAACCGATCATCCTCTTCACGTAGGTATTACAGAAGCCGGAACTTTATTTTCCGGAAATATCAAATCTGCTGTGGGGCTGGGTATCATCTTATATCAGGGCATCGGAGATACCATCCGCGTTTCCCTTACAGGTGATCCAATCGAGGAGATCAAGTCTGCCCGTCAGATCCTTAAAACTCTGGGACTTAGAAAAGGCGGCGTAGAAGTGGTTTCATGTCCAACCTGCGGCCGTACCCGTATTGACCTGATCCATCTTGCAAACCAGGTAGAGACCATGGTTTCCGGCATGGAAGGCTTAGACGGTGTTAAAGTAGCTGTTATGGGCTGCGTAGTCAATGGACCTGGCGAAGCAAGGGAAGCTGATATTGGCATTGCAGGCGGCGTAGGTGAAGGTCTGATCATCAAAAAAGGTGAGATCTTACGAAAAGTACCGGAAGAAGATCTGTTAGACTCCCTTCGCAGTGAACTGGAAGCAATGGCAGAAGCAAGAAAGAAGTAATCTGAATGGCAAAAGGTTTTTTAGAAGTATTTCCAACCCTTAATATTGCAGAGCCTTTAAAGGAGCTTTTAGCAATGGCAGAAGTAGAAAAAGTTACTTCTGCCAGAGATAGAAGCTCTATTCGTGTTTATATGAAAAGCACAAGGCTGATCCATAAACAAAATATCTATGATCTGGAGCGGGGCATCAAAGACCAGCTGTTCCCGGATAAACAGATCACCATTAAGATACAGGAAAAATACAGACTGTCTGGTCAGTACACACCGGAAAAGCTTTTAAAAATGTATAAGGACAGTCTGCTGCTGGAATTAAAGCATTACAGCATCGTAGAATACAGTATGTTCCGCAAAGCCCAGATCGTCTTTGAAGATGAAGGAAAAATGGTGCTGACTGTAGAAGATACCATGGTCAACCGGGACAAGACCAATGAGTTAAAGCGGGTTTTGGAAAAGGTATTTAATGAACGGTGCGGTCTGCCGGTAGAAGTAGCGTTTCAGTACATTCCGCCAAAGGAAAATGACCGTAGAAAGCAGATCGAGCTGAAGTTAGAGAGAGAAGCACAGGCTATTTACTGGCAAAATCATAAGGATGAGTTAGAAAATGTAAGTGGTGGAGAAAATATCTCGCAGACAGTTGCAAAGAGCGATAATGGTGAGAAAAAAACTCATAATAGTAATGCTGCTATTATGGATATTCCTATGCCGGAGGCAGCTCCATGGGACGCTCTTATGGATCAGGCAGCTTCCGGAAATGTTCCTGGCAATGATGAGACTATTTCTCCTGTATCAGATGGCATAAAACCAGTAGATGCAGGAAAAACAGCTGCTGCAAAACCACAGTCAGGCGGAAAAACGGAAAAACCTCAGCTTAACAAAGGCAGAAAAGGCTGGGGAAGAGATAAAGACTCCGGCTTTGGAGAAGACAGGAAGTTTTCTGTTAAACGTTCCAATAATCCGGATGTACTTTACGGCCGTGATTTTGAAGATGACTTTATGGAGATTGAGAAGATCGACGGAGAGATCGGAGAAGTTACTTTACGTGGACAGATCTTAACCTGTGAAAGCCGCGAGCTAAGAAGCGGTAAATTCATTCTTACCTTTGATGTGACAGACTTTACAGATACCATTACAGCTAAAATGTTCATCCGTCCGGAAATCTTCAATGAAGTAAAGGACATGATCAAAACGGGCATGTTCATTAAGATCAAAGGTGTTACCACCATTGATAAGTTTGACGGAGAACTGACATTAGGCTCTATTGTAGGTATTAAAAAGGCCGATGACTTTACCACCAAGCGTATGGACAACAGCCTGGAAAAACGTGTGGAACTGCACTGCCATACAAAAATGAGCGATATGGATGGTGTTTCTGAGGTAAAGAGCATCATCAAGCGGGCGAAAAAATGGGGTATGTCCTCCATTGCTGTTACGGACCACGGCTGCGTTCAGGCCTTCCCTGATGCAAACCATGCATTGGATAAAGGGGATACCTTTAAGATCTTGTATGGTGTGGAAGGCTATCTGGTAGATGATACCAAGCAGCTGGTAGAAAATTCCAAGGGACAGACTTTTGCAGATACCTATGTTGTTTTCGATATTGAGACCACAGGTTTCAGCCCTGTAAAGAACCGGATCATTGAGATCGGTGCTGTAAAAGTAGTAGACGGTGTGATCACGGACAAGTTTTCTACTTTCGTAAACCCGGATGTGCCGATTCCATTTGATATTGAAAAGCTGACCAGCATCAATGACGCTATGGTACTGCCATATCCGAAGATCGATGTGATATTACCTCAGTTTCTGGAATTTGTGGGAGACGCAGTACTGGTAGCCCACAATGCAGGTTTTGATGTTGGTTTTATTGGTCATTATGCAGAAGCGCTGGGACTGCCATTTTCACCAACAGTACTGGATACGGTATCTCTGGCCCGCCTTCTTCTGCCAAACTTAAACCGTTTTAAGCTGGATACAGTAGCGAAAGCTTTAAATATTTCCCTGGAAAATCATCACCGGGCAGTAGATGATGCAGGAGCTACAGCGGAGATTTTCGCAGCTTTTGTAAAGATGCTGCGGGATCGGGATATTGAAGATCTGGACCACTTAAATGAATTAAGTACCATGGATGCCCAGACCATTATGAAACTGCCTACCAACCATGTGATCATCCTGGCAAAAAATGACCTGGGACGTATCAACCTGTACCGTCTGGTCAGCTGGTCCCATTTGGATTATTATTCCAGACGTCCCCGTATCCCAAAGAGCGTTCTGGACAAGTACAGAGAAGGTCTGCTGATCGGTTCTGCCTGCGAGGCGGGAGAATTATATCAGGCCCTTCTTCGCGGGGCTCCCGATGCGGAGATTGCCAGACTGGTAAATTTCTACGATTATCTGGAGATCCAGCCTTTGGGAAACAATGCGTTTATGCTCCGGGATGAAAAAAGTACAGTTAAGACAGAAGAAGACTTGATCGAGATCAATAAAAAGATCGTAGATCTGGGAACCCAGTTTGGTAAGCTGGTGTGCGCTACCTGTGACGTTCATTTCCTGGATCCCCAGGATGAGGTTTACCGGCGTATCATCATGGCTGGTCAGGGATTTAAAGACTCCGATGACCAGGCGCCGCTATATCTGCGTACAACAGAAGAGATGTTAGAAGAGTTTGCTTATCTGGGACCGGATAAGGCATACGAGGTAGTCGTTACCAATACCCGTAAGATTTCTGATATGTGCGAAAAAATTGCGCCGGTGCGTCCGGACAAGTGCCCGCCTGTTATCCCAGACTCTGATAAGACCTTAACAAAGATCTGTTATGACCGCGCTCATGAGATGTATGGTGAAGATCTTCCAAAGATCGTAGTAGACCGTCTGGAGCGTGAGCTTCATTCCATTATCACCAATGGATTTGCGGTTATGTATATCATTGCCCAGAAGCTGGTTTGGAAATCTAATGAAGACGGCTATCTGGTAGGTTCCCGAGGTTCTGTAGGTTCCTCCTTTGTGGCAACCATGTCCGGTATTACAGAGGTAAATCCGCTAAGTCCTCATTATCATTGTCCAAAGTGCCGTTACTATGATTTTGACTCTGAAGAAGTGCGTAAGTTCTCCGGTATGGCGGGCTGCGATATGCCGGATAAAAAATGCCCGGTATGCGGAACACCTCTGGAAAAAGACGGGTTTGATATCCCATTTGAGACTTTCCTTGGATTTAAGGGAGATAAGGAGCCTGATATCGACTTAAACTTCTCCGGTGAGTACCAGAGTAAGGCCCATGACTATACGGAGGTTATTTTCGGTAAGGGCCAGACTTTCCGTGCAGGAACCATTGGTACACTGGCGGATAAAACGGCTTTCGGTTATGTAAAGAAATATTATGAGGAAAGGGGAACCAGGAAGCGAAACTGCGAGATCAACCGTATTGTTCAGGGCTGTGTAGGCGTGCGCCGTACCACCGGCCAGCATCCGGGAGGTATCATTGTACTGCCTTTAGGTGAAGAGATCTATTCCTTTACACCGGTACAGCACCCGGCAAACGATATGACTACATCCACAGTTACCACACACTTTGATTACCATTCCATTGACCACAACCTGTTAAAACTGGATATTCTTGGACACGATGATCCTACCATGATCCGTATGCTGCAGGACCTGATCGGTCTGGACCCGGTTAAGGATATTCCTCTGGACAGCCCGGAGGTTATGAGCCTGTTTCAGAATACCTCTGCACTGGGGATCACGCCGGATGATATCGGTGGCTGTCCTTTAGGAGCTCTTGGTGTGCCGGAGTTTGGTACGGACTTTGCTATGCAGATGCTTCTGGATACCAAACCAAAGTATTTCTCTGACCTGGTGCGTATTGCCGGTCTGGCACATGGTACGGACGTTTGGCTGGGAAATGCCCAGACGTTGATCCAGGAAGGAAAAGCTACTATTCAGACAGCGATCTGTACCCGAGATGATATTATGATCTATCTGATCGCCCAGGGAATGGAACAGGGACTTTCCTTCACCATCATGGAGAGCGTGCGAAAAGGTAAAGGTTTAAAGCCGGAGTGGGAAGAAGATATGAAGGCGCATGGTGTGCCTGACTGGTACATCTGGTCCTGTAAAAAGATCAAGTACATGTTCCCAAAAGCACATGCGGCAGCCTATGTTATGATGGCGTGGCGTATTGCCTACTGTAAGATCTTTTATCCACTGGCTTACTATGCGGCCTTTTTCAGTATCCGCGCCAGCGCCTTTTCCTATGAGATCATGTGTCAGGGAAGAGATAAACTGGAATATTATCTGGCAGATTATAAAAAACGTTCCGATACTCTTTCTAAAAAGGAGCAGGATACCCTGCGTGACATGCGTATTGTCCAGGAAATGTACGCAAGGGGCTTTGATTTTATGCCAATTGATATTTATAAGGCAAAAGCAAGACATTTCCAGATCATTGACGGTAAGCTGATGCCTTCTTTAAGCAGTATTGACGGTTTAGGTGAAAAAGCGGCAGAAGCAGTGGTAGATGCAGTAAAAGACGGTCCGTTCCTGTCAGTAGAAGATTTCTCCAGCCGTACCAAGGTAAATGGAACTATCTGTTCCCTGATGTCAGACCTTGGACTGCTTAAAGACCTTCCTCAGTCTAATCAGTTAAATTTATTTGAGCTGATGTAGGAGATTATGTAAGAGATTATGCATAGTAGTCTGGTATCATAAAATTGACTTATAAAAGAATTTATGGTATATTTTTGAAAGAGTTTTTTCACATGTGGAGTGTGGAAAAACTCTTTCTTGCGCTTTAGGGGCAAATTGACGCACCAAAGTGTTAAAGTGTATGCGCTGGAAAAAAATGAAAACAGCGTAAATCAAAGTAGATGGGGGTTTATACTTTCAATGGAACGTGAAAAATTTTCTTCCAGACTTGGCTTTATCCTGATCTCAGCAGGCTGTGCCATTGGTCTGGGCAATGTGTGGAGATTTCCTTACATTGTAGGAGCTTACGGTGGAGCTGCCTTTGTACTGATCTATCTGGCATTTCTCCTGATCCTTGGTCTTCCTATTGTAGTAATGGAATTTGCTGTAGGACGCGCCAGCAAGCGCAGTGCAGCCCTTTCTTTTAACATGCTGGAGCCGAAAGGTACAAAATGGCATCTGACCCGCTATGCAGCTATGGCAGGAAACTACATGCTGATGATGTTTTATACCACGGTAGCAGGATGGATGATCTATTACTTCATCAAAATGCTTCGTGGGGATTTTACAGGACTTGACTCCGATGCAGTAGCAGGAGAGTTTACCAACATGCTTGGAAATCCTGCATTAATGACTGGATTTATGATCTTTGTTGTAGTTCTCTGTTTTGGTATCTGTGCCCAGGGTCTGGTTGCAGGTGTAGAGCGTATTACAAAAGTAATGATGGTCTGCCTGTTATTCCTTATGATGGCACTGGCTGTCCACTCCATGGTATTAAAGGGCGGTGCTCCAGGTCTGGAGTTTTACTTAAAACCTGATTTTGGAAAAATGGTAGATGCAGGACTAGGAAATTCCATTTTTGCGGCTATGGGACAGTCCTTCTTTACATTAAGTATCGGTATCGGTGCGTTAGCTATTTTCGGAAGTTATATTGGAAAAGAACGCCGTCTGACCGGCGAAGCCATCAGTATCACCATTCTGGATACACTGGTTGCATTTATGGCTGGTCTGATCATTTTCCCGGCATGTTTTGCATATGGAGTTGAGCCAACTTCCGGTCCATCCCTGATCTTTATCACGTTGCCAAATGTATTTAACCATATGGCATGGGGCAGACTTTGGGGAACTTTATTCTTTGTATTTATGTCCTTTGCGGCTCTTTCAACTGTAATTGCCGTATTTCAGAACATTATTTCTTTTGCAACAGACCTTACCGGCTGTTCTGTAAAGAAAGCAGTAGCATGGAATGTAATAGTAGTGATCATCCTGTCTCTTCCATGTGTATTTGGATTTAATATCTGGAGCAGCTTCCAGCCATTGGGAGCAGGTTCTAATATCCAGGATCTTGAGGACTTTATCCTCAGTGATAACCTGCTGCCTATTGGAAGTCTTCTGTATCTGCTGTTCTGCACCAGCCGTTATGGATGGGGCTTTGAAAAGTTCCTGGCAGAAGCAAATGAGGGATCTGGCATTAAGTTCCCAAGATGGGCACGTTTTTACGTAAGCTACATCCTTCCGCTGATCGTGATCTTTATCCTGGCTCAGGGATATATTGCAAAATTCTTTTAAATTAGAAGCAGTTAAGATCAGTGAAAAATGTAGGAAACACAGGGGTTGGTACAGGAAAACAGCAGTGCTGACCCCTGTTTGATCATTATTTTTCTAGTTGTCTAAAAAAAATTAAAAATTTTGAAAATTTATAGTTGACAATTGGAAGAATGTGTATTATACTGTGTAACGTAATCGAGATCGAGGCGTGGCTCAGTTTGGTAGAGCGCTGCGTTCGGGACGCAGAGGTCGCGTGTTCGAATCACGTCGCCTCGATTCCGGCCTGTTGGTCAAGCGGTCAAGACGACGCCCTCTCACGGCGTAAACCCGGGTTCGATTCCCGGACAGGTCACTGGCTTCTGCAGATATGCAGAAGCCTTTTTTCATTTCACAGCAGATTTATTTTATTTGTTCCACATTTCCAGATTGAATCGCAGCTATATTCCTGGCGATTCTCTCCCTTGGCCAGTCCCACCACCTGAGTTCAAGCAGCGTATCAATGGTTTCCTCATTAAATCGTTTTCGTATCGTTTTTGCAGGCACGCCTCCTGCGATTGTATAAGGCGGAACATCCTTTGTCACAACCGACCGCGCTCCGATAACAGCTCCGTCTCCAATCGTAACACCCGCTAAAACGACTGCTTCATAGCCAATCCAGACATCGTTTCCGACAACAATATCCCCTTTATTATCCCATGCCTTTGCAATCTCTTTTACGTCTAATCCCCATTCTTCAAAGAAAATAGGAAACGGGTAGGTTGACAGGGACGATAACGTATGATTTGCACTGTTAAATATAAACTTTGCCCCACAGGCGATGGAGCAGAATTTTCCAATGAGCAGTTTATCACGATTGACAGGATACTGATACAAAACGTTGTTCTTTTCAAAATTTTTTGGTTCGCCCGCAAAGTCATTATATATAGTATAATCACCCACTATGATATTGGGATTAGTAATAACACTTTTAAGATATATTGTTTCTTTATCGTTGGAACGCGGATAAATTTTCTGTGGCATAACAGCTCCTTTCTTATCGCTCCAATGAAAAAGCGAATGTTTGAATCCATTCAAAATTGTTATTTTCTGTGTAATATACCGTCTGTTCTTTCGCAGAATACACGAAAGAAACTCTTGTCGCCCATACGCCCTCCTGGCGTACATCATACAGCAGATGAAATGCGTCTGAAATCGAAAAATCAGGGCTGTATTTTTCCAATCCTTTTAAAGCGCGTTCATATCGGTCGTCCCCCGGAACAATAAAATCTTTTGTACTTTCCGGCTTCATCAGAGAATAGTTAGTTATCAAGGAATATGGTTTCTGTTCTTCCTTATATCCTATTCCCGGTTCAATGATTAAGACACGTCCATGGCTGTCTGACAGCATTGCCTGCATGGATGCGTCCGGCGCATAGGTGATTTTCTTTGACTTTACTATTTGAATCGCATCATCAAAAGAAATTTGTGCTTTTATGAACTGTTCCGTCAGGTCTGCAATCGTGATACAGCCAAAATGGTCTTGATAGATTCCCTCAGGATTGCCATGCACATACAGCAAGGTTCCAGCATTTTCGTTTCGGTTGACGCCATGATAAGAGTGATATACACCGTCCAGCCGTAAAATTCCAATGTAAAAACGGTCTTTTTCTCTTATCACTCTGTGTTTCCACACTGCAGGGTCAATATCAAAATTAAATCCTGTAATCATGTCATTTCCATTATAGACAAATCGAGTACACATAGAAAACTCCCTCCTCTGTACTTTAAATCGCTCTTCTTCATCATAACGATTCGCTGGCATTTTTTCTATCCTCTGTATGATACCGAACCAATCTGTATAAAAATCTATATAAAAAGTAAGAGGCTGCAACCCGGCAGCCCCTTACCCTACTTCTGATATATAATTTTTCGAACAGCAGATAAAGACAGTCCATATTTTTCTCCAAGGCAGTCCATCGAACTGCCTTTCTGGTATTCTTGCTTTATCTGCCAATTCCGCTTCTCCAGTTCTTTTCTGTAGCCGGAGACTTCTCCCCAACGCTTTTGCCGCTTCTGCTCGACAGGAACATAAATGTATTCGCCCTGAACATAACTTTGCAGCTCTTTTACCAATGCGTCCGGAAGAACGGCTTGTGCATTTTTATACTTCACGCAGGCTTCCTCCTTGATTACGATAGTCAAGTTACAAAGCCAGCATTCATTCTGCGACTATTTTACTCCATGCAGCTGTCGCAGTCTGCCGGCTCTGCATGGAGTAACTCTTTGTTTCTCTTTTTTGTGTTCATGCACATATAAATCACTTCTTTCCCTATAGCTGATGAAACGGACTGCCCGGATGCAGGCATCCGAACGTTCCCGCCCGCAGACCTCAGTAAATGATAGTTCCAGTCTATCACATTCCCAAAACCATATCAAGCGCCCTGTTTAAGCTCCTCTAAGCTTTCCAAGCAGCCTCTAAGCTTTTGGGCTTCTGTCTGAGTTAAAGGCAGCGGCTTTCGCAGGCACGGAACGCAGACAGGCCTGCTGTTCTCTCTCCCTGAGCGCAGAGATTGCCTTGTCTTCCATAAACTTTGCAAATTATATAAATTAATACAACAAAAGAAAAAACTTTTTTCAAAATGTAGTTGACATTTCCCTCAATACCCATTATAATACAAAACGTATCGAGGCGTGGCTCAGTTTGGTAGAGCGCTGCGTTCGGGACGCAGAGGTCGCGTGTTCGAATCACGTCGC
>ENA-OPEV01000599-OPEV01000599.1-human-gut-metagenome-genome-assembly--contig:-NODE-599-length-23006-cov-5.316805_pt1 | contig 23006 bp, 20 predicted proteins | sample MGYA00241637_ERZ501537 | MGnify/ENA primary metagenome ERZ501537 (study PRJEB25962, sample SAMEA1972159) | human gut metagenome | biome: human gut; feature: human-associated habitat; material: faeces...
GAGTCTGTACCGGAAGCTGAGAAGTATTTAAATATTCCTTATACTCTGTTAAGCTTTGTTGTTAATAATGATACTCCACAGGATGTGGTTGATGTATTAAAGGCAGCATCCCAGAAGGTATTTGCTGATCCTGAGTGGACTGATTTTGTTAAGCAGAAAGCAGCTGATCCTGTTTATGAAGAGTATACAGATGATGCTTCTATCCAGAAGTTCTATGATAACTGGAAGTCTGTTATCTGCTGGTTACAGTATGACAACGGCGTAGCTGAGAAGAGCCCTGAGGATTTTGGTATTGCAAGAGTTGCAGAGTGATAGTTACAGTTCAGCATATGGTGGAACTGTAATCTGGAAATGTTGAGAGTTAATTGAGGATTGATCAATGAAAAACAAAGTTTCTTCACTGATTGCAGAGGGTATCTTATTTTGCGGGAGCGGCATTTTGCTGCTCTCGTATTCTCTTATATCCTATGCAAAGGCGTTTAATAAATCTTGGAGCCAGTCTCCGTATCTTTTTCCGGCATTGGTTGGTGCAGCACTGATCGGGCTTTCTATCTGGATCATGGGACAGGGAGTTCTGGCTATGAAGAGAGCCGGGAATGGAATTACTTTGAAAGAAAAGACAGATAGTAAGGGAAAGATGGCAAGAGTTTTGGGAGTGCTGGTGCTTTGTGGACTTTATTATCTGGTTCTGGGAGCGGTTTCAATTCCGCGGGTTACGATCGGAATCTTGAGTTTTAGTATTACGATCTCTATTTTTGAGGTTGCTACGGTTATTTTTCTGATCGCTATGATGTGGTTTATGAAGGTGAGAAAAGTGGCTGTGCTTGTACTTGTTCCTATTGGGACATCATTGTTTTTGAGTATTGCATTTAGGACTTGTTTACATGTAATGCTGCCATAAGTTTAAGGAGGAAAAACAGATGTTGGAAATGTTATCGATCGTGGATCTGCGCTTTCTTCTTATGGTCCTTTTGGGATCTGTGGCAGGTCTTTTTGTAGGTGCTATACCGGGACTTTCTGTATCCATGGCTACAGCGCTGCTTGTTTCTATTACTTATACCTGGGATCATTCTGACGCTTTGGCTATGATCATGGGCGTTTATGTGGTGGGTGTATTCTCAGGTGCTGTTTCTGCTATTTTGATCAATATTCCTGGTGCGCCGTCTTCAGTTGTTACTACTTTGGATGGTTATCCTATGTCTAAGAAGGGACAGTCTTATAAGGCGCTTTTTACGGCTACGATCTATTCTTTCGTGGGTAGTGTTTTTGGATTTATTGCTTTGGGACTGTTGGCTGAGCCGGTTGCGGCGATTGCTATTAAGTTTACGAAAATGGATTATTTCCTGTTGGCTTTGTTTGGACTGGTGACAGTTGGATCTGTCAGCACGAAGAATTATGCAAAGGGATTGGTCAGCGTCATGCTGGGACTGATCATCAGCATGGTGGGACTTGATCCGTTAATGGGTACGAAGAGACTGACTTTGGGGATCCAGAATTTAGCAGGTGGTATCAGTACGGTACCGGCGCTGGTTGGCTTTTTTGGATTTGCTGAGGTGTTGAGTGTTATTTATAGTCTTGATCAGGAACAGAATGTTCTGGCTATGGAGAAGACGAAGGTTAGTTTGAAGGAAGTGCTTAAACATTGGAAACTGTCTATTTATACTTCGACGATTGGTATGCTGGTTGGTGCGCTTCCTGGTGCCGGTGGTCCGGTGGCTTCGTTTATTGCTTATAATGAGGCGAAGCGTATTGTGAAGGAACCGGAGGTGCCATTTGGTGAAGGTGCTGTGGAAGGTATTATGGCCAGTGAGTCTTCTAATAATGCATGTATTGGTGGTGCGCTTATTCCGATGCTGACGCTGGCTGTGCCTGGTGATGCGGTTACTGCGATCATTTTGTCTGTATTCTATGTTCATGGACTGCAGCCGGGACCTATGTTTATCAGGAAAAATCCGGAGGCGTTTCAGGCTATTTTGATCGCGGGGATTATTGCCTGCTTCGCGCTGTTGGTACTTGGATTGTTGGTAGCGCCGAGGATCAGTAAGGTGATCACGATACCGAAGAATGTGATGATCCCGGTTGTGACCAGTCTTTGTGTGATCGGATCTTTTGCATGTAATAACCGGTTGTTTGATGTGGCTTTGATGTTCTTGTTTGGAGTGATCGGATTTTTGATGAGAAGGTTTGATTATCCGGTTGCACCGCTGATCCTGGCTATGGTTTTGGGACAGATGATGGATTCTAACTTTAGACAGGCGGTATCATTGGCTTCTTCTGCAGATCATCCGATTTTGTTTACGTTTGGGCATTGGCAGACGGTGTTGCTGCTGCTTTGTATTGCCTGGGTGCTTTTGGGAAATATTCCTTGGACGAAGCCTTATGTGGAGAAGGTTAGAGGGGTGTTTCGTAGGAAATAGGGCACATATTCGAAAGAAAAGAGGATGAGGTACATAAGCGCATCCCGGCGAAAAAAGACCTGTTTTGCTCCGTCGCTTTTTGTCAGGTCTGTGATACAAACTCACATGCTGCGCATGTTCAGACAGTGTATCACAGACCTGACGCTATACTCACAAAACAGGTCTTTTTTCTGAAATGGCTGCTTCTCATGTACCTCATCCTCTTTTCAGCTAGGGTGTTGCCAACCTCTCGGACGCAGTCCGGGAGGTTTTTTGATGGAAATTTTATTTGTCTTTAGGCATGGTTTTAAAGAATTTTACGACCATCGGAAGTGTGATAGAAGCGGATATGATATCAGAGATGGTCTGGGATATCTGAATTCCGGTGAGTCCAAGGATAGTGTTCATGATACAGAGGACGGGAATGAAAATGAGTCCGCTTCTGATCATGGACAGGAAGGTAGCACGGCCATTCTTTCCAATGCTCTGGAAGAGCATGTTTCCATAGAGGGAAAGTGGCATGAAGAAGAGGGCAATGCACTGGATACGCAGGGCGGGAATACCGATGGCAAGGACTGACGGGTCATCACGGAACATGCGCACGATGGGGGCAGAGCAGGTTATTCCGATAAAGGCGGAAATGCTCATTACTACGAAGCTGCTTTTTACGCTGAACCAGAAAGCATTACGGACACGTTTGTATTTTCCTGCGCCGTAGTTGAAGGCGCTGACGGGTTGGAAGCCTTGTCCTATGCCCAGTGCTACACAGAAGAGGAAGTTTATGATCCTGGTGACAATGCTCATGGCTGCGATAGCGGCATCACCGTAAGGGCTTGCAAAGCGGTTTAAAACCATAACGGAAACGCTGTTAAGTCCTTGGCGCATCAGGCTTGGAAAGCCGGTTGCCAGGATGTTGGACACATCGCTGAACTGTCGGGTGACGTAGCGGATGTTTAGGCGGCTTTGGACTTTTCCGCGAAGGAATGGGCTGATGAGGATGGCCATGCTGATGTACTGGGAAATAGCGGTGGAGATACCAGCGCCACGGACTCCCAGTTTTAGGACGAAGATCAGGAACATGTCTCCGAAGATGTTTAAAATACCGCCGGAGGCAAGACCTAACATGGCAAAGAAGGCTTTTCCTTCGTAGCGGAGAATGTTATTCATAACGCAGCTGGATGCCATGGCTGGTGCTGCAATAAGGATCCAGGTGCTATATTCGATCGCGTGAGGAAGGATGGAGTCAGTGCTTCCAAGGAGACGCATGAAGGAAGCGTGGAAGAGAAAGCCAAGGATGCAAATGAGGGCGCCACATAATAATGATAAGAAGAAGCTGGTGGATGCGAATTTGCGGGCGCTTTCTACGTCATGCGCTCCCAGTTTACGGCTGATATTGCTGCCTGCGCCATGTCCGAACATGAAGCCGAAGGCATTGATAATAGCCATCAGGGCGAACACGACTCCTGTAGCACCGCTGACACTGGTTCCGAGCTGGCTTACAAAGAAGGTATCTGCCATATTGTATACACTGGTCACAAGCATACTCACTGTGGTTGGCAGTCCAAGCTGCAGTACCAGTTTGTTGACGGGGGTTTTTGTCATTTTATCATATTGTATCTGCGCACTATCTGTTTTCATAATATGTATACCTTTATATATAAGTGTGGGAAATAGAATAAAAGGCCCTCCTGTGATTTATTTTATCATAGAAAGGCCTTTTGAAAAGCGTTTTTATACTGTTCAGTTAAAAAAAGTTTACTTTGTTTTTACATAGCGGTGTTTATATTTATTTTTCTTCCAGGTCGATTGCTTCGAAAAGATCTCCAAGGGTTTCCAGTGCTGGAAGCAGTTTTGTTACACCGCAGGTGAAGAACAGGATGCGGATAACTTCAAAGATCTCATCAATGGTAGCGCCGTTTTCCAGAGCCAGTTTTCCATGGACTTTCATGGTGGTCTCTGTGGAGGTTGCAATTCCGACTGCCATGACGATCAGTTCTCTGTACTTTTTAGGAATAGAGATGTCTTTTTTGTTGCAGTTTACATACTGCTGATAGAACATATTGATCAGGTTCGGGTCATTTCCCATAACGCGGTGGGAGTCTAAAAGTTTTCCTCCGCGGGCTTCTTTTAAAGTTTCCAGGATCTCTCTGGAACGCTCCAGCTTAGCTTCATCTGTCTGTTTCAACGTAATACCTTCTTTCACTTATTATTGATAAACATACCGCCTGCGTCAGCAGGCAGTGGAGCGCGTTAGTGCGTGTTCGTGAGTGGATAAAATAAAATGGGATTTACTGCAAGCTGTATTTAGCTTTCAGAAAATCTGGGGCATAGCCTGGGAAGAGGGCATAGGTGACTATGTCTTCTTCTGTGCGGGCAAGTGAGCCGACTTCGGCTCTTGCTGTGTCCATTCCTGGAGCTAACTGGTCACCAGGACGGATGAATGCCGGTTTTTCATCTCCAAGGGCCTTTTCAAGAAGGGTTGGATCAATAGGGCCCGGTGGGCGTCCGTAGAGACCGCGGCAGTAGTCTTTTAATTCACGGCTGACCATTGCGTAGCGGTTGCCGGTTAATACGTTTGTGGTTGCCTGGGCACCGCACAGCTGGCTGGATGGGGTGGCAAGAGGCGGATATCCCATATCGGCACGGACACGGGTTGCTTCTTCTAATACTTCTGGGAGACGGTCATACAGTTTCATGGCTGTAAGCTGGCTTTCCAGGTTGGAGAGCATACCGCCTGGGATCTGATGCTGGAGACAGCCAACGTCTACACCTACCAGTTTGGTGCCGAAGTCTGCATATTTGCGGCGAAGTTCAGCAAATTTTTTGTTGATATCAGCGAACTGTCCAAGATCGATCTTCGGATCTCTGCTGGTTCCCTTTAAAGCTGCCAGGTAGCTTTCGATTGGCGGAAGGGATGGTCCCATGGACATAGAGGAAACACATACATCCAGTCCGTCTACACCGGCGCGGATGGCTTCCCAGTAAGCCATTTCTGCCATACCGCCTGTGCAGTGGCAGTGAAGATGTACCGGGATCTTAAGGGCTTTTTTCAAAGCGGTGATCAGTTCGTAGGCAGCTTCCGGTGTCATAAGTCCGGCCATATCTTCTACGTGCATCAGGGATGCACCCATCTGTTCCTGTTCTAAGGCATTCTGGACGAATACTTCTGTTGTATGGAATGGGCTTACATTATACTGAACGGAACCTTCGATCTTTTTGCCTGCTTTTTTGATGGCTTTGAATGCGGTTTCGCAGTTTCTCAGGTCCTGAAGGGCATCGAAGGTAAGGAATACATCGATTCCGGCTTCTGCTGCCTGTGCGATGAAGGCTTCTACTACGTCATCTGGATATGCTTTGTAGCCAACCAGGTTCTGGCCGCGGAGGACCATTTTTAATGGGGTTTTCTTTACGTATTTTTTAAAGGTTCTTACGCGCTCCCATGGATCGTCTTTCAGGAAACGGACTGCTACATCGAAGGTAGCGCCGCCCCACATTTCCATGGAGTCATATCCAACTGCGTCCATCTGCTCTAAGAGCGGGATCATATCTGCAGTGGTAAGACGGGTTGCAAAAAGAGACTGCTGTCCGTCGCGGAAATCTACACTGTTGAATTTAAGAGGAGTTCCTGCGCCTGCAAAGTCTGCTGCTCCGATTCCGGAAGGAGCAGAAAGTTCAGGAGCCTTTTTTTTGTTCCAGAACAAAATACCACACCTTTCATTTCGTAATAAGGATGTCACCGCAAGGTGACATGCTCCTTTGATTATTTATTATAGTTGTTTGCTGTTGACAGGTGGATCAAAGAGAAAACCTGTCGGGGAATGTTGGATTTTCTTGATTTTTTGGAGAATCGTTCTCTGGTCAGTTTACAGTACCTGGAAAATGGCAGGTTCCGGCAGGAAATCAAAAAAAGAATCCGGAGGGGCCAGGTACTGAAAGCTGGCCAGAGAACGGCAGGTACTGGCAGATGCAAAAGGGGAAGTATGCATGTCAGAAACCTGCAAAGGTTGAATCATGTAGGATATGTAATACTTAAGTCAAACGTTAAACTAAATCGTTAAAACAAGAATACTAAAAAAGAATGAGGTTGTCAAGAGGGAAAATGAAAAAACGTGAAAAAGAAGATTACGTGTTGTGGAAACTATAACATAGTAATGAGATAAAAAGACAGGAGCTGATATTTACAGCTCCTGCAAAAAATAATAGATGACAAATGGATTATGAAAAACTCTCTCTCAGCATCAGTTTCGCATGTACTTTCACATGCTCTGATGACATATCATTGTTTAAAATTTTTTTTCTCATCAGGCGCAGAACCTGCTGACCGATCTCTTTGTTTGGCATTTCTACTACACTAAGGGATGGAACATAGTAGGAAGCAGCTTCCGGATCCAACATACCAATGGAGAGAAGTTCTGCATCTCCCGGAACAGAGATCCCTTCTTCATGGAAAGCTCTTAAGGCACCCAGGGCAATGGCATCGGAGTCACAGAAGATCATTTTTGGTGGTTCCTTAAGGGCAGCGTATTGTTTGCCGATCTCATAACCGCCGTTTCGTGTACTGGATCCCTTCAGAATGTATTTTTCGTCTGTTTCAATTCCCAGACGTTCGCAGGAACTTATAAATGCCTGGACACGCTGACTGGTAGCAAAGTAGGAGTGTCTGGATGCAAAGATAGCTGCTTCTGTATAACCTTTCTGGCGGATCTTTGTGGCTGCCATCAGGCCGACTTCGTCATTATCGGTGCATACAGTGGAAAAATGTTCGGACTCACGGTTGATCAGTATCACTGGCATACGGGGGCAGATGCCCTCAAGCCACTGCTGGTCTTTGGCAGAGCATGCACCGATAATAGCGCCGCTGTAGCCATTTTTTAAGAAAGTGGTACCATATTGTTCCAGTTTATCATTTTCATAAGTCTGTATCATCATTTCACAGTCAAAGCCAGATTCGGCAATTTCTATCTGAATGAAATTTAAGAAAGAAGCCAGAATGGAAACACGATAGTCCAATGGCCAGAAAAATGCGATCACAGGGCGCTCATTTTCCTGGGAGCGCAGGCGTCTTGCGCTTAAGTTTGGCTGATAGCCTAAGTCACGCATTGCTTCTGCCACCCGTTGCTGGGTTGCGGCAGAGATCTTTCTTTCTTCTGCTTTTCCGTTTATGATAATGGACACGGTTGTAACGGATACACCGGCCTGTTTTGCCACATCTTTTATAGTTGCCATATATTCACCTTTATACCTTTTTTTGTTTACTAAAATCAATCTTAAGCCAGATTCACACATTATGTCAAGCAGGAAAGAATAAGGATATATCCCCTCCATAAAAAATGCACAATAAGTAATACGTTAAACTATATAAAACTGACAAAGAATATTGTATTTGTATCAAAACACTTGACAAAAGTCAAACGATAAACTATTATTTGTGCCAAGGATGAACGTTTTACTAACACGTTAAACTAAATGAGATATGTACATGTTACTACTAAATAAATGCAATACAAGAGATACAAAGATGCACAAGTACATATCCGCAAAAGCAAGGCATTTCGCCGGCTGTCCGATTTCTGGGGAAGAGAGATCTGACAGAGATGAAAAATGATAACTAATTAAAAACGATCAACCCCACAAAGAAAGGAAAGTACAGATTATGAGTAAAGTAAGCAGAGCAATGGACGGAAACGAAGCAGCAGCTTACGCTTCCTACGCTTTTACCGAAGTAGCAGCGATCTATCCGATCACACCATCTTCTCCAATGGCTGAACTGGTTGACAAGTGGTCAGCAAATGGAATGAAGAACATGTTCGGCCAGCAGGTAAAGCTGGTTGAGATGCAGTCTGAATGCGGAGCTGTTTCCGCAGTACACGGTGCATTAGACGGCGGTGTACTGGCAACTTCCTATACAGCATCCCAGGGACTTATGTTAATGATCCCGACCATGTACCGTATTGCAGGTCAGTTAAAGCCAGGTGTTATCCATGTAGCATCCAGAAACGTGGCAACCCATGCGATTTCTATTAACGCAGAGCATTCCGATGTTATGGCCTGTCGTCAGACCGGATATGCAATGTTAGCATCCTCTTCACCACAGGAAGCAATGGATTTAGGTGCAGTTGCTCATCTGGCAGCTATTAAAGGCCACGTACCTTTCCTTCATTTCTTTGATGGTTTCCGTACTTCCCATGAGATCCAGAAAGTAGAATGTCTGGATTACGAAGATTTAAAGAAACTGGTTGACTGGAAGGAACTGGAAAAATTCCGTGAGAATGCATTAAATCCAGAGCATCCTGTTTTAAGAACCACAGGTCAGTATTCTGATACATATTTCCAGAGCCGTGAAGCATGCAATACCTATTATGATGCACTGCCGGATATCGTTGCAGATTACATGAACGAGATCAGCAAGATCACAGGAAGAGATTATAAGCCATTTAACTACTATGGTGCTCCGGATGCAGAGCGTGTGATCGTAGTAATGGGATCTGCAAGCGGCGTTCTCCGCGAGACTGTAGATTACTTAAATGCAAAGGGCGAAAAGGTTGGTTTCATTGATGCTCATCTGTACCGCCCATTCTCAGCAAAGTATTTCTTAAGCCAGCTGCCTGAAACTGTAAAGATGATCACTGTTGGTGACCGTACCAAGGAGCCAGGTGCAGCAGGTGAACCGCTGTACGAGGATGTATGTTCTGTGATCCTGGAGTCAGGCAGAAATATCAAGGTTTTAGCATGTCGTTATGGTCTGGCAAGCAAGGATTATACTCCAGACCAGGTTATCGCACAGTTTGACAATATGAAGGCAGCAGAGCCTATGAACCATTATACTGTAGGTATTAATGACGATGTAACCCATCTGTCACTGCCTATAGGACCAGAAGTAAATACTGTTCCGGAAGGAACCATCAGCTGCAAGTTCTGGGGGCTTGGTTCTGACGGTACTGTTGGTGCAAACAAGAACACCATTAAGATCATCGGTGACCACACAGACTTAAATGTTCAGGCTTACTTTGAGTATGATGGCAAGAAGTCCGGTGGTGTTACCCGTTCCCACTTACGTTTTGGCAAGAAGCCGATCAACTCTACCTACCTTGTAAACCACGCAGATTTCATTGCCTGCCATAATAAGTCCTATCTGGACCGCTATGATATCCTGGCAGATGCAAAGGAAGGCGCAAATGTGCTGATCACCTGCGACTGGAAGGGCGAAGAGTTAGAAAAGCATTTAACTCCTGCATTTAAGAAAGCAGCAGCATTAAAGAAGATCCATCTGTATACCATTGATTCCACTGCAATTGCTGCAGAACTGGGACTGGGAAGCAGGACCAATACCATTTTACAGGCTGCATTCTTCAAGATCACAGGTATTATCCCGATCGAAGAAGCAGTTGGATATATGAAGAAAGCTATCTTAAAGTCCTACGGAAGAAAGGGCGAAAAGATCGTCAACATGAACTACGCAGCTGTTGATAAGGGCGTAGAAATGGTAGAAGAGGCAGAAGTACCTGCAAGATGGGCTGATATCGAAATTCCAGAAGAGAAGATCGATGAGAACCTGCCAAAGTGGATCCGCAAGATCCAGATGCCTGTAAATGCTATGAAGGGCGATAATATTCCTGTCAGCGATTTCACCGATCTGCCAGACGGAACCATGCCTCAGGGTACTTCCAAGTACGAAAAGAGAGGTATTGCAGTTAATATTCCTGTTTGGGACAGCGAGAAATGTATCCAGTGTAATATGTGTTCCTACGTCTGCCCTCATTCCTGTATCCGTCCATTCCTTGTAAATGAGGATGAGGCAGCAAAGGCTCCTGAAACCTTTACAACAACTGCTGTTAAGGGCAAAGGCGCAGAAGGCTTACGTTTCCGTTTACAGGTATCCGCTCTTGACTGTACAGGCTGCGGAAGCTGTGCAAATGTATGCCCGTCTAAGGAAAAGGCTATTACCATGAAGCCATTAGACAACAACTTAAATGAAGCAGATAACTGGGAATATGCTATGAAGTTAGCTCCAAAGGCAAATCCATTTGGAACAACTACTGTAAAGGGCAGCCAGTTTGAGCAGCCACTGTTAGAGTTCCCAGGTTCCTGCCCAGGATGCGGCGAAACTCCTTATGCAAAGCTGATCACACAGCTGTTTGGTGACCGTATGTATGTTGCAACTGCAACAGGATGCTCCCAGGTATGGTCCACCAGCTTCCCATCCTTCCCATATACCACTAACCATAAGGGACAGGGACCTGCAGTAGGCGGATCCTTATTCGAGAACAACGCTGAGTATGGTATGGGTATCTGGCTTTCTGTTGAACAGCAGAGAGAAAAACTGGCTGAGCATGTAAAAGCACTGGCTGAAAAGACAGATGATGCAAAGATCAAGGAAACAGCAGCAGCATGGCTGGCATCTTACAATGATAAGAGTTCCCGTGAAACAGGAGAAGCATTAAAGAATGCAGTTTTGGAAAGCGGTTTATTAAATGAAAATGCAGATCTGGTTGCAGCAAATGTTCCTGGAGATGATGTAAAGGTACTGGCTGAGGCAGTCCGTGAAAACTTTGACCATCTGACCAAGAAATCTGTATGGTTCTTCGGCGGTGACGGCTGGGCATACGATATCGGTTACGGCGGCTTAGACCATGTATTAGCTTCCGGCGCAGATGTAAATGTAATGGTATTTGATACTGAGATCTACTCCAATACAGGCGGCCAGGCATCTAAGGCAACTCCTACCGGTGCAGTAGCACAGTTTGCAGCAGCTGGTAAGCGCAGAAAGAAGAAAGACTTAGGCATGATGGCAATGAGCTACGGCGATGTATATGTAGCACAGGTAGCTATGGGTGCAAATCCTGCACAGTTCTTAAAGGCAGTAACAGAAGCAGAAGCACACAAGGGACCATCTCTGATCATTGCTTATGCTCCATGTATCAGCCATGGACTGCGCTGCGGAATGAGTGATGTTCAGGGCGAGATCAAGCGTGCAGTTGAAGTTGGTTACTGGCAGTTATACAGAAATAACCCAGAACTGATCAAGGAAGGCAAGAATCCATTTGTCCTGGATTCCAAGGAACCTCAGGGTGATTTCAGAGAGTTCTTAAGAGGCGAGGTCCGTTTCTCATCTCTGGAGCGTACCTTCCCGGAGGCAGCTGATGCACTGTTTGAGCGTACAGAAAATGAGGCAAAGGCACGTTACGCAAAATATAAAGAACTTGCTGAAAAAAACTAAAACAGGAGAAGAAGATTATGAGTACATTTGTAGAACGGTTACTTGGGGGAAAAGCCGGTACAGTTGTAACAGTAGAACCTGACTGGATCGTTATCAATGATGGTGTATCTCATGCTGCGGTAGAGGAAATCTCTGCCGTAGCAAAGCCTGAAAAGGTAATGGTCATTTACGATCATGATGTACCAACCGGACGTCCGGAAGCAGCAGCTATTTTGAGAAAGAACCTGGCATTTGCTGAAAAGTACGGATGTCCTTATATCCAGGCAGAAGGTGTTGGATATCAGTATATGTTAAATGAAGTGGTAAAACCGGGCCAGATCATTGTAGGCGGCGGTTCCCACGGAAGTATTTTCGGAAGCATCGGTGCTCTGGGCATCAACGTAAGCATTCCTGAGCTGGCAAGAGCAGCTGAAACAGACCGTTACAGCATCATCGTTCCGGAAACAGTTTATGTAAACCTGGAAGGCAGCTTAAAAGAAGGCGTAACTGTTATGGACGCAGCACTTGCATTCCTGGCAGAAGATCATGAGTTAAACCGCAAGGCAGTGGAAGTTTATGCACCATCCTTTGATGCACATGAGAAAGCAGTATTCTGCAGCATGGCATGCATTACAGGGGCATTTACCGCATCCATTACAGAAGAAAAGCAGTCTGCTGGTTTAACGTTGGATTTAGGTTCTGTAGAGCCAATGCTCATGCTTCCATGTGGTGATAGAAATGACCAGAAGAAGGCCGGAATTGCTTCTAGAGCTTCTAAAGCTGGCATGGAATTAAATGCAGGCCAGATCGGAGGCTATACAGGCGGAACTATTGAGGAGTTACGAAAAGCTGCTTCTATGTTAGATGGACATAAGCTGGCATTAGGCTTCCGTTTAAGCATCTGCCCGGCAACCAGCCGTGACTATATCCAGGCTGCTGAGGAAGGCATCCTTACAAAATTCATTGATTTCGGGGCTCAGATCAATGCAGCAGGGGACCACAGCGTTGTGATCCAGGGACCTGGAGCTATGGGACATAAGGAACGTCTGGTAATCACCGGACTGTACACCTTTACAGGTTCTATGGGCTGCGATGACGCAGAAGTTTATACAGGCTCTGTTGAAACAGTAATGAACGCTTCCTTTGCGAAGCAGATGTAAGGAGACAGCTATGGAAAAGAAGTTCAGTGGAAAAATCTGGAAATTCGGAAATGATATTGATACAGATACCATTATCCCTGGAAAAAGAGGTACTATCCCGGATCGTAACGAGATGAAAAAATATGCATTTGAGCTGTTAAAGCCGGAATTTGGTTCAACCGTTCAGCCAGGAGACATCCTGGTAGCAGGAACCAACTTTGGCTGTGGTTCCAGCCGTGAGCAGGCAGCTACCGTTCTTTCTTACAATGGTGTCCGCTGCATCATCGCAAAGAGCTTTGCAAGAATCTTCTTCAGAAATGCATTTAACAGCGGCATCCTTCTTCTTACCTGTGATCAGATCCAGGATGTGTGTGAAGGCGGAGATATCGTTACTGTAGATGTAGATGCACAGACTGTCAGTGTAAATGGAAAGACCTTCAAGGTTGGTGCAGTTCCTGAAAATCTGTATAACATTGTAGCAAACGGCGGACTGATCGAAGATACAAAGAAGCGTCTTGCAGCTGGAAATGTGAAAATGGATATCAAGCCTCTTTCCATGGAACAGTGCCGTAAAAAAGGCTACACCATGGTAGAAAAGATATTAAAGAAAAATGCAGGAAAAGAACATGTGGCTCCTGGAGATATCGTGATCACAAAGCCAGATATGTTCATGATCCATGATATTTATACTACTTATCTGTTAGAAACCATGAAAGACATTGGTGCAGACAAGATCGACGATCCAGATAAGGTAACCATCGTCTGGGATCACTGTATGCCAACTGCCGTTGCTAAAAATGACTATGACCATTATGAAGCTGGTCTGGAACTGGCAAAAACCTATGGAATTAAGAAGCTTCACATTGGAGAAGGCATCTGCCACACCATTATGCATGAAGCAAAGTATGCAAAGCCAGGCGAGATCGCAACTGCAACCGACAGCCATACAACTACTTATGGCGGTGCCGGAAACTTCTGCTCTGGTATTGGTACAGCAGAAATGGCAGCAGCTCTTATTACCGGAGAACTTTGGTTCAAGGTTCCAGAGGCTATCAAGATCGTATTAAACGGCCATTTAAGAGACGGTGTTATGAGTAAGGACGTTATCCTTCGTATCTTAGGTGATATCAAGGCCGACGGCGGACAGTACAAATCTCTGGAATTTACCGGTCCTGCAGCCCATGAAATGAGCATGGAACAGCGTTTTACAGTTGCAAACATGGCTCTGGAAGCAGGCGCAAAGTGCGGTCTGTTTGAGGCTGACGAAAAGACAGCAGAGTACTACGGAATGCCATTAGAAGATATCGACTGGGTATGCGTAGATGACGAAGCAAAGTATGAAAAGGTACTTACCTATGATGTAAGCGAACTGGAACCTCAGCTTTCCTGTCCACAGGGCGTTGACAATGTTCACCCCATCAGTGAAGTAAAAGGCACCAAAATGGATGAGGTATATCTGGGCAGCTGCACCAACGGAAGTATTGAAGATATGGAAGCAGCTGCAAAGATCTTAAAAGGCCGTAAAGTGGCAAAAGGACTGCGTTTTATCGTTGTTCCTGCAACTAATACCATTTTCAAACAGGCCATTGAAAGAGGATATATTAAGACTTTTATTGAGGCAGGTGCAGTGATCTGTCATCCATGCTGCGGACTTTGCTGTGGTATGCCATATGGTCTGATGACAGATGATGAAAGGATCCTGCTGACTGCAAACCGTAACTTCATCGGACGTCAGGGAACCAAGAAAACCTTAGGTTATCTGTCAAGTCCTACGGTAGCAGCAGCAACCGCAGTTATGGGTGTTGTAACAGACCCGGCTGATCTGCCAGCACTGGCTTAAAGACAGGCGGGTCGATGTTCTCCCGGACTCCGGGAGGACATCTGTAAACAGGAGGAAAATCAATGATAAAGAATTTTGAACAGCTGAAAGAAATGTTAAAAGCTATGCCGGTAAAGCGCAAAGTAGCAGTAGTACCGGCTCAGGATGAACATACACTGGAAGCGATCAGTCATGCTTATAGGGACGGCATGGTTGAGCCGGTTCTGATCGGTGATGAGCCAAAGATCCGTGAGATCCTGGCTCAGATCGGCACAGATGCAGATAAGATGACCATTATCCATGTGGAAGATCCTACGGAAGCCATCCAGAAGGCTGCTGATATGGCAAGAGACGGTGAAGTAGACTGCATTATGAAAGGAAAAACAGAGACAGGAGCCCTGATGAAGGTACTGGTAAACCGTGAAAGAGGGATCAGAAAGAACGATACCATGAGTTTACTTGCTTTCATGGAAAGCCCGAATTACCACAAGGTATTCGCTATTACTGATGTAGGCCTTCTTACTTATCCTTCCAAAGATCAGAAGAAAGCAGCTATCCAGAATGCAGTAGAAGCATTCCATGCATTAGGCGTAGAACAGCCAAAGGTAGCTATCCTTGCAGCAGTAGAAAAAGTAAATCCTAAGATGAAGGAAACCGTAGAAGCTGCTGAGATCAAGGAAGAAGGCGTAGAAGGCTGCATCATCGAAGGCCCGATCAGCTATGACCTGGCTATGGATCCTGCTTCCGCACCAATTAAAGGCTATGTAAGTCCTGTTGCAGGAGATGCAGATCTTTTAGTTGTTCCGGATATTGTAAGCGGAAATATTGCAGCAAAGACCATCACTGTAATTGGTGGCGGAAGAACCGGCGGCGTGGTACTGGGAGCAAAGGTTCCGGTCCTGTTGGTATCCCGTGCAGCAAGTGCAGATGATAAATATATGTCCATCGTCATTGCGGCGTTAGTGGGCAGCAGATAATAGGGGGAAAAACAATGGAGAAAAAATTAAATTTTAAGGTGTGTGGGCTTCCTGCAAAGTATTTCATTCCATTCTTTATCATTGTAATGGCAACTGTTTACCTTGGCTTTATGCCGGTTGTTAAGATCTATTCCAATGATGCAGGCAAGTACATGGCAACCAGCTTTATCATGACCATCGCTTATCTGATGGCAGTTGGCGGTCTGTTCTTCTGGCTTGGAAATACCATCCCGATCGTAAATAACTACTTAGGCGGTGCATGTCTTCTGCCTCTGATCGGTGCTTCTTTCTTAAATTACGTTGGTCTGGTTCCTCAGGAACTGGTAAACGGAGTTAAGGTCCTTATGGGCGGCGGTTTCCAGGATGCATATATTGCCATGCTGTTAGTTGGCTCCATCCTTGTTATGGACCGTAAGGTTTTACTTGGTGCAACTGCAAGATACATGCCTACCATCCTGGGAAGCCAGGTATTTGCATTAGGCTTCTGTATGTTAGCAGGTCTGGTTACCGGATATGGTATTCCAGAGGCACTGTTTGATATCGGCGCACCTTGTATGTCCGGTGGTTCCGGCGGTGCTATGACCACTCTGCCAGCTCTGTATTCCAGCCTTTCCGGTACAGATATGACTCCAATGGCAGGAAAATTCCTGTGCTACGCATCTATCGCAAACGTACTGGCTGTTGTATTAGCTGCTATTGTAGGTTCTGTAACTGCTAAAATGAAAGGCTTAAATGGTAACGGCGAGATCCTCTGCTCCAAGAAAGCACAGGAGAGCAAAACAGAGGAGAAGGAACAGAAGAGACTTGGAACTTCTGCTGATTATGTAGCATTAGGTTCTGGTATTTTCATGAGCTTCTGTCTGTACTTACTGGGTAATATCCTTGGAAGCCTTCCAGGTTTCGGTGTGATCCCGGGACTTGCATGGACCATTATCCTTGGAATCATCATTAAATTTACCGGTCTTCTTCCAGACCAGTTTGCTGACAACTGTGTATACTCCATGAACTTTGCATTAAGAGCACTGCTTCCAATGCTGATCGCTGGTATCGGTATCAACTCCCTGAAGTTCTCCACTCTGGCAGAATACTTCAGCCCAGGCGCATTCGTTGTTATCTTCTTAGCAGTATTCGGCGCAATGTTAGGTGCAATGATTTTCGGAAAGCTCTCTGGTCTGTGGGCATATGAAGCAGGTGTTACAGCAGGTCTTTGCTGCTGCAACATCGGTGGTTCCGGTGACCTGGCAGTTTTATCTGCAGCAAACCGTATGAACCTGCTGGCATTCGCTTCTATCTCTACCCGTATCGGTGGTGCCCTGATGGTTATCTGGATCGGACTGTTATATCCATTGTTCCATTAAGGCAGGCACATTACAACACAAAATCAGGCACGTTGGCGCTATGTCAGCGTGCCTCTTTTAGAAAATAGGAGAAAATCATTATGAAAAACTATAAAGTATTTGCTATCAACCCCGGTTCTACTTCCACAAAGATCGCCATGTTTGAAGGAGAAAAGGAAATTTTTTCCAGAAATATCAGCCATGATGCAGAAAAATTAAAAGAGTTCAAGGAGATCAGCGACCAGCTTCCATACAGAAAGGAAATGATCTTAAATGTCCTGAAAGAAGAAGGACAAACCTTAGAAGGCGTAGACGCATTTTCCGCAAGAGGAGGCGGTCTGGTAAATGTAGAAGGCGGCGTTTTCACTATTGGTGACAAACTTCTTGAGCATGCAAGAACCTGCTATACCGTAAAGCATCCGGCAACCTTAGGCGCACAGCTGGCAGATGCATTTTCCAAAGAATTCGGCGGAGTTGCATTTGTAGTAAATCCACCAGATGTAGATGAGTTCCAGGATGTAGCCCGTGTAACCGGCTTAAAGGGTGTATACAGAGAGAGCCGTATCCATGCATTAAACCAGAAGGAGATCGGCATCCGTTTTGCAGCAAAGCAGGGCAAGAAATATGAGGACATGAACCTGATCATCTGCCACATTGGCGGCGGTATTTCCGTTACTGCCCATAGAATGGGAAAAATGGTGGACTCCAATGACATTGCAAATGGTGACGGCCCAATGGCACCAACCCGCTGTGGCCAGCTTCCTGTAAAGGATGTTGTGACCATGTGCTATTCCGGTAAATATACAGAAAAAGAGATGCGTGAGAAGATCACAAAGACCGGTGGCCTGGTAGATCACCTGGGAACTTCTGATGCAAGAGAAGTAACTGCCATGATCGAAAATGGGAATAAGTATGCGAAATTAATTTACGATTCCATGATCTATGAGATCGGAAAGACAGCAGGTTCTATGGCAGCAGTCCTTCATGGAAAGGTGGACGGGATCGTATTAACAGGCGGCATCTCCCATGACAAGTATGTAGTAGAAAAACTGACAGAAATGCTTTCCTTTATTGCGCCGATCACTGTTATGGCAGGCGAGTTTGAAATGGAAGCACTGGCAGCAGGTGCGATCCGTGTATTAAGCGGGGAAGAAGAGGCGAAGACTTATACAGGTATTCCAGTATGGAGTGGATTTACATGCTGATGGTAAAAAAGGCCCTGATCTATGTGACCGGACTTTTATTCATGGCCTTTGGAGTGGCATTTTCTGTTAATTCTTCTCTGGGAGTTTCACCGGTAAACTCCCTTCCCTATGTGATCAGCCGCATTACAGGACTGGATCTTGGAAACTGCGTGATCGGCATTTTTGCTTTTTATATTCTGGTGCAGATATTATTGTTAAGAAAAAAATTCCGTCCCATAGATTTGACGCAGCTGATATTTTCCACGATTTTTGGCCGTTTTGTAGATGTTGCAAAGAAAGTGGTGGGAGATTTTGCCATTCCCACCTATCCGGGGCAGCTGGTTATGCTGGCGATCAGTATCGTTTTTGTAGCAATAGGCGTATGCCTGTATATGGATGTGCAGCTGGTAAATATGCCTATGGAAGGAATGACCCATGCAGTAAACCGTGTATTCTTCCCGGACAAGCCTTTTCATGATATTAAGGTCATCATGGATTGTCTGACCGTTGTGATCGGTATTGTCCTTTCTTTTGTATTTCTTGGAAAACTGGATGGCATCCGGGAAGGAACCGTGATATGCGCATTGCTGGTAGGAAAGCTGATGAAGCCGATGCAGAAGGTGTTAAAACCGGCAGTAGAGAAGATCTGTGGGATAAAAGGAAGTCGTTGATATGGAAAAGAATGAAGAGAGAAGGTGTGATGCAATATGAAACTGGAAGCAGCAGTAATACAGGGAGATGGTGTAGGACCGGAGATGATGGAAGAGGCAGTACGGGTGCTTCAGGCAGTCTGCCGCCGGTTCGGCCATCATTTAAAGCTGTATCCTGTTTTAGCCTGCTCTCAGGCCATTGAAGCAGGAAAAGAACCTCTTCCACAGGAAAGTTTAAAAATCTGTACCCAGGTTCCGGCTGTCTTATTTGGAAATTCAGGTCTGAAAAAATACCAGGACTGGCCGTTGGATAAGCGTCCGGAAGGCGCTCTTATGATACTGAGAAAGGTACTGCAGGTAAGTACCAATATCCGTCCTGTGCGTATGTATCCTTCTTTAAAATGTTTTTCTCCCTTAAAAGCAGAACGTCTGGAGCAGGGAATGGATGTTGCTTTTGTCCGTGATATTGCAGGGGGAGTTTTCTGCTCTGCCAAAGTCCAGGGAAATGGGGACGGCGGTCGGGAAGCTTATGAATATGAGTATTATAATGAAACAATTGTAAGGAAGACTGCCTATACTGCCTTTAAACTGGCAAAAAGCCGAAAGAACAAAGTTACCAATCTGGACAAGTCAAATGTTCTTGGCAGTTCCCGTCTCTGGCGTCAGACTGTACAGCAGGTTTCCGAGGATTTTCCAGATGTGGAACTGGAACATTTATATATTGATAATGCAGCCATGGAGCTGATCCGAAATCCAGGTCGGTTTGACGTTTTTGTTACCTCCAATCTGTTTGGTGATATAATATCTGATGAAGGAACAGAACTGACCGGAACGCCCTATCTTTATCCCTCTGCGGAATTAAGTAATACAGAGCAGGGGATTTACACACCGAACCAGCTTCATTATCCAGATGAGTCTGTGATCGGAAAAGATATGGTCAATCCCATTGGCATGATTGCGGCTGCAGCCCAGATGCTGCGCCTTTCCTTTGGCTTAGAGGCAGAGGCCGGAGCCATAGAAGAAGCCATCCGCCAGGTTTTAGCGGCCAATATTGCAACTGCAGATATCTGGCATAAAGGAAAGATCCTGGTAGGAACAAAAGAGATGGGAAAACGGATCGCAGATGAGATCGAGGCAGTTTCCTAAAGAAGTATATTTCATAATAAAGGAGAAAATATGATGGAATTACCAGTTACAAAAATGTCACGGATCGTAATGCCGGCTTCAACCAATGATGCAGGAAATCTTTATGGAGGAAGACTGCTTGACTGGATGGACGAAGTATCCGGAATTGCAGCAAAGCGCTTTGCACATTCGGAAGTTATGACAGTAGGGATTGAAAGCATTCGTTTTATGCGTCCTATGCCTCAGGGAAGCTTTATTGATATCAATGCAGAAGTTGTCCATGTAGGAAACACTTCCATGAAGATCAAGATCACAGTTATGATGGATCAGGACCCGGAAGAAGAACAGGTCCAGACAGCAGAAGCATTCTTTACCTTTGTAGCTGTAGATGAAAATGGTAAGCCTCATAAAGTTGGGCGTACATTGTAGGTCAGGTTCGAGAGATTATTTAAGTAAATAGGGATGAAATAAATGGGACTGGATGTTGCTTCGCAAGGAGTGACATCCTTTTTGGCTTTTGAATAACAATTTAATTTAGTCAAATTGATTCTAAGTGACGAAAGTGAAATGATTGACGATGATGTTGAAGTCGTGTAAACTAAAGATACTCAAAAATAGCTGCTTTAAAAATATTTGTTTCTTAGATCCGCCTTATGATACAGACTTTTCTACTTATGCACAGAATGAGTTTGGACATGAGGAGCAAAAACGTCTGTGTGAATGTTTAAAGCGGACGCCCGCCAAAATATTACTGATTATTAAAAATACGGATTTTATCTATGAATTATATAAAGATAATTTCAATATAACAAGTTTTGATAAAAAATATATGGTTAGTTTTATTATAGAAATGATCGTAAGGCAGAACATTTAATTATAACGAATTATTAGAGCGTATAAGTGGTTTCCACTTCACTGGACAACCCGCCTACAATCTGCTATATTAAACAAAAAGAGCCTGCACCCCACAGGCCAATTCTGAAGCATAAAGGAGAAGAAAAACAATGGCAAATCCAGTTGTTACTATCATCATGGAAAATGGTGATGTGATGAAAGCAGAATTATATCCGGAAGTAGCACCAAACACAGTAAATAACTTTATCAGCCTGGTAAAGAAAGGTTATTATGATGGCCTGATCTTCCACAGAGTCATCCGTGGATTTATGATCCAGGGCGGTTGCCCTCAGGGAACTGGTATGGGTGGCCCAGGTTACAGTATTAAGGGTGAGTTCAGCCAGAATGGTTTTAAGAATGATTTAAAGCACACCGAGGGAGTTTTATCCATGGCAAGATCCATGATGCCTAACTCTGCTGGCTCCCAGTTCTTTATCATGCACAAAGATGCTCCTCATCTGGACGGCGCTTATGCAGCATTTGGCAAGGTTACAGAGGGAATGGATGTTGTAAATAAGATCGCAGAAGAGCGCACCGATTATTCTGACCGTCCATTAAAGACACAGAAGATCAAATCTATGACAGTAGATACTTTTGGTGTAGAATACCCAGAGCCAGAAAAATACTGATAGATTGCCGGTGATATAACGGCAAAACAGCAGTAAATAGTAAAAAACGGTTCTTACAGGAGACAGAACAATATGAAGCAGGAGCGGACTCTTTCAATAGAAGGAAAAGAATATACGCTTCTCATATCTGACGAACCACAGGCCCTTTTGGAGGCAAAAGCTTCCGGAAGGGCTGTTTTAGGTTGTCTGGATACGGGAAATGGGGAGGGAGCGAGCAGAGATTTTCAGGGGATCCCTTATGTAGTTCCCTCAATGGAATATGTGACAGAAGAACTTTTAGAACTGATCCTGCGCCGGTATCTGGGACTTCCGTGGCTTATTGACGAGACAGAGCGACTGTACATCCGTGAATTTGTAAAAGAGGATGCAGAGAACATACCAGAAGAAGAATATGGTAAGGAAGAAGAGATATTCCGTGATCCGGACAAATTAGAAGTATATATAAAGAACCAGTATGGTTTTTATGAATATGGGACCTGGGCTGTGTTAAAGAAAAGTCCGTCGCTTCTCATCGGCATGGCCGGCGTCAGTAACCCCAATCTTCCGGAAACTGCTTTGCAGGCGCTACCCACTCTTCCAGACGACCTTTGCTGGCTGGAACTGGGATACCATATTTTTAAACCTTACAGGAAAAATGGCTATGCAACAGAAGCAGCTAAAGCCATTCTTTCTTATTCCCACGAAGTCCTTTCTGCCAGACTCTGCGCCTGGATTGAAGCAAAAAACAAGGCCTCCTGCGCACTGGCAGAAAGCCTTGGAATGGAAGTAGTAAAAGTTATTTCTGATCAAACAGCCACTGGATGGCCCGGAGCGTATCTTCTGTATGCTGAGAAGATGCAATAACTGCCAGATAGGGCGGCTGGATCGAGACACCGGTCATATCGGAAAATGCAGTAGGTTCCAGTGAAATAGCGGCAGCAGTTGACTGCCCTTTTTCATTGTCTGTATAGAAGAAAAGGTCTTCTTTTTCGGCACGTTCTAACAGATCCTGGGGCAGGAATTCCTTCAGATCTAAAAATGCGCCCTGGGACTCATAATGTTCCAGTGTCTTTGCATCAGCGATGATAATATCCAGGTCTCCTCCGGCTGCTAAAGCAGCAATCTTTGCCATACTTGCATAGGAATATTCGGAAGACTGGGAGCCATCAGCATTGATAAACAGTCCGGAATTGATCTCGATCAGATCCTTCTTACCAAAACCAAGAGCTTCTTTTAAGCTGTTTTCAAATTCATCCATAGATGACTCACCGCCGGAACGGTCATTGACAATGGCGAAAGTAAGCCGTGTGGTAAAGGTCTGGCGATACAGGCTGCTTCCTACTACCCATAAAAGGGTAAATGCCAGAATGACAGCTACAATATGAAATTTATAATATTCATAAATATACCAGATCCGGTCTTTCCCGGACATTTGTTTTATTTTCTCAAGTTCACTTTTTATGTCTTTTTTCAGTTCCATGATGTATTCCTTTCAGGTTGACGTCTGGATTTTTCTGCGCTCATTACACTATAGTATAGCTGAAAATGCAGATACCCGCAACTACTCGTTCCATTTTTACACTTAATATGATACAATGTAATGAGCGCAGTGGAAAATAAGCGGCTGCGTAAGCAGACATTTATTTTACACAAGCCATTAACGAAGGTTCCGCCTGCGAAT
>ENA-OPEV01000604-OPEV01000604.1-human-gut-metagenome-genome-assembly--contig:-NODE-604-length-22902-cov-4.962884_pt1 | contig 22902 bp, 15 predicted proteins | sample MGYA00241637_ERZ501537 | MGnify/ENA primary metagenome ERZ501537 (study PRJEB25962, sample SAMEA1972159) | human gut metagenome | biome: human gut; feature: human-associated habitat; material: faeces...
ATATTTATTACGGTGCATCCATTCTCATGCATCAAATTGTACAATTTCTGAAATTGCTGACAAATTTAACAATACAGAAATGGACATTCAGCGTGCACTGCGTTACTGGCAGAAAGAAGGACTCCTCTCTCTGGAGGAAACCGCCGACGGTAAATTGTGCGGAATCGGTCTTCTTCCGTTTCCGGAAGATTCCACAGACACAAAAGAGGCATCTTCCTCTCCTGCCCCGTCTGCTGTTTCTCCAGAAGAAACACCGGCATCCGCTGCAGAGGAAACGTTTTGTGCCTCCCAGCCTGTGAATCTGCCACAGGAACCGCAGATCCGCCATTATACGCTGGATGAAATCGCAGAATTTCAGAAAAATCCGGATATTCAGGAAATGCTGGAGGAATTTCAGAGGGACTTTGAGCATATCAGAATTAAGACATTACTTTCCGGAGAATATGACAAGGATAATGCCATTGTGACTCTTCATGCAGGAGCCGGCGGAACAGAATCCTGTGACTGGGCAAACATGCTTTACAGAATGTACACCAGATGGGCAGAGAAAAAGGGATTTTCCGTAGAAGTTCTGGATTATCTGGAAGGAGATGTTGCGGGAATCAAAGGCGTGACATTTGAAGTACGAGGAGAGAATGCTTACGGATATCTGCGCTCTGAAAAAGGGGTGCACAGACTGGTCAGAATTTCTCCGTTTAATGCGGCCGGAAAGCGGCAGACTTCTTTTGCATCCTGTGATGTGCTCCCTGATCTGGAAGATGATATTGATATTGAAATTGATGAAGATGATCTGAAAATCGATACTTACCGTGCCAGCGGTGCGGGAGGCCAGCATGTTAATAAGACATCTTCGGCAATCCGAATTACACATCTGCCAACCGGAATCGTGGTGCAGTGCCAGAATGAAAGATCACAGCATCATAATAAAGAAAAGGCAATGCAGATGTTAAAGGCAAAACTGCAGCTTATGAAAGAGCAGGAACAGGCAGAAAAAGTATCGGATATCAGGGGGGAAGTAAAAGATATCGGATTTGGTAATCAGATCAGATCTTATGTTATGCAACCATATACACTGGTGAAAGATCACAGAACGAATGAAGAAAACAGCAATGTAAATGCCGTGATGGACGGGGATATTGATTCATTTATCAATGCATATCTGAAAAAAATCGCAAACGGCTAAAAGGAGGGAATATATGATCAATATAGCAGTAATGGGCTACGGAACAGTAGGTTCCGGAGTGGTAGAAGTGATTAATACCAACGGAGCGCGCATCAATCAGCGAATCGGTGATGAGCTGAACATTAAATATGTACTGGATATGAAGGATTTCCCGGGGGATCCGGTGCAGGAGAAGATCGTACATGATTTTGAGACGATTGTTTCGGATGAAGATGTACAGATTGTCGTAGAAGTAATGGGAGGAATCGAGCCGGCCTATACGTTTGTAAAACGCTGCCTTCAGGCTGGAAAAAGCGTGGCAACATCGAATAAAGCACTGGTTGCAAAGCATGGCCCGGAGCTGATGGAGATTGCAAAAGAAAAGAACATTAATTTTCTGTTTGAAGCAAGCGTAGGTGGCGGAATCCCGATCATCCGTCCGCTTAAGCAGTGCCTGGAAGGCAACCAGATCGATGAGATCATGGGAATTGTCAACGGTACGACTAACTATATCCTGACAAAGATGTTTGAAGACAATATGGATTTTGATGAAGCATTGGCAAAAGCAGAGCGTCTGGTAGCAGACGGCGGCTACGGCCATACCTCTTCTCTGTACATCAATGTAAATGAAAAAGAAAAGATGATGAAGCATGCAGAAAGAATGAAGACCTGCCGTATTCTTGTAAATACACCTTCCTCCCACGGCGGTATCGGCGATCTGTACAACTTTAAGCTGGCTCCGTCTCTTACACTGGGCTGCGGTTCCTGGGGCGGAAACTCCGTATCTGAGAACGTTGGCGTTAAGCATCTGCTGAACATTAAGACTGTTGCTGAGAGGAGAGAAAATATGCTGTGGTTCCGTACACCTGAGAAGGTTTACTTTAAGAAGGGCTGTCTGCCTGTAGCATTAAACGAATTAAAGGATGTAATGGGCAAGAAGAGAGCCTTTATCGTAACAGACTCCTTCCTGTACAAGAACGGCTACACAAATGTAATTACAGACCGTTTAAATGAAATGGGAATCACATATACCGTATTCTCTGACGTTCAGCCTGATCCTACTCTGGCAAATGCACAGGCAGGCGCCAAACTGATGAAAGAATTTGAGCCGGATGTAATTATCGCAATGGGCGGCGGCTCCGCAATGGATGCAGGAAAGATCATGTGGGTACTGTACGAGCATCCGGAAGCAGATTTCATGGATATGGCAATGCGCTTTATCGATATCCGCAAGAGAGTTTATACCTTCCCGAAGATGGGTGAGAAGGCTTATTTCGTAGCTGTTCCTACCTCTTCCGGTACAGGTTCTGAGGTTACTCCATTTGCCGTTATCACTGATCAGGAAACCGGCATCAAGTATCCTCTGGCTGATTACCAGCTGCTTCCAAATATGGCGATTGTTGATACTGACAACATGATGAGCCAGCCAAGAGGCTTAACCAGCGCTTCCGGCGTTGATGTTTTAACCCATGCATTAGAGGCATATGCTTCTGTTATGGCAACGGATTATACAGACGGACTTGCATTAAAGGCAATGAAGAACGTATTTGACTACCTGCCGATCGCTTACAATGAGCCAAACAATGTTGAGGCACGCCAGAAGATGGCAGACGCATCCTGTATGGCAGGTATGGCATTTGCGAACGCATTCCTGGGCGTATGCCACTCTATGGCACATAAGCTGGGAGCATTCCACCATCTGCCCCACGGTATTGCAAATGCGCTGATGATCTCTCTGGTAGTTGAGTTCAACGCTGCTGAGAATCCACGCAAGATGGGAACTTTCTCCCAGTACCAGTATCCGCATACCATGGCAAGATACGCTGAGTGTGCAAGATTCTGCGGAATCAATGCAGGCAGCGATGAAGAGGCTGTGAAGAAGCTGATCGAGAAGATCGAGGAGTTAAAGAAGGCTGTTGGCGTGAAGTCCTGCATCAAGGATTACGGCATTGACGAGAAAGACTTCTTAGACAGACTGGATGATATGACGGAGCAGGCCTTCGACGACCAGTGTACCGGCGCCAACCCAAGATATCCTCTCATGAGCGAGATCAAGGATATGTATTTAAGAGCTTATTACGGAAAATAATCGAACCCATTGAGGGTGAACCTTTATCCTTTGTGTTTGGAACAGGCCGTCTGTCCGGTTAGGGCAGGCGGCCTGTTCGCGTAGAAATATTTACTCCACTGTCCTATACAAAAGCTCATGCTGCCGTTTCACCCGGTTTTTCACCATACTGCGGAAATGGCCTGGCCCCAGAACCTCTATTACGGGGCCGAAGGAAAGGATATCGATGAGAAGCTCCGTTTCATCTGCGGTATCATAGTAAATGGAGCACAGCCAGTATTTGCCTTCTTCATGGTATTCCGTATGCTTTTCGTAGCTGGCAAAGTGAAGCATACAGCGTTCAAGAGAGTTCCGTTCTCCGGTTATTTTTAAGAGAACGGGCTCTTTTGCTTTGCGGACCGGGAGAAAGCGGTGGCAGGAGAGAGTCTGTATATCGCTGTCCGAAAGGAGGTCAGGGGAAACGCGGCAGTCACGGATCCGTTCCAGGTTGAGAATGGTATTTAGGCCGCAGCGTCCCCGTCGGTACTGCAGACAGCAGAGACGGAATTTGTCATCCTTGGAGGAGTACTGGAGCTGATAGGGGATGACTTCAAAGGAATGGCAGATTCCTTTTTTGCCTTCATATCCAATAAAAAGGATATGATGCTCCCTCAGGGCTTTTAAAATTGCCTGAAAATGCTCCCGGTAGGAAGGTGAAGCATAGGAATCACCGTCGCAAAACTGGTCGTAATAGTAAAAATTTTCTTGCTGATACAGCGGTTCAAATCCCTTTAGGGATTCTGAAAGAGTTTTTAATTCTTCATCCGTAAAAAAGAGCCGGAAGCGCGGGTCATGGATCAGAGCTGCCAGCCAGGATATCTGAAGTGCAGTCAGCGGCAGTTCGGGAGGAGAAAAATGCAGGGCACTTTCATAGCAGCCAGGATGCTCCTTTGAGGGGAAAAGAAGGAGCCACTCTCCCTTTGTAAGTTTCGGGAGTACAGCCAGGGCTGTTTCCTGAAAGGCCTGATTTTTGCAGATCTGCTCCATTTCTTTCATGTTCACTGAATGGCCGGCAGCTTCTGCCAAAATATGGCGGACCGTGTGGTAGTAACAGCTGTATATCTCATTAAACAGTTCCATTTGTTTCTTCCTTTTCTTCGCTGCAGTACATCTGATACATCCGTTCCCAGTCTCTTGTGACCTTAAGGATGGCAGGTTCACAGGTTCCCTGAATATCCAGAATGCGCCCGGTAAAGGACTTTACCCAGGACAGAAGTTCATTGGTATCGAAAAATGCTCCCGTATACAGATATTCATGCTCCCGTATTTTTAGGATTTCTCCGCCTTTCCCCTCCCGATAAAGGCGTTTTAAAACATAGGGTTCTTTTTCTTCATCAATAGAAAGGCGCAGGCAGATGGTTTCCAGGCGGCTTCTTCCGCTTCCGAAGGAAACGCCCCAGCAGCGCTTTATATTTGCCAGCAGCGCCTCATAGGTTCGTTCATAGTCTTCCCAGGGCTCCTTAATGGTAATGGAGAGAATGGAGTCCAGACGGGCATTGTGGAACCTCCGCAGAGATGGAAGGTACAGACAGAGGTAGCGCCTTCCGGTACGGGTGCTTACAAAGATTTTTAAGGGAACGCCGGACTGGGAGGAAATGCTCCCGGAACGGAAACTCTTATTTTCATAGTCGATCAAACGGTGCTCCCGGATGGCTGTAAGGCTTTGCAGGAGCACCTGATCCTCCAGGGTATGTACGATAAAATGATGCTTGAATTGAAAAAAGGTATTTTTCCGGTCGTGCCAGTCCAGAATGGTGCTCCCGATAGATCCGAAAGGGGCGGTTCCCTGAAAAAAGGAAACAGCGGTTAAAAGAGTATCATTTAAGGGAGAGTCATGGGGAAACTGGGGCGGGAGCATCTGATAGATAAGGTTTTTTCCTTCTTTATGAGAGCACAGCAGTCCCAGAGATTCGTATTCCTTCAGCTTCAGCCGTACGGTCTGGGGATCAAAGGCAACGCCGTAGGTAAGGGAAATTTCATCACTCAGGGCAGAGGCATTCATTCCCTGAGGATGATCGGTGAGCTGATCCAGAATGAAAAAGTGCAGAAGGATATCATTATCCGTAAAGCTTTTCGATTTCCAGGCCGCATAGAGGGGATTTTCGGGCACTGTCTTACTGTCGATATTGATGTAGACCTGTTTTCCCTTGGTCGTATAGGAAGAGCAGGTGTAATCGCCCAGCCAGCTCTCGATCCGCCTCCGTTCGTTGTCATAGGTCCGGGCGCAGTGGGAGTCAAAATCATTTCTCACCTTAAATCCATAAATATAAAACTGGCGCATATAATCCCGGATCCGGTCAAAGTTTTTGATAAGCTCCTGAAATTCTGCCATATAGATTCCTCCATAGGGTGATATAGCTCCATTATAGCGGGTTCGCACCTTTTTTTAAATGATAAAAATGGAAAATCAGGCTAAGATAAAGCCATGATAAGAAATGAAAGGATGTGCAGGATATGTTCGTAATGTATGAAAAGGATGCCATGAGATTGCCGGTAAAGGTATGGCTTGAGGATAAAAAGGATTTGGAAGAGACCTGCAGGGAACAGGCATACCACCTGGCACAGCTTCCATTTCTCCATAAATGGGTCAATCTGATGCCGGATACCCATGCAGGAATGGGAATGCCCATCGGCGGTGTGATCGCTGCAGAGGGAGTGATCATCCCTAATGCAGTGGGTGTGGATATTGGCTGCGGGATGGCATATACGGAAACCAATATTCCGTTAGAGGCCATTCGGGAGATCCAGACCGGGAACGGAACGCTGATCCAGGCGGTGATCGGTGATATTATGAGAAATGTTCCCGTGGGCTTTGCCCATCATAAGTTGGGGATGCCCTCTTATACCATGGATCGGGCACTGGAAGAGCTGAACCTGTATGAGGAGGATACAGAGCTTTTGGGACAGCTGGAGGCCGGATATTTTCAGATCGGAACTTTGGGCGGAGGAAATCATTTTATTGAGCTTCAGGAGGATGATCAGGGGATGCTGGCAGTGATGATTCACTCCGGCAGCCGTCATTTTGGAAAATCCGTCTGCGACTATTTTCATTATAAGGCCCGTCAGCTGAACCAGAAATGGTACAGCCAGGTGCCGGATGAATACAGGCTGGCTTTTCTGCCCGTGGACAGCCCGGAGGGCCGCCAGTATCTGCGCTGGATGCAGCTTTCCATGGATTTTGCAAAGGAAAACCGGGAAAAGATGATGCTGGCAGTAAAGGCGATCCTGGAAAAGTATATTGGAAAATATACGGAGCTGGATTTGAAGTTTTCCGGCGATATTAACTGTCATCATAATTATGCATCCCTCGAAACACACTATGGAAAAGAGGTATGGGTGCACAGAAAAGGCGCGGTAAGGGCAGAAAACGGCGAACTGGCGGTTATCCCCGGCGCCATGGGTTCTTACAGCTATGTGGTGATGGGAAAGGGGAATCAGGAGAGTTTTTGTTCCTGTTCTCACGGAGCAGGGCGGAAATATTCCAGAAAAGGCGCTATGGAAGCCTTTTCCTGTGAGGATGTAATCCTGGATCTGAGAAAACAGGGCGTGGTTCTGGGAAAGAAGGGAAAGGCAGATGTGGCAGAGGAAAGCCGGTTTGTCTATAAAGATATCGATCAGGTAATGAACGCCCAAACGGATCTGGTAACCCCGGTCAAACGGCTGAAGACCGTAGGGGTGGTAAAGGGATAATGATGGAAGAGTCCGGCACCTGCAGGGCAGGAGGGCCGGTGTCAGATACAGGCAGTTCTGCCCATGGGAGGAGTATTTCCTGGCTCCCCGGTGCCGTCGCCTATGGCGTTTTGGTATTTCGGCAGGACAGCATATAGTCAGCACGATGGGCCGCAGGTTCAAATCCTGCCATGATGGCAAGTCATGTAGCTAAGCGGGTATAGCAATCGTTAAGAGACATCTTAAAAATGTCACAGGAGCACGGCTTTGCAGTCAAAAGGCTGCAGGGCCACAGAAAGAATGCGCTTTTTGCTTCGGCTGCAGGCAGCATCGCGGCAGTCTCCGGCAAGGCCTGTGCAGTTTCGGATACCGCCCAAAGGAGCCGGGATAAGGAAGTTTTGGAGTCCTTTGCCCTTTGGGCTTAAGAAACAGCCCCCTGGGCCGGGGACGAAGCATGGCGCAGGATTTTCTGTATGAAACAGGGAAATTGTTTGTGAAACAGGGAGGTACCTATGATAAAGAAATATAAGATCAATGAAAATGAGTGCGGCTATCTGATCCGCAGGGGCCGCTTTGAGAAGCTGTTGACTGTGGGAACCTACTATTTTCTCAGCCTGTCCGGCTGTGAGGTAAAAATTGTTCCCATGACCGGGGCTGTAAATACCTGTGGGATTCCGGAGGAAATCCTGATGAAGAATCCGGAATTTGCTTCCCGTGTGGTAAAAAATGTGCTTCCGGATACATCCATTGCCATCCGGTTTGTAAATGGAGCGTTCAGAGAGGTGGTCTGTAAGCCGGAGACATTGTTTTGGAATGTATTTGAGAAAAATGAATTTCAGGTGATTGATATCACAAAGCCATGGATGGAAGAAACCCTTCCCAGGATGTATATGGAGCTGATGCCTGCCAAATACTATAAGAAAATTGTGATTAAGGACGGAGAGACCGGGCTTTTGTACTTTGACAATCAGTTTGAGCGGCAGCTGGAAACGGGAACTTACTTTTTCTGGAATTACGGAAGGGAAACTACCTGCAAAGTATTTAATCTGAAGCTTCAGCAGCTGGAAATTTCCGGTCAGGAGATACTGACAGCAGATAAGGTGGGGGTGCGGCTGAATGTGATCTGCACTTACAGGATCACAGATCCCCGCAGGCTGGTAATGCTGGTGGAAAATGTGGGAACACAGCTCTATACCCATGCGCAGCTGATCCTCAGGGAATATGTAGGACGGTTCCGTCTGGATGAGCTTTTGGAGCAGAAGGAGGAGATCAGCCAGTATGTGCTGGAGGAGATGAAAAAGAAGCAGGAGGATTACTGCGTGGAAATCGTCTCTGCGGGAATCAAGGATATTATCCTTCCGGGGGAGATACGGGAGATCATGAATACTGTGCTTCTGGCGGAAAAACGCGCCCAGGCCAATGTTATCACCCGAAGGGAGGAGGTAGCTTCTACCAGAAGCCTCTTAAATACCGCAAGGCTGATGGATGAAAACCAGACCCTCTTTAAGCTTAAGGAGATGGAGTATCTGGAGCGGATCTGCGATAAGGTGGGGACGATTTCTATTAATGGCGGAAAAGGCGTGATGGAACAGCTGGCGGAGCTGGTGGGGATGGAACGAAAGGAAGCCGGGAGGTAGAATCCCGGCTTTGTTTTAAACATATGAAATTCCTTCTTGACTTTAGCAAGTTAACTTGCTATACTGTCCCTAAAATGTACATCGAAAGATGGAGTATCCCATATACGTCCGCTTAAAACCGGGCGCATACCCCAACAAAAACCAAAGGAGGATCAGTACCATGTCATATGTTGATGAGATTTATGAGAGAGTGGTAGCACAGAATCCCGGTGAGCCGGAATTCCACCAGGCAGTAAAGGAAGTTTTGGATTCCTTAAAGCTGGTGATCGACGCAAATGAGGAAAAGTACCGCAAAGCGGGCATCCTGGAGCGTTTTACAGAGCCGGAGCGCATTATTTCGTTCCGTGTGCCGTGGGTGGACGATCAGGGAAATGTGCAGGTCAATAAAGGCTACAGAGTGCAGTTTAACAGCGCCATTGGACCTTACAAGGGCGGACTTCGTTTCCATCCTTCCGTAAACCAGAGTATTCTTAAATTCCTGGGCTTTGAGCAGACCTTAAAGAATTCTCTGACCGGTCTTCCTATGGGCGGCGGAAAGGGCGGCTCCAACTTTGATCCAAAGGGCAAATCCGACCGTGAGATCATGGCCTTCTGCCAGAGCTTTATGACAGAACTGTACCGTCATATCGGCAAGGATACGGACGTTCCCGCAGGCGATATCGGCGTAGGCGGAAGAGAGGTCGGATATATGTTCGGCCAGTACAAGAGACTGACCGGCTTATATGAGGGCGTTCTCACCGGAAAGGGACTGACCTTCGGCGGTTCTCTGGCAAGAACCCAGGCGACCGGCTATGGCCTTGTATACATGCTGGATGAGATGTTAAAGCACAACGGCAAGGAGATTGCAGGAAAGACGGTAATCGTATCCGGTTCCGGAAATGTTGCCATCTATGCAGTTGAGAAGGCACAGCAGTTTGGCGCAAAGGTAGTTGCCATGAGCGATTCCAACGGCTATGTATACGATCCGGAAGGCATTAAGCTGGATGTTGTAAAGGAGATCAAGGAAGTGCGCAGAGGCCGCATTAAGGAGTATGCAGAGGCAGTTTCTTCTGCTGTATATACAGAAGGAAAGGGCATCTGGACAGTTCCCTGCGATATTGCTCTTCCATGTGCAACGCAGAACGAGCTGAATCTGGAGGATGCAAAAGCTCTTCTGGCAAATGGCTGCTTTGCAGTGGCAGAGGGTGCAAATATGCCTTCCACCAGAGAAGCAACTGATCTCTTTGTTGAGAAGAAGATTCTCTTTATGCCCGGTAAGGCAGCAAATGCAGGCGGCGTTGCAACCTCCGGTCTGGAGCAGAGCCAGAACTCTTTAAGATTGTCCTGGACCTTTGAGGAAGTAGATGAGAGACTTCATAAGATCATGGCCGATATTTTTGCAAAGGCTGCGGATGCGGCAGAGCGCTACGGCGTTCCCGGAAACTATGTGGCAGGCGCCAATATTGCAGGCTTTGAGAAGGTTGTTGAGGCTATGCTGGGTCAGGGAATTGTATAAAACAGAATGAAAAAATGAACTCCCGCGCATAAACGGAAACGGTATATGCGCGGGAGTTTTTATATGGAAATAAAAGTAAAAAAACAATTGAAATGACAAACATTTCCTGATATACTAAGGTGCATTTGGTTACAAAAACGAAACAAAAAAGAAGAGGAGAAGCAGAAATGAAACGACAACTGGCATGTGTGCTGGCTGCCTGTATTGGCCTGCAGCTTCCCCTAGGCGCCTTTAACGCCTATGGAGCGCAGCTGCCGGAATCAGCAGGGCAAATGGAAGCCCTGGAGGAAAGCAAAATCCCCGGTCTGGAATCAGACAGCAGGGACGAGGAAACGCAGACTGAGGAAACAGAGAAAGAAACGATTCCCACTGCAAGTTCATCTGAAAGCCATCGGCAGGAAGATGAAGAGGATGGAGGAACAGAGACAGAATCAGTTCCCACTGCAAGTCCCAGTGAGCCGGTAAAGCCGGGAAAAGAGCACAGAGGCGCTGTTATGGTGGAAATACGGACTCTGCTGCCTGTAATGTCTGCTGTGGATTTTAATGTTGAATTAAATGAAGTCGTATCCAAAAAGGCAAGAGCGAACGAAGACGGGGATATTTACCAGGATTCTCTTACCATCAGCCTGATGCCTGAAGAGGAATCGGGAGAGGGACAGCAGGAAAATGAGACCTTTGAGAATGTTCCAAATGGAATGTATGTGCTTGAGGTAACAGCCGAAGGATATCTTCCATATGAACAGACCATAGAGGTCAGGGATGATACCTCCAAGATCATGATTTTAAATGATTACGGTGATTATGAATATTCTTCCTCCGCTCATCCGGGCCTGATCCGTATGGGTGATGTGGACGGAAGCGGCGTGATTGATAAAGAGGATATGAATGCTCTGGTAGATGCTGTTTATGAGGGCAATCTCACAGGTATGGATGAGGAAGGCATGGATTTAAACCGTGACGGAGAAATCGACCTGGTGGATCTGCAGTATTTTGCCAGCCTTTATAAAGGAAAGGAAGGCAGCGATAATAAATATCCGGTTTCTACGATTGAACGTTCGATCACGGTTCAGGAAGGCGATGTAACCCTTGCATCTCCAAGTGAAGCGACAAAAAGCAATGCCACAAAGGTAGAGGGAACGGTACAGGATCTGTTTAATAATGATACAGAAAGCTCCATAACACTGGAGCACGCGGACAGCGAGATAGATGAACCAATTTCAGAGGCTTATCCGGTTGAACTGGAGCTGGATCTTTCCAGACAGCCGGTGATCGGAGGAATTGTAATCCAGTCTCCGCCTGATTCCGAGGGCGCGATCAGCACTGGTGAGGTAGAAGCAGAGCTGACTGACGGCGAGAAGATCGCAGTAACCATTGACAGGTATGCGAGAACTAAAAAGCGCCGTTCCTTCCGAAGCGGTGCGACTGCCATGATCGATGCAGACGGTGCGATCCTGATTGATCTGAAGAATCAGAAGCCTGTGAAAAAGATCCGTATTAAGGTAACGGGAACCGTATCGGAAGGAAATCTGGCAGAAATCAGCCAGGTGGAATTTTTAGGCGATATGAAGGACCGCATCCCGCCGCCAGCCCAGAATATCCCTCAGAATGTAAGCGCACAGATCGGAAGCAAGATCTTTACCCTTACATGGGATAAAGAGGTAAATATTACAGGCTATGAGGTTTCCATTACAAATAATGGAAAAACAGAAATTATCGAAACAACGGTAAATACGCTGACAGTTGATGAATTTAATGGAAAAGAACTGTTGAATTATGAGACGTTTCTGGTAAAGGTCCGTTCTGTAAACGGAAGCTGGAAGAGCAGTTACAGCGCTCAGATTGCCGTAACACCGGAACCGGACGGTCCGCCGCCAGCACCGGAAAATATTTCCATTGAGGGAGGCTATAAGAGCCTTCATATCTCATGGAAAAAGATGAAGGATACAAAGAGCTACAGCCTGTATTACCGCAAGGCGGGTACAGAAGACGAGTTTACAATGCTTGGTGAGCTTACAGGCACAAGCACAACCATCAGCGGTCTGGAAGATAAGACGGAGTATGAGATCTATATGATCGGTCATAATCCTTTGGGAGACAGTCCTCAGTCTGTGATATACTCTGGAAGTACGATTACAGTGGAAGCGGCAAGAATGCCCGCTTACCGTCTGATCAACACAGAGCCGAAGGAAGGACAGGCATTAACAGAGCATATTAAAGAGGTATCCATTGTCACCGGTTCTGTAACAAGTGTTCCGGGTGATGTGGCAGACGGTGATCCCTATTCTTTATGGGAGCTGGATGACTGGGATTCCGGCGCTTACTATAGTTACAGAGGCCCTATTGTGACGCTGGATCAGCCCTATATTATGGATACTATTGCATTTACTGCAGGCCCGAATCAGAAAAATGATTTTAATGCAGTCCGTGTCCGTGCCTGGAACGGAGAAGAAAATGAACCTCAGATCATAAACGGGCGTCTCACTGTCCGGGAGGGTCTGGATAAAAACGGAAAGAAATATTATGAATTTCTGGCAGATAAGCCATTTGAGGCAGATAAGATTCAGCTTAATACGGCTGTACCCAGCTCTACCCGCTATATCAGTATTGCAGAAATCCGTTTTTATGAGTATGATGAGCTTTTAAATGAGGTTCTGTCCCTGTATACGGACGATCTGCATATGACTCTTCGCGAGGATGTTACACAGGAACAGATCACTGAGCTGAGGATCAGGGCTGACGAGGTAGATCCTGTAAGCGGAGAAATGACTCCCAAGAGAGATCTGATCCTGAAGGAGCTGGACAATGCGGAGAAGATCCTGGATCATAATGAGTCTTATAAGGTGATTCATATAGATACTGGGGTATCCAAGAAATATGACAGCCATATTACCTTCAGCGCCGGTCTCAATGGATGGCAGCCTCTGGGAACAGCAGCTCTGGCTGGAGAGAAGGTTGTAGTCTATGTAGGAGCTCCCGGAAGACGTACTGGAGACAATACAAATCTGGATCTTTATGCAACTCAGTACCATTCAGAAGCCAGCCATTTACAGAAAAAAGTAACATCCCTGAAGGTAGGCTTTAATGAAATTACAGTTCCTGCCGTTTCAAGTCTGGGTGTGGAAAAAGGCGGAGCTCTGTATATAGAGTACACCGGAAATAACCCCAATGAGATTTATGCAGTCCGCGTAATCGGCGGTTCTCAGTATCCGGTTCTGGATGTGACACGGGCAGAGACTGCAGAGGAACGCAAAGAACTGACAGACGCCTATGTGGCAGAAATGGCGGAATACGTCCAGAAGATAGAGGAGATGCATAATGAGAACTCTGACAGTGAGGACTCTCACAGCGCCATTTCCGGTCTGGACTATGACGAAAGAAACTGTATTTTAGGTGCAACGGATATTGTATTGGATCAGATGGTGTTTTCGATTCCCATTAAGCAGGTATATAAGTCCATTGCGGGAAATGGTGAATCTCAGGATGAAGCAGCAGAGAAGCTGTATCAGTCTCTTATGGCTATGGATGAGATGATTCATCTGTTCTATCAGCATAAGGGATTAAATGCGGCTCCGGTTACCGGAGGAAAAATCTATGAGAAGGACAAGCTTCCAACAACACGTTTAAATATCCGTTATCAGAGAATGTTTGCAGGCGCATTTATGTATGCAGGCGGTCTTCATATTGGTATTGAGTGGGATTCCTGCGCGCTGTTAGGTGGATCAGAGCCGATCCAGTCGGATAACGGCAAATATGTAAGCGGAAGCTACTTTGGATGGGGAATTGCCCATGAAATCGGCCATATCATCAACGAAGGCGCGTACGCTGTGGCTGAGGTCACAAATAACTACTATTCGATCCTGGCTCAGGCAAAGGATACCAACGATTCTGTGCGTTTCAAATATGAGGACGCTTACAGAAAGGTAACTTCAGGAACAAAGGGCGGAAGCAGCGACCAGCTGGGAATGTACTGGCAGCTTCATCTGGCTTATGACGATGGATATAACTTTAAGACCTATGAGGATTATGGGGAGCAGAGAAAGAACCTGATCTTTGCCCGCATTGATTCTTATGCAAGAGATATAAGCCGTGCACCTGCACCGGATGGAGTAAAGCTGACTCTGGACGGAGCGGATAAGGACAATAAGCTTATGCGTCTGGCCTGCGCGGCTGCTGAAAAGAACGTGCTTGAATTCTTCACACGCTGGGGAATGATCCCTGATGCGGTTACAAGGAAATACGCAGAGCAGTTTGACGCAGAAGAGAGAACGATTTACTATATCAATGATGAGGCCAGGGCATACCGTGCAGAGGGTGGAAGCAGTATCGCAGAATCTGTAGAAGTAACAGCCACAGCGCATCAGGATGAAACGGATCCAGGACGCGTGACCCTTACCATGGAAGCTCATGGAAAAGACGGAGCTGCCATGAGTGGAACGCTTTTCGGCTATGAGATTACCCGGATCCAGCGCCGCTACGGAAAGGAAGAGCGCCAGGTTGTGGGCTTTACCCAGGAGGATACCTTTACAGATGTGATTTCCGGAATCAATAACAGGGTGGTTGGATACGAGGTAAGAGGAATCGACTGGTGCATGATGCCTACAAAGGCTTATGTCCTGGCTGATGAGATCCTGGTTTCCCATGACGGAAGCATGGATAAGGCAGGCTGGAGCATTACCGTAAATACCTGGTCTAAAGCGGATGAAGAGGTAAACGGGGATGTAAACAGCGAGGAAAACCAGTTTAACCAGTCCTGCAGCGGAACTGTCAGCAGCGCAAAAACCATGATTGACAATGATCTGGATACTGTGTATGAGGGAACAGTAAAAGCGGAGGAAAGGACAGAGGACGCTCAGGCAGTCATTTCCCTTGGCAGAACAGAAGCCATTGCAGGCGTGAAATACACATATAAAGGAACCGGGGAGCCGATTAGGGCTTACTCCATTTCCATCAGCGAAGACGGAACAGACTGGAAGGAGATTAAAAAAGGAACCTTCCGGCTGGAAAATGGCGTTGCAGCCGTACATTTTGACAAGGAAAATGACGGAAGGTACTATATCTATGATGCAGCCTATGTGAAGATCACTGCTCTTGGTTCTGACCGCTTCTCAGCTTCGGAGATCGATATTCTCAGCCCCATCGGCGACAGTGTTCAGCTGGATCAGTTTGGAATCCTGGCAGAGGATGCGGTGTTTGAGCATTCCGGAAGCGATAATGGCAGTGAAGAAGGCACAGCAGCGTATTCCGGCGAAAAACGTACTGGAAGCAATGCAACCAGAATCCCCAAGGGTTCCATCGTATTTACAGGACGCTATAAAGGAAATCCTGCTTATAACATGGTGATCCTCTATGATGAAAAGGGCAATGTGGTCGGCGGAAAGGACAAGGACGGAGATACAGCTGCAGATCAGCTGATCCTGGCTCCCGATCCAAAGGACGGACAGTTAGGAGAGGTCTCTGAAGGAAGCTGGATTTACTATATTGAGCCTAAGGATCAGAATGACATGGTGGAACGTCCTGAAAAGGTTCGGGCAGAGCTTTATCGTGTCCAGAATGGGGAAACCAATGAAGGCGACCGCCTTGTAAGCGATACCCCATTTATGGCGGTTCCGGCAGTTCCGGATCCTATTCCGACCATCAAGCTGGAAAACAGTCAAACACCAAACAACGGAGAATAAGATAGAAAAATATGAAGAAGAAATCAATTTTCGGCTGTCTGGCCATTATCTGCCTTCTTCTTGTGCTGATCCCGCCCGTGCTGACACGGGCGGAAAAGCACAGCCTGATCACATGGGAAAAGAAGAGCAAAAATGTAGTAAGTATGTATCTGGAGCTTCAGGAAAAGGAAGCGTTCGAGGAAATTAAGGCCTTCAGCCTGACACTGAATTTTGACAGTAAGGAAGATCTGTCAGAGGAGCCTGTTTTTAAATTCGGATCTGATTTTAAGGGGGAGAAGGTATCGGTTCATGAAGAACGGTACAATGAGGAAGATCAAACCATGAAGCTGTATGTAGCCGGAAGGGATACCGTCCTTGAAAAGGGAGAAAAGGTCCTTCTTGGAACCATTACCATAAAATCGGATGAAAATGTGACGATTTCCGTAGATGAGAATGATTTCCAGATTGTAGACCGGTTCCATGAAAAGGGGATGATCACAGAGTTTGGAGATTTTGAGCCATATGAAATGATCCTTAAAAAAGAGGAAGAAACCACCGTTCCGGAAACTACCGTTCCGGAAACAACTGTTCCGGAAACTACGATTCCTCCATCTTATGAGGACAGCGAGGATGAGGAAGAGGTTTATGAGTATGAAGTCCAGCCTCAAAAGGAGGAGGCTCCTGAGCCGAACGGTCAGTGGATGCAGAACGAAAAGGGCTGGTGGTTCGCTCCTTTAGACGGCACATATCCTGCAGACAGCTGGTATGAATGCTCCTCAAATGGTTTTAAGGCATGGTATTATTTTAATGCCGAGGGCTACATGAACAGCGGCTGGTTTACAGACCGTGACGGAAATACTTATTTTCTCCATGACCAGAACGACAGCAGAGCCGGTTCTATGTACACGGGCTGGAACTGGATAAATGGAAAGTGCTACTACTTCCAGGATACTTCGGATTCCAGGCGCCCGGTTGGCTCTATGGTAAAGAATGGAATGACGCCGGACGGTTATATGGTAAATGAAAACGGCGAGTGGATTATAGATGGGAATGTACAGGTAAAGCAGTAATATAAAAAAACTCCGCGGTGGCCTTTTATGGTTTTGCCCCGGAGTTTTTTTCTGGAAACAAAAGGAAAATTATTCCTGAATTATTCACGGAACAGTTATCAGTTCAGATATTGTTCTATGAATAATTCAGGTTAATTATAGAAAATTGTAAATAATACTTGAAAAACATTTATTAATGTGATAGTATAAAAACACAAAGGAAAACGATTTCCTTGCTGTAGATTGGGATAATATGAACAAAGACAAAGTAACCATTCGTGATGTGGCCAGAGTTGCGGATGTATCTCCAGCAACGGTATCCAGAGTTTTAAATAACTCCGACCATCCGGTAAAAATGGAGGTAAGAGAAAGAATTCTTCTAGCGTCTAAACAGTTAGGGTATATTCCGAACCTTCAGGCCAGAAATTTGAAAAGTAGAAAAAGTACATCCATTGGAATAATCATTCCGTCCATAGCCAATCCATTTTATCCATCTATCGTAAGAGGAATAGAGGATGAGATTGTCAGCCGAAATTATCATATGATCATATCCAGCTGTGACAGAAATATGGATAGGACAAATTACAGCATTGAAAATATGCTGGCAGTAAATGTTCAGGGAATTATAAGTATTTATATGGATGAGGTTCCTGAAGCCCTAGTTCGTCTGGTAAAAAGAGGAGGCATTGCCTTAAATGTTGTGTCTAATGATATTTGTGTACCAGATATGCATACCATTCTTGTAGACAAGGTAGAAGAATGTGAACTGGCGGTTCAGCATTTGTTGGATTTGGGACATCGTAAAATTGCGATGCTTTTTGACAGATTAGATAATTCTATCCGGAAAAAACGTCTGGAAGGTTATAGGAAGGCCTTAAGTAAAGCATGCATTGCTTACAATGAAGATTATGTTTACATATGGGATAAAGATATATCAGTAGATGTGACAGAATCTTCAGATAAAGGTTATTATCTTACAAAAGCATTTCTTGAAAGAACACCGGAAGTGACAGCGGTTGTATGTATGAATGATGCAATGGCACTAGGAGCGTTAAGGGCAATTCGTGAAAATGGAAAAAAGGTGCCGGATGATTATTCGCTTATAGGATTTGATGATTTGGTTTTTGCAGATTCGGTGTATCCTTCTTTGACAACGGTAGGATTGGAAAAATATTTATGGGGGCAAAAGCTGGCAAAATATTATTTTTCTTTATTAGAACATACGGAGGAAAAGGAATCGTGTGTCAGCGAAGAGGAGGTTTTGGTACGGTCAAAGTTGATCGTACGTCAGAGTACAAAAAAAAATAGTTAAATTTGCACACGCCATAAGGAGTGTGCAAAAAAATTCCAAAATGGAAAACGTTTGCCTTTTATTTTTTCTCCAGATGGAAAACGTTTGCCATAAAAGATGTTGCAAAGACTATATACAGTTGTAAAGCTGTATAAGTATAGAACAAAAATATTTTATGTACTTTAGAAAGGGGCAAGTGTTATGAAAAAAATGTTTTATGTAATGTGTGCGGCTGGTTTAGCAGCTTCTTTAGCAGGATGTACAAAAATAGATACATCTGCCACCACCACAACGTCAGCAGCATCTGCAGATGCCGTTGCTAAAGAAGACAATAAGTCAGAGGAAAAGGCAGAAGCAGCGGCAAAGCCAGAAGTTAAATTGATCGGTGCTCATGTTAATACGGTCGACAGTTCCTATCAAGCCGGATTTGATGCGATGAAGGAAAAACTGGAAGAGGTTTCCGGTGGAAAAATGACTGTAGAAATTCATCCAAATGGAGAACTGGGTGGAAATGAAGCAGAATTAGTTGAGAAAATGGCCACGGGAACGGTTGATATGATCGTTGCTTCTCCAAACTTTGTGGCAACAACCGGTGTTCCAGAAGCGGATCTGTTTTCTATTCCATTTCTGTATACAGGCTTAGATCATTGGACAGCAGTTGTAGATGGAGAAGTTGGACAGGCTATTGAGGATAAAATCAATGCTGGAGGCGTGCTTCATTCCTTAGGTTACTGGAGCTGTGGTACCAGAGAGTATTTTGGCGTTAAACCTGTTAATACAGTAGAAGATTTTAAGAATGTAAAGATACGTGTTCAGGACTCCGATGTGGTGCGTTCTGTTTGGTCAGCATTGGGAACAAATCCAACTACATTGGCTTATAACGAATTGTATAGCGGACTTCAAAATCATGTAATTGATGCAGCAGAAAATGATCTTGGAAATATCCTGCTGCAGAAATTCTATGAAGCTGCTGAATATGCATGCAAAGAGCAGAGAGCATTTGATAAAGAACTGAATGATCAGGCATTAGAAACCATTAAAGAAAATGGAGGAATTGTAAATGAGGTGGATAAAGACGGCCTGCTTGCAGCCTGTGCAGATGCAAAAGATGCTGCAGCTGAAAAGATTGGTGCAGCAGACCTGTACAATAAAATAAATGAAGCAGCAAAATAAACAGGCATAACAAGTACGGTATATAAAGAAAACGCGTATAGCTATGTGAAGAGTTGTACGCGTTTTTCCTGAAAATGGAGGTTTTGATATGAAAAAGATATGTGATTTGATAGAAAAAGCTTTGTATATAGTAGGAATGGCATCGGTTGCAGTTTTTTTTGTGTGTACCACAGTACAGGTATGCTCTCGTGTATTTGGATTTCAGGCGGCTTTTACAGAAGAGGTTGCTAATGCCGCGTTAGCATGGTGCTGTTTTATCGGATCAGCACCAATGGTGCGCTCTGATGAACATTTCAAGTTTACCGCATTAACTGAAAAATTAAAAGGAAAATCACTTTTTGTAGATGAATTAGCAGGTCATGTTTTTATTCTGATATTTAATTTAGTAGTTGGTATTTACGGAATTAAGTTGGTACAGCAGTTTGCAGCATGGAAGATGACAACTATGCCTGTAAGTAAAGGCTGGAGTTGGTTATGTGTTCCTGTTTTTGGACTAACAGCTGCACTGTTTTCTATAGAAAATATTATAGACTGTATTAAGCATCCTGACAGAGGACAAGTGGAGGATGCAGTTGAGAAAGCAATGAAGGAGGCAGAAGTATGATAGTAGTACTGGTAGCAGCATTTCTTATCTTATTATTTGCAGGAATTCCAATTGCGTATATTTTGGGATTGGTAGCGCTTCTTGGAATTTTTCAGTTGGACTCTATTTCGATGATTACGGTTGTTCAAAAAATGTTTACTGGTTTGAATAGCTTCACGTTGTTAGCGGTTCCGTTGTTTGTTTTGGCTGCTAATATTATGAACCGTGCTAAAATCAGTGAAAAACTGATTCAGTTTTGTAATGGTATTGTAGGTAGATTTCCTGGTGGACTTGCATATGCCAATGTTTTAGTATCTATGATGTTTGCAGGAATTTCAGGTTCTTCTCAGGCTGATACGGCAGGCATTGGTTCTATTCTAATTCCAGCTATGGAAGATGAGGGATATACGAAAGAAACATCAGTTGGTGTAACTGCCGCGTCTTCTACAATTGGTATTATTATTCCACCGTCTATTCCTATGGTCGTGTATTCTTCGGTAGCGGGTGCGTCCATTGGCGCTTTGTTTTTAGGTGGTGTTGTTCCAGGCATCCTGATTGGATTGGGTCAAATGTTTGTGATTTTTATGGGAAATAAAAAATATCATTATCCAAAGCAGGAACCGATGTCTTTAAAAGATTTTATAAAATTAGCTGTAAAGTGTCTTCCGCCTATTCTGACGCCTGTTATTATTATTGGTGGTGTTATCGGAGGTTTATGTACGGCAACGGAGTCAGCCGCTGTTGCATGTATTTATGCTATCTTTTTAGGCGTATTTGCATTTAAAAACCTTTCTTTAAAAGACGTGAAGCCGTTACTTTATGATACACTGCGTACCAGTGCTACATCCTTGTTTGCACTGGCAACAGCAAATGCGTTAGGACAGCTTTTAAGTTATTATAACATAAGTGCCAGTGTTCAGCAGATGTTCGCAACTTATTTCCCATATGAGTGGCAGTTCTTACTGGCTGTTATTGCATTCTATTTATTCCTTGGAACATTTATGGATGCCATTCCAGCGATGATTTTGTTTGTTCCCGTATTAATGCCAGTTGCAGCAGCATTTGGTATTACACCGGTTCAATTAGGCCTTATCATTGTTATTACACTGGCAGTAGGACAGGTGACACCGCCTTATGGTCTGTGCCTGCTGATCGCAGGAAGAATTTCAGGAATGAGTGTGCAAAGGTCATTTAAAGCAGTTATCCCATACATTATGGTTTCCGTTGTGGTTGTAATTCTGATTGCATTTTTACCAGATATTGCATTTGCGTTACCGAAATTGATTAAACCTGAATGGTTCTAAAAATATATTAATACAGGAGGTGTTTCTTATGGAGAAAAGAAAGGTGGCGGTTGTTACCTTGGGAGACAGCCGTCGCGAATTTTATAAGAAAAGAGAGTCAATCGTATTAAGTGAGATTGAAAAGGTAAAAAAGGCTTTTGGAAATAAATATGATCTGTATATTTCACCTATTGTGTTTGATGCGGAAGATGGGCAAAATATTTCTGATGAAATTAAAAGGAAGGGGATTCAGGCAGTTATTTTGCATGTACCTATTTGGGCAACCCCATCCTTGGCGTTCCGTATTGCTTATGGAACTTCTTATCCGGTATTGTTGTTGGGAAACTTACAGCGCAATACATCTAGTCTCGTAACACTTCTTGCAGTTGCAGGTATGCTAGATCAGACGGGCAAGAAATGCATTCGTGTATCAGGTGATTATGAAGATGACCAGGTTCAGGAAAAGGTAAATGCATTTGTTCAGGGAATATATGTGGCAGAAGGCATCCGTCGTTCTAGCTATGGTATGATTGGTGGAAGGAGTATTGGCATTGGAACAACAGTAGCTGATCCAAGCCAGTGGCAGAGTGTATTCGGAGTAGAATTTGACCACTGCGATCAGTATGAGATCGTATATAGAGCGAAAGCTTTGGATGAAGAACGTGTTCAAAAACATTTAAAGTGGGTAAAAGAAAATGTTCCGAAGATTGAATATGGAGATAGATTTACAGAGGAAACTTTGGAACTGCAGGTAAGAAGTTACCTGGCACTTAAGGATATGGCTGCCGAGAAAAAATATAATTTTATGGGAATTAAGTGCCAGCAGGATATGAGTGATCATTTTGTTTTACAGTGTCTGGGTGTAGCGCTGTTAAATAATCCTTATGATGCAGATGGCGAAAAGATACCTATTCCAACGTCCTGTGAGTGTGATTGTGATGGTGCGCTGACTATGCGTATTTTAAATCTGTGCGCGGAGGGTAAACCATCCTGCCTATTGGATATTAAGTTCTTTGATGGAGTTAGCAAGGAATTTGTTTTAGCGAATTGTGGCAGTGTAGCTCCGTATTTTGCAGACCCGGATCATCAGGAAGAGGCTATGAAAAAGATTGCGTTGATGCCTCACATCTTTGGAGAAGCTGGAGGAGCTTCCATTCAGTTTATTTCCAAGCCCGGTGATGTAACGGTTGCAAGATTATTCCGCAGTAATGGAAAGTATGTTTTAGGATGCTTTGAGGGAACAACCAAGATGTATCCGCTTGAAAAGTTAAAAGAAACAACATACTGTTATCCACACGCTTTTGTAGAAGCAGAAGCAGACTATGAGAAATTTTACGAGAAAATTAATTCCAATCATCTGCATATGGTATATGGTAAATATGCAAATATTTTGAAAATGTTTTGTGAAATCGTAGGAATCGATTACATTTGCTTCAATAAATAAACAATAATAACAAAGGCCGGCAGGAGCTTGAATTCGGATGCTCCTGCCGGCTGCTTTTGCGTTATTTATTATTTACGGTAAGCTGCTTATCAAACTCTGGATTAAAATAATAGAAGTTTTTGCTGTCCAGGCTGTCCTTTATCTTTTCCAGAGCTTCACCGAACCGCTGGAAATGGACGATTTCCCTGGCACGCAGAAATCGAAGTGGATCCAGTACATCCGGATCATTAATAATGCGGATAAGGTTTTCGTAGGTGCTCCGGGCTTTCTGTTCTGCAGCCAGGTTTTCATGAAGGTCTGTGATGGCGTCTCCCTTAGACTGGAATTCACAGGCATTGTAGGGAATGCCTGCGGC